>Ga0208300_100097_pt1 | contig 96815 bp, 105 predicted proteins | sample 23_taG_FD_184096 | JGI IMG/M metagenome (GOLD analysis project Ga0208300, IMG submission 184096) | Marine viral communities from Cariaco Basin, Caribbean Sea - 23_WHOI_OMZ (SPAdes) (version 2) | ecosystem: Environmental > Aquatic > Marine > Oceanic | place: Caribbean Sea: Cariaco Basin...
AAATCGGCCTCACTCTTCACTTGGCTATCAAACGCCATTGGAGTTTGCTGCTGCCAACCGACAAATTGATTCAAGAACCACGGGCATTACTAATTTAAAGTTGGACTAGATATTGGGGGCAGGTCACTTATTCACTGAATACACTTTCCCACGATGAAGCTCTAGCGGTGGAAAAACTTCGAGAGGCTATGACATCGACGGAAACTTCACTGATAGTTTGTAACCTTGATGCAACTCGTTTGGAGAGAAGTTTGGTTTTCGGTCTTCAGGTGCAGGGCCTGGCTCAGCAATACAAAAAGCCAATCCTTTTTGCACTAAATATGATTGACGAAATAGCACGCATGAGCCATCACATTGATTCTGAGTCTTTGTCTGAGGTGCTGGGTAGCCCAGTTATTCCAATTTCAGCAAAAACGAGACAGGGTATTGAAAATCTAAAAAAGACTATCAAGACTATAACTAAACTCCCAAATCTATATTTGCCCAAACATTCTGTTGGTGACGAAAAGTCTATACGTAAACTAGCCAGAAAGGTTGGGAATCAGTTCGGAATTCAGCCTGAAATATCACTCAGAAATCAAAACGCTTTAGACCATTTTCTACTCCACAATTCAATTGGTGGCATCGTATTTATGGTAGTTATGTTCTTACTTTTTCAAAGTATATTTACATGGGCTGCACCTTTGATGGATGCTGTAGAAAATGGTATTACTTCTCTCGCATCATATATCTCGTCATATTTAGGCACGGGTCTAATTGCAGATTTCATTAATGATGCTGTATTCTCAGGGATCGGTTCATTTTTAGTTTTTGTGCCTCAGATAATGGTTCTTACATTTGTAATCGGTTTGTTGGAGGATTGTGGTTACCTTGCTAGGGCTGCGTTAATTTGTCATAGACCATTAAGTTATTTTGGATTATCAGGACGCACTTTTATACCATACTTGTCAGGACACGCTTGCGCTATACCAGCAATTATGGCAGCAAGAACTATTGAGTCACCACGCAAAAGGTTGATAACGATGCTGACAATCCCATTACTGTCTTGCTCAGCTAGGCTTCCTGTTTATGCTCTTTTAGTAAGTGTGTTTATACCAGAGGTCCAGTATCTCAATGGAATTGTTAGCTTGCAGGGAATTACCTTTTTTTGTTTGTATTTATTTGGGATTATGACTGCTTTATTGGTAAGTTTTATGCTCAGTCGATATACGAAAATTGGAAAAGATAATGTCGATATGCCTTTCATTCTTGAGTTGCCTGCTTACCGATTACCTCACTGGAAACCCTTAATCAATCGTGTAATGAATAGCGGAAAACAATTTATCTACCGTGCAGGCCCTATTATTTTTCTTGTTTCTACTATCGTTTGGATTCTTGGCTACTTCCCACTAGAGCCTGGAGGTCTTGAGAATTCATATCTAAGCAAAATAGGACATTTTATTGAGCCAGTATTCTCGCCTTTAGGACTTGATTGGCGTTATGGTGTAGCCATAATTTCATCCTTTCTGGCAAGAGAGGTTTTTGTTGGTACTTTAGGTACACTGTTGGGTATGGATGGCGCTGATGGTGATCTAGTTGGTTTAGCTGATAAAGTCCGAAGCGAAGGGATGGAAATTGGCACTGGAATTGGATTGTTATTGTTTTACGTTGTTGCACTGCAGTGTGTGGCAACGGTTGCTATGTTAAGAGCCGAAACAGGAAGTGATAAAGTAACACTCTCAGTTGTTATTGGTTATGGAATATTTGCATATTTTCTAGCTCTTCTGGCCCATATATTAATCTAATGATATTAGTGCCCCAACTGCTTTGTATACTAAAACAAAGAACTGTGTGGAAACAGCATCTACTTTTGCAAGTACTTAACAATATAAATGCATTCATTAGTAACTAAGAAAGTCAATTTGCCAAAGTTTTTTCATTAGTAAATATAAAAACTAATCAAGTGTTTCAATTAATATTGTACGGTACTGACTAAAAAGCTTAGGTTGGAGATTTATATAATAAAGTCGACTTCTTGACATCCAAAATCCACTCATACAAAATGAATTACATTCTTGTCAGTGATTAATTTTGCTGACTGAATCGCTAGCAGAACGAACTTTCTGCTCTCAAATAGATATATCTACGGATGTATCAATACTCCTCAAAGTATTTCACATAAAGAGTCTGTCTTCTAAGGAGGGCAGACATATTTAATTATATTTCCATTCAAATTAGCTATAACGGCCTTATCGCAAAGTCTGCATATATGTTGATTTTGCAATAAGGTTTTCTTAGCAATAACAATATTGCTTTTGAAGTGAACGTCGGCACTATCCGACACTCAATACTTGTGATCTAATCCGATCACAACAACACCCTCGGGGTCAGATGAACATCGGCCCTGGGCGGATAATGTCATTTGGCCCCTTTTTGTAAAAAAAGGAGCGTCAAATGAGCAATCAAAACGATATTTCCACTTTAGCGAAGGACGCTTGGACATTCGATCTTCCAAGCAATGAACCTTGCCGTCTATTTCTGACAGAAAAGAACGGTATGCCTGAACAAGTTTGGTTTATGACCAATGAAGGCAAAGCAACAGATGACCTGGCGCTTTTTGCAAAGATATTAACACTCGATCTTCAGCAAGAGATGCCAGATAAAGTACAGGAAAAACTGAATAAATTAGCAAATGTCACAGGCAAAGCATTCAGTATGGCTTTTCCTCCTACGGGAGAAAAGCAGGTGATGAAAGGACAAGTAAGTGCCATTGCAAAACTACTCCAGCATCGAAGTAGTTTTCCTATGACGGATACTCCTATGCAGCGTGAGCAGCATACCGGAGATATCTGGGATGTGGATGTATTAGATCCATATACACAAAAAACTTTCACCATCAAGATTTCAGAGCCCGTTATTGATGGACGTAAACGACCCAGTTCTATCTGGTTAGAAGGTCATAACCCAGAAATTCTGGATGGTTTATGTGCATTATTTTCAGCTGATATGTTGAGTTCAGACTTATCTCGCATAGCGATAAAGCTGAAAACTGTGCTTGAACCAATCACATCAATGTCTGGTACTGAGTATCGGTTACATAACTTTAGCTCTTATATTGCCTACTTGTTGTTAGGTCGATATGAAAAGCACTTCTATATGGACAAGGAAATAAATATTCTGTCATATCGAAATGTAGTATCTATGGATACTAAGAAATCAACTAACGGACGTTTCTTTTCACACGAACTGGAGGTTGGTTAAACGTTTTAAAGAGTTGCCTTAACGGTGACTCTTTTTTTAGCTACATTGACAAACAGTTCAACCAAAAAAAGGGTTTCTGCGCTGAATACTTGATATTCAGTCTGAAACGTTCAGCAGTAGCGTTTATTACTGCTCTCATCAGTATTTGACCAAGGTTAAATACCAATTTCAGGTTCTACCCTCAACGAGAGTGTAGAAAACCCTTTTAGGAGAAAATTATGTCAGTTAATAAAGTTATTTTGGTTGGTCGTTTGGGTGCTGATCCTGAATCCCGTGCCTTTCCTCAAGGCGGTAGCATTTGTACATTGAGAATCGCTACCAGTGAGTCGTGGAAAGACCGGCAAACAAACGAAAGACAAGAAAGGACTGAATGGCATCGGGTAATACTGCGTAATAAGTTAGGTGAAATTGCACAGGAGTATCTAAAAAAAGGTTCGCAAGTCTATATCGAAGGTAAATTGCAAACTAGGAAATGGCAAAACCAGCAAGGTCAAGATCAATACACAACAGAGATTGTTGGTAATGAAATGACCATGTTAGACAGCAGATCAAGTGCAAACAATCCAGCAGGAGATATGCAGCAGCCATCATCTAACATGCCTGACGATATGGATTACTATTCCGGTGATTATGATAGTTATGGACAAGACAACTAAAATAGAAGGAGATGCATAATGGCTGCAACTAATTCAAAAGTTGTTCAAATCCAAAACCTCAACGGTGAAACGAATCGATATGTGAAAGTCTCTGCCCGTATACCTGATTTTTTAAAGGTATATGGCCCAGATAAAGGCTATCGCGTACTGTCTCAAGCAACCGATTACCTGGATTTTGCACAAGGCCGAAAGGAATTGTGTGTAGCACTTGCAGCACAAGGGAAGCTACCAGAACAGCACATCAAAGAGTTCATGGAAGAGCGTAGAGTTGTCTTTAAGTCGCAATTAGTGGACAAAGAAGGCAATGTAGTCGCGGAAAGTTCTGCAATCAAAGCAGTTTGGTATCTTAAAGATTATGAAACTGGGGAGACAGCAGCATTTCAGCGATTATTGGCTCGATTGGGTTTTGGTGGGGAAATCTTCGATTCTGATGAAGATAACGACATGCAAGCCCAAGGTCTTTCTTTTGATAATGCAAGTGTTGATAAACCAAGTCCAAGTCAGTCTGTAGTGATGAAGCCTGTAGAATTGGAAACATCTGATACTAAGGCTCAAACTTCAGCGGCTAGTGTGACAAAGACCGCCAGCTCCACAGAGCAGACGGGTTCGGTCAGCAAACCTGCACAGTTGCAGGTGGTAGATGCAAGTAAAAGTCGTGGCGTGAAAGCTGATCCTAATACGATACAGCCGGCACAACTTAGACAACTTGAATCATTGGCCAGGGTGAAGAGAGTAGAGTGTCCAAAAGTGAGTACTCCAGAAGAGTTTCGCAAGGCACTTTTAGAACTTAAAAATTTACCTTTACCCACATGAAAGCAAAAAACCTCTACCGATTATTATCGGTGGAGGGATTTCGACATATATTTTAGGCTGTTTTCTCACATTTTTGTATGAACTATCTTCGTGAATTAGATTGCACAATAACCACTCTAGAAGTTACAACTATCGTTGATTTCACAAAGCTCCCCTGCGTCAGTGAGCATCAAGTAGGTTGTGTCAGGTAAAGCATAGTTTATTGCTTCTAAAACAGCATACCCATCTGAACGACCAATGAGCTTAATATCTTGAATTTCAACTTTCGCCCAGCTTGAATGTAACTTCCCGACCGATATTTCATTCTCAGTTGCGGCTAGCTCTCTAAGTATTTCCAGGGCACAGTTGACGATGAATTTATCACTCATACTTTTTTATCTCTCAAACACAAGTGAACTCTATGATTTCTATTAATATCAGTGACTGTGGTAATCACCAAGACCATGACGATGAGCACTTTCATCATAGGTCTCTTGTTCCATGATAGGTTCTGGCTCTTGTTCTGAAATGACCTCACTGTCTATGTGATAATTTTCTCCATCATGGGTATGAAGCCTTTCGTCATAAGAGTTATCAACTGAGACTGCAGGTACCTCTTCCTCAGCATTGTTATCCACATGGCTGTGATAATTACTACCGTCATGTGAGTGTTCAAAATCTTTCGAAGAGGCGTCACCGGTGAGTGCGCTGTTAGATAAAACCTCCGAAGAACTGGAAGCACTTTTCTTAATAGCTAAGGCCATATCTTGGTGTGTATGGAAGTGATCGTCTTTATTCATTGGGAAGTCATCTGTGTATTTTGTGTGCGCGTATCCATGAAGTTGGAACGCCAACAAAAACAGACCAGCCACCATTAGACTGACATTAGAGGTGACTGCAAACTTAGTGAAGCTTTCACGCTTACGCCATACAGTGAGTAGAGCCAGCATTACAGCAAGTGCAACGATTTGACCTAACTCAACGCCGACATTGAATGCCAGGATTTTTGCTACTAAACCTTCTGTACCCAAAGGCAATTCTTGGAGGCGTGTAGACAGGCCAAAACCATGGATCAAACCGAAACCAAAGACCATCCAAATTAAGCTAGGTGGATTTGTATTTAGATAGCGTTTGAAGCCATTTAGGTTGTCAAAGGCCTTGTAACAGACTGTTAACGCAATGACAGCATCAATCAAAAAGTAATTAATTTTGATGCCTAGCAGTGTGGCAAATATCAAGGTGATCGAATGGCCAACAGTAAATGCCGTGATGAATTTAACGATACTGCTGAACTTGGTTAGAAAGAACATGACACCAAATAAAAACAGCAGGTGGTCATACCCTGTAAGCATATGGGTTGCCCCTAAGCTTATGTACTCCATGAAGTTAGCATTGAGCATGCGAGCCTGATCTTCAGGTGACATACCGTGACCAAAAGCTAACGGACTAATCAAAATTAGACCTAGCACTAACAACAATTTAAACATGATTGCTTTTTCCTTTAATCCTTTGAGTTTATGTAGTTTTTTTGTTTGTTCTTTGCACGGTCCGGTATAGCGCCGGAAGTACAAACAAAGTCAATAACGTGGATGAAATAACACCTCCAATAACAACAGTTGCTAATGGTCTTTGAACCTCTGAACCGATACCTGTATTGAGTGCCATAGGTACAAAGCCCAGAGATGCGACAAATGCTGTAGTAATGACAGGTCGTAAACGAGTCATTGCCCCTTTGACGATCGCTTCGGTCACTTCAAGTCCGTCTTTAAGCAGTTCCCGGATGAACGACACCATGACTAGGCCATTCAGAATGGCTATGCCTGAAAGTGCAATGAAGCCAACCGCAGCGGAAATAGAAAATGGAATATCCCTTATGACCAATGCCAGTACGCCACCAGTCAGAGCTAGTGGTACACCAGTGAATATCACCATGGCATCTTTAAAGGAGCGAAGCGCCAACAGAAGTAAGCCAACAATCATCAATAACGTTGCAGGCACAACTACCATCAAACGTTGGGAGGCTGACTGAAGGCTTTGATATGTGCCGCCATACTCCACCCAATAACCAGCTGGAATATCAACTCGTTCATTGACGGTGCTCTTAACATCTTCCACGAAAGATCCTAAGTCACGACCCCGAACGTTAGCTGTGACGACAACTCGTCGTTTGCCATTTTCACGGTTAACCTGATTCAAACCATCGGTGTAGCTAAAGTCGACAAGCTCCATTAAAGGGACATACCGTTGATTTGTAACTTGGATAGGTAAGGAACCCAGAGTATCGAGATCCGTACGACGATCTTCAGGCAGCCTAACCGTAATATCAAAACTACGATCCCCTTCATAAAAGAGTCCTGATACCTGCCCACCAATCGCGATGGCGAGTTGGTCTTGAAGCATGTCCAGGCTGACTCCGTAACGAGACATCACGTCGAATCTAGGCTCGATAGTGAGAAAAGGTAGACCTTTCGTTTGCTCTACTTGCACGTCAACGATACCGTTGACGTCAGAAATAGCCTCCTCGATGTTACTGCCTACTTCGGCCAGTAAATCCAAGTCATCACCAAATACTTTTATCGCTAACTCAGCACGTACACCCGACAAAAGTTCATTGAATCTCATTTGAATTGGCTGAAGAAACTCATACCGATTACCTGGAATGTCACTAACTAACGCCTCTAGATCAGCAACAACTTCACTCTTTAATTTATCCGGGTTAGGCCACTCAGAGCGTGGTTTAAGGATGATGAAGTTATCTGCAACACTAGGTGGAACAGCGTCTGTCGCAACATCAGCAGTACCAATTTTTGCAAATACCCTCTGTACTTCAGGCAATTCCTTAATTTTGCTTTCCAAGATTTGTTGGAACTCAATTGACTGAGAGAGTGATGTACCAGGAATGCGTAGTGCATGCATCGCAATGTCACCTTCATCAAGGTTAGGAACAAATTCACTTCCCAATTTGGTCGCATACCAGCCTGATAAAGCGACAAGTGATGCAGCAAGCAAGAGCACCAGCCACCTAACTTTTATTGCCTTGATCAGTAACCACTGATAACCACTTTGTAGAACATTGAAAGTTTTGCTTTCTTTCTCGACTAGTGGCTTTTTGAAAAGAAAAGCAATTGCAGCTGGTACGAATGTAACGGACAAGATCATTGCCGAAACCAAAGCGATGACAACGGTTATCGCCATAGGGTGGAACATTTTTCCTTCCACTCCTGTAAGAGAGAAAATCGGAAGGTAGACAGCCGTGATGATAAAGACACCAAACATTGCTGGCCTGATGACTTCGCGAGTGGCGCTATAGACCACGTCCAATCGTTCAGATAATGAGAGTGTTTTACCTTGCTTAGCTTCGATGCCTAAACGACGTAAACAGTTTTCAACGATGATGATGGCGCCATCAACAAGAAGACCAAAATCTAGCGCGCCCAAACTCATGAGGTTCGCGCTGACTCGGGTTTGTACCATGCCCGATATTGTCATTAGCATTGCGAGAGGGATTACCGCTGCAGTTAATAACGCAGCACGAACATTGCCGAGTAAGAAGAACAGAATGACAATGACCAGTAATGCGCCTTCCAGCAGATTGGTTTGCACAGTCCTGAGTGTTTTATCAACGAGTTTGGTGCGATCATAAACAGCCTTTGCCACTATTCCTTCTGGCAAACTCGCATTGATGGCCTCTAGTTTTTCTGCCACACCTTTCGCTACTGTTCGGCTATTCTCTCCGACAAGCATGAAGACAGTACTCATTACGACTTCACGACCGTCCTGAGTGGCAGCACCCGATCTAAGCTCAATACCTTCTTGGACGTCTGCAAGGTCTTTTACACGTACAGGCATTTTCTTAGAGGACTTCACTAAGATATTGCCAATTTCTTGAAGACTACTTGCCTGACCAGGAACACGTAATAAAAGCTGTGCACCTTTCTTCTCAACAAAACCTACACCACGGTTTTGATTTCTGTTGGAGATCGCCTCAATAAGCTCTTGCTGTGAAACTTCATGGAAAAGTAGCTTTTCCGGTTTAATGGCTATCAATACTTCACGTTTAAAACCACCTATTGGGTTGACTTCGACGACTCCCGGGACCCTCAGAAGCTGTGGTCTAATTATCCAGTCGTGAGCAGTCCGCAGGTCTGTAGGAGTGATTGCGCTTCCATCTTTTTTTGTTGCGCCAGGCCTTGCATCAACGGTGAACATAAATATTTCACCGAGACCAGTAGCAATGGGACCTAGCTCCGGGTTTAATGAGGCCTGAAGTTTGGTCCTCACATTTGTGAGGCGCTCATTGACCAGTTGTCTGGCGAAGTAGACGTCAGTGTCATCACTAAAGATGATTGTGACTTGAGATAGTCCGTAGCGAGACACTGAGCGGGTGTATTCAAGGTTAGGTAACCCCGCCATAGCAGTCTCAATAGGAAATGTAACTCGCTGCTCAACTTCTAAAGGCGTGTAGCCAGGTGCTTCAGTGTTGATAACTACCTGAACATTGGTAATGTCTGGTACAGCATCAATAGGTAAACGGTTGAAGTTCCAGATCCCAAGCATGCTGACAAATAACACTAATGCCATGATCACTGAACGGCCATTCAGAGACGCTCTTAATATGGTATCTAACATAGTTTCCTCTTAATGGTCGTGTGATGCGCCTGACTTATCTATGTCGGCTTTTATAACGTAACTGCTACTGGTGACGTATTCTGTTCCAGGTTCAAGACCACCCCTGACTTCAGCCCACTCACCAGCTTGTTCTCCTAACTCAAGCATTCGTACTTCGTAGGTAGTGCCTACTTTTGCGTACACGACCTGAAAATCTCTAAATGCTTGAATGCCATCACGCTTAACCGAAAGAGGTACCTCGTGAATATTTGTGGTAACGGTTCCTTTCACCATCGCCCCAGGGCTCAGGCTTCCTGATTGGTTTTTAATCGATACGCGTATTGCCACACCCTCAAGGCCGTCCATTTCAGGGCTTATGTAATCGATTTGACCTTCTATGGGCGCAGCTACCCCTTCAATCACAAGAGAGACGGGGTTACCCAATTGAATTTTTGAACGATTTTCAGGGAAGACAAACAGCTCTGCGGCTAAAGACTTTTTATCTACAATTCGTAGTAACTCTTTACCTTTGGTTTGCTCGCCGGTATTAATGTTTCTGTTGGTAACGACGCCACTAATAGGGGCATAGATAGTGTAAGAATTTAGACTTTTATCACTCTCTACCGTCAGAAGTGGCATGCCTTTTTTTACATCATCACCCAGATTGACATGTACCTTTCTCACAAGACCATCAAAGCGGGCAGAAATGGTTCTGGTGTTCTCTATCGGTGAAATCAATTGCCCGTAGGCTGAAATGGTCTTACGTATGTTTGCTGGGCCAGCTTTCTCTGTTTTAATTCCGCTTGCCTTTGCTATTTCATCATTGATAACGACTCGGCCTTCAAAGTTGTCATAAGACCAGGTGTATTCTTTGCCTTGAAACTCGGCATTAAGTTTCACAGCAAAAGAATGAGGCTCATAGATGGCCATATCTCCTCTCAAGTAGTCTTCCTGCTGATAAAATCCGATGTTATCTTTAACATCGCCCAGCCGATCTAGAACAACATCGACCTTGACGTTGTCTGGACTAATCGGTTGGCCTGATTGTGATGCCCATACCCTGAACTCAGGTGGAACTCCATCCTCGTATATGGCTAATTCAATGGCAAAATTACCCTGTCTTAGCATTCTTCCGTTGTTTGGTCCTTTCTCTACCTCTTCGTAGACAGCCTCCGCATTCTCCACTGCGTGTGCGGGAGTAGATACCAGCGGAAGTAACGCCAAATGCATAGCCAATATCAGGCCTTTACTGCGTAGATTTTTCATTAATGATTTCCTTTGAGTTACAGGGCAACACCAGCCAGGCGCTCAATTTCGACACGATTGAGGTGAGCCTGGAATTGCAGGTTTAATAATGTTTCTTGAGCCTGGATGAGGTCTTGCTGAACAGAGCTCCACTGAACAAAGCTGTACTTTCCTAACTTGTAGGCATTTTCTGCTTCATCAGCTGCGCGCTGAAGGCTGGGGATCACTTTTTCTTGTAGTGATGTGACAGAGTTTTGATACCGCTCATATGAACGAACGTAGTTCGCTAGGTCGGTTTCCATACGAATACGGGTAGCCTCAGCATCGGCACGGTAAGCTGCTTGTTCAGCTCCGAGTGCCCGTATTTGGGCCGCATTACGGTCAGGACGGCCCAGGGGGATCGTAAATCCGGCTACCAGACCATAATCATTGGCCGCTTCATTGCGACGAATTCCAGCGTTGAAACGCCATTGAGTTTTTGCTTCGGACTTAGCAAGTTCAGCTTTTGATTTGGCAACTCTCTCGTCGCTTAAGAAAATTTCGATATTCGGGTGATTGGTTAGATACTCTCTGAGTTGTTCAAAGTTAATACGTTTAGTTGGTAAATCTAAAACACCTTCAACCTCAGAAAACGACGGTTCGTACTCCCCCCATTGAGAAGCCAGACTCTTAACGGCTGCATCAATTTCATAACTGCTGTTGTGGAGGGAGAGCTTTTTTTCTTCTAGATTAGCTATTGCCTGATACCTGTCTGCATCTGGAGCAGCTCCGGCTCTTACACGTCGGCTAACTTCTTTTTCTACACGCTCAAGCTCAGCTACGGCGTCATTTTCAAGCTCTTTTTTCTTTTGAAAGTACAGGGCAGAAAGATAATATCTCGCCGTTTCAGAAGCGATGTCTAATCGTTTTACTTCCTGCTGTATGACTAAGCTAGACTTCTCTCTCTCGGCAATAATGGTCCGTTTATCTAATAGCTCACTTTCTAGCAACCAACTTAGGCTCAGTGTGGATTGAGTACTTCTTATATTGCTGTATGAGCCTGTTCCCATGGCATCTTCAAGCATGAAACTAAGCTCTGGCCGTTGCCCCACACCTGCTTGCTGAATGTAGCCATCAGCGCCTTTAATTAGCTCGTTATATCCCGGTAAGTCTGGGTGTTGAAGCAATGTCTTATTGACAGCCTCTTTAAGTGAAATCGAATTTAAATTCTCCTTATCATCACTGGCATACACAGGTAGCCATGCAATCATTGCCGTAGCAAAGACGACACCGATGAAAAGTTTGGTGAATAAAAACCGACCGACAATCGGTTTTTTATAGAAAGATTTTGGCTTTGGCGAGCCATGAGTAATAACACCATAAAACCGACTACCAATCGGTTTTATGGGCAGAACTTTTTTTTGGTTTTCCACAAAAGTCACTCCTAATGATGAAAAAAGGTTTCAACGAGGTGATGGAAGGTGTCTAGGCTTAGCAGGCAAAATAAACTGATTAGAATGAGAGAACCATAAAGCGAGAAATTCGTGATGGTGCTTGCCGGTTGCTGCGTCAACAGGTTCTCGATGCGAGCCTTAACCTCATTGCCACTGAAGTTACATTGAATGTTGGCCTCTACTTGGCCTCTTTCATATGTACTGATAATTTTCGACACCTTCAATAAGGTAGTAGCAATATCAAACTTAGAAACTCCACTTGAGACCACAAAGCTATCTGCTATTAACTCCATTGAGAAAGCCATTTCATGCTGAAGCCTTTTGCTGATGCTTCTTGGGAAAAATGAGGACATAAAACCAAAAATGAGCTTTTTTAAGGAGTCTCTGTTCTTAACATGGCTGAGTTCGTGCAACTGAACAATCTTTAACTCAGAGGCATCAAGCTTAGTTGCAAGACCTTTCGTTATGAATGTCTGGGGGTTGATTAGCCCTGCTGAGAACGCATTTGGCTCTCTAACGTCAAGGAGCCCCTCGCTATCAGAAAATGTCCTGAAGTGAGTGAATGTTTGTGCATGCCTAGCAGCTAATACACAGCTTTTGACAAAGGTGAAACTGAATACAAGGATCAACAGTATTGTCGGATAAATATGCCAACTGTTTATTACAAACTCATTAGAATGATGCCAGTGCATCATATCAGACAATTTGGGGAAAATAGTCTCTAGTGATAATGCGAGGAGTACAGGCGAAGCTATAGCTAGTGCCCATGGCATACTTACCGTTAGCCACATAAGTTTTTGTTTACGAGCTGGAGCAAGGGTGAAGGACCACAAACCCGTGTTGGCACTAACTAATAAGCTTGATGCAAAAATACCGCTAAAGAACGCGACTGTCCCTAGAGAGAGTATATTAAGCAGGAACGCTGCTAGGTCAAAAAACAAACCAATTACTCCACATCTGACATAGTTCGCTGCCTATCAATGAGCGCTTCCAGCTCAGAAATTTCTTTATCAGATAGGCTAGATGATATGGAAGAGAAAGCCGCATGAAGTGCACTTTCAGGGCTTTCAAAGAAGTCCTTGGTCAAGTCTACAAATAATTCTCCAATGAAGTCATCTTTTGTTTTTGCTGCTTGATATACATAGGCATAGCCAGTTTTATGGCGTTTCAGTAAACCTTTTTTGTAAAGCCTGTCTAGAGTACTTTGAATGGTATTCAGTGTGCCACCACGTTTAGGCTCAAAATACGCGTAAACCTGCTTAGCATCAGCATCACCATATTCCCAGAAAAATTGTAGCGCGGCTTTTTCAAGTTCACCTAAGTTCACAGTATTGGTCACCTTCTTAGTTTGGCAAGTAATCATTACACATGTAAAACCGATCGTCAATCGGTTTTGTTGTTATTTTTCATGCTTGTGATGTTATAGGGAGTTAACTTAGCCACATGTATTCTCAATGGAAGCCTAAAAATAACGTCCGTCGAATCTGAATACAGTTATATCATCTATTTAGGCCAGTGTGTGTGTAACTCATCAATAACGTAAACGTGTGTATGTCGCTTAAGACCATTGCTAGAATGAGGGTGATCGTCAGGCAGATCATAATGCGTATGCTCAATTTCACTAAGATCGTCAGCGGGCCATAACATTACTGCTACGATCACTGCCACGAGTGTAACGAGAGCAAATACTAAAAAGGTTATGGGTAACCCCCAAGTGGCACCCAACCATCCAGCTAGAGGATAGGATATGAGCCAACATGTATGTGAAAGTGAAAACTGAGCAGCAAATAAATCTGGACGATCTTCAGGATGTGAGGAGCGGGTCAGTAAACGTCCAGAAGGTGTCTGCACCATTGCATAACCAAAACCTAATAATGACCAGATCACCATCAACATGTTTGGACTACTGATGTTTGAGGCCACTACCAAGCCTAATGTTAATAGTAGGCTTGCTATAAGCATTAATGTGCGGTCTTTTACAACTCTCAACATAGCGGGCATAAGCAGTGCAGCTAACATAGAGCCTCCTCCGAAAAATGCTAGCGCCATAGCTGTGTCCTGGGCAGTCAGGCCAAACTTGGCTTGCATGATAACTACCGTATTAACAAACACCATGGCTCCGGCTGCAGTAACACCGAAATTAAGTGCTAGTAAGCCGCGTAATCGGGGCGTCGCTAGGTAGAAGCGGATACCTCTTGTTGTCTTTTGTATGAAGCTCTTCTCCGTTCTTGGGCTAGGGCGGATTATTGGAAGACTAACGCTGGCTACTAAGACGGCTGAAGCGATAAAACCCAATACGGTACCTGAAAATAAGCCATGCCAACTCATGAACGATAGCAGCAGGGCTGCAAGTGTCGGGCTGATGAGGTTTTCCATATCATAAGCCAACCGAGACAATGAAAGAGCATTAGTGTAGTCATCTTCATCGGTAAGAATGTCTGGGATTGTGGCTTGAAATAAAGGCGTAAAACAGGCTGAGGTTGATTGTAAAAAAAAGATTAAAAGGTAGACCTGCCAGACCTCCGTTACAAAAGGCAAAAATAGGGCAACCCCTGCACGAATTAAGTCTAGCGATACTAGTACCTGCCGCCGTGGCAATGAACGCAATAGAGCCGAAGCGAAAGGCGCGATGAATACATATGCCAGCATTTTTATAGTTAAAACGGTACCTAAAATAAGACCTGCGTTTTCTTGTGCTAGCTCATAAGCTAGCAAGGCAAGTGCGACTGTAGCAAGTCCAGTACCTAATAGTGCAATCACCTGAGCCAAAAAAAGGTGTCTGTATATCGTATGGGTTAAAACTTTTAGCATCTAGAGGTACTCCATGACAGATAAATCAAGATTTGTTTGATTGTACTCATCTGCAGTTCTTGCTCATCTAGTTTAATTATTTAAAATCGTTTTCGACATACTGTAACGAGAAGACAAGAATTTCTACAACATGAAAAAAGCTTTTCTAAAGCACCTAAATAACAAACTAGTTCATAATTATCGAAGCGAGAATAATACTCAGATTCTACTTAAACCATTTAATAAAACTCTATAAACTACAGTAAATAGTTGGTTGGTATTTGTGCATGTGATTAGTCGGAAATCAGAAAGCACCTTGTTCTAGTTGAAATGAATAATCATAGTTCAAAATAAACTTGATTTTAGTTATGCTCAATCAAATAATCGCTTGCTAATCTTTTATAAAGTTGACATGTTTTTATCTTTAGCTACCTAAAACTGTGGGACTATATATCTAAAGAAGGGGCAATCGTTTTTACCTATATCTCTAATATGACGACAACGTTCCAATTTGATTTAGATAAGGGATGATATACATACTCTTATTCTGAGACCACATAATAAAGTGGATGATGATTGTAGTGATGCATCCGTATTGTTTTTCGGGTACAAGTAAAAGAGCCTACCGCTTTACGAGTCAATGAATCCCCCCATTACCTTTTGATATTGGTTTTGGGGGCTTTTGTATCCATGTTTACATGAAGATCGACATAAGCATATCGATGATGCCTTGTTTATCACAATATTGGTAGATTTCTATTAACTTTTCAATAACTTCATACCACAACATCATTCTTTGACTTTCTGTTTCACTTTTATGTCTATGCATTAAGGTTCTCCTAAAAAAATAAAAAAACGGCCTATAAAAACAAGGCTCATCTTTATTTACTGTTTTTGAGAAATAACGCTTTTTTCTCGTATCAAATTTAATGATTGGTCGTAGTAATATTTCATTCACATTTTCTGTGGATAACCTTGTCAGTAACATCAGAAATGCCTTGTAAGTATAGGGAAAATACTGGTTGGTCAATAATTAAGCAGAACTGATTGAAGCGTTGACATCACACTGGTAAATTGCTACTTTCGTAATCAATATCGCTACTCGCGATACTTGGCTCCCGCCAAGCTCACCAAGATACGTCCACTGGCCGTACTCACAGCTCAATAGAGCAAATCCGATTGAAGTAACTTTATTTCCGACAGAAATCTTTTGTGTGTCTGCACAGCTGTACGTTTTTTTGTGCCTCCAGATTAAAGGTTTCTGATCGACATTTAATTGTCGATTGAAAGCGGCTTGCTGACCGTTTAATCCAGCACTCAATCACCCTTCAGGGCACATACACTGCCCTCTAGGGATAGCTTTGTCTGTGCCATTCCGAAGGATTTTTAATTCAAGGAGGCACAAATGGAGTTTAAAAAGCTGAGACGTGATGAAGTCCTGAAAGATGTTATTCAACGGGCGGGGACAAATGCAGAATTTAGACCATCAAAAGTTGAAAAGAAGGACGACCATGTTTCCAGAGCATATTGGGCTGGAGACAAGTTAGTAATCATTCTCGAAAAGGCACGAGCAGTCGTGGGCTATAACCTTTTCAGCAGATCCCAACTTAAACGAGCAAAAAGATATTCGCATGCTTTCCTAGTAGAGAAGCGGGTTTTATGGCAAAGGAGTGAGCAATGATCCTCAGTCCTAGTCGCGTTCAAAAAGGGCAGACTTGTATGAAACAAGTCTGGTACCACTATAAGTTGGGTATAAGACCAAAGGTTACTTCAGCAAACCTTGCTTTTGGTAAAGCGGTGGATGACACCGTTATGGATTACTTAAAAGCAGTAACGCTAGGTACACGGATTTCTTCAATTGAAGATGTCTTTGTTAGACATTGGAAAAAGCAAACATCAGTTTCACTTGAGTATTCGGCCACACAGTCGGAGAACAAACTGAAAGAGATGGGCGCTGCGATGGCTGGCAAGTTTCCAGTTAAATGGGAAGAGTCCGGACTAATGGTTTTTATCATGCCAGACGGTTCACCTGCATTGCAGGTTGAACTCGCAGTTCAGATATCACCGAAAGATAGCTTAAAAGGATATCTCGATTTAATCGCTATGGATCAGATTGGCAGAATCATCATTTTAGACATCAAAACAACAGGTGTCGCCTACGATGATTTGTTTGTTCGTCAATCAGATCAATTAACGGCTTATCAACTGCTAGTAGATAGTCATGCAGAGACATTAGGTATAGAACAGGCCGACCAGGTTGGTTTCATGTGCTTGCACAAGAAAAAAGACCCAGTAATCCATCTACCCCAAATAGTCGACCGCAGACCAACAAATCGAGTTAGAGAATATATTCAAACCTGTCAGTGGTTTGTTAACGACTACAACAACGGACGGTTTAACCGCAGTCCGCTTGGAGCCTTTAACAGCCCTTGTTCAATGTGTAACTTTAGTAGGTTATGCAGCGAGGGATGCACTGAAGATTTGTCTATTCCTGATAGGGCGATGTCTGCCCTGCAGTTGGCAGCATAGGAGGGCGATAAGTGATGCAATTAGCACTCAATTTCGATCTCCTTCCCTTAGAGCCAGATGAATGGAATTTAACCCAAGAACTGGCCGAGGAGCTGCACGAAAAGTTCTATATTCGAAGCATTAAGTTATTGAGAGACTCTGTTAGAGGAGGTAAACAATGGCAAGAATTAATGTCCTGGATAGATGAACCTATCGTTAATGATAATCGCCCCTTTAGCTTTGCAACTTGTTGCAAGATGATAGGGATTGAAGATCCAGAAGCGAACCGCGAAACAATTAAAAAATATTTAGCTATGTAAATAGTTAGAAATCGTTTCACCCAAAGGGGTGGTTTTTACCACCGCCCCTTTAGGGGTAGTGGTATTTCAAATTAGGAGATAACACATGAAAACGATGCAATACGATATCGGTTTAACATTCGGCATTGATGCTGCTGTAGGTCAATTCATCACTGGATATGAACCTGGTTCTCAGTATGTTCCATCAGCTGAAGAAAATTATCGTTTTGACAAAAGTGTTTTACGAGACCTTATGGTCTGGTGGAACATGAACCTATCTGGAAACAATAAAGATGGCATGTATTTGTTCGGACCTACTGGTGCGGGTAAATCAGCTGCTTTAGTCAACTTCTGTGCATTACTAAATATACCGATGTATGAAAAAACGATATATGAAGGGATGGAATTTGATGTTTTGATGGGGCGTACCGAAATCGTTGGTGGAGATACCGTATTTATGTATGGTGTTGTTCCACTGGCGATGGGTGCAGAAAATGAACCTGGAATACTTGTGCTCAATGAGATTGACCGAGCAGATGATGCAGTCTTAACTGGATTATATGAAGTATTAGCAGGACGTCCCTTAGTTCTGGATGCGGCTGGCCATCATGTTGTAAAACCTGACAATGCATTTTGTTTTGCTGCCACAGGTAATACAAATATGGCTGGAGCCAGTGACGATTACAGTAATGCTAATAAGCAAGACTTAGCATTTGTTGATCGTTTCTGGAAAGTATCTGTGGGCTACCCAGAAAAAGAAGTGGAAATGACTATTCTGAAGTCTGTGGTACCGGATTTATCTGACGAGTTGCAAGAAAAAATGATTGATGTTGCCAATGACATTCGATCTCTGCATACCGAAGGTGAAAATCGGATTCCATTAACCATGAGTACTCGAACACTTTTACGCTGGGCTAACATGACTAAGGCTTATCATGGATTCAGTAGTGCAATAGATGTTTCACCTATTGCTTACGCAATGGATCGGGCTCTACTTAATGTAGCTGACCGACCAACGCGAGCCGCTATCATCGAAGTTGCAGAATTACACATTGGTGATGCATGGGCTTCTGAAACTACAAAGGCAACATGGACTAATGGAGGTAATCCACTCAATGACTGATTTATATGAGCTTTACCGAAAAGACAGCCCTAGTAGTCAAGGGACAAAAGACTGGGTAATCAAAGTCACAGCGTCAAACGAACTTACCGTGATGTTTGGTAAGACCGGCTCCAAGCTTCGCACTAGAGTACTTAAACTAGACAAAAATGTGGATGCCTGGAGTGAACAGCTGGAGCGTGTTAAACAAAAATTGAATGATGGCTATTCAAAGATTGGTAAAGCACGCATCGACGACAAAGGCAATGTCACGATGGCTCAAGATATCGAAGAGCAATCATGGAGTATGTCGGAGATAGACCAAGCTGAAGTTGAAACCGCATTGAAATCACTTGTTGATGACATTGTGGCCTATAGCTTTGACAATGGCTTTAATGAAATGCTGTTATCGGCTGAATATGACAGTAACCTGAAGGGATCCATCATCTCGTGTGATGGCTTACTGCCAAGTAGAGGATGGAAAATCATTAAAGATGATGGTTTAAACTTTCTAACAGACGGTAAGGTTATTGGTGGAGGAAAAATAGAAAGCTCATTACAGCTGTTGTTGTTAGTGGGATTATCTAAGAAGCTTCCTGATGGCTCAATTTCAGCCGTAGCGTTCAAAGGACAGAACTCGCGGGATTTAATGCCAAGCAAACGAGGCTTACCCGCTGACTTTGCAGAAGCATTAGAGCTACCGTCAAAGTATGTTCGTGAATTAGCACAGGCAATTGGTATTATTGCAAAGCCTGTACCCATTCTATCTAATGAGGATGTCAGTACGCCGGCAGCTATTTGTTTTTAACAGCCAAAAAAGCCGTCCCTTAGGGGCGGCTTTTTTTATAACTAGCTTTCCACAATATCCGGTTATTTATTCAAATCAATCTCATAGCTCTATAGAGTGCAATGTGAATTAGTCTAAATTAGGGTTAATGTATGAATCCAATTCGCATTCGTTTTGACCAGGGCACTGCTTATACTCGTGATTGGTTAGCAGACAATGAAGCAGAGGCTCAGAGAGTACTTGCGACATTCAAAACTCGAAATATCACTCCCCGCTGCGAGTGCAATGAAAAAATGCCGCCCATGTACATATCGCATAGGACAAGATATTTTCTTGCAAGAAATCCTGGCACCGGTTCACTTCATTCTCCTGAGTGTCCATCATTTGAAATGGAGACTGAAGATAGCGGCAGAATCACATATGAAAATGATGTAATCAAAACAAAAAGTGATGGAACATTATCATTAAAGATCCTAGCGCCATTGGCTTATAAAAGGGTCGACAGAGCAGCTAAGGAGGAAAGTGATATTGATTCACTTGTTCCACCCAAGCCAAAGACACAGAGCTCAAAGCGTGATGCGATGTCTTTGTCTGGACTTCTCGCATTAATGTGGGAAGAAGCTGAGTTAAACAGATGGCACCCAGGATTTAATAAACGCCGGATCTGGGCGGTGGCCAGAAATCGTTTGTTGGATGTTGCACAACGAATCTACACAAAACGGACAAATATCGCTGATGTTATTTATATTCCGGAACATTTTAATGATGCTTCTAAAGAAGCAATTGATGAGCGAAGAAGGGCCGAATTTAGCCGGATTATGACTTCTACCAGTATTTCAACAAAGTACATGGTAGTCATAGGTGGGATTCGTAAAGTCAACATACAGCAGAACTCGATAGCCATTATGCTGAGACATCAAAGTGATGCAGTGAAATACTGGGGAACCCAGCATGTTATGAAAAAAATGGAAAATAGCTTGGTGTTATCCATTCTGAATGATACCGATGATCCTAGACTGGTCTATACAATGATGGTGGTCAGTCGGGATAGCAATGATGTGCTCCACATACAAGATATTGGTTTTTTATTAGCTGATATTCACATGATCCCAACCTACTTTGAGCAAGACAGATTAATGACTGAGAAACTTATCATGGAAGGTCATAAATTCATTAAAACAATGCGTTTTGATGGTTCAAAGAACACTGTCTATCCGAATTATCTGCTAGTGGATAATCCTAACAAACCTACACCTATGGCAATATTCAGAACATTTGCTTCTGAGAATGAGATTGAGCAAAGGCACATAGCGATAAGCAGATGGAAGAATAAGTATGGCCAATATTGGATTTGGGATATGGAAACACAAGGAGAAAGCGTACCTAACCTGACAAGCTTTACTTACTCAGATCATCAATGGGAAGTGTAAGTCTAAATTTGTGAACTAGTAGTCTTGCATGCACGGGGGCATCGTAATAACATTCAATGAACTAGGTTTCTGACTCGTCATTGAATTGATGAGTAAGAACTGGAACTGGCCCAGATAATTTAGCCAGTCTCAACTACCCGAATGGGAAATATTTTTTCCTCATTCGGGGGACTAGTATTTCTATTCGGGTTTTTTCGTTTTAATAAGGAGAAACCTAATGGAAGTATTAGATCAAACAGTTTGGATTCATATCAACTATCGTACATGGCAGGGCAAGAAAACTCTGACACGTGATGAATTAAAACGATATGCTGATCCAAGCAAGACCCCACCTGAAGACCTCATCACCCCTGGTACTAAAGCAATTGCTGATCCTGAGAAGCTGAAGCGCATTAACAGTTTAGGGAAACGCATTCATCGGGAATGTGAAAAAGTCTGTCTCAAAGCGTTTGGTGCTTATGGAACGTCGATCGAAGCTGGAGAAACATTACTAGCTAGATTGCAGGAATTAAAAGACGAGCATCACATGTTAATCAGCGAATATTTGGATAGCTATGAGCAATCCAATATTGAATGGATAAATGATCATCCTCAATGGGAGGATTGGTTAAGAAATTCCATGATGAGTCGCGGAGAAATTGAGAATCGATTCAAGTTTGAATATCAAGCTTACAAAATCTCAAGTGGTGGCCAAGGAGCACTAATGAATGACGGTCTGATACAAGAGCAGAATGGCTTGTTAGGACAGTTGTTATTGGAAATCGAGAAGATGGCAAATGATGCGTGGGTTGCGTCCTATGAAAATAGAGACAAGACCGGTCAAAAAGCGTTATCGCCCATTCGCACGATATTGAACAAGCTCAAAACACTGAGCTATATCAGTAATAAAGTGAATGTACTCATTAAGCGAGTGAACGATGTTCTTAACTCGATGCCAAAATCCGGACCAATTGAAGGTGCCGATCTCTCATCGGTATGTGGATTACTAAACTTATTGGGCTCGTCAAAACGCATGACGGACTTCATTAACCAGGTACCACAACATCAAAACGATGTGTTCGACCAAATTGAGGAAAATGATGAAGAAAACTTAATCCTTTCGGAACCGGCAGACACTGCCAGAAACGAAGAGTTTGAGTTTGATACTACTGAGGAATCAGAAGTTAACGTCAACACTCCCTCTATCCCTAAACCAGTCGCGCAGCCAGCGCTATTTTGCTTCTAAAGGAGTAAGTTATGAACCAATCAACTTTGGTTAAATCACTCCCCATTGTTGCAAAGGCACTGGGGCGTAACATGGGTGTAAAAGTGGAACTGGATGCAAGTCATGCCTGGACAGATGGTAATGTTATTTATTTACCTTCTCTGCCTTTGCAAGATCCTGGAGTTGAAACACTAGGTCTTGGCTATATCATCCATGAAGCAGGTCATATACGTTACAGTGATTTCAGTATTGATTACGCAGAGTTCTCTCCTATTGTGAGAAAGCTAATTGGAATCATGGAAGATATCAGAATGGAGAAATGCATAATCCGGGATTATCCGGGGGCATACAAAAAGCTTTCGAACTTAGTTCGAAAGCTTGTTCAGGATGATTTCTTCCAAACTGTTACTACTGATAGTTCACCTGCTGCAACATTATGCGGTTATGTGTTACACAAAGGGCGTTCGAAAATGCTTGGTCAAACAGCTTTAAATGACCATGCAAAGAACTCTCAAGCTTTTCTCGAAAGTGTAATGACACCACTATCTATGACGCGGATTAATAGTGTTATGGCTAGATTGTCAGCTGCAAAGAATGAAGGTGATGTCGTTAAGTTGGCTCAAGAGATTGCCCAAATTCTTGAAGAGGAAAGTAATCGCACCACACCACCTCAAAACAGTGATCAAAGTCAGCAGAAACAAGCCGGCAATGATTCACAAGATCAAGACATACAAACTGATGATAGCCAATCAACCGGTGAGTCAGAAGAAGGTCTAGATCAAGGGGACGATGATACACATGACGATCATGGTGATACACCATCAAGTCAAAGTGACGAATCAGATGACTTTTTATCAGGTTTAAGCACATCGTCCAACGACGACATATCAGACGATAACGGTGACGCCAGTAATGGTTATTCATCCAGTTCTGTTGGAGAAATGTCACAAGAAGAGTTTGATACGGCCTTGCAGTTCATGAAAGACATTCTGGCAACAACAGAGAGTGACTCAAGTGACTTGCCAGGTGATATTAGTGATGCATTTGAACACCTCGTTGAAAATGAGATTAAAGAGGCGGCAAACCAGCGTGGTAACTATGCTGTTAGTTTGGCTCCAACTCAGATTGCAAATCTAACATCACCGGGCGACCACCAACAGGCACTTGATGAAGCACAAGCAGCTACTGCTGCATTGCGTTCCAGACTGGTCCAATTGGTTCAAGCCCAAACTAAAGTGAAGCGAAAGACTTCACGGAATGGGCGTAGGCTGAATGATCGAAAGTTGCATCGAATAAAAGCAGGTAATTTATCGGTGTTTAAATCGACAAGTCGAAAGAAAGCAGTTAATACAACAGTGCAAGTACTACTCGACAAGTCTTACTCAATGGAAGATGACATGTCTATTGCTGCATACGTTACATTGTCACTGACGGCTGCGATGAAGAAAATACCACATTTGTCAGTAGGATCAGCAATGTTTCCAGGTTATCTGGATAGCTCTGTAACCGTCTTAACAAGACAAAATCAGACTATGGACCAAACTGCGGGTTATTACCCATTGGTTCAAGCAGAAGGAAGTACTCCATTACTTCCTGCACTGATCTGGTCTGGAGATAACCTCTTTGCCCAAAAAGAAGAACGAAAAATACTTTTTGTGGTAACTGATGGTGTTCCAGATGATATGCAAGACTGTATCGAGTTAGTTTACAACTTGAGACAGGGTGGTATTGAGGTGTATGGCATTGGCATCAATGTAGATAGAAAAATGATGTCACTGTTATTTGGTAAAGAGCATGTCTCTATAGAACATGTGGGAGAGCTTGCGGAAGCGACATTCTCACTACTAGAAAAGACAGTACTCGCTGCCTAACTAGATATTGCCTTTAAGCTATACCTATCAATCATTAAGCCCCTTTTTGGGGCTTTTTTTTATAACCAGCTCAGACCAATATCCGGTTATTCGTTGAGGCTAGGCATTAAACCTTTTTTAATGCGAGCCATGAAGAAAAACACTAAAGGATTTATTTCAGCAACCAAGATTGCTCAGCGTAGCTTCTGTGAAAAGCAGCTTGTGCTTGATCAGCAATATGGTCGTCATGAAACAGATGTTCAAAGACAACGTCGAGAAAGAGGTGAAGAAGAACATCTTAGACATCATCTCGAAGCACAGCGATATGGTTCGAGACGAGATAGCCGCTGTTTCATTGCAACTGAGCTCTATGGACCATTAGCTAAAGAGACGGAGCAGCTAAGGCAGTTTCGAGACAGCTTTCTCATAAACCGAATTTGGGGACACCTTTTTATTAGTGCCTACTATGAGCTGTCACCAAGCATTGTTCGTTTAATTCAGGCTTACCCTTTTGTCAGATCATTAATAAAGCCTTTCATCAATTGGATTGTAAAAAAGGTGAGTAGAAATGGCTGAAGCATTTTATGGGGTAATAGTCGTTTTATTAATTCTTTCTCTGTATGGGATTGATGCTAGAAGACGTGAAAAACGCCGTAGATTTATTCTCAAAGAGAATATGCCAAGAGAATTATCTCAGGCTCGTCTTATTCACTCAGAACACTACATAAGCACACTTTTGCCCCGGAAAATGCACGGCACTCTTGATCAGCTCTATAGAGTGATTTCAGGACAACACGTTCTTGTAGATAGTAAAACCCGAGCTAAACACCGTGTTTATTTTAAAGATATTGTTCAGGTTTCCACTTACAAGGTGATTCTATCCCGTAACGGTATGAATATCGCTGATTATGCTTATTTCAGGGTAGTAACGCCTGACGGTGTCGAGTACATCAAACAAAACCTGCTTTCCGAGCACGACGTCATCAATGAGTTCGACAGAACTGATGCACTCATAAAAGGGAAAGCATCACCATCTAACGCCAAACACAAATCAATGTGCATTAGCTGCCCCCAACAAATTAATTGTGACGACTGGCAGTTTTCAAGCCGCCAAATATCTAAGGAGACACAATGAAAGCCCAGATGCTTTTAATACCACTACTAATCTCAGCTGCGTCACCGATCCACGCAGATATTCTTACACCTACTGAGAATAGTGCCTCTTATGCAGATAAAAGACTGAGGTATACAGCCAAGCTTGAGAAAACGGCACAGAATGAAAAGCTAAAAGAGAATCAACCTCAGGAGCTAAAGACTGCCAACTCTAAAGAACGTTTCTTGGTACCCAAGATGCCAAGTACAAGAAATGGTGATGTTCCTTCAGTATCACCTGAAAATGCTACAAAAGTTAAGCAGATTAGTGATCTCCCTTTACGTGAGCTTAACGAATCGTTGCAAATATCATTTAGGGACAAAAATCTTCCTTCTAGTATCCGCTCACTAACTCCACCAGGTTGGGTAGTAGATCTTCAAATAGACAAAAGCCTTTATGAAACCAAAGTGAGCTTTAGTGGTGAAACTACATACCAGCAAGCATTAAAAGACATCTTGGAACCACAAGGCCTCACTTTCTTGGCTTACCGAAACATGAAGCCTAAACCACTTATTGTTGTTACCCATGGAGGCAAGAAATGAAGAAGTCCATTATCGCTCTACTACTTGTTAGCTTAAGTGGTTGTGCTATGCCTCCAGAAAAGGAAGTCCGTACCTCAAGAGCCAACCCTGTCCCATCCACAGTTGAAAGCGCCCCACGCACAAGTAATTTCGTGAGCATAACTACCTCAAAGAAACAACTGATGGATGAACGAGTCACCATCAATAACCCTAAGATTTCGGTTATAGATGCTTTAACTTCGCCAAGCTCTCTTTCTCGGGCAAATGTCATTGCAAGAGATGCTGGTGTCAATTTAGCAATGAAGATTGGCGTGAAAACGCAAAACGCAAAAATTGAGGATTATATATCTCAGGTTGAAGGAACCACTGACTACTTTATTGAGCTTCAGGAGACTGGTAGTGATGTGACGCTATATGTTTCTTCTGTCATGACAAAATCATGGGATTTAGCAGCACTATCCGATATGCCGACTGTAGAGACAAAATCAGGTTTCTCGGCAACTGGTCAACCCAGTAATAATTCAGGAAATGCAGGTCAAATGGCAGATTTCACTTCTAATGAGGCAAGTGGGACTCAGCTAACCACAACTCGTTCAGATGAGTCATGGCAATCTCTAATTGATGATGCAAAAAGAATAATTGGCCTAGAAATAAACGAAAACTCAGACTCTTCAAATTCTCAGAATGAGAAGACATTAATTCCAGAACTTGGAGAAGGTGATGATCCTATTGCCATGCTTAATGAGCTTGGCAATCGTCTTGATGATGAAATGAATCCTTATTTCATTGAGCCATGGGTTGTTGGAAACAAACGTATTGGCAAAATTACAGCTTTCGGCAAGCCAAGCCAGATTCACAGACTTGATGAATATTTGAGCAGGTTGTCAACTCAAAGCCAGCGTCAGATCTACATGGAAGGTGCCATTCTTGATGTCAAAACCACTAATGGTCATGGCTATGGTATTGATTGGAGTGCTGTATATGCCAATGATGATAAAACGCTTTCACTGAGTGGAAGTGCCTCACAAGCTTTATCCATAGTGGATGGAGGAACCTGGTCATTTGCTGCTTCAATTCCATTTGGAGATGTAACGTTAAACTCAGTTATCAATTCTCTTCGTGAACAAGGTTCAGTATCAGTTCAAAGCCAACCAAGATTAACTATTACTAATGGCTATACAGCCTACCTAGGAAGTACTCAAGAGTTTAGTTTTGTATCAAATGTTGAGTTCTTACCCCTTAGTACAGGTAACAGTTCTAATGCCGCTTCTGATACGGCTATTACTACCCAGCTATCACGTGTAAATGTGGGTATAAAAATCGCTGTTACACCGAAGTTACTAGATAATGGAAAAATTCTTGTCAACATTGTTCCATTTCTAAGCACCATTGCTGGTACCACACCAATTAAGTCGGCTGGTGAGATATATGAAACTCCAAATATAGCTCTCCAAGAAATGGCCACACAAGTCATCACAGAGAGTGGCAGCCCGATCTATTTAGGCGGTCTTGTAGTAAATAGAATGCTGCAGAACGCTAAGAATCTACCTATTAAGAACAAAGCGCTTTCAAAAGCACTCGGTAGCGCCTCATTCGAAGAGGAAAATACTGAACTTGTCATTGTTGTGACTCCAAGGGAAGTGGGCGCATGATTGCAGCAAATATTCGTCTCTCCATTGAAGGCAAAGAAGTTGTTTTAATTCGTGATGTTATTGGTAAGGCACCCTCTGAAAAATACACTCGACAGGATGAAGGTTCTCTGCATATTTGGTATGAAGAGACAGTTCTAACTGAAACTCGGGAGGCAAATCCTGATGCCAAAGTATATGGTCTATGGCAGACATTAATTGCTTCAGGCGTTATTGATTTAGACCAAAAACTCCAAGTCCTTTATACAAACGACAGTAAAGATATCGGTTATTACCTTTACATCAATAGCGGTGTAATGCAATCAGGTTCCATTTTCAATAGTGAACTCCAGTCGTTACCTAGTTCTGCTTTGACGGAAGAATTTAGTCTCGATGACGCAATCATTCTGAACTCTGATGAAAGCACTCTCAAGCTACCTGCTGAACAGCTCAAAACTCAAAAAGAGATAGTTAAACAATCTCTAGCCAAGAAAAAAAGCAATCAACAGAGATCTACCATGACTGTAGTCTTGATTATTGCTTGTGGGTTGGCCATGGATACGTTCCTCGATATTCAGCATGAAAAACAAGCTCAGTTGTTTTCTGCTTTAGAAAACAAATTGACTGTGACTCAAGATGAACTCGCATCTCTGGCAAAGAGAAAACGCTACAACATACCCTCACAAAAAGAAACGCTTACTAAGCTCTACAACGTTACCGACTCTCTACATGATGAAGCCTTATCAGCAAGTTTCAGCTTGAAATCAAATGAAATTGTAAAAGTATTTGTTAAGAACACGAATGTTAATGCTGCTCGAATATCAATGCTGGCAAGTGGTGATATTCAAACAGTTCGCGTTTCTCCAGAGCAGTCGGTTATAACCTGGGTGAACAAAAATGAAAATTAAAGCCTTACTCAAAAGACTAAACCAGTACAGCAGTCTCGTCCTTTTACTTATTGTGACCAGCATAGGTACATGTTGGTATGTCTTAAGTAATGAAGCTGAACGGATTGATCCTGATTTCAAAAAAACCAAAGCACTCATAAGTATGTATGAGACTGAAATCGAGGAAATGTCAGTCCAGCAAGACCTTCCGAAGCTAGATTCAATCTGGTTCAACATTCAGTCAATCGCCAGCCAATACAACGTCAAGGTTTCTTCGATTGAAAAAATCGAAGATGCAAAGTTTTCCGAGGGGGATATTCCATGCGGTCAGGCTTGGTTCGGCTCTTTACAGGGAACCAGCAAGAACGTAGCTGCAGCTGCTTTGGAAATCCAGAATGAATTACCAGTTATGTACGGTCAAGCCGTGATTGATAACAAGGTAATGGGACTTAGTTTCGCCGCAATGGGAATCATAGACTTTAATTAAGAGGTAAAGATGAAGAAGACATACATATTGGCAATGCTCCCTATTTTAATGGCTCTAATCCAACATCCAGCTTTAGCGGAGGGTTCCATTTCATTGACACCAGAGCAGATCAGTCATGAAAAAGCCTTAAAAGAATTGAGAAGGCAAAAAGAAATCATTAAGGAGAATCACGACAGGGCCTTACTCCTAGCTGAGTGTAGAGACTTAGGGATTGATTGTAGCTCTGGAACGACTTTAGAAATCATGGAACCTGTAGAAAAGTCTCAGCCAAAAAATACTGAGTTTAATGATGTTCAAGATATTCAGGGCCTTATATCAACGCCAGTTATGAATGGCTCAGATACTCCTGTGCTTGAAGCCATTCAAAACCAAAGTGCTCAACTTAAATATAACGGAAAAAGTGAATGGGCAATGGTAGGTAACAAGGTTGGTCAATGGCAAGTCGTTCACATCGATGCATCAAAAGTACGACTCAAAAATCTACGTAACCCAAACACAATTAAAACTCTTTTATTACGGTGGTAATTGAAATGCTAATGACTAATACAGAAGTTTTATTCCAGAAAATAGTAAAAATCCTGATTGAAATCGAGGCTACTACAGAATTACATGCTAAACATTGGCAAGCACCTGAAAATGAATCGATGATTTTCGAGACGTTAGTATCTGAAAGCGTTTCAACCGCTGATATTGCTAAAGCCTTTTCAATACATAAAAACCAGAAACTATATTCAGAGTCTGAGCATGGCGAATTCATTATTTCTGGAAATGGTTGGGGTATTGCCAATGACATTCTGTTCATAGCAAACCCATTTAGCCCCGAATTGGAAGAACTGCTTGATAGTCGAGGCAGAGGCGTTTATCACTTCGAGGGAATTGGAATTCTGGAAGGGAGTATCTTCGATACATCACCAAAGAACTCAAATGAAAATGACCTAGATAAAAACATAAACAAAATGATTGAAATGGCTCTACATAAAGGAGCCAGCGATATTCATATATCTCCCAGGACCAACAATCACATATCAATTCAATTTAGGGTCGACGGTGTAAAGACTGTCTACAAGCATGATATTGCAATGGATGATTATGGCTCATTTTCAAATCGAATACTTGCAAAAGCATCAACAGTAGGCGGTAGCCCTACAACGCCATTAGATCTAAAGTTTCGTCATGAATGGAACGGGCGATCGATAGAAGTACGTCTTGCAGCGTCACCGGTCATTCAAGGTGGAGAAGCACATTACTTTTTTGTGCTACGACTATTAAATCCAACCGGTCAATTAAGAAGCCTGGAGGAGATCGGATTTCCAGATATTGAGGTGCAAACCTTAAATCATCTTTGTCGGTCACCGAAAGGTTTGATAATCATTACCGGTCCTACAGGCTCAGGTAAATCGACAACCCTATATGCCATGCTTAAACGTATCCAGGAATTAAGGCCTGGCGATTCCCTACAAACGATTGAAGATCCAGTAGAGATTGAGCTTCAAGGAGTTGAACAGTCACAAATCAACTCTTCCTCAGGAATGACATTTGCCAGTGCCCTACGTTCGAAACTTCGTCAAGATCCAGACGTTATCCTTGTCGGTGAGCTTCGTGATTTAGAAACCACCAAACTGGCTATCGAAGCTTCAATGACCGGACACTTGGTATTAACAACCTTGCACACGAACAGTGCTGTCCAGGCAATTCCCCGACTTATCAACCTTGGAGTCGACCCAACTACACTTGCAGATAGTCTCTTAGCGATATCAGCTCAAAGAATGGTAAGAAATGTATGTCCTCACTGCAGTACTAAGGAGCCATTTGGAGCTAACACAGAAGTTTCGGCTAAGTACGGTTCTTTGAGACATGCACCAATGCAAAGTGAAAAAATTAGCATTGCCAATACTAAAGGTTGCCAACATTGTGATTCCGGCTATTCGGGTAGAAGTGTTGTATCGGAGTTAATGATAGTCGACCCATGGACACAACAAGAGATTATTAAGAATAGTCCTGCTCATGAAATCGAAAAAACACATAGAAACAATCAATACATGACTATGTGGGACAACGGAATTTCTCTCGTAAAAGAAAATAAAACGACCATCCAGGAGCTCGAATCACGTCTCTCAACCCTCGCTGCATACGGTCAACATTTCACTTATGGTCGAGAAACAAACTTACTTTAATCTGGAGAAAAAAATGAGTAATTATCAAAGAACGAAAAGCCAAACTGGTTTCACACTAGTTGAGCTGATGATCGTAGTTGCTGTACTTGGTATTTTAGCCTCTTTAGGGCTGAAAGGTTACCAATCATGGATTAGAACAACGAATGTAGATGTAGCAAGTTATTTCGTTGAACGTGATTTTTTCTCTGCTGCATCTCAATGTTACAGAATGAATCGTTCATATTCTCAATGTAACAAGAATGAACTGGTCACTTTTGGACTTGATGACAAAACACCCTGGGATCTAGATTGGACGGTGAGTATTTCTGGAAATACCTTTACCTTAAATCTACCTACATCAGATTCAGTATCTGCAGAGATGCTAGCTAAACGCTTAAACTCAAGCGATGTGGATCATATCAGCAATGCCACAAACTCATCTTCTGCAGTAACAATTTCTCTGGCAATGCCGTAATGCAAGCTTTAGTTAAGTTTCTTCAATTGGATAGCAGCAGCAGATGGCAGCTTTTTGAAACTGATACTGAAGAAGAACTCTACGATATTCCAGGTTTGGGAGACACTATAGAGTCAGTCATTCCTATCCCTTTCAATCTAAAGCTTGGTAGAACAGAGTTAGCGTTATCGGAGCAGCTACTTTTAGTTGCTCAAGTTGCAACCCTTGTTGATTCAGGGGCAAAGGTGGCAAAAGGTATTATGGAAATCGTCGATTCTGCGGACTTCCTTAAAAAGTTCAGAAATGATCCTAGACTGAATCATGCGAGTAAGGTCTCGGATTACCTAGGAATTTTTGGCGTTAGTAGGACCGTAAAATTGCTAGTTATAGCAGGTGAAAAGTCAGGGCGTCTAAGTGAATCCCTGAATTCTGCTGTAGAAAACATTGAACAGGATCTGGAACTACAGAAAATTAGTGGCGCCGACATGAAAGTGGGCGTTTTTTATCTCATTGGTGGCTTGCTATCGATCTTTATATCTAGTCTAGCACTCGGTGATGCTGCCCAAAATATGATCGATGTTCCAGCAATTAAAGATAATTCAGCAACGCATTTAATAGCTGGTTTCTACCATTTCATGACTGAGCAAACCGTACTTTTTATAGTAATAATTGCTGGCATCATCAGCTTATTAACATACCTATGGCAAAACGTTGTTGGGTTTAGGCAATTTCCAATCGCGAAATCATTAAGCGAGCTAATTAAGTCTAGACGGTCAGCAAACTTTCTATCCACATGGATTCCACTTTACCTATCAGGTATCGATAACGATAAGTCATTGGAATTAATCTCAAAGAATTTAAGCGGTGAAAATAAAAGAGCTACTGAAACTATTCAAGAAGGAGTTAATGCAGGTTCTACTATCCCGGCCAGTCTTTTCTCTAATTACTGGTCATCCAGCCTCATATTAGGTTTGAAAAGCTTCGATGACGCACATGATGAGGCAAGGAGAAAATTACTGGCTAGAGTGAGAAGACTTTTACTGACTGAAATTCTAGTCACAGGTAAACGCTTTTCAGGTATAGCACTTAAAGCTGGACTAACCTCTGGCTCTATATCTGTTCTATTAATGGCATTAGGCTTTTACGCGCCAATGTTCTTTTCAAGGGCTGGATAAGTGAAGCAGCAAGGTTTTACTTTAGTTGAATTGCTAATTGTCTTGATGGTGATGGCAATTATTGCAGTAGCACTACTGCCGACAGCCATTCGTAGTATGGACAGTTATCGAGTCATAGCAACTGTTGAGGAAATGAAGGCCATAGCAGGCTTTGCTGAACTTGCTCGTCAACTACCAGGCGGTGACCAGTTCAATAATTCCACTACCAAAGCAGTGGCTAGCTTTCTTGAATCCTATGACGTTACAAACATTGGCATGTCGTCAACATCTGATAAAAAGAATCATTGGTCAGAATCTTACCTTATAACGACAACGGGAAAAGCTGCACAGGTTACGACCACTGTTCCATTAAAAGGCATTAATCCATTTGAAGTTATTGCTAAATCATCAGGTACGGGAACGTCTCTAACTTACACCCATCGAGTTAGTCCAGATAACTACACCAGACTTATGCATGTGCGTGGCAATAAGCATATTCTTTATTTGGAATAAAAAATGGAAAAAATAAATAACCAAGCTGGTTTTACTCTCATTGAGCTGATGATAAGCATGTTGATCGTCAGTGTTCTCATTGTGCCTTTCGTATATCAAAAACAGGTTAAGTACAAAGAAGAGCTGGATGCAATTACATTAAGTGAAATTCAGGATATTGGTACCAGCGCTCAAAACTATGCCGCAGAACAAAACTTATCCTGGCCAGATGAAGAAAATCAATGTAGTTCAGCAATCTCATTAATGAAGAACGAGGGCTATTTAAGTGGTCTCAGTGATAACTCAGTTTTTGACACAGCTTATAAAACTACATGCACGTCCAGTCCAGGAAGCAGATTCTCAGTTGAAGTTGATACCAAAACTACTTCACAAGCTGAAATTATAGCGAGTTACCTTGCTTCAAGTGTAGTAACAGGAAAAACGGTTAGCTATTCAATCCCACTACCATCATCTATACCTGCCTTAGAACACTTGCTACCAAGAGATGGCTCACGCCCGATGACAGGTGATCTAGATTTAGGTGATAACAATATAGTGAATATCAATGATGCAACAGCTAAAGGCGATATCGAAGCAGATAGAATCATAACTACCAAGATACTCGATAAAGATGACCCTGATTACTATATTGATCTGAATAATTCATCGCACATGAATAATGTATCTATGGATGTGGCTAGTCTTGAAAACAGCTATGTGCTCGGTGATGCATGCAAAACAAAACAGATTGGCACAACAATTAATGGTGAGCTTCTAACCTGTGTATCAGGAGTTTGGACTCGTGGCGGTTCGTCCGTTCAGCTTAAGGCTAGCACGGCTTCACATGGTCAAGTAGTAAAACCTATTGATGGTTTTACCCCGGACCAATGTGTCATCTCACTATCGGGTGTTCCATATAAAAATGATGGAGGTTACAAAAGAAGTCGACATTTCTCTCATTACTACAACTTAAGAGCTGATGGTTGGCAAGTGATGGCAGGGGTAAGAGATATTTCCGACAACCGGCTTCGCCACACTTCAGCAGTCATTCAGTATTCTCTTGTTTGTAGTTCATGAAACATAGTATGAGAACTAATAAAGGCTTCACATTGATAGAGCTGTTGTTGGTAATGATGATAACCAGCATTTTGGTTGGGCCATATATCTACCAAAAAACAGTGGAGCTTAAGGATGAGCGAGTAAGAATCACCATGAGCGAAATATCAGATATTGCTACTAGTGCTCAGAACTATGCTGCCGAGCAAAACTTAAAATGGCCAGATGAAGATAATCAATGTCGTTCAGCAATTTCGCTTATGCGAGATGACGGTTATCTAGGTAGTTTAAGTGATATTTCCATCTATGAAACAAGCTACTCAACATTATGTTCTAGCATTAACGGCAGTCGTTTTTTTGTTGAAGTAGAGACTAAAACCTCTGCAGAGGCCGAGATTCTTGCTAGTTATTTACCTTCTAGCGATGCTAGTGGAAAATCAATTAGCTTTTCAGTTCCTCTACCTTCATCCATACCGGCATTAGATCATCTTCTCCCCAGAGATGGGTCACGTCCTATGACCGGAAATCTGAATTTAGATAACAATGATATCGAAGATGTTAACCAAATTAGCACTGAAACTGTTCTCCTAAACTCAGTAGTTACAAAAGGAAGCTCATGTTCAAAAAATGGCCTCATTGCTCGTAACAATGGTGGACTAATACTCAGTTGTAACCAAGGTGTATGGACAGGTGCTGCTGGTAGTCCTGAAGGAATGCTCGCACATTTCTATCTAGATTCTTGTCCTGATGGCTGGAAAGTAGCCGATGGAAGTCAGGGAACAATTGATGCCAGGGGTAAGTTTTTAAGATCTCTTGATTTAGGGCGTGGGTTAGATCTTGGGAGGAACCTTGGAAGCACCCAAGGAGATGCCATCAGAAATATTACAGGCAGCGGTATTGCTAGTGGTGGATATGCTAATGCAAGAGGGGCTTTCTACAAATCAAGTGGTTATAACCCACAAGACTTTAATGGTTCAGAGCAGCACTATACTGCAAATTTTGATGCCTCCAGAGTAGTACCTACAGCTAATGAGAATCGGCCAGTAAATCTTGCACTATTAACTTGCCAGAAGTTTGATTAAAAATACTACTTCGTAAATAAGCCAAAATATTAGAAAAAAATGAGCTAAGAATAAATGAAACCTAACTTAAATGATTTAAAAATTTATAGCGAATTTGCTGTGGCTACAATAGGCAATGATGTTCAAATCATCAAAGAGGGAGAGCAGTGGGAAACCTTATCAGGTTTATATAAGGAAATACTTGATGTTTATAAACCTGATAAACCAACAGAGGTTAATGATCCCTCAATAGAATGGGATGGTGACAGATGGCGTTGTCAAGTATACAACTCAGCCTATGGATGGGGATGTGCACTAAGACGAAATCCGAGCAAAATTCCTCATTTAGTTGAGGAGTTAAAATTTATCCCTAATGAGATCATGCCTTTGACTCAGGGAACAGGCCTCGTATTGATTGCAGGCCCTACTGGTGGGGGTAAAACAACGACGATGGCTTCGATATTAGATTATCTCAGTCAATCAAAAAGCTTAGGTCAAACAGTAACGATTGAAGAGCCAATCGAATACATGCATACAAACCCTCTTATTACACAGCGAGAAGTCGGTGTAACCGTAAATGGCTTTTTTGAAGGTGTTCATGAAGCAATGAGACAGTTTCCTAAGAATATTGTCATAGGTGAAATTAGACATCCTGATACTGCTGAGGCGGCAGTCCAGGCTGGTCTAACCGGTCATAGAGTATTTGCAACTTTACATGCTGAAAACATTGCTGATGTTATAACTAGAATGTTTGCGTTACTTGACGATCAACATGACCAGCTATTCCCTCAAGCCTTACAAGGAATAATTTGTCAGCATTTAGTTCACGGTGTGGATGGCAATACATACTGTATATACGAGAGTATCAGGGTCACTCAACAAGTAAGAAGTATATTGACTGAAGGAACTACAGCACTTCCAAGATTAAACCACGAAATGTATCAGCAGAAACGAAAAACACTGTCTGAATTTGCTCACAAGTTAGTCATATCAGGTCAACTTCATCCAGAAGAAGTCACCAGATGGAGCAAAAACATTCAACGTTTTTAATCTGGTTCTAAAACAAACAGTTAAGGCCATAAATGTTTGTTTATGTCTTCCTTGATTAGTTTCAGAAGATAAAGCTTTAACAGACAGCGTAAGTTACGTATCTACTTAGTAGTTTTGTCTGACTTTTCATGATTGTGCCTTGGCTGAAATATTTCATGATCTTTAGAATCATCAGCAATAAGGCTGCACATCACACTCTCTTGACGCCAATCAAGCGCAACTGTCGCATGATCAATATTGAAATGCGATCGTAGTTCTCTTTCAACTAATTGCTCTATTTTACGAGCAGGCTCACTTTCCACTGGCCGTACATGAAGAGTGGCCATCCTGCGCCCTGAACTGATCTGCCACGTGTGGATATGACTGACAGATTCAATTTCTGGGATAGTCTTCATTAGATGGTTTTCTATCTCTTCTGGGGAAGCACCTTCAGGTACCCCCTCAAGAAGAATATGTAGAGATTGACGGAGTAGTTTCCATGCAGTTCGCAAAATAAGAAGAGAGACGATGATGGAGAGAATTGGGTCAACTGGTGTCCAATTTGTGTAATAGATAATGATAGCTGCCATTATAGCCCCTATCGATCCCAGTAAATCTCCAAGCACATGTGCAATAGCACCTCTAATATTGACGTGCTCGTTATCACCACGTGAGAGTATCCACAACGCGAGAATATTAACTAAGAGGCCTGCTATAGCAACGATTAACATGGGGCCACTCAGAATTTGGGGCGGCTCCTGAATTCGCTCCCAAGCTTCGAAAAATATCCAACCCACAATAATAAACAGTGTCACAGAGTTAATGAAGCCAGCAATAACTTCAAATCTAGAGTAACCGTAGGTTCGCCTTGTATCCGGCTTTCTCCTTCCTATTCGAAAAGCTATATATGCCAGAGCTAATGCCGCAGCATCTGTAAACATATGACCAGCATCAGCAATCAATGCAAGTGACCCGGAGATAATACCTCCGGCAATTTCTACAATCATAAATGAAAAAATTAACAAGAAAGACACAAAGACTTTTTGTTCATTTTGGTTGTTTAGCATGGACTCATGAGAATGTGGCATAAAAGACTCTCTGATATTCAATGATTAGGCCAGCAACTGCTAGCTTCACATAGCTATAAGTAATAATAACAGCAGATGAAAGTTAGATACGCTTTTCAAAGAATGCTTAATCTAATCTTGGTTTAAAACTTACTACTTAATCCTTTCTGTTTATTTGTTTTCTTTTATTATTAAAAAATATATATATTAAACTTATCAAACTCACTCATCAGCCTTCAAAGTATATTTGAAAAGCATATATCTCTTATTTTCATATAGTGCTGAACTGATGATTCCTTTTTCAGTTAGATTTTTTACATCTTTTTTTCGAACAGCTAAAAATATGGAGTTTCCAGGGCTTACTGATAAACCATTAATCACCGTAGATTGATTAATTGACTTCACCTTATTTGAACTATAAAACCTCGCTGAGAAAGGTAATCTGCCAACATAAAAAACATTCTCCAATCCCTTTTCTGAAATTACTTCTGCTCTAACAATTAGTCCTTTCTCTGATTTGATATTGTCAGGATTTAAACCTAACCATAAACCATAGACAGAAAAAGCTAATGGTATAAGGAGTGTCAACGACATACTTGTCCAGAAGTTGGATGTTACCCTTGAGTCATTTGCCACCAATCCCCCTGTGGCAAGAGCTAGAAAAGGCAAGCTTGGAAGAACATATGTCCACAAAATATTGCCAGCGAATGTAAAAAACACACTGGGGACTAATATTGCCGATAATAAAATGAGTCTGGTATCAGGGAGCTCAGATTTACATACAGAGGGTTTTAAATTGCCTCTACGCAGAGAGCCAAAATATCGATAGAGCATCAACAAAGGCCATGGTAGAAATGCGATTATCAAATATAGCCAGACCGTCCCTCTTGGGAAGTCATGTGCATTGCCATACAAATCACCTTCCCAGCCACTAATGACGAAGCGCTTAAAATGTTCACCAATGATAAAGTAGTCGATAAACCCAGGAGTTTTTATTTCTGCAAGTACGTACCACGGAAGTGTTAAGAGTATTGCTAGAAGAATGCCTCTTAGCCATGGCAACAGTCTCCATAATCGTATCCAAGCATTGTTTACGATGACCCAGACTAATATTGGGCCACTTGAAATGACAAACGCTAACGGACCTTTCGATAATGCTCCAATCACCAACCCTATAAAAAATAACCATGACCAAAGGTTACTACCGTTGCGAAGCCTAATGATGAAGCTTCCAATCGTGAGTGTCGTGCCTAACACAAAAAATGCATCAGTCATTACTGTAGCTGCACTGATAAACCCCAGAGTACTGCTTGCATATATTAACCCGGCTATTAATGCATAATGCTTTGCCGACTCAGAAAAAGGCCGTCTGTGCAGGTGTAAGCCCACTTGATAAATTATCGTAATTATTCCAAGACTCGCTAACCAGGCTGGAAATCTTCCAGCAAACTCAGATATACCAAATAATTTGAATGACAAAGCCTGTAACCAAAATGAAAGTGGAGGTTTACCCCAAAAGGGTACTCCTTCATCAAACCACGGGGTAATCCAGTCTCCAGTCTGAACCATTAGTCTTGCTATTTCTGCGTACCTAGCTTCAGTAGTATCTGCATATGGAATAAGCCAGGCCAAAAATAACCTTGCAAGCATTATAGTGCTTAACATAAAAAACAGATTTCTCATACTAATGTTCATAAGTTAATAATTCTCTGCTTAGATCTTGAATTATCATCGTGCGACTCGATAAATTCAGAAACTATGAAGAGGGGACGTTGTTTACTTTCTGTGTAAATCTTCCCAATATACTCACCGAGAACACCTAAACATAAAAACTGTAATCCAAAGAAGAATGTAATCAGACAAAATAGTAGATTATAATCAATCACTTCATGAGTAGATGTGGTGCCTATATTACTGACGAACATAGATAGAATTGATGTGGCTAAGAGAGCAATACCCAAAAAAAATGAGATACGAAGTGGCTTGTAAGAAAATGAAGTTATTCCATCCAGAGCAAGTGTAAATAATTTAAGATAATTCCATTTAGTAATTCCAGCTGCACGCTGCTCACGGTCAAACTCTATTATTTTAGTATCCATCCCCACCCATGCAAAAATTCCTTTCATATACCTATTTCTCTCGGGAAGCTGGTTTACTGCATCAACCACTTGACGACTCATGAGCCTAAAGTCGCCAGTGTCTGTAGGTATAGGAATATCGCTGATGTAGCTTATAAATCGATAAAATAAATATGCATAAGTTCTTTTAGCCCAACCATCCCCATGACGTGATCGTCTCTTCATCAAAACAACGTCTGCTCCTTGTTTCCAAGCGGAAACCATTTCTGGGATACAGTGCGGGGGATCTTGTAAATCAGCATCAATTAAGATTACAGCATCCCCTTTTGCATATTGTAACCCAGCTGTAACAGCCGCTTCTTTTCCGAAGTTACGAGATAAGCTTAAAATACGAATTTGCTTGAATCTATTTTTTGCAAACCTTAATTTATTTACAGTATTGTCTCTGCTGCCATCATCAACAAATAAGAATTCGAACTTATATGGCATAGAGCCCGTAACTTGGTCGAGCGTCTGCAACAATTTGGAGAGTACGGCCTCTTCATTGAATACAGGAATCAAAATAGTTATTAAATGACTCCTTGCGTCATTGATACATGGTTTAGTCTTTTTCATTGAAAACATACCTTCTACAGATTAAGTAATTCACGAATGTGACACTTGCTGTAGCTATAACTTGTGCAAACAGAGTCTCGTTACCGTATTCAAGTAATGCTTTAAAAACACCATAGTTTGTGACTCCACCAAGTACCGCACCTGCTAAGTAGCGAGGGAATAAAAAATAATGTGGTGCAGAGGATTTGAATACAAAGTGATACTGGAAAAAGTAATTAGTAAGTAACCCGATTAAATATCCAAAAAAAGTAGCAATTAATGCATTCGCCCCTAGTTGAATAAATATATACATACTTATCCAATGAGCCATGGTTGCGGTTCCTCCTGAAAGGAGAAACCGCTTGAAATTGCTGAAATAATTTTCATCTTCGTTTGGAATTTTTCTTTGGTCAACGCAGACCATTGAAGATGGTGTCGTGTGGATGACTGATAACTTTCTCAAATTCATGCCATAACTTCCGATGGTTTGGAGTCACGTCCATGAATGATCCGATATAGAGCTGGCAGTACTAGCAGAGTGAGTATGGTGGAAGAGATAATTCCACCAATAACAACTGTTGCGAGTGGCCTTTGAACTTCTGCACCGGTTCCAACATTTAGAGCCATGGGAACAAATCCTAAACTCGCAACTAGAGCAGTCATTAGAACTGGGCGAAGGCGTGTCATAGCACCCTCAATGATAGCCTCGTTTAAATTTCCGTTCTGGCGCCAGTAATCTCTAATAAATGACAGCATTACTAGCCCATTCAAAACAGCCACACCAGAAAGAGCGATAAATCCTACGCCAGCAGAAATCGACAATGGCATATCACGTAAGTAGAGCGCGCAAACTCCGCCGGTTAGGGCTAAAGGAACGCCGGTGAAAATAATTGCAGCATCTTTGAACGAACTGAACACCGTTACTAGCAAACCAAAAATCAGTAACAAAGTGATTGGAACTACAATTGAGAGCCGTTGGCTAGCCGATTGCAATTGCTCATACGTTCCACCGTATTCAATCCAATATCCGCTCGGAAGTTTGACTTTTTCTGTTACCTCAGCCTGAACCTCACTTACAAAGCCACCTAAGTCTCTACCTCGAACATTCGATGAAACTACGACGCGTCGCTTTCCACTTTCACGAGATATTTGAGCTGGAACATCAGTGATTTTGATAGTTGCCACCTCTGAAAGAGGCACATACTCGCCACTATCAAGTGTTACAGGTAAAGAACCAAGCATTGCAATATCAGATCGAATAGACTCGGGCAAGCGAACAACTAGATTGAAGCGTCGGTCTCCCTCATATATCAAGCCGACATCTGTACCACCAATTGCAGATGCCAGTAGATCTTGAATCGAGTCAACAGACAATCCATACCTAGCGAGTTCCGTTCGTTTTGGTTCTACAGAAAGTAGAGGTAGTCCACTTACCTGCTCGACTCGAGCATCTGCACTGCCATCAATCGATTGTACGACTTGTAGGACATTCTCTGCTGTTTGGCGAATCGTATCCAAATCATCACCAAACACTTTGATTGCTAAATCAGCCCGCACCCCTGAAATTAACTCGTTAAAGCGCATTTCTATTGGTTGTGTAAACTCATAATTGTTACCTGGCAATGATTCAACTGCAGACTCCATTTGTTTAACAAGGTCTTCCTTGCTCAGGTCTGGATTTGGCCACTCGCTGCGAGGTTTAAGCATGACAAAGTTGTCTGCCACATTAGGTGGCATCGGATCTGTTGCTACTTCTGGTGTGCCTATCTTGGCAAATACTTTATCGACTTGAGGAAATGACTTTAATTTACTCTCCAGCAACTCCTGCATTTCGATTGATTGCTTCAAACTTGTTCCAGTTATACGAAGCGCATGCAGGGCAATGTCGCCTTCATCGAGTTGAGGAATAAATTCTGTACCCATTTTGCTAGCAGTCTGAATAGCAAGCGCCATCAATGCCATACTGGCTAGTACAATGAACCAGCGAAATTTAATGCTGAACAAAAGTAGCGGTTTGTATGCAAACTTCACAGCAACAATAAATGGACTCTCTTTTTCTGTGACCCTCCCTTGCATGAACATGGCTACAGCAGCTGGTACAATTGTCAGTGTAAAGAGCATTGCAGCAAGTAGAGCTATTACTACTGTTGCTGCCATGGGTTGGAACATTTTTCCTTCAACACCACTTAAAGTGAAAAGAGGGATATAGACCACAGTGATGATCATCACACCAAACAAGCTTGGTCTGATAACTTCATTCGTAGACTCGAAGACTACTTGAAGCCTCTCTTTAAGAGGTAATAAGCCGTTGTTATCATGTTGTGCAATGGCTAATCTTCTGACAGCATTTTCGACAATTATTACTGCGCCATCGACAATCAATCCGAAATCAAGTGCGCCAAGGCTCATTAGATTGGCGGAGATTCCTAATTCAACCATTCCACTTATAGTTGCTAACATAGTGATAGGAATAACAGCAGCAGTGATCAATGCTGCTCGAATATTGCCTAACAGCAAGAACAAGATAACGATAACTAATAGTGCACCCTCCACTAGATTCTTTTGAACGGTTGCAATTGCTTTATCTACAAGGATTGTTCTTTCGTATACTGGTTCAGCAATAACGCCTTCTGGAAGAGACTTTTGTATTTCTTTCAGTTCTCTGGCAACACTATCAGCTACTTCTCGAGAGTTTTCACCAATCAGCATCATTGCTGTGGCTAAAACTGTCTCTTTACCATCTCGAGTAGCCGCACCAGTTCTTAATGTTTTCCCAAGATCAACATCAGCTACAGCAGATATGGTTACAGGTGAGTTCTCATACGTTTTAATTACAACATTCTGAATATCTTCTATAGACTTCAGTTGGCCAGGAGAGCGAACCAGAAGTTGTTGACCATTACGTTCAATGTATCCAGCACCACGATTGTTATTATTGGCAGCTAGAGCTTGCTGTATGTCAGCCATACTGATTTTGTAGGTCAGCATTTTTTCGGGGTATGGTTGGACATGGTATTGTTTTTCATACCCCCCCATCGTATTGACTTCAGTTATTCCTGGCACGAGTTCAAGTCTGGGTGAAATAATCCAATCTTGTATTTCTCTCAGGGCCATTTCATCATACTCCTGACCGTTTTCTTGCAAGGCTGTTGGCAATGCTGACACGGTATATTGAAATATTTCCCCTAATCCTGAAGCAATCGGTCCCATTTCTGGTTCCAGACCATCTGGCAGATCACTTTTGACGGATACAAGAATGTTATTGATTCGATCTCTCGCAAAGTAGAGATCTGTTCCCTCTTCGAACACAACGGTAATCTGAGAAAGGCCATAAGCAGATATTGACCGTGTGTAATCCAATTTCGGCAGAGAGGACAACGCTCTCTCAATCGGGTAGGTTATTCGCTGTTCTGCTTCTAAAGGGGAGTAACCCGGTGCTTTTGTATTAATTTGTACTTGAACGTTAGTGATGTCAGGAACAGCGTCTATTGGAAGTTTTTGGTAACTCCAAATCCCCATACCTAAAATCAAAAAAATCAGAGACAAGACAAGGCCTCGTCTCGCAATCGAAAATTGCAATATTGAATCAATCATTAAATACTCCGGGCTCAGTGACTGTGTGCTGCACCTGACTTTTCAAGGTCAGCTTTTAGTAAGTAACTATTAGCAACAACAATTACATCACCGAGGTTTAGTCCAGTTAAAACTTCCACATGTGAATAATCGTTGAGGCCAAGCTCCACTGGTCTGGGTACAAACGATTCGGCATCCTTGATAAACACTACGTTTTTGCCTTCATATTCTTGAAGTGCAGTGTTCGGGATACGTAATGCAGCTTGCTTTTGATTTACAACTACATCACCACGAAGAAGCATTCCTGGAAATAACTGTGTTGATTTAGTCTTGATAGGGACTCGCGCCAGAATATAGGGCTCGTTTACTGCATTGGGTATGAGTTGTTGGATACTAGAAATAAGGGTTTCGTCACCATAACTTAAGATAACTTCCTGATCAGGTTTAATTATACTAGATTGTGATGGAAATACTTTTAGTTCTGCCCAGAGAGATTGGCTATCTGTAATAGTGAATAGTGTTTCTGTATTAGCTATTTCACCTGATGACGCATGCTTGGCAGTAATAGTGCCAGATATTGGTGCCCTGACAGTGTATGATTGCAAGCTAGAGTTAGATTCGATGGTAGCTAAGACTTGTCCTTTCTTAACATACTCCCCATAAGAGACTTTTACGGAAGTCATTCTTCCAGGAAATTGCGCAGTCACATGACTCACTGCGTCAGGAGAAATTTTGGCTGTTCCATAAATACGGGTAGTTTGACTAATCGTTCCTGGTCCAACTTGTTGAGTTTCTATGGAGTTAGCTCTAGCCATTTCACTGTCCATATATACTGCTTCTGTTTTTTCTCCTTCATGATCATGTTCGTTTTCTTCTGAGCCATGCCCTTCAGTCTCTGAATCATGCCCTTCAGTGACTGAATCCTCCCCATCTTTGGCATGTGCTGAAGGAGCTTTTTGTCCTGCCTCATTATGTGAGTGATTGTCTTCTTGTTGATGTGACTCAGCTGCCATCAGGCTATTTTGATTCGTAACTATCAGACCTAAGGCAAATAACACAACTGCAGATAATTTCGACAAACTGTAAGTTTTTGTATTCATTGTATTTCCTATGCTCTTATCTAAAGACTGGCTTCTGCTGTTAGTGGGACAGCTGTTAGTTGCTCGACTTCAATGCCATATCGAACCGCTGCTGTTGCAGAATCAATCAATGCTTGCTTTGCTTGAAGTAGTTCGCGCCGAGCACTGAGAAGATCTAGGTAACTATATAGTCCTCGACGGTACGCAGTTTGTGTTTGCTCAAGACTCAATCTTAAGTTAGGGATGATTTCGCTCTTGAGTTGGTTTACAGCCGCTATTGATTGCTCGCGCCCGGTGTAGGCTTTATAGAGCTGCGTATGTAAAGAAAGCAAGGTACTTTCTTCTCTGAAAATGACTTCATTTTTTGCAGCAAGAGCTGATTCAATTCGGCCCTGCGCTCTCTTTCCGCTGAATAATGGCATAGAGAACCCAGCAACTAATGCCGATTGATTAATCTCTTCATTTCTTCGAATGCCGACCGACCAACTGAGATCAGCGACACTTTGTGTCTTTGCCAACCTAATTTCAGCATCACGAATACGTGATTCAGCTGCATAAAAGCGGATAGATGGATTTTGCTTTACAAGCTCAAATAACTGCTCAAACGGCTTAGCTTGTTTGAACGTATATAGTGAGCCTGCTACGTCGGAAAATTCTGGTTGAAGGCTACCCCATAAATTGGCTAATGCCATTCTAGAAGCGCTCAGTTGTTGTTTGATTAATGAAATATTTAGCTCAGCTTGTTGAACAGCTGCTTTTGCCCTGCCCATATCTGCAGCTGGAGCTATAGCGGCATTCACACGTTTAGTGACTTCCTCAAGAGCTTCATTAGCTAAGTTCAAGGATTCTATAGCTAGATCCAAACGAGCCTGGACATTAAGCACTTCGGTGAAACGGCGAGTTACCTCACCAATCAAATCAAGAGACTCAATTTCACTTTCAATGTCGACATTGTTGGCCTTTTCATCTACCAGTGACATTCGTGCTGCACGCTTATCTCCGAGTTCTAGAACAGAGGAGAGGGATACTGTTGTTTCTAAGCCTTTTATGCCACTTAGCTCACCAGTGCCAGAAAAGTTCTCAATTTCTGCACCAATATTCATAGCCGGGTTTAGAGAGGCAGTCTTTTTCTCACCGACTAAGCCTTGTTGACGTAATGGGAAGACCCTCAAGGATGGGTTATTTTTGAGTGTGTTATTGACAGCTTGGTCAAGTAATAATGTTTTGGCAAAAACATGAGGAGCAAAGAATAATTGGCCCACAAGTAAAACCAAGGATAGTTTTGGAACATGCGTAGAAATTGCATGACCAAGTCCTTTTTGAATAGACATGATAATGATCCTGTAACAGATAAATAATCACACAATCACACAGTGATTGTGAGCAATGGATTCTGTTCAGGCTTTAGGCGGTCTGTACTGTGAGCTAGGGGAGCTGGTTATGGAAGGAGCATTTTCCCAAGTAGGAGATGAATTTGAGAGAGCATTGATAAAGCTTTCATTCACAAAACTCAGCGCGATGAAATGTGAGCAATGATTATGGCAACATCCACTACAATCATCAAAAGGAGCTTGTTGTGTATCAGAAAGAGCATCAGATGATGCATCTGTATCTTGATGGGGGTGGGTATGTTCTGGGCTGCTATCAGGAATGATATTATGAATTTCAGCCAAAGCTATGCCCGACTGCATAGCAATCGTGAATATGAGCAAGCATAGGAGACTTCTAAATTTCATAAAGTATTTTAAAATCAGATTCGTTCAATCAGACTATTGAAAATTTTATTAATAATAACACACTCATTTAGAAATTAATACAAAATTCAAGAAAAAATGGCTTTTGAACAAGCCAGCCCCTCAATCAGTACTAAATACTAATCAGTTTCTTTGCCATCGTTGCACAGTTAGATTTTTTCAAACTCGATATAAAAAATGAACTGAAGATAATTTCATAAAATTTCGCATAGGTATTCTAGAGTTCAAGTAATTGGTTAGACATACTGTCCTAGTTCTATTTCAATCTTTCCTTCTCTTAATTTTAACTGAAATGTTCCCCTTTTACGCGCCGCCAGCCAACTTACACCTGATAATTACACTTATCAGGTGGATAATTTATAAAATCCCCGTATAATCAAAATTAATAGCGATTTTTGTGGCCAAGAAAATACTGATGTTCGAAATTTAAAATCTGACCGGTTATCCCTCACACAACTACTCAGATTTTAAATTCTGAAACAAGGTCTAGAAAATAAATGACAGCTGCCAGGTATTACAACTGATGAAAGAAGAGATGACCAACTCCCCTATCCCAGTTTTCGATGTCAATCATCCACCAATTGAATTCAGAGAACTTATAGATGATGTTATGGAAAACTTCGAACAAGGTGTGCCGGCAAACAGTAAACGTGCTCGTGATGCAGACTTGGCCGTCTATACTGCATGGGGCAAAAATGTTTACGGATCATATTTCAAAGCTATTCCTTCTTCGCCAGAGCATATCGAAAAATTCTTAAATGATATGTCTGTTGAGGTAACAGAGACTATTTCTACTAAAAACTTAAATGGTGAAATGGTTGATACAACTATAAAACATCGACTTAAAGCACTAAGTACAATAGAAAGATATCTTGCTTCACTTTCATATAAAAACAAGTTGTACCTGGATGCGATCATGGACATTACCAACAACTATCAACTTAGTTCAGGTTTCGTGAACCCTACATCTGTCAGAAGAGTTAAGGCTACACTACAAAAAGTCAGAGCCCTATACCGTGATAGCTCACAAAAACAAGCACAACCATTTAGTTTGGATCTAATTGAAGATGTTATTTCACTACATGATGGTTCTCTTAGAGATAAGTTAGAAATCACCCTACTCTCATTTGCTTTTGACACTATGATGCGTTGCTCAGAATTAGTAAGAGTCAATGTTGAAGATTTATCTTTTGATCCAGCATTTAGTGACGGTATTGTTGAACTACATTGGTCCAAAACAGACCAAGACGGTCAAGGTCAAACGAGGTATCTGAGTTCTCATACAGTCAAATTATTAAAAGATTATCTGCAAGCAACAAATATCAGCTCTGGAAGGTTATTTCGTTCTATTGGAAAAAATAACAAGCAACTTGAAGGCATGCATAAAGACAGGGTAGGAATTATTTTCAAACGGCTTGGGAGAAGATTGTCCAAATTTTATTCAGATAATTCAGCAAACAATATAATATCTAAGTCAAAGACTGTACCAACAGAAATATCAGCTCACTCTACACGTGTAGCTGCAGCCCAGGCTCTGGCACTGAATGGTGCATCCACTGTTCAGTTAATGAATGAAGGTGGATGGAAATCTGCAGTAATGCCAGCTCGATATTCAAGACATGCTGACACTAAAAAAGGTGCAATGGCTCAACTACATAAAAGAGCCAGGGCAACATAAATCTCCTTACATTAATTATTGAACTAATTTTAAATGATCGAAATATTATTAGATGTCGTTGGAAAAAATACCAATGGTGATATCTGCCATCCATATAAGTACCAAAGAGGTCCTATGACTGGCATGTATGTATACACACTAAATGGCAACGATAACTTTGAAGCTACTGATGAGGAAGGTCTTCGAAATATGATCGAATCTGGACAATTTAATCATACTGGCAGAATTCGAATGATACCTCACAATGCCACTTCTACTGCAGCAGCTTCAGCTATAAATGTTGTTTCATATAAACGAATATCACTGACCTGAACAAAACAACTAATCATACTTGCGCTAATACTACTTCATGATTTAATGGCTAATAGAACTTTTAAAAGGCTAGATCATGGAATTTCTAATTATCTTTATTGCTGGATTAGCTGCTGGTGTTCACTTCACTAAGAAGTATCAATTCAATAATTATGCTGTACATATTGGTGAGCAGATTGTTACTGATGTATTGGAGCTTTCGTTATCTGAAGAAATTTATGCCCTACTCTCCAATGTCACACTGCCAATAATTGATGATAACAACCAAAAAGGAACAAGTCAGGTAGATCATATCTTAATATGTACTCGTGGTGTTTTTGTCATTGAGACTAAACATTACCGTGGTTCAATCGTCGGCACTTATAATTCTAAAGAATGGTACCAATACACTCAGTTTGATAAACATTCATTACAGAATCCGTTACTTCAAAATTTTAGTCACTTAATGGCTATTGAATCTATTACCGGTTTCTCACACCATGATATGCATAATGTTGTATCTTTTAGTGGTAATGCAGAGTTCAAATCAGAAAGGCCAAAGGGTGTATTGAAAAGCTCAGAACTAAAAGCATTTATCGATTCATTTCCGAACAACTCACTTTCAGCTGATGAGATCTATTACCTTGTCGGACAACTACAAGTACATCGATTGCCTGAGAATTCTGAGACAGACAGAAAACACGTAGAGTATCTAACTTCAAAACATAAAAAAAAGACTGTTTAGATTTACAGTCTTTTTAAATACAACATATCTTCATTGGGTTATACTAATAGTCATATTGTGTGTAAGCACTTACATTATAATAATGAATTTAGCCCTCTAAATTAAGATGTTATTTCTTTATACCTATTCAATTGGTCCTTCATCTTCTTTTTTGTAAGCAAAGCTTCTATTGCTAATTCTATTAGCTCAGAGTCTTTTACACCGATCTCATCTGCAATCTCGACAATTAGTTCAGGCATCTCTGGACGCATCTTGAAATTCTTTTGTTGTGTGTAAGGTGTTCGGCCCCCTCTTCTTCTTCTTTTGTTTGGCTGTCGACTTACAAAGCCTGCCTCTTCAGACACTTTGCTCAACTCTTTCTTATCAACCTTCGGTTTACTTTTCTTTGTCCCAGCAAATTCTGCTATGTCTAGTTCATCATCAAAATCATCTAAATCTAATCCAGCTCTCTCAGCCATCACTATCTCCTGACATTATCTCTTTCAGCTTCCTCTTAACCTCTTCTGCATAAGCTTTTGCGTTTGAGGCTGTCACTTCAATACCAGAAACTTCTTTAGGATCTAAATTATTTACTATTCCTCCATAAGAGCGAACAGCCTTATATGCATCTTTCTCTATAAGTGATACGTTAAAAACATCAACCCCAGCATCTTTGAATTGGCTCACAATGAACTTGAGTGTTCTAGGAACAATTGCCGCACTTGTTCGTGTAAACAACACTGAGTAAGCAATCTTTCTTCTAAATGCCTTACTTTGCTGACGCAATAACTTTATTGTCTTCACTGCTTCATCAGCATCGTCTTGTGATCCCTGACATGGAATAATTACTAAGTCTGCCCTACTTACTGCATTTGCGACTGCAATACTTGCGGTACCCTCCAAGTCAACTATAACAAACGCATTCTCATCTTCTGCTTTCTCGATGTCATCGATAATTGTTTCTTCGTCAGACTCATACACATTCAGGTTACCTGGACAGCCTGGTTTTTTTGCCCATTTTGCACCATGTTTATTTGGGTCAGCATCAATTAAGGCTACTTTTACATCTTTCTCTTCGCCCTGTCTTGATAATTCAGAGGCTAAGGTTATTGCTGCTGTAGTCTTACCTGCCCCACCTTTTGAACTAGCCATAACGACCGTTGGCATATGCTTAATCCTCATCTATTTTTTGTACTTAGATAGCTATCAGATATCCATAAGCTATCTCTTTCATGAATATTAATACATTTATAACATTATTACCACATATGTATAGATAGCTATCAGATATCTAGAAGATATCATTATTAATTCTACTATGATAGCTATCCAGATATCTAATAGATATCTAATAGATATCTATAAGCTATCATAGTAGCTGATTAATGAATTTTTTAATATTTAGATTAAATATTCGCCAGGAAAATTAATAATATTTATAGATAGCTATCTAATATCTTTATAGATACCTGATTAGATATCTATATAGGTATCTGGTTGATATCTATTGGATATCTAGTTAGCTATCTCTTAACATTGATTGAGATATCTAGTGGCTATCTGGATAGCTATCTTTATGAGTTAGATCAAATATACTTGAGATATCTTTTAGATATCTGATAGCTATCTTGTAAACATATAAAAACGAGCAGTTGTATATATATGAGTGGTTCTTATATATGAGGGGGAATATGTCATAGTTAATTATCATCAGATGCGCAGATGAATTAATTTGTATTGTTTTCAGCTTAGCAAATGAGTATGAGAGGAGAGAGAACACATCATTATATAGCGATTAAGAAGATATAGACCTAGATGAGAAATTTGTCACAAAAGCGAAACATGTGAAAATTTTGTGATTGAAAAAGCTCTTTTTATTCGTTAAATATAAGCGTGAAAAATTAGTTATGTCTAAGGACATAGCGATGTGTTTAAAGAGTATATTTGAGGAGTAGGGCAGTGCAAAACCTATATACGGATATGACGTATAGCTTTTTAGTGAAGCTAATGGATACGTCTTTAATAAGTGATAAAGAACGAATTACTGAATTAGGATTCACAACAGTTCAGGTAAATATTATATCCAACCTCCCTCATAGTGATTTGTATAAACTGTCACGGATTTATAAATTACTCGATATTTCAATTAATGAAATATTTTTAACAAAAGCAATCAATCAGGCTAAAGAAAATGTTCGTTGTCGTAGTGACATCGAAAATATGGATATTACACACAAATTACTGAGAAATTTATCCACACTATCCGCTCACGAAACAGAGAGTAAGGCACTAACCAAGCAATTCAATCTATCTAACAATACAATTTCAACGCTTGCATCTATGTCCATTCAGGACACGTTAGCTATAGCAAGAACAGGAATTGTATTTTATGAAATCACTGCTAATGAAGTTAAGTTAGCAATGGCTTTAGAATACATACAGGAAGCACGTCGAGAAGAGGAAGCTATCAACCACCTCATAGTAAATGATGCTTCATGGCCGATGGTGCACACTCTTACCGGGATGAGTAGAGCTTTATTCCAAGATATGAGAAAGTCATTGAATGCACCAAAAACTCTTGGTGGTCCCCCAAGAAGATTAACAGAAGAAGAAGAAATTATTGCTTGGAACTCCTGGGCCAGCACTGCGGAAAAAACGCCTTTAGAGAGATGTATAGCAGTAAGCCAAACATTAAACACTATAGCATTACGTCATTTATGGCCAACTTTGTCTGAGTGGATGAAGCAAGAAAATGCATCTGAAAAAGATTCTGTGCTTGCATAACCAGCTTAGACCAATATCCGGTTATTGATTGCCTTTATTAACTGCTGAAACGAATATGTACGCAAATTTGATGGAGATGCATTTTGCGTACAATACTACTCATTGCAATACTACCTGTCGTCTTGACAGGCTGTTTATCACTTCCGATTATTGACCAACAGTCAAAACAAGCTGGACCTACCGATACTCCTGTAGCTATATCTGACATTTTTATTGAACGATACGACTATGAGCCTCCCAAAGAAACTCAAATAAGGGTTGGTCGATACTCTAGTGCAGCTGCTGTTAACACTCGTCAGCAAGAAAACTTGCTCGAAGTAGTTGTTGATACTGAAATTCCAAATCAAGAAAAAACCGTTGGCCAAGCTATAAACTTCTTGCTTCTAAGAAGTGGATACACTTTAGCTGTACCTGAAATTCAGGGTGAGCATGTCAAGCAATTACTCAATAAAAAACTACCACAGATTCACAGAAAAATAGGACCAGTAATGCTGAAGGATGCATTGATGATGCTGGTTGGAAAAGCATACTGGATGAAGGTCGATCCAGTACATAGATTGATAGCTTTTGACACAGTTGAAGAGTTTAAATGATGACATATAAAAGCAAATCACACGATGTTTTCGATGGTGAAATACCAAAGGATCTTGGTAAAAAGAAAAACCCGCCATTATGGGTAAAACTGATATTTCTTGTAATTCTTGTTGCTGTTCTTGGTACAGCAGCCTACTTACTTGAATCAGATGATGATTATGAAATTGAACCAGGTACAGATTTAACTGAAACAGTTGTCTCAGAACTCATATCTGAAGATTCCAATACCTCTAAAGATTCCATAACTAACATTATTGTTGAAGATAAAGAGAATAAGCAAAGCTCTGAGATAGATATTGTAGAACTTGAGAATACTGATAGTGAGATTCAAGTCTTCCCGCCTGATGCCAAACAACAGAGTTTTAACAAACCAACCTCTCTTGATGAAATAAAGAATATTAATGATCAATTAGATGATTTATCTGCCAGGCTCGCTACTGTTGAAGATAAGGGTTCGGAACGAATAGCTTTAATTCAGAATGGCATCGACCTTCACACACAAAGCGTCAACAAATTGAATACATTAGTTTATTCACTGAAAGACCTTAAGAAAGAGCTTTCAGACTTGAAGAAAATGTCTACGAAATCGAATACCACAGTTCGTACATCCCAACCCGGTAGCCAGAAGCTTCAAACAAAAAATAATCAACCAACAAACTCAAACTCAAATAGCAAGACGGATCAGCTCAAGCTATTGGGTATCGACTCATGGGGCGGTGTAGATTTTGTTCAAATTCAATATAAACATGATATCCATCTCCTATCAACAGGCGAGAAAATAGGGCTTTGGGGGGTAATTAGCATCGGTGAAGATAGCGTTGTGCTCAAAAACGAAGAAGGAGTGAGCTTTGAACTTAAGATTTAAAAGGCATCTGTTTTTAATGCTGATAGTGGTATCAAATACTTCTTTTGCAGCAGAGAAAATCACATCACAAGAAAAACAATCCAAAGCTACAGACAGCTCGATAACCCAAACAGAACAGAAACACCTCATGTGGGGATTATCGTCGGCTGAATATGCACGATACGAAGAACTAATGAAAGGTATCAGAGGGAGCATAAGTCCTAAAACAATTTCTCCACTTGAGGTATTGGGAATCCATGCTCAGAACGAAGCTGAACGAAGAAAATACGCACGGCTTTGGGCAGACATGATGGAGAAAGATACTGAACGAGTTCTTGCATTCCAACGCGCTTATGACCAGGCATGGAAAGATAAAGGTAATAGGCCGTTAATCGATATTAGTCAGTTAAAGAGCCAATCGCCTTCAACCACTCCTACAGCGACTACACAATCGTCTGGACTACCAATTTCTAAAATGATAGTCGTAACAAAATTAGATGGATGTGCTGCCTGTGACAAGAAAATTCATCAGCTTTTAACATCAATGCTAGTTGATAAAACGATTCACTTGGATATCTATTTTAGTGATTCGAGTGATAAACAGAACAGCGTAATACGCCAATGGGCAATAAGTAATCGTGTAGATGCAGAAATGCTTAAAAGCCGTCGTTTAACGTTAAATCATGGGCAGTCACTCATGAATCAATACCAGCTTGATGAAGAACAACTGCCTGCAACATTCAAAGTCGATAACAATGGAGGGGTAAAAAGGGTAGAATAATATTTGACTAATATTAAATTACCCAATATGACATCTAATACGACGCCTATTGATTTGAATGCTTATAAAAGATTTCTTGATGGAGAAGTCGAGAAACATGCCAGTGACACAAAGATCAACAATGGCACGAGTATTGTTAATGCTGTCAACGTCGGAAGTTACAGCTTTAGTTGGGGAAAAATAGTCGAGCAACTTTCTGGAGAGTTCTTTATCTGGAAGTTTCAAATATCTACCCTTGCCAAAAAAACCCATGGCGAGAGAATCTATTTCCAAGAGCAAATATTTAACTATTTGCAGTCAAAACATCCAGAACATTCATCTGAGCACGCTATCTTGGTGGCTGGTTTGCATGACAAATGTATATTCTTGGGTATTAAGGAAGATGCATTCATCATCGCATCACCAATGCAACATGAGTATAAAAACCGCATATGGGTTCACATGCATATACTCAACAAAGATATTCCTGAAATTCTTAGTTATATCAATAATACTCAGCAGTAGCCTCTCTTCACCCGCGTACGCAAATACATATTCAAAAAATTCTATCCCAGCCCTTTATGTAAAAGTAGCTAAGCAGGAAGGTGTTCCAGCAAATCTACTTTATGCAATCTCACGAGCAGAAAGCACTAATCCAAAAATTAAAAAGGTATGGCCATGGACGCTCAATGTTCGTGGCAAAGGATATTACTTCCCTACACGTAAGAAAGCTTATGCAGCAATTATGCTGTTATTAGCCAACGACATCACTTTAGTTGATATAGGTCTAATGCAAACTAATTGGTATTGGCACAAAGACAAACTGAAAGACCCTTGGAAGGCATTATCACCTGAATACAATATTCAAACTGGAGCAAAAATCTTACGTGAGTGCTACGAACGCAAACAAGACTGGTTTTATTGTGCTGGTGAGTATCATACAAAGAGTAATACACCAGAGAGAGCAGCACGTGCAAAACGTTATCGGGAGAATGTGCTTAGCTATATGAGGGCAACAAAATGAGCAGGATGATCTCTTTATCTGTCCTACTCATGGTGAGCACATTGGTCCATGCAGAACCCAAAGTGATATTTGATTCTGGTAGAACTATAAATGCGGACAGATATTTATCTACTGAAAAAAAAGCTCAACTCCCAAAACGCAAACCCAACATCACGAGCCTGATCAGCCCAACAACGCCCGAAATGACTGTTGGTAAGGTAAAAAGACGGAATATTTCACTCCCTTATCTGCCAAGCCCATTGTTTCTTGTGGGAGCTGACAAGGTATCCATAAACTGGCTATCGCGACACAGAGAAGCACTCATTAAAGTCGGTGCAGTGGGTCTGATCGTCAACTCGAAGTCTGCTTCAGATATACAACAAGTCATACACGCAGCAAGTGGACTTCAGATAAGTCCGGCTTCCGGAAGTGATCTTGCAAAACAGCTAAACCTCCATCATTACCCAATTTTAATCACTCGAACACAGATTGCCCAATGAAACAGAAACACACGTTGGAAGTACTCCTTCGACCAAAGGTTGAAATATGGTCTGCCGGGATATCTGCCACAGGTGCGGTACTTTCATATGTCGCACCGTGGTCTATTATGATGACCCCATCAATTGCTTATGGGGTAGGGGGTATCCTCACCTATAATGCCTTTCGTAATTTCAGAGATTTTGTTCGACTCTATAAGTATCAAAAAGGGCTTCGTCGGCAAGCGCTATTCAAGATGGCACCCAATGATATTCCAGTTAGTAAAAAATATTTGTTCTATGGACTAGGCTTTAGGTGGGGACAAAAACATGCTCAGCGTCTAAAGGACACAAGAGAGCCAGCTGCAAGCAAATATATTAACCCTGGACTACTTTACAGACTCGCAAGAAGAAAAGAGCGTGAATGGGAATCACAACCGTATCTATCTAAACTCGCTGAACTACTCAACAGTGAATCAAAATTTAATCCTGTTCGATCATTACCTCCAATCGGGGGCGAGCCACAGATCCACGGTGTAGGGGGGGAGGAAGAACCCGTAGTTTCACTTCTTTCGGAAAGGAATGGTCATACACTGGTTCTGGGTACCACCCGTGTTGGTAAAACTCGTGCAGCTGAAGTGCTGATTACTCAAGATATAAGACGTGGTGACATCACAGTAGTCTTCGATCCAAAAGGTGATGCAGAGTTGATGCGAAGAATTATTGCTGAATGTAAAGCATCAGGTCGAGAAGATGATTTAGTTGTCTTTCATCTTGGCTTCCCAGACATATCAGCTAGATATAACGGCATAGGACATTTTAGCCGTGTAACAGAGGTTGCAACCAGAACAGCAAACCAACTTGACAGTGGTGGTAACTCAAACGTATTCCGTGAGTTTTTCTGGCGTTTCACCAATATTATTGCTCAAGCACTGGTAGCACTCGGACGACGACCAGACTATGCACAATTAGCTCAGCACATTCAAAGTATCGATGATCTACTCATAGATTATTACGAGGTTTGGTTAAACAATGAGGCTGATCCTGACTGGCCAAGACACGTAAATGAAATAGCTTCAAATTTGAACGATAAGATGCTTCCTATGAGTCTACGTGGGAAAAACAAAAGAGCAAACGCCATGATTAAATATGCTCAAGATAGAAAAATGTTTGATGCTGTAGCTATGGGACTACGTTCTACATTTGAATACGACAAAACATATTTTGACAAGATTGTGGCTAGTGGTCTGCCATTACTTGAGAAACTTATATCAGGACGTATTGCTGAGCTTATATCACCAGCATATAACGACGCAGACGATAATCGACCAGTATTTAGTTGGGGGCAGGTCATAAGACAAAAGAAAGTCGTGTATATCGGACTGGATGCATTACAAGATATGGCTATTGCCGGCACCGTTGGTAACACAATGTTTGCAGACTTAGTTTCTACCGCAGGTGAGATATATAAACATGGAACTGAACTCGGATATCACAACCAAGACACATCATCTGGAAGTAAAACCCCTATAAACATCCATGCTGATGAAGTGAATGAATTAATGGGAGATGAGTTTCTTCCAATGCTTAACAAAGGCGGGGGCGCAGGCTTGCAAATCACCGCTTACACACAAACCATGTCTGACGTTATTGTGAAGCTTGGTGATCAAGCAAAAGCAGGTCAAGCACTTGGTAACTTTGGCACGGTAGTTATATTCCGAGTGAAAGAACTAGCTACAGCTGAGCTATTCACGGAACAGCTCCCAATGGTCGAGGTTGCTGCTGCAACTGAAGTGACAGGCTCTGCAGACTCAGTAGATCTAGATAGTGAGGTCGATTTCACATCAAGCGCTCAAGACCGCATAACGTTCACTGAAGCCCCCCTTCTGTCACCGGCAACCATAATGGCACTCCCAAAAGGTCAAGCATTCATTCTCACAGCAGGTGGTCAACTATGGAAAATCCGAGTGCCATTAGCGGACTCTAAAGATGACCTCTATATGACCTCAAATTTCAATGAAATGGCTGATGATATGGCTTCATCATACCGAACTGGCGAGACATGGTGGGTTGAGTAATGGCACAGGATAATACCCCTCAAACCCAAAAAAGTCTGATAGGTAGATGGATATCACGAATTACAACCATAGCGGTGTGGCTTCTACTCGCTTTACTCATGTCTATCATCACAGAATGGATTGGAATGAACACTAAATGGAAAGATGAAGGTATTGAGCACAGCAGGGGGATGGTTAAAACAGAGCTGGGTTATTTAAACAAAGACTTCCAGAAAAGTTTAATTGTACAGCGGCCCGTTCAATATGCTGAAAATATAGCATCAACAATGCATAAGTATATGTATGAGAAGACAGGTGTTATGGATATCCTTTCTAAGATTCTTCGAGACAACAAAGCTGAAAGCATAATACGTCTGTTTGCCGAACATGTATTAGCTGCTGTTTACGTAACTCAAGTATTTGCAATAAGACTAGCAGTTCTGACATTAGCATTACCCGCATTTCTAATCTTTGGCATTGTTGCAGCTACGGAAGGTCTGGTTCAACGTGATATCAGAAAATGGTCTGTCGGAAGAGAACATGCTGGTTTATACCATCACGCAAAACGCTGGATTCCCATAACCTTCATCGCACCATGGGTTGTCTATCTTGCTTTTCCAGTTTCTATTCATCCAAACGCTGTAATCCTACCTTTTGCCTTGTTATTCGGCATTGGTATTTTCATGGTTACATACCTATTCAAGAAATATATCTGATAACCGGCTCAGACCAATATCCGGTTATTCATTGTCTCTATTGAGGGGCTTGGGCAGACTTCACTCACACAAAGTTAATGTAGTGAGAAATGAACATAATGCTCAAGCCCCTTTTACTTATTTTCACGATTTCGTTATCAGCGGTAGCTAGCGCCAGCAACTTTGCTGAACGTGAAAGTCTAGCCAAGCTTATTCATGAAATTGATGGCCTTAGCTCACTTGTTGACGAAGCGCAGGGCCGAGCAAATCCCGATAGCCGTATTCGCTTCCAATACAACCTACTTCGTAAAGACTTAATGATGATGAAGCTGGGCATTCAAGAACATCTCGATGGACCAGCAATCGAACCGAGAAACTACGCCCCACTATCTGGCGACTACTGACGCTAAACCATGTCCGTTAATTCTAAGCAAACAGAAAGCTTCCTAAATGCTACTGGTGTATCCATGGATAACATCATGTTAGTCCTTGCAACTCTAGTAGCTGTTGCAATCTTGTTATGGAGCGCCTGGGTAACACTGTCTTATTACAATCAATGGGCATCAAATAAAAATGACGTCACTTTGTTCGATGTTATGTGGAGTGCCACACGCTCCACTATCTTGCTTTGTTTGGTTTTAAATCTAGTTTCAAAATAAGGGTTAAAAATGAAGAAAATACTTATCACTGCATCGGCCTTTTATCTATCAATATGTCAGAAAGCATATGCGAAATTACCAACAGCTGTTCCACCATCTACTGGATCAGCTAATGGAAACTGGCTAGAACTTCTAAAAGGATACATAAAAGATGCTTCTTTACTACTAGGGTTAACACTCTCTGTTGTTGGTTTTATTTGGCTTTCTTGGATTGCTTTTTCAGATATTAACCAAGCTCGTACAGGTAGAAAAGAATGGGGTGAAGTCGGCGTGACAGTTATAGCAGGTGCAGGTGTTTTCGCATTTGTTTCTTATTTACTTTATCAAGCTTCAGATGTCTTCAAATGAGTGATTCAGAAGATATCTTGGCTGATAGGCTCAATAACGAGCCTCCAATATTCCGAGGACTGTCTAATTCAGAATTAGGAATGGTATTAAAAGTTGGAGCTCTTTTCTGGATTCCAGTTTGTCTGTTCATGGCTGCCTTAATGGGGAAAATGCTAATGGGGATGGGAGCAGCAATGATTATGCTTTTGCTGACAGTCCTTGTCAGTGGCTCTTTATTTCAGAAAATAAAGCGAGGAAGGCCTGACTACTACTATCAACATTATTTAATGCTACGAGATATTTTTCTCAGAGTAAAAACTAATACAAATAATGATCGCGTAATTCATTACTCAGGAACATGGGGAGTTGGACGTACTGATGGGGAGTAAATATAGAGGAGAGAATGACAACCTTAAATCTCATATCACTACTCTGAGAATAGTAGTTGGGATATTAATTCTATTTTGTATTTTGTTCTGGATGTCGGCAAATAAAGCTCGTGAAGTTCAAAGGTTATTCATTCCACCAGACCTTCGAGCAGGCGCGACAGTTACGCTCAATGAAATACCTGTCACATCAGCATATAGCTTTGCAGTCAGTATCTTTCAATATCTTAATACATGGCTAGAAGACGGAGCCAAAGACTATCCTGCGAGAGTAGGAGAACTTGCTGCATACCTTTCACCAAGCTATCAGCAATGGCTAAAGGAAGACATTATTCGTCGTAGTAATCGTGGTGAACTAGATAGGCGTACAAGAACTGTCACTCTAATTAACGAAATGGCTTATGACGACCATAGAGTAGACATACTTAATGAAAACAACTTCATAGTATGGCTCGATCTCAGGATTACTGAGACTCATCGTGGTGTCCCCATCAAATCAGTAGATATTAGATATCCAATTAGAGTCGTCCGCAGTAACGTAAGTCCGGAGTTCAACCCTTGGGGACTAATGTTAGATGGCTTTCAAGAAAATCCAACACGAATTACTTCAACGGTAAAACAACAATGAAGCTATATATAACGATAATAGTAGCTCTTTTTACTCTTGCTTGGTTGCCGACAAAATCAGTTGCTGATGAGAAGGTGGTCTGGGACAAGACACCAATCAAGGTAGTATTAAAGCCTAATCAAGAGAGAATGATCGTCTTCCCATCAAATAGCGTGAGAGTGAAAGTACCCGCTGCAATAGCTAATTCGCTAAGTACATTATCAAACAATGGTGTCATTTACTGGGAAAGCAAAGAAGAATTTACGGATAAACGAATCCTGGCACAAGACACTGTAACTAAAAAGACTGTAGTAATACATCTTTCTTCCAGTGAATCTCGTGGTAGCAAAGAGCAGGTTACCATCTTATATCCAGAGTCTGAGAAAGATATACCTTCTTCAAATTCTGATGATAAAAAGCCAACACATTATGGATATGAGACCTTAACAAGAGTAGCAGCTCATCATCTATATGCACCTGAGAGGCTTATCAGCATTCCCGAAGGTATACATCGTATTAATGTTGCTCAGCATTCTGACAGTCACCTGATCAGAGGGTTAATAATAAATATGACCCCTGTTATCTCATTTTCCAGTGGTGGCCTATACATCACAGCAGTAAAACTTGAGAACAAACAGAAAGAACGAGTAATTCTAGACCCACGCCAAATTCGAGGGAAGTGGCTGGCAGCAACATTTCAACATGCCTCTCTAGGGCCAGCTGGTGAGATAACGGATACCACGGCTCTTTATCTAATTTCTGATCGACCATTTTGGGAGTCGTTCTAATGGCTGAAAAAAGGACTAACAAACTCATTCCTATCATCGCATTAGGACTGATAGTGATATTGGTAGCAGTTGTAGCTCGTAATTCTGATAAAGAAGCTGCCGAGCAAGTTAAGCAACTTAGGGATAATTATGTTCCTGATGGAGATACTACTGATGACACACTCCGAACATTAACAGCACTTGTGCAAGAGATGCGTGAGGAAAATGACAGGTTAATAGCAGAGCAAAATCAAATAAAAGAGCAGCTCGCCAACCGTCCTAAAGAGAATACAAACACAAAAACATCAATAGATTATTTGATGGAGCGTGTAGATGAATTAACAAACACCCAAAATGAAAATCCTCCAGAGCTAGATAGCTTTGATATGGACATTGAAATACCAGACATACAGCCGCAAACCGATATCTGGGTTGAACCCATTGGTGCATCAACGACTTTAGATGAAACAGGAATGACTCAAACTTCATTCAGTCCATCAACAACACTGGATACAGCATCTGACATTCTTGGTGATACTAGTGCTCTAGATAATAGCATTGGCCAAAGCATCACTGGCGGCACGAATCAAGAGATCATAGTTGAACCTGTTTACACAATTCCTAAAAACTCCACATTAATAGGATCAACATCAATGACAGCATTAATGGGACGTGTACCTATTAATGGCAGTGTCGAAGACCCTTACCCAGTAAAGATCATAGTTGGAAATGAAAACCTGACCGCAAATGGTCTTGAGCTGCCAGAAGTAAGCCATATGATCTTTTCGGGTACTGCCACTGGTGACTGGACTCTTTCATGTGTCAGAGCGGATCTAACATCGGTGACCTATGTTTTTGAAGATGGAACAATCCAGACGTTAAACGAAGGTGATCAAGAACTCCAGAATAGCAATGGCTCAGGAAATGTTAATCGACTTGCATGGATTTCAGATAACCGTGGTATTCCCTGTGTCTCAGGAAAAAGAATATCAAATGCAGGTGCCTTTCTTGCAAGTTCAATCTTTGCTAAAGGTATTGAAGCAGGGGCTAAAGCGGTCGCAGACGCTGAAACTACACGCATAGTATCGCCTCAAGGAGACACAACTTCATCAGTTACGGGCGATGCATTAAGAAACTCTGCCTATGAGACTCTTTCCGGTGGCACATCTGCAATCAGTGAATGGCTACAAAAAAGACAACAACAAACATTCGATGTGATCTATGTAGATACAGGTTCTAACGTAGCAGTCCACATTGATGCTGAATTACCTATTAACTACAAACCTAATGGCAGGAAATTAAGACATGCGCGTTTCAACAGTAAAGATATCAATCGTCGCCTTGATTAGTCTGTTATCAGCTTGTTCATACCAAACAAAAGATGACTTACTCCCTCAAACTGGACCAACTATGAAGGAATTATATCGTAATCACGAAAGTAGCCTGCTAGTTGGTAGCGAGAAAAAAGTATCCTCTACATCAGGGATTCGAGACCGACTCACTGGTAATAAAGACGTAGACTTAGCTGGATATACGCGTGATGTAAACAGCGAAATCGAGCAACAGTTTCCTCGTCTCCCCAACCCGACACTAGTAATGTACGTCTACCCGCATCTATCTACGGCCTCACGCCTACCAGTTCCGGGATATTCAACAGCCTTCCCTTTCTATGAACGTCCTGAATATGCAATGCCAGGTGAACTGTAATGCTTAATAGTCTATTTGAGAGAAAATCAACAACTACTCACACCCCATTAAGAAAAGAAGATGTTCGTAAAGACTATATTGAACAACCCTCGTTCACGAATCTACTTCCATGGAGAGAGTATGACAGTGAAAATCAGGTGTTCTTACTTGAAGATGGCAAAGGTATAGGTGCGCTTTTTGAAGTTGAGCCTGTTGGTGTAGAAGCGAAGACAGATGACTACATACTGGAAATACAGGAAAAACTACAAGCCACTATCACAGAAACAATACCTGAAGATAATGTTGCGCCATGGACCTTACAGTTCTTTGTTCAAGATGAACTAAGTGTAAGAACACTCACAGACCAGATTCGAGAATATGCACACCCAAGGGCAAAAGACACACCATATACAAAGCACTTCCTCGATGTAATGGATGAGCATTTACGACAAGTTGGTCAGCCAAACGGACTTTTCAATGATGAGGTTGTTACTGGTGGGAGATGGCAGGGAAAAAGACGCAAAGTACGCATGTGTCTATATAGATATTTTCCTGAAAACTACAAGTCCGATTACGATAGAGATGTTAGAGAATTAGGTCGAATTCGTAAAAGGTTAATAACCCAGTTTATAGGTATTGGAGTCAGAATACGGATTGGAGGTGGTAAGGAGCTATATGAATGGATGTTACGGTGGTTTAACCCCAATCCTGTTATCACTAAAGGCGATTGTGAGGAGTTATTAAAAGCTGCACCTTATCCTGGAGATGAAAACTTACCATACGGTTATGATCTAGCTGAACAATTGACTCTCACCCGTCCACGCTCAGATGCTGATAAAGGCGTCTGGTATTTTGATGGAATGCCCCATACGGCCATTAGTGTTCAAGCATTGAGAAGAGTACCTGAAAATGGAGTCTTCACTGCTGAGCGATCTTCAGGTGAGCATACATTTGCTATGTTCGACAGGATGCCTGAAGGCACAGTAATGTCGATGAGCATTGAAATAAAGCCAAGAGATCAAGTTACTAACCATCTTGGACGAATTATGCGTTCAGCTGTGGGAGACAATGCAGAAGCAGAAATAGCCAAACAGGAAGCTAAAATCGCTCAACATGAATTAGCAAAGAACAATACTTTATACCCGGTTTACATCAGCTTTCTGGCTCGTGCCGATAACCTTCAAAAACTAGATGATGCTGTTTCTATCATCGATTCTTTACTACTAAGTAACAGACTACAGCCAATTTCGGAAAAGGAAGACTTACTTAAACAGGACATGTACATCCGAAGTCTACCTATGAAGTTTGATAGCTTAATGGTACAAAAAAAACAGCGTCGTTCGAGACTTGTTTTTTCTCGTCATATTGCCTCATTGCTGCCTGTATATGGTCGGTCTAAGGGTACAAATCATCCAGGCCTTATGTATTTCAATCGTGGTGGCGAACCACTCTTAGTTGATCCATTAAACAACCAAGACCGCAAGAAGAATGCACATGCACTAATTATAGGCCCCACAGGTGCGGGTAAGTCTGCATCTCTTGTTGATGCAGTCATGAAGATTGTTGCAGTTCATAGGCCAAGAATCTTCATTGTTGAGGCTGGGGACTCTTTTGGTCTTCTTGGTGAGTATATGGTTAAACATGGATTAACTGTAAATCAAATGTCAGTTACACCTAGCGCTGACATCTCACTCCCACCATTTACAAATGCTATGAAGCTTCTTGAGCTGTCAGAAGAGGAAGTTGTAACCAAAGATGATGATGAATCAACCCTCGATGATGAGGAAGAGGACCGTGATTATTTAGGTGAGATGGAGTTAGCAGCTCGCGTAATGATCACTGGTGGTGAGAAGAAAGAAGATGACATGCTTCATCGTGCTGACAGGTTGGTAATAAGAAAAGCAATATACAGAGCAGCACAAAGCGCCAAAGATGATGGCCGAACACAAGTACTGACAGAAGATGTTGTTACTGCAATGCGTCAGACAGAAGATCTGGACCAAAATAGAACTGCACGAGCTATTGAGATGGCTGACGCGATGGAACTTTACTGTACCGGTGTTGAAGGAAAGCTTTTTAACCGAGTAGGCACTGAGTGGCCCGACGTAGACATAACTATCTTCGACATGGGCATACTCGCTAGAGAAGGTTATGAGGATAAATTAACTGTTGCCTACATGAGCTTAATGAATCACGTCCATGCTCTCGTCGAACGTGAACAGCATGAAGGTAGGCCAACACTCATGCTCACGGACGAAGGGCACATTATCACAAAGAATGCCACTTTAGCTCCATACATAATCAAGATAGTAAAGATGTGGAGGAAGCTAGGGGCGTGGTTCTGGATTGCTACTCAAAACTTAGAAGATTTTCCGGATGATAGCCGTCGAATGTTGGCTATGCTGGAGTGGTGGATCTGTCTAGTCATGCCTCGCGATGAAGTAACGCAAATATCACGGTTTAAGGATCTCACAAAAGAACAAGAATCAAAGCTGCTAGCAGCCAGAAAATCACCAGGACAATATACAGAAGGGGTGATTCTTACTGACAACCTTGATCCTCTATTCAGAGCTATACCTCCAGCAATATCACTGGCCTTAGCCATGACTGAACAACACGAAAAAGCAGAGCGCCGCGAGATTATGGAAGAAACAGGCTGTGACCGTGTTGATGCTGCTGAAATAGTTGCTGAGAGAATTAAAAAAGCTCGCCGTGAACACAGTTTGGAGGCCGCAGATGCATAAGCTGACATTTATTTTATTATTGTTATCATCCAACTTTACATATGCCAATCAACTTATCGTTGAAGCCTTCTACGATAAAAATACTCGACTAATTAATATTCATCTAGCTGAGAGAGTGTCATTACTGACAACATATGATCTGAGTGCGCCTGATAGATTCAATGAAAAATTGAGTAAAGGACTTTCTTCAGATCCGTTAATTGCTCAGAAACAAGCAAAAGAACGAATCCTAGCTCAAGGAAGTGAAATTCAATCCCAATTGATTTCTGCCTATGAGGGCTCTCTTAAAGCCATGCAGTATGAAATAACTAAATTACCTGCTGTCGTATTTAATAACGGTCAACAGGTAATCTATGGTGAAAGTGATGTTAACAAGGCAATAAAAATCTACTACGGAAAGGTAGGTAAATAATGAATAAGGCCTTAGTAATTACTTTATCTGCTTTACTTCCGTTTACAGTAAACGCTGACTCAGAGACTATCAATACCGCTGACATTATAGCTTCTGCAGCGAGCGCTTCATGCATAGACTACAAATTGGTTGGCGTATGTTTCTGGCTTAGATGCACTGGGAATAGCTGTGATGTTGAAACATCACCAAAAATTGCCCATCACAACCCAGATATTGTTGTTAGTGCTCATAATGGAATTGGAAGTAATCCATGGACTGAGGCAAATAGTATAGTTGGCAGTGTGTCTCAATCTGCCGTGGGCTCACTAATTAATAAAGCCGCTTCTATAGATGCTGGAAGTAATCAAACAAGCAAAGGAACAGATCTAAACACGCTGAAATTCAAGTCTAGTGATGCTATTGGACACCCAGTTTCCTCAATCTCATTTAGCTATAGCTGTCCTTCACAAGCCACTGCGTTCAATCCTTATTTTGTATCTGGAACAGACTCTATTGCCTGGCGTCTTGGAATCCCTGAGACAGCTTATCCAGATGCTCTTATTCCTGGAAGAAGAGAAATAGGAAGCTACCCATCGAACACATGGGGATCTGTTTACCCAAGAAGCGGTTTTATCTCTCAATCATCTGATGCAAAAGCAGCAGCAGTAATAGCTCAACGTGTTGGCGATATTGTTACACGAAGTGGACAGCCACATGTATATCAGTCTTTATCAGGCACTCCTAGCTATAACGGACGTATATGGCCACCTGGAGCATTAGAGGAAAATTCCAATAAAAATGGAAAGTGGCAAATGCTTGCTCCAAAAATATCAAATAGCTGCACTGTATTTGGTGAGAACGACACTACATCTCTAGCTGGTTGGGATGGAAATGGTAACAACGCATTAACCGGCAACTATGCTTGGACGTTATGGCGTTCTTATCAATGCTGTGAAAGAAAAGGCCAGCTTTTTCTATATAGCGTTAATTTCATGTCATACCCATAAGGACCACGTTTTGAAACATAAATATTTAGCATTAGTTACTTCCCTCATGTTCTCAGCAAATGCAACAGCTGTCGGATTACAAATTCCTGACTCAGAGTCGGGCTGGTATTACAGTATTGGTGGTCAACGCTCAATTTCAGCACCAGCTTCACCAATTACAAACAGCATAATTCTCGGAGGGTCACTTGACTGGGGTAGTGGCTTCAATTGTAGTGCATTTGATCCAACTCTTGGCGTCGCTAACACATTAAACCAAGTAAAGAATGGTGTTGATGCAATACAACAACAGGTAACTGATGCTGCTACTGGAGCAATTGCCTCACTACCTCTTTTAATGCTGCAGCGTGCCAATCCTGGTTTATATGAAATGCTTATGAATAGTATGGCAAGAGCACAACAAGGCGTCAGGGTCTCGACACAAAGCTGCGAACAAATGCAAAAGACTATTTCTCAAGGTGGAAACCCATTGGAAGGATGGATTGATATCTCTCGCACACACGACTGGAAAGACCAGATGGGTAATGGAGGTTATAGGAGTGCATCGGTAGATGTTGTTGAAGCCAAAGAAACGGTAGAAAAAAACAACGGTGATAACGGTGTTACATGGCTTGAAGGCACTAAGGCTGGAGGGAGAGGGCAGAGACCAATCAACATACCTACAGATATAGTTAAAGCAGGCTATAACCAGGCCTTAAATCGCGGTGCAAATTCTAATATGGCTGCTACAAATAATAGCGGTAGAGTTGCTGAACTATGGTCTTCTCCAAATGAACTGATGGTCTTCAGTCGGTCATTACTAGGTGAAGAAAAGATAAGAACTTATTCCGACCGGCCTACAGAGACAGTACCTTCCAGAGGTATGGCATTTGAAATCAATAAAGAAGTCGAAAGGTTAACTCCAAAATATGATGCTTTAATCGATGGGAGTATGGAATTAAGCGGTGATAACTTGCTGGCTATATCCTCTCCCAGCGTAGTTATAACATCCGGCACTATTCAATCTTTGAGGAAGATGACACCTGCAGAGAGAACTATTCTTAAGAATCGTTTAATACTAGAGGTTGCAACTGCAATAGTGATTGAGAAAGCATTGATGCTGATCAGGCTTCTTGGCTCAGGCTCACAAGAACCTAATGTTTCACAAAATGGACCAGCTCAAGAATCTGCCCAGAAATATACTGACCGCCTCCAGCAGTCAATTGACGAAACACTATTCGAACATGAAATGAATAAACGTTTAGCGTCATCAACATCACAAACAATTAGAGACATTGATGCACTAAAAGAGCGTATTGGCAATGCAGTAAGAACCCCAACTGGACGCAGCAACACGCCTAATCAAACTATCGATTCTGAGAGAGAATAATGGCTGGTTCGAAAAGAGCACATCGATATTTAAAGGGATCGTTAAAATTCCTTGTGGTAACGACATTAGTGATTATCGTGTCATATGGTCTATTAAATGTAGTTGCAGAAACACATGAAACAGCGACTGCATTACTTCAAGCAATGGGTTCTATCGAGTCGAAACTACGATATTTAAGATGGTTACTTCTAGCAGTCATCATTATCTTCTGGGATGAAATTATCCAAGCTATAGCTAGTTACAAAAAGCTAGATGAATCACAGACTTTATACGCAAAACATATGCGCTGGCGAATTGCTGCTTATATTATCGCTTTCGATATCTTTGTCGTAGAAGCTCTTCCTGCCCAAATATTGAGTTAAATTATGGCTACCGGTAGTTTTATTGAGATGTTTATGACCACTTTTGGGTGGCATTTGTATGAAATAGTGTGGGGGATAATATCTAGCACTGGTTTAGCATATCTACCTTTCTTCGCGGTCATAATCGATAATGTTATCAAACCGATTGAAAGCCAAGAAGCAAAAGCTGCTGCTGTTACATCACTTAGACGACTAGAGATAGACATCATTAGACTCATCTTTATGATGATACTTGCTGTGTCACCCTATATGACAATCCAATTCGGTGCTATTTCCTATACTAAGGCCTGTCAAGCTGATACTGGAACTCCCGGTGAGACAATAAAAGCTGGAAACTCGGGCACAAGATTTGACTCGATTTTCAAATCAAATCTATTGAATAATCAGGAGGCTAAAGCACCACCATGGTTCTATATAGTTATGTCTATCACTGGTGGTATAAATGATGCCGTTATTGTTCGATTACCTTGTGAAATCAACATGCGTCAGGCGGCGTATGAAATGTCTTCTACAAACATTCAAAATCCTCATCTAAAAAGACAAACAGAAAGATTCGTAAAGGAATGCTACAAACCTGCTGTAGCTGATTTTTATAATGAGCGAAGACAATTGCCGGATGAATTCGAAATTAATGATATAGACTGGCCAGGCTCGAAGTACTTTAACCAAAACTATTACAATTCAGCCTATGCAAAACATCAAGTTCCTGGTTTCAGATTTGATAAAAACCGAGAGAGTGACAAGGCATATGTCTCAAAAGATCAAGAGGGTGCTACACCTGAATATGGATATCCTAGTTGTAGCGAGTGGTGGAACTCTCCACAAGGTATCAAGGCTGGACTTGTAGAAGAATTTCCAGCCCCTTTAATGCATAAAATAACGACATGGACTGCTGAATCTAGTCTCGAAGCAGAAAATCAAGCTATCAGGCAAATGCTAAAGAATGAAGGTCCAGAAATGACTAAAGGCCTTGATATAAGTGGAAATGGAAAGTCTAGTGGCCTAGATAGAGAAAGTTTCACGGATGCCATTTATGATGTTGGTGGCTCGATCATTGGTACATCTGGTGTTTGGTTGGCAGAAGTTCTTATCGCTCCAGTAACTTATGCAGTTACACAAATGGCCCCGTATGTTCAAGCAACCATGTTGATGACCACATATTTTTTATTACCATGGGTTCTTATAGTTGGTAACTATTCATGGAGTACTATAAAGACAGCAACCATAACAATATTTGCAGTTAAGTTCTGGACATCTATATGGGCTGTTGCCGACTTTCTTGATAATAAATTAGCTCAGGTCTTGAGTGAAGCTAGTGGTAACACTGGGATAATGGGATTCTTCGATCATCAAAATCAGCTCATGGCATCAATGATAGATATTATTATGCTTGGAATTTATACAGCTGTACCTTATTACTTTTTGCAAATGTTAGGCTGGGCTGGTGAGCATGGCGCATCTGCACCTACAAGTACAACGTCGGCTATGACAAATGAAGGCAGAGCTGCTGGTCAAAAAGGGGCCTCCATAGCTGAAGGTGCAATCACGAAGTAAACCAAGAGAGCATAGCTCTCTTGGTATTTAATTTATTCGTAATACTGACCAAACAATCGGCGTGCTTTTTGCGCTTCTGATTCATGTCCATGATAACCAAAGACATTTCTGTCTTGGTAATCTCGACCTGAAGCCGATTTGCTTTTTGCATGTAGTTTCAAAACGTATCTGAATGTCTGCCATGAAAACTTGATTGCGGCCCACGTCAATAAGGCTAAAACAACCATGAATTTGCCCTCAGTAGAATTAATCGCTTTGTGACGAGCAGTTTTACTTATCAGTGCAATGAGTATGAACAAGATTTGTAAACCGACAGCGACTAATGATGCTAAGAAAAAAAATGGGGCTACCCTCACAAAAACATCGAATATAGCCAGCAACAGGGCTATAGCAACAGTAATGGCAGCTATAAATGGCATTAACTTAACCATTGGTTTTAGTCGATAAGGAATCGACTGCTCATGTACTTCTGTTGTTATTTTTTTGTAAAACATGAATAGCCATCCTGGAATAGTTATGAAAGCTATTACTAGAAGAAAAACTGTTGTTATATCACTCATGATTAATAAACCTTTAATGTTGAACACATCCAGTCAGAAAGCAACTATCAAGGTCTTTTGTGCAGCCTGTTACAGTGCTAACAATGATTATTCTTGTGAATGTCTATAACTATAAGTTTATAACGCTTCATTGATAGCGCAAGCTCTGAGAGCACAATCTATAGAGCTTAATAAAAGAAGTGTCTACTAGTTCATATTCTGTGTACTCAAAGACAATGGTATAAGCTTGAATGGCTTTATATAAAGCGATATGATTCAGACTTCTTTGTAACTATAGAATTTAGTTACAGGAAGTGCCACAACCACTTCATGTTGTGCCCATATGTAACTGATTATAGACCGGTTACGATGTTAATTCCCATACCTCTACGGATGTATGGAAGCATCAACCCATAAGGGGATTTATCTCTCCTTATGGGGGATAGATCTATCTCCATGGGTTGCTTTAATCAACTTTGAGGAGAAAGAAAGATGCAAGATATCATTCCCACATTAGCCACTACTGCTTTTCTTGTTTTTTGTTACGATCAAAAAGTCATTGCTTCACTGCAGCGCCAAGGAAAATACGATCCTGATACACATCAAACGGTACTATCAAGGTTGTTTTTATCACCAGTAAAATTGTTGTTATCACCTCTTTTACTACGCTTAAATCCAAATAGTGAGGAGAGCACAACTTGGAAGCCAGAAGGTGATTTGAGTTTGTTTCAATATGACACAACAGTATGCCTGGACAGTAAAGGAATGAAGACGCGTTTATCCTATTTTTTTGATGATAACCAGCACGCTTGGTACATGATAGAAAATATTAACAATAAAGGCGTTACGGTTAAGCCACCCCGGTTTGAACCTGCTACAGTATCGTTCGATGCTAAAAAGCTTCAGTACGTGATGTAGACATGCCAGCCTCATTCAGAAATGAATGGGGCTTTTTCCTTTGATGATACCTTAATCCCTTATTCACTTTATCTAACCGGCATTAACCAATATCCGGTTATTCCTACACATTTATTGCTTAAACATCTAAATTTGCCGGACTTACCTCCCGGAGACAAAGATGTTTGGTCGACGAAAAAAAAAACCACCTGCATCATCCACAATTCCATCAGACGGAATACCATTTCTAACTGCAAGCGATCTGCTCAGTCCTCATGAACGACTCATTAAGAAAATAAGAAATGACGCCGGATGTACGCGAGAATACTTTGATAATTATTACTTACCTGCATTAGAGCGACTTGCTGAGATGCTGCAATTGAGACCTTTTGGGCATGAAGGAGAGTATGCAAAGAAAGGTGGCGCTATTCAAGTTGCCATTAAGCGTGTTGCACTCACACTAAAACTCAGATTAGGAACTTTACTTCCACTTAAATGCAAACCAGAGGAAATATCGCATAGAGGAGAATGTTGGACGTATGGACTATTCATTACCGCTCTTCTAAGAGATTTTGGCGGTCAAATGCTTGGAGTAAAGATAATAGGATTTACTAAAGTAGATAAAGCCGCGGGTGAATGGATTTGTTGGAAACATTCTATGAATGAATATCATCACTACAGGATGAAGAAAGAAGAGGGCATAACTAGGTCACTCTCATATACAACCACTGCTTTACATATTCGAGATATTGTACCGACTCACGGTATTGAGTGGATCTACAGTGATTTAGAGCTTATGGACTGTATGCTAGATATACTCACCGGTGCACGAAAGATTCAAGATAACCCTCTTTACTCCATTATTGTACGGGCAACATCGACACTTCGAGATGAAATCACATTTGAAGCAGCAATGAATACTCTTGAAGAAGGAACACAGAATAACGAACCTCAAAGTTCTACTAATGAGCTCATTGATAAGGAGACTGGTGAAATATCGATAGTAAGTGCAAAAACAGATATGCGGCATACTGGTATTGATACACCTACAACTATTACCCCCTCAAGTGGCCAGGTAGAAACATTACCATCAAATGATATCCCACCTAAAATGGATGACCCACCTCAAAGCATTGAAGACTACCCACCTGAACCGGAAGATGAGGTAACTCCTCAGAATTTTGTTGCAAGACTCAAAATTGATATGCAAAAAAAACGTATTACTCCTGAATACGCAAAATCTGAAGGTAATAATATTAAAGTTAAATATCCGAGTACATTCCGGAGTTATACCGATAGTCCATCTGAGCTACTTAATGATCTGAGACTCCTTGGACAGGTTATTGAGGAAGGTGCTGTGAAAGGAATATCCTCTGACCGCATAATTATACTTAAAGGTTAAATTGCCAGGATAAATAAACAAAGGTAAGATTATTTTTAATGAGTTCTGCGTACTTGATTTTTCAAGTACCTGAAGTCTCACAGCTACTTTATGCTGTGCTATAAAATACTGACTAAGGTTAGTATTTAGAATATGTCGCTGCCTCTGATGAAGCAGTAAACCTCAACCCTGAAGGGAGAATGTCTCCCTTCAGGGGATGTTCTCCCTTTTTTAATGGAGAATATATATGAGGCAAAACTACAAAGATATGAAGGATGATGTAAGGAAAATGGCAATCGCTCTCATGATTGCTGGACTTGCAGGATATATCCTTGACAGTGTTGGTCTAATTAATACGTCTATAATAGTAGGTATTGGACTAACCCTTTGGATCTTTGGGTTAGTTGAACGTGATGCTATGGAGGAAGAGTGATGGAAATTGCAGCATTAATAGGTGTATTAGTACTGGGTGTTTATGCGGTAGCAAGCTACCAAGAACATCATTATTCCAAAAAACATAAAAAACACAAAAAAAACTAACACAAGAGATTACTTCCACGGAAATAATCAAAAGCCCCTGTCACTCAACATGTCAGGGGCTTTTTTTTCAAATAAAAAATCAGAAAGCTAGCCAGGATTAAAACAAAGCATCGACTCCAGCTTGTGATATTAATTCGATTTCATTATCAACGTCAGTTTGTCGTGGCTGATGAATTTCATTTTGCTTAGTGTTTCCAGTTTGGGCCTGTCCATTTAGTTTACCTAGCTGTACAAGACCTAAAAGCATTAACTTTCTTGCCTGATAAGCGCGGCCACGATCACTAAACATAGATAGATATTCGTATAGTTCAGGATCTTCTTTACGAGGTATTTTTTGGTTCATTCTAATCTGTTCAACCATCAGGCTACCTCACGATTTAGCTTTGCAAACCAGGCTTCACCAATCTTTTGAAAACCAAGTACATTTGCCACGACAGAATTCTCATCACAGTGAATGTTATGTTTTGGAAGTAGTTTCTTGATTGGATCCAGAAAGATTTTTGCTCCACCACCCACAAGGATGATCTGATCTATGCTTCTACCATCACCCACTTTATTGGATATTGCATCGACTGCCGGCATAATCTCACTGACTGCAGTTTGGTGGTATTTTGTTAAATCTATATTCTGGCCATACAATCTAAACTGACCTTTTCTGATACCTTCATCAATATGAGAGATATTGTCGTAATTAATCTTTAAATCCTCACTTATTCCCTTTGCTATAGCTTTAAGGTAAGCACTCATACCTGTTGGATGACTACCACTTTTACCACTAATCTCTCTCAATCCCGTTGAGACAAGAAAGTCCACGGTGAAAAAGCCAGGATCAATAAGTAGGTTACGAGTGCTGCTCAACTCTTCTAGCAATTTAGCTTGTGATGCGTAGTGAAGGAAACCTCCCAAGGGTTGAGAAATTGCGTTGACTTTGCGAACTTGAACATCTCGATTACCAACGCGATGTGTACCTGTAAGGATCTTCTCCAAAATAGCCCGCTTGCTACCCATCAAATCGACTGGTAATCCCACAACGAGAAGGTCTATTACATCAACATTCATTTGTGAGATGGCACCGTATAATAGAGCCATATAGTCCTCAGTCTCGATATAATTATCGTGCATTATGCGAACTCCACCCTCTAGAGCAGCATCAACGCCAGGACCTACTTCATAGTTATTGCCATTAACAACAACCTGGTAAATATCTTCACTCTCTTGAAAGCTGTTTTTATTAACGCTTGGCCGGTTCACAATAGAAGGGAAATGATCAGCCACAGCTATACCATCAATAACATTTCGTATGTATTTAGTATTGCCATAACCTACGTCTACAGCACGGATAACAGGTGTTTTATTCACGAACGTTCCTCCACGGAAATTAGAAACGCGCACAGAGAAGGCGTGATAGCTAGAATAAGTGCGCAGAATTAAATATGAAATGTGGCCTAGAGATGGCCGTTTTGATGCACACTTCCGTGGAAGTTATGCGCAGGAGCGTCAGTAATGACGTGCATGAGTAGGTTACATCGAGCCCCCCTATAAAATCAAGCCCCTAAGAGTCCCACAGGACTCCTGTAGAACACGTCCAAGATATTCTCATCAACAATCCTCTCTAAAATTTGAATAAACGATCCATCACAAGTCCTGCGAGACATCGGCAGGACACCCTAAGTACAAAAACTCACATATTTCTCAGTTTTCTCAAAAAAGCACTTAAATTGGATTGAAAAAAAACATGCTGGAGACTGAGGGGACGAACCAGAATAGAAACCACAGTAAAAACAAGACGATGTAGGAATAATGAGATCTTTATTCCGGACTTAGAGAAAAAATCACTCCGTCAAAATACTTGACAGACTAGGGGGGTATGATCTGAAAATGTACCCAATCTTCAAAAGGGCCCGTTGGGTCTGAAGAGAGCAGCAAGCCAACTGCACATCAAATGGCTCTCTCTAGGCGTTGTTTATCAAACGATGCCCACTCAAAACAAAGACAAAAGAACTGAAATATGCTGAAAAATGCATGTTGTCAGATATCTATGTCTGAAATTCATCATGGACACGGTAACAATCGGATTGCTATGGCGATCAAAGTCCAACAAGTAGGCTGTCTCTATGGAGACACGCATCAATCTAAGTACAGCGAGCTACGGCTTGCCTGTAATCCATACGAAACCACAAAAAGAGTGGCCAAAAACCTGATGTAAACAAAGTCTGCGATCGGAGTAGCGTTTTACTAGGGCGGACATAACGTGATCGAGCATCCTGCTGGCGGGGATTATTGGGAACAAATTCAATCACGATCGTATTTTTGTGTGTATCAAAACCAACCGAACACTTTGTCTATCTTTGACAGGGAGAAACAAAGTGGCTGACTATCGTAAAAATGTCTGTGAAGGGGTAGGTCGAACATCTACCAAAGCTTTGCAGTGATAGAAGCATCATGTCGGGTCTGAACCAAGCCTTCCATGAAAGATATAACTCACGTTTAAGATGATGCCGCAGTTAAGAGCTGCACCTGATGAGAGTTCCCTATCGTATGGTGATTGATTGATAACTACTGATGAAAACTAATGAGTGAATAGAGAGGAAAAGCTGCTTATGTAAATAGATAAAAACTGGAGATAAAAAAATGGATCATTCATTACACGAACCATACAAACCTCAGCTGACAGTTACTGATGGTGTGTATGTATTTGCTGCACCAGAAATGCGTGGGCGACTAAATAGAAATGGTAAACCTTGGACGGTCAGAACCATATTTGTTTATAACGTTCAGCAAGTGCTCTATCGGAATAATTCTAAACATGCAAAACGTCAGAAACCTGTTTCTGAAAAAACAAAAGCAAATAGATTTAATGAAATACGCTCTATGGCACATACACTCCATGACCTGGGGTACCGGATTACGTTGCCTACCCATATTCGTCAAAAGCACGTTAAAGCTTTGACACATTTCTGGGAAGCTAGAGAAGACCTCCAGACTGCCTCTGTAGTGCAAAAAGTATCTATTCTAAGAACCTTTTTGCGGTGGATGGGTAAAGAGGGTGTCATTACTGGACTTAGTGATAAAGAGCTATTTTCCAAACCAGAATTAATGAAGAGAGAATATGTAGCGAAAGAAGATAAAAGCTGGGATGACAAGTACGACATTGATGAGCTAATTCAAAAAGTAAGTGATGACTGCAAGTATTGTGGCCGTCAGTTAAAGCTATCGCATCTATTTGGACTTAGAGCAAAAGAATCAATGTTATTTAGACCCAACCTGGATTACGACAGAGAAGGGCAATTCATTCATGTTCGTCGTGGCACTAAAGGTGGCCGACCCAGAACTGTACCTGTTGAATCAGCAGAGCAACGGCAATACCTGGAAGAGCTTCAGTCATATAGTTATGACACTAATGAGTCAATGATTCCTCGTCGCTCAGATCCAAAGAGCTGGATTAAACATTTTTACCGGGTAACCAAAAGAAATGGAATTTCAAGAGAAACAGGTATAACGCCACACGGCCTGAGACATGGTTACGCACAAAGACTATATACACGCACTACAGGTCATCCTGCAGCAGTAAAAGATGTACCGAAAATTGCACGAGATATAGATATGATTGAGGAAAGGATAGCCAGGCTCATGGTTTCTGAAAACCTTGGCCATAGCAGGGAATCAATCACGAGCGCTTACATAGGGAGTAACGATTAATGTGTTATTCCCATTCAGATATGTCATCAACATGTACCTATTCTCTAATGTCTAGGAGTTACTATTTAAGCGATAACCATTGGGATCGACTTTTAGATATTGTTATTACAACAGGGCAAGTAGATAACCTGAGCACAACAGCTCTTGATGTCCTCAATAGAATTAGCGATAACGGGGACCCAAGCACATATGTATCACTTGTTCAGTTGCACGAGTTAAAACAAAAAACTGGCAAAAGATACTCGAGTGTTTTTAGAGCTATTTCAGAGTTAGTTGAAGCAGAAATTGTCATCCATCGCTATGACATTGATGCTTCAGTTTACATGCTTCATCCACGTTTAATTCATTCAGTCACAAGGATGGTTTCGTGATTAGAGTCAGAAATGATCTACAAACAGCATTCATTCCTCCAAGACCACTAAAACTGCATGATGATGATTATGACGATGACAGGATTACTGTATATTTTGAAGAGACCTACCAGGGTGCTGTAGTGATCATTTCAGGCTCAGTTCACTTGGCAACATTACCAAGTGTAAAAGAAGCAGTAAAACTAGCCAGCTATACCATTATCGGAGCACAATATTGTATTAGGCTCGAGTTAATACCTGATCTCGAATCGAACCACATCACACATCAGAGCTTTGAGGAGTGGCTTACAAGCTGCTCAGAATAAGCTATACAAGTAATACTTGGCGATTAAAATATACTTGTAACGCATAACGTTACATGTTACTATAAATCATGATTAAATCTTTTAAAGACCAGGAGCTTGAAGACTTCTATTTTCACGGCACAACAGCCCGTGGAATACCTAAAGCTATCGAAGGTGCTTTAAGGCGTAAACTAGATATAGTCCATGCCGCCGAAGCAGAGAATGATTTAAAAGTCCCGCCCGGCAATCGCTTTGAGCACTTATCTGGGAAACTGAATGACCGGTGTTCAATTCGTGTGAACAGGAAATACCGGTTGATATTCAAATGGGATGATGGTGAAGCTATTGACCTTTACCTAGATCCACATGAATATAAATGATGAGGTAATTATTATGATGAAAGAATTGAAAATACCTGCTCACCCAACTCCTGTAGGCGAAATGCTAACTGAAGAATTCTTAATTCCTTTAGAAGTCAGCCAAGGACAATTAGCAAGAGCCATGGGGGTTAGTCGCAAGACTGTAAACGAACTTTGCGTTGGTCGTCGAAGCGTAACCGTAGAAACGGCCTTGTTGTTATCAAAAGTACTTGGCACTACATCTGGCTTCTGGCTTAACTTACAGATCATGAATGACATGTGGCAGGCTCAACATAACGAATCATTCACAGAAAAACTTGATCATGCTGCACGATTAGTCGAGGTTGCATAATAACTAAATCATTTTTGGACGATGAAAAGTTACTAAAGACTAAAAAAATGAATCTAGATTGCAAACCGGTCAGAATAATCAAGTAAATTCAACTACAACGTCGCCATCAAAACCTATAGATGACCCAGTCAAACAATGGGGTTTCGATCATATTGGTAAAATTCTTGTCGGTGTGGTTGTAGCACTAATTTTTTTTGGGGGGGGGGCTTGGGCTTGGCGGCCATTGATAACAAAATGCTACACCCCTTGTAATTCGTTGCTTTGCTGTATAAAGGTAACACACAAAACGTGAAATTAAAAAATGCCCTTGAGCGCGGCGTTATGCATGACTTAATGAATAAGGTAATTTAATAAATATTTTTTTATTTTTACAAGCCTATTATTTTCTGTTTCAATTTTCGCTGATACGGTTAAGCCTATTTCGGCAGTTGACTTACTTGATTCGTTGAAAAACAACAAAATGAAGTTTGAGCACCTTTATAAAAATCAAGAAATTGAAGTGTATGGAGAAATATCAAGTATTAATGATATTCGTAAAGAGAATTATAGAATTCATATACTTGCTACTACCGCAGAACCAAATAAAAGAGCACTAAATAGTGACGTTATCTGCCTGGTGCCAGAGGGGTCGACATCAGCAAGTAAAGTTTTTGATCTTAATAAAGGACAAAAAATTACTGTAAAAGGCTTATTTAACAGTTACGGAATGTTCGGTTTAATTCAACTTAAAAATTGCAGTATCGAAAATGTATAACTAGGCGGTGTAATTTGCTACGGCAAAAAAACTGGCCTCCATCAGACTGCCGAAACAGTGTATTCACCCTGAGGCAAGGCATTATCTAAATGAATTTTAACTTTCACCAAATAGATAAGCTCTGAAACAAAATACCCCACATCGAAATAATTTAAGTGTCTTACTCAGCATTAAATTTACTAGGATTATTTAAGGATGAGAATGCAATAAAACAGACAAAAAAATGCAAAAGTCAGTTCATTGCTGATAAGTACATATTATTCAAGCATGTTAGTCCATAGTGAAAACTATCATCTCAAGCTGGTTTCATATTGCTATTTAAATAAAGCACTCTCTAAGCTTTTTCCTATTTGCTTTTGTGATTCTATAAGCATCCAGAAATCATCAACAGTGCTAGGAAGGTTGGCAGTACTAAGAATTTTTGCAGCCGATCTATCCATCAAAGCAAACTCATAAATGGATCCAGTAGTATACTCATCCTCATCTAGTGAGCGCCTAATAAATCCAGATATTCTTCTATCAAATCCCAGGTGACTGATAATTTCATAAAAATGTTTATCTATATGATGATCTGGCTGCGTTACCTCCTTATCCCAGGACATGTCATTTCTTGGGTTTGAATATGAAACATCATAACGATTCCCCTGCAACTTCCATTCAAAAAAACAACTCGCGGGATGAAAGTTTAAAGGCATCTCTAAAACAGTAATGTCTTTTATAATCTCGATTTTTGCTACTTTTTCTTGCACATTTCCAATACCTCTATATCCGTACACTCCCGCATACGACAAATGTTCTGACTGCCAGAGCGCATACCTACTATTTAGATATTTAACATCTGAAGTCATGTCATTTGGCAATGGATAACCACTAAAAAATACTTCGCCAGCCATAATTGTTGTTTCTTTATATTTTACCTGCGCCAATTGCTCAGCTATTTTGAGGTTAGTTTGTCTCATAATTGTCCTAATCAATATTCATGCACGATTTTATGTACTCTACTTAGAGTCATGATAGCCAAACCTGAGACAACTACATGTGACTAACAACACATATAGAACTGTTGATAGACAAATAATCTTATATTTAGCAGCTAATTTTTGTCATAGATCTAGCAAGACAATGGAGCGCCCGCCACCCCATGAGTAACTTTCATGTGAAGAACACAAAGTAAACCTAAGGTTTCAAAATGCAACTTATAGAGATATAATAAAACCTATATTCTTTAATGGGGTTAGCAATGGCAAAAGCAATTAAATTATCAGATGAACTTGTCAACGATGCAATGATAAACGGCAAAGCTCAGGAAAGAAGCGCGCCCAAACAAATTGAATATTGGGCAAAAATTGGCAAGATTGCTATAGAAAATCCTGATCTACCGTATAGTTTCATACAGGGGGTCTTGCTTGGTATTGAAGAAATGGATGCCGGAGAGGTTAGCGAGTACACATTCGGATGATTGTGCGTCAAACTAACGCTTTTAAACGAAAGATAAAGAAGCTCCATAAACAAGAAAAAAAGGCTCTTGATAAAGCTGTTAAGGAAGTAATGGCCAATCCTTCTATCGGTGAGGGTAAAACAGGCGATTTAAAGGGTGTTCAGGTCTTTAAATATAAACATAAAGAACAGCTTTATTTATTAGCGTATCACTTCCTAGACGACGAACTGATATTAACTTTTATGGAATATGGCACACATGAAAACTTTTATCGTGACCTAAAAAATATCAATTTTAAAGTTATCAAGTAATACTGGATTTAGATCATCTATATAGTCCAGCTCTATGTATAAACAATCTGTGCTATCCTCTTGAACCTAGGGAGTTCAGCTGGTGCCGAGACAGTCTGTTGCCATTTCAAGTGGGTCCATCCCATGCAAACAATTGAGACAAAATAGATGAACTATGTTCATCTATCTTTTAGACAATAATTTCTCTATATTTTGATTGATAGCCTCTAAGCTCAAAAAGTAGCCTGAAATAAAACTATTGCCTAGCTGACGCACAGCTTGAACGATTACAGGGTTTGATTTTGCTGCAAGAACACTTGAACTAAATAATTTTGCTAATTTCCGTTCGGCCTCTATTTCGTCAGGAGAACTTATTAAACATAGCAACAGGAATAGAATAAACGTTCAAATGGCCTCTTTTACTCGTCAATGCTCCACTCAGTAGGTCAACAAGTTGATCTATGCCAAGCACCACCATTTAAGACACCAACCTTATAAATGGGTTTACCTTCATATTCACCTGTTCTAATAAATAGCCTATTCCACCAGTGCTTAATTTCTTGTTAAGTAAGGAAACTCAGCACCAATAACAAATATCGATTTATCCATAGCCTGGATAAGGGGCTTAGACTTCTCTATCGCGTATCGTTGACCTTCAGTAAGATATTTGAGTGACCGCCCATCTCCAGCCCCACAATCAAGAATAGAAGGGTTAGGATTGATATCATAGTCATCAACCATTTTATCGATGTCATCTTTTATGACTTTAAGCATTTCTTCAGTAGTGGGATACCATTCAAAGTCCTGATCTTCACTTTTAATCCTCGATACTAAGGCCATCGTTGATTTTTTGTTATCAGGGCTGAAGCTATTTTGTGGTGACAGATTCATTTATTCCTCCAGAGTGATTGAATTTGCTTGCTGTAGGGTGATTCCCTAAAGCTCAAATCCAATCTCTCATGGAAGTTTGATCGCGCAAGTGCCCTCCAGAATGGTGACGATCACGTGATGATTTCGTATCGAATTAAAAAACTGGGGGAGTTCGTAGCGGTATAAGAAATGTGTCAATTTCTAGCATGGAAATACAACTAAGACTAGTTGGCTTATAGTCTTTGACGGATCTGGTGACCCGTCAAACCTAATGTTTTTATCAATCTGAAAGTTATATTAATGAATGTCGTTTATATTATTACCCATAAGGTCTAATGCTTTAGCGATAGCAATTTCTGAGTCATCAAATCCTCCCATGGTTTGTACATCGGTCCCAAGCACCACCATCGAGAACAAGCACTAATTATTGGGTTTCGTCATCTTCACCGATTAATTCAATAAGCGGCCTATTCCACCAGTGCTAAATGTCTAATTTGTACGTTATGAATTATCTTTATTATCAAAATTCTGTAGTGAGTTTGGATCGATACAAATACCTGAAAAAAATATTGGCTCGATTTTGTGGTCAATGCTCAGGAAGATAGCTCTCATCATCTTCGAACCATTCGTTATCGAAGATATAGTCATTCTCTACAAACTTACCTTTGACTATATAGAGTTCGGGTAATTTAACTATGGCTTTATCAAGAAGGGTATTCAACGAATAACAAGCACCTTCGTCACTCAGTCCCGGAATCATGAAGTTAATGCGATAAAACTTCTTACTTGATATTTCATTATCAAAAATTTCTTTAAGTTCTTCTTCAGTATAGATGTCTTTCAGTTGCCTATTATCTTCATCATCCTCTTCAATTAGGTGAATGAAGTACTGATAATAAGCATCGTGAATGACAACCTCAGCTAGATCGTCCTCAGTGAGATAGAGCTTGGTATCAAAAATCTCTATTGCATCTTCAAGGTTGAATACGGCGAAGATTCCATGATTGAGACATCGTTCAGTTTCCTGAAAGATTTTATTTCCATCTATGACCTGGTGCCAATTATCAAAACCAAATTTCTTGGCTACTTGTTCAAGTGCTTCAGTGTGAGTGATATTTTCAGCACGCTTAAGCTTTTTAGCCTGGGCCTTGAGTTTACTAACAGAAGAAGAGTCTATGTGGGCAGTATTGCCACGTATGATTTTGGTAATCATCTTTGTACTCCTATGATGTTATTACGAGTACCCACTGCCCGTACATCACGGAAAAAGATTTCACCATATAGTTTTTTGCATCGTCTCGTTCGAGTTTGCATAGTGGGTAGCCGGCGTCGATAAGCCAGATTTAAGATTAGCAAACTGGAGAATTAGATGCCAGAGAAAATTTATAGCTATAAATCTTTCGCTATTTTGCTGCATGAAACCGGGCTTTTTGATGAGAGTGCATAGTTTTTGAAGATATCTCTGGAATGATGCAATATAAGTCTCCACAGTTTGAGAGACTTATAGCAGTATGAAATGTTATGCCAAATGGGAAGAAGACGACAATGCTAAGATTTTCTTTAGAGACCAAACAATCTTACAGTTTGGTAATAGTTGGGATCTAATTGCTAATTTAATTCTGCTCAACCCTGGCAGTGCATTACCTTTAAATAACGAGTCGAAAACTGATTACTTACGTTCCCAAGAGCTGCCATTCTTTATAGAGCCCAAACAAGACGAGATGTATGTTGAATTCAAACTCGACCCTTTAATGCGTAACATTCTAAATCTGTTTTCATCTCATTATCATGGTGGAACAATCAAGATTTATAACTTGTTTAACCTTAAAAATCAGGACTCGACAAAGGCCATAGAAGACTTTCAGCAGAATTTGAAGCACTCCAAGATGTTTACAGCCGATTCAGACATTCTTTATTGTGCTGCGCCGGTCATTGTTGCTTCGGGTACAAAAGCAAAATCTCCAGAGCTGCTATTTCAGCTCATCAGACATATCAGGCTGGCATCGAGTGAAAAGCTATTTGTCCTGGACAAAAAAGACGATAAGTTATTTCACATAAAAAAAGCCGTAGTGAATGCATCAGGATATGTAGATAGCTTCCATCCATCATTCACGCTCTTTTATGGAAATAAAACTGAATTAGGTGAACTACCTACCTAAACTAATGTGCGACGTTTGACACCTACCTCCGCATAAGATAAATTCAAATTATCTTTGCAACCTAGTTGCATTGAAAGTTCTGTCACACTTTTAAGCTGGCACTCATTATCAAAGCAGTAAACTGCTTTGCCTACGAACCCAAGGGGTATGCTACCCCTTCGGGACGGCTGCCCCTTTTTCTTATGGAGAATTTCCATGATTAAAGAAGAAGCGGTGAATAGCCAAGATTCATTGAACCTTGAAGATGTACTCAATTTTTATGCTGATATTGGTATATATCAATTTTTGGCAAAAGTTGAATGCGTTTCATGTAATTTCGAAGAAGCAGTTTCTTACTACGAATTAGCCGTGGGTCGCGTGTATAACTTTACTTTTAATGCGATAACATCTGGCTCTTCCTGGTGTGAATCAGTTTTCCTTCAGCAATTTCCAGAGTTCGAAGACGCAGTATCTGATGCAACTCAAGCAGCAGAAATGCATTTACTTCGTGATCCACAAGCTAAAGGTAGCGTTACCGTTTACTGTCCACGTGGCTGTAATCAGACCACAGTGTCAGCATCTGATCCATGGGATGAGTGTGCAGCTTGTGGTCAAGTAATGCATCCTGACTCTGAAGATGAGTACATGTCTTCTCTAGTCCGTGCTGGACAAGTTCAATAGAAAAACAGCTCTCCCAATACGTTGGGACGACAAAGCATCAACACCCTACAGGGGATTACTCCCTCTGTATGGGAGTGGTCTCCTAAACACTGGAGACAATCACGATGAAAAGATATCCATCAAGAAAAATCCACCAACGAGACTTTCGCCCAGGAGGTAAGTTACACAATCCTCAAGACTGGTTCTGTACAGGCTGTCAGGTAAATCACCCGGGTTATAAAGAAAGTGTTAAAAGGCCAGATGGACTGTACTGCCATGTATCTTTGTATGAGAAATATAAGTCAGAACAGATAGGAGCAAATCAACTAAGTTGATATGCAATTGAATACCTTCTCCACAGAGAGGGTATTCCAAAGTAATTTTAGGAGATTATTTTGGAATAACGATTCCTGGTGACGATGTTGCCATGAAAAGTAATCCGGACTTATCAAAACCGGACTCAACGTTCATTCAGTACGCTGAATGATGATGAAAACCCAAGGGGTGTTAACTATTCCCTTGGGAAGTAGCTGGCATCCCTTTTTTTATGGAGAAAGGAAATGCAAAAACAGTTACTCAAAGAATTGATTGATTGGATCGAAAATTCCCCCCTTGAAGACTTAGCCTTAAGAAGGCTAAAGCTAGAAGAATTGATTGGCAACACAATGGGTACCGAAGTGCAATCTGACTTAAAACTGGCTATTCGCCTGATTGATGAGGAAGTAGTGACTCGGGCCTGTTTACTACCGAAGTCAGCTTAGCTCGACTATTAATTCTTTTAACAATTTCGGCAGCCTTTTCATCATCGTTTTCAAGCACGATGGCACGAATTAAGGCTTCTGAAAGTGGTTGTTCAGTATTTTTATGAACAAGCTTTAGTTCTGTGTGTTTTTTCATGTGAATGAGGATAGCACACAATTAATTTAGGAGAAGTACCATGGGAGTTGGAAATTTCACACTAGCAAATGCTGAAACTGTGTATATCGAGGATCTACATGTTCACGGTTATTACAACGGAGGTGAGCTAGATATTGATCAAACCAATCTGGATTATGAGAATTTAGAAGAAACCTTAGTCAGTCTTTTACCAGATAGCTTTTATAAGGTTGAAAACGAAAGCTATGGAGGCGGTAGCATAATTGCTGAGAACAACTTTTATAGCATTGTACTTACTCACTGGGTAGGTTACTACGCATTAAGTGTTGTGATTAGAGATAACGATGTCCGGTATGACTGGGGCATTAACCCTCTCGCTGCACATCATCATGCAAGAGTAGCTTTAAGGTTCTTCGACAAAATTCATGAAATCTATCCGCTGCGAGTCCCGACTAGTGCGTGGACGAGCGGTATGTACCAGAAAAAACTGGCTGCGTAAGGATAGTTAATTAATCACAAGCATTATCTGGCGACTGGCCAGATATTTAACTCACCCCCTGGGAGGTATTTACTCCTTTTGGGGAGTGAGTACTTCTCGCATCAGGAGAATGATGATGAGAAAGAAATTTCTAGTTGCTTATGGATTAGGTGGATGTTGGTCAGGATATAAAAATGCCTGCATTATTGAGTCATGTGACGAAGCAATAGAACAAGACGCTTTTAATATTGCTACCGAGTTTTGGCAGAATCAGAAGCCAGGTTCCTCTCTAAGCTATACCTGGGAGGAAATAACGACGATAGTGAACGATTGTGCCTTATATCAATCTCGACTCAGACTTAAAGCCAAAGCCAAAGTTAATCAACTGCCTTACGCGGTTCATAGCATGGGTAAAACATTTCTGGCCAAGCAAATTTATGGACTTAGAAGTGCCAATGATTTTCTGAAATTCAACAAGGATTATGGCGTTATCCAAGCCAATTATGCAGAAGATGTTTATTTGGTTGCAGAAAATGAGTCACCAGGCATCAACGAGGAACAATTATCTTCCACGTTAGTCGCTGGCCACGTTTCGTTATAGGAGTTTGTCAGATGTTATTTTATGCATTACTTCAGACGACTTCCATTGATAACACGGTCACTGATCAAATATTCGTAGAAGAGAAAGTCTTTGATGACGCATATTGGTCAGCAATGAAAGATTCAAACATAAAATTAGTCACAGTCAATTCGCAAGCGAGCGACTGATAAATCTATCCCAAGGGGAGCTGGCCTCCCCAAAAGGGAGACCAGTTTCTCTATTAAATTGGAGAGACAAAGATGGAAACATACAGCGTTCTGGCATTAAGCACTGGCCATATTGAAGAATCTGATAATGTTGCACTAAAAGCAGCTGCATATCAGACAAATATGGTAATGGTTAGAAATTCTGGTTATTTCATTAAGCTTTACCAAGATGAAAAAGCTAGCAATATCAGACCAAGTTACAGCTATTCACTACAAAAACTTATTGAGTTTGCTCTCGATAAAGGATTTGGGATGATTGAGCTGGACAGTGATGCCGATACGTTAGAAGAGTTTATTCTGCACGACTGGTAAACATTGATCCCCCCATTACGGGGGTATCTCAAAGCAGCTTGTTCACAGGTTGTTTTGAGATACAGTCCATACACTATATTCACTTAGAAATGTTTAACCCTTAGCTTTAAACATAGTAATTACTATCCAGCAAAACAGTCACTTAATGAAAGAGTAATTCCTTGATTATTACAAACAAGATCAACCAAAGTAATTCGGTTGCATTTCTTTTGCATATAGCTTATAAAAGTATTGCTCTTGGTAGGAGCCTGTCACTCGTCATTGCAAAGCTTTTGAAGCACTACTGATTATATCTATTCTACTAGCTCAATATTTTTAATCGGGCTTGTTTAGTGGTGGCAGACGAGTGACGCTTTTAGGCAAGCTGGGAGATTAGAAATGTTGACAGAAAAAGTCCGTCCATCGACCCTCAATGGCATAAAACGTCGCGCCAAACAGCTCAAGAAAGCTTATAGCATACATCATCACGAAGCTTTGGATATTGCAGCTAAAGAAGCTGGTTATGAAAATTATAATCATGCTAGAAACTGCCTAACAAATAAGAATCTTTCTATCTCAAAACACCAATTATTCTTCACTGTCTATTGGTATGATCGAGAAAGTCATGAGCGTGGCAGAGAGCTCCTTGAAATAGAGCTGTCAAAACCTTTGCTTGATACAGCAACAAAAAACGAACTTAAGTATTCAAACGGCCTAGCTGAATTTAGGCTTGCATCTCCCGATCACTTTGTTAGTGATGTCGTCATTCATAGTAAACAGGCGGCAGTAGAAAAAATCTGCAAAGCTGTACGAGCATTAAGATTTATGGAAGCTACGGGATTGAAACCAAGTCAAGACATCTTTGCAGCCTATCCAGAGAAAGACCCAAAAAATAGATTACCTAAAACTGATCACGCAACTGATTGGTATGATCCAAAGACTGGTCAATTCATACTAATAGATGAGCCTTATCCAAATTCTGTATTTAATGCTGAAAGAGAGGCATGGGCTGCAAAACATAAATGGTCTTTACAGCCTTCTAAGTGGCCAGGAATGTATTTCCCCGGTATGTCCAAACTGTATGTTGCAACTGACGCTACGACAGGATATGACTTTGCTGGTTTAATGTCTAAAATTGACAATATCCCTCAGCCTCTAACACTTGAAAACTGGACAGGCACGTCAGCTGAAGGGCACGAAACATTTTACAGCCCTTTATGTAAAACTCCCCAGGATAAAAACAGAGCAGTAGCTAAAGGTACTATCTATAGGACTCCAAGCAAGAAAACTGCACCAATGAGATACTGGGACTCTGTGGATAATGAACGTCGCCCCAATGCAAAAATGTCGGTTGAGAACCATCAACTAGCAGCGAGAATGATAAAAGCTATTGAGGAATCAGTTGCAAAGCCAAGAACTGTTAATAACCGTTTATCTTCTATCAAGAGCACATTAGAAGATTGGTTTCTTGCAGAGCACAGCAGAAAAATAACGGATCTATATGATTATTTCTATTACGGAGAGATTGATGGCAATGACCCGCTTATTTCGCAAGTGGCTTCCTCAAAAGGCGTTGTGGAATTACTAAAGCACCTCAAACGTTTATTAGAAGAGTGTTATGTCGATTGTGAACCTTTACGACGAATGACTGGAAAGCTGACCACTTCCATAAAGCTCACTTCTAAGCTTCTATAAAAAACTTTTAAGAAGTCACATGTTTAGTGCCTATTCATCGATAAGTGGTGAATAGGCCTTTTCTCTTTTTTTGATCACTTTGTATAGAAGTATGTGTACTATTAATAACTAATTGTTTTAACAAAATAAGATGATGGTTATGCACGTTATGCATCCGAATCAGATGAGTGAAACTAAACTTAGAATCGAATATGCCGAGCGGTCTTGGAAGTATGAATTCCCAGAGTGTATCGAGGAAGCACTTGAAGACGACTATGTTCTGAATCACGATTTGTACAAGGATGGAGTTTTTGAATTTATTGTCATGTGGTGTTTTATTCACCCAGATATAACACCAGAATTCATGTTGGAGAGAATTCGTGAATACAAGAAGACGTAAGCATATGTACATGGCTAGATTCAATGTTAAATAGAAACAACTGCATACAATATCTACACATTCAGACCTTGGATTTACAATCAACCAATAGCTGGATTTACTCAAATAAAGCGCATTAGGTGGTATAAAAGCTATTTCCAGATTGGCTGTTTTAACGAGGTTTCTTCAAATCCAAAAATAATCATTGAAATCACTTGAGGCCTCAAGATTGGAACCATTCATTGAGTAATAAATCCAGCTTTACAGCTCTCAATCGAATTTAGCCTGTACGCATATGCGAGAGTGCTATTTTGTATATCTTACGCAGGTAAAGGTAGTCTACCGTCTACCTGAAAATCTATAACTGGATAATGAAAAGTTTCGGATGAATCTACACGTTTGAATGAAACTTGGTTCAATGTAGTGATGCACAACCAAGCAGCCTTGCTCTTAGGCTCTAAACTTTGAAACGGTGATTTATTAAATAGAGCAACACAAAACCCACTACTAGTATCACGTGCAGAGCAGTACTCAAATGCATCTACGCCTGAAGCTCGCATATCAGATCCAACATCCTGAGCATGAGCATAATTTTCGGGGTGTTTTAATTCTGCATCAAACTGGCTGAAAGGGGGCGCATGGAGTTGGATTCCATTATTGGAATAATAGTCCGCACTGAACATTGTGTGTTCTGTGCTAATCTTATCTAATGCTGTTACATCTGCTATGGTGCTTATGAAAACAAACCGATAATAAGCCGCCTCTGCTAATGTCGTATCTGGACTACAACCACCATAAAACAAACTTGGTTCATTTGTTCGACCAAACCGAGAACCATGCTTAAGAGGTGGATATCGGAAAGGTGTCGTCAACAAATAATGATATCCATTAAGGTTTTCAGGGTAGGGTGGTTTAACCTCATCAAGCATTGTTTCTAGCAATGACTGCTCATGCATGTCATCCACATACCCCATAGTAGCTACCTGTTCTTGACTTTCAACCAAGCGATGAAGGGTTCCAGATATAGGTTTTATATGACCCTGGCCATTGCAGGCCTTCCATATCACTATACTTTACCTCGAATAGCATCCACATACCGAAGGACGGTCATTAAGCCACTAATAGTCGCAATCTGCTCAGCAGGAACGCCACCGGTCATTTGATTATGAGAACGCATAAACCGTTTAATCCATGTTTCATCACCGCCAGTTAAAGCAAATAAAGCTCTGGCAATACGAATGACATAGAGAGCCAATTCACCTTCTTTAGTTTCTGGATTCAGTAAAGCATGGCTTTTAAGCTTACTAATTGAGGTTCTATGCAAACCAATTGCTGCGCCAGTCTCAGTCTGGTTAAGACCAAGTTGCTCAGCAGCTCTCAGGATAGCTTTACTAAGCACAGCATTTCTGTCTGGAAGTTGTTGTTGAATAACGTTCATACATCCCCCTCTTTGTTATCTATATGGACATCCCATACTAGTCACTAATTCACATTTTATAGATTATTTGTCAATTATGCACACTTTTTCATAGCGCAAAGTGTAAGCACACATTATGAAATAGACTCGGTATCAACTGAAATCAATTAGATAGAAATTACCTACAACATAATTCTAGATTTATTTCATATCAAAATCTGGATTCACAAGAGAAACAAGTATTAATTTCAAGATTTACACAAATATGACAAATATGTAAGTCATTGATTTTATATGTGACCTTGAAAATTTACAGAGAGATAAAACTGAATCCACACAACTATGACCTCGATGCGTTACGAAAAATATAATCTCTAAACGCTTGCTCGGTCATCTTATTATGTCGACCATCATAAGTTGTTGGGTCAAGGTTATAAGGTGAACGTGTACTGAAGATCACAAAACATCCGCTAAAGTACCTACAGACCAAACGAGCATCTTCAGTTAGTGGCTCACCTTGGTATTCGTGAATATCCCAATGATATCTTTGAACATATTTATTAACCTGAAGCTCCACCAATTCTTCGTAGCAGGTGAAAGATCTTTTCCCATCATAAACATCGGTCAATTCAATATCTTCAACTTCTAACCTAAAATAATTCCATTTTGGGTTAAGTCCGAACGATTCAAATGTCAGTTTTCTAGGTTTTATATAGTCATAAATACTATCTGAAATCTTGATTGCAATCATCCCAACTTCTTTAGCATGCTCGGCACCAATAAACGTATTACCACCACCTCCCGGTAGGAAGGTATGATTCAAGGACTTTGTCTTTCCAATCTCATTCAATACCGTGATGATATTCTCGCTATTTGTCCAAGTAACAGATTCAGGCATTCCAGCTGGAAAAAGTCTGTTTTGAAGATCAAACCACTCGGTGAGATTTTGCTGATGAAAGTCATTATTTATTCGAATCCAATCCTCAATTCTATTGATAACATCTTTCATTCTAGGTCTCAGCTCAGGAGAGTTATCAGTACATTCAGCCAATAATTCATTGAGTGATTTAGTGTAAAGTCCAGTACAAACAGAGTTAATGCTAATGACTGATAAAGGGCTGTACTGGCCATCAAAACATTGCATGTCACCGACAATGGCTATCCATAGAGTCTTTGCAAAAGAGTATATGTCAGCTGCCTCACCATCTGCTTGATGGGCATACCGTCTCATTTCAGGGGCCATTGTATATTTTGGTCCAACATCACTTTTTTCAGGCGTGATATCAAGTCTATCTGGGTATTTAACAAGGCCAAAGTCGGAAATGTACAATCTATCATTGAGGAATAAAATGTTGGCCGGTTTTATATCTCGATGGTGAAATTTTCTTTGATGAAGCTCATGTATAGTTTTTGCAAGTTCTAGCATCCCTTCTACGATTTGGAGAATACTCTTGCCATCTCGCCAATCGGTAAACTTCAAAGCTTTAGGCATGACATACCACGGTACTTGACTAGAGATATCTTCAGGTAGAAAACTGTCAATTAAAGGGATAACACCAACAATATCTTGGTTTTTCTCAATAGCTTCAACTTCAGATCTAAACCGGTCATAAACAACGGATCTAATATTCTTTAATAGTTTTATTGCACCTGATGACTTGGCTATATGAGTAGCCGACCATACCTCACCGTTTCCACCGACTCCTAGTTTACTTTCGAGCCTCCAATCCCCTACCAGCTGATTCTTCTTATAACGAATTTTTTTCGACACAATATTAATATTCCTTTAATAGCCGTCAGACACTAAATACGATAGACAATTGATCTCAAAACAACAGAGTGTACAGCAAAGACTTTATTCTTTATGAACTCCATCACAATAGTTCGTTTGACAGAAAAAGCGGTGAATAGTAATTTATATCTATCGCTGTAACTCTGTTACACAATAGGTTTTGTCGCACCACAAAACGGCACTCTATATTTAATCAGTAAGCTGATTTAGTTCACCCAAGGGGTATATCTATCCTCCTTGGGATAAATGTATCCCGTAACTTTAGGAGAGTATTATGGGACACATAATCATTGACCATTTCCCTGAATATCATTTCATTGAGAAAGAATTTGGTTTTAATAGGCCAGCACTTCTTAATGCTCAAAGCGATACACCAAAACGATTAGCACTAAATCCAAAAGCTGTTGCTGGCTATGAAACAGTGATGATTGAAACTAATCGACCTGGGCCACCGAACACCAAAAGCGACAAGATTAAAGGTGTTAGGATTAGAAGCTCGTGGGGGCAGCACTTCATTATCTTTGATGATCTTTCTCAGAGCTTTGAGAAGGTTCTTGAAGAAGCATGCCAAAGTGAAGTTAATACATATTTTACAACCGATGATTCGAAGTACTTTAAACAGTTCGGAATACATCCTTCATCAGCTAAGAATCAATTAGCTGCAAACTCATAATAAAAAAGGCACTACCTTCCGGTGGTGCCTTTTTAGTTTAGTGTTATTACTTAAATATGAATTTGAATTTTATCTAAGTTTAACCGCAGCCATAGTACATCCAAACTCATCGAACGCATTGCTGACAATCTTATAACCTGTTCTATTAGCCAATAAATCTTTCTCGACAAATGACATATCATGCAAGGGAACAGCTCCGAAAAGCTTTACAACATCGCCTTGATCTTCAATCCAGTATGACTTCAAATAGGTTCTTTTAAGTATCTTCAAAATAGTATTTATAAAAAACATATTCATCATGCCAACCCCGGCTAAAGCGAATACTGCCATGAAATACTTGTCAATCAGGTTGCCTTCTTTTCCCAAACTCCAGCCATAAGGCACTGATATGACCAACAAGGCTACTGCAATCGAGTAGATCACAATAGCTCTTCCCAAATCTCGTCTCTTTAGTCGTTTTTCGAATGTATCTTTGTCCAACTTGAATCTCCTACAATCTATATCTTTATCTATCAGTTTCAATATTCAAACCCGTACATCATTCAAACTGATACTATCCACTTAAGCGACACCAGAGAGTGAGTTGGCTGTACTTGTTACTGCCAATTGCACTGCTGTATCTTGGCTCAGAACAGGAACCTTTAAACCTGATACTATTGGCTCAATCCTGATAAACGTCCCAGTTTGACTCATCAACATTCTATCCCAATGTCCTTGTGTATCTCGGTAGATTATTAGCTCAGGTAATTGTCCAATTTCATTGGCTATATCTTTCAAAACATACTCAGCTGTATTGGTCACAGTGATACTCGGCCTACTATTATCAAAATCATCAGTAATGCATAAAACGTGATGACCAGCATAGTGTTGTAATGTATATGAGAATACGGGCGGGGTAGGGGTTTTCATGGCTAATAAGCACCTCTTTTTATTGCTTGAATTTCTATAAAGCCAAATAATTAAAAGCGAATTTAATCACATTCATTTTTATCTGGCTGTGAACTACTTCTTTTTATGCTGCCCAATTTTCCAGAGTCATTCTGAGTGGCGTCATATCTGAAACATTAAACGCTGCTCCTGACTTAGCTTTCTTTTTGATGAAAGCCAAATACGAGCGTTGTTTGCCTGCTTTATTATTTGAAAGCACGTTGTTGTGATTAGAGTGTGTAAAGACGGTATTAAAGACTGCCTCTTCCCAAATCGCCATAGATTCCACAGAGATGATGTCAGTGGTGACTGCCGTACCGCTACACAGAGATGTATTTGCATATATGTTCCAAAGCGGGGCATGGTAAAGCGGCTGAGTAAGCTTCGGACGACCATTCCCAACATAGGCCACTACCTTTAAACGACCATTACAATCTGCATGGAATACAAGGGAGGGGAATTTAAGTTTGATATGTAAAACTTCATCACCGGCTTTGATGTGCATGGTGCGAATCTTAGACGGGACGTACCACACCATTTTCTGACTGTTAATCATCAACAGATTAGATGGTAACCATTGAGTTTTAACACCATCCTCACCGTTTAAATAATCTCGTAACTCCTGTTTATCTGCTTCACTGATAAGCCGTCCTGCACCTATAACTGACCCAGTAGGAGATTGCTTAACATCATGGATTGTTAGAGAGAGCTGCTTTGTATTGAGAGAATGAATGGCGTCTTAGTCGAACAGTCCATCCATTTCTGGCTTATCTACAGTATGAAAAAGTAAGGCTTTATGTGTCTTTATAGAATATGGTGTCATTTTACGTCCTCCTTAACTTCATTATCCATACTTTGTGAATCAGGCAAGTTTTGCTCTATTTTTGCTGTCATCTTTGCCATATCCGTGAATAATCCTGCACCTCTGTATATTCTCTCGGTAGCTAATTTGACCGTATCAGCATAATCACCGTAAGCCCATCCATAAAAGGTTGGTGTTTCTCCAGCTTCCATCATGCTATTAAATACATCCGATTGGACATCCCACCAAAAGCCATTGTCTGACCATGCAAGCATGTACGCCATAGCAACTGGGGGGTTATCAGTCTCAACGCCTGTATTAAGATCGGGTATAGGGATTTAATGGTTGATGGGGCACTTTCACCCCACCAACCTGATACCACCCTCAGATGGTTGATAGATCGACCCCGTAGTTGAGTTCCTCTGCGAAGTCCGGCAGTCCGTAACCGATGGTTTTCTTGTAGAACGGAGAGACCTTCGCAGTCGGAGCCTTCTTCTTGTGCTTCGTAGTGTAGAGCATTCGTGCCCGCATCACCTCGAAGGAGTAACCTCGCCCTTCACGGTTCTTGTCCTTGGCCAGTCGGTTGATGGACTCCGTGTAAGCATTGGTGACGGGCATGTCCGTCTCGAAGTAGGTCATGATCTCTTCGCGCCAGTTGCCCACAGCCCTGACCAGATCGCTCCAGACTTCCTTCTGGCCCTTCGGAATGGTGGCTATCCAGTCGTCCAGGGCGGTTTCTGCCTGGGGTCGTGTGGTGGCGTCCCAGATGCCGTAAAAGCGTTCCTTGTGCTCGTAGGCGGCCAGCAGTTGCGGGAATGCGCCTGTCCAGGTCTCCATGATGAAGCGTTCCCGGTCTGAGACTTCGTGAGCGCGTTTCAGCAGGATTTTCCGGTCTCCCTTGAGGGTTCGGCTCTGGGAAGGTTTCAGCTCCTTCCTGAGGCCCTTGCGTACCTTCTTCAGCGCATCGTTGGCCATACGCACCACATGGAACTTATCGACGACGATACGGGCCTGTGGCAGCACCGCCTTGGCAGCTGCCCGGTAGGGGTTCCACATGTCCATGCTGACGATCTCGACCTTCTGCCGGTCTTTCAGCTTCATCAGGTAGTTGGTCACCACGTCCTGACGGCGGGTGGCCAGCAGGTCAAGCAGGGTTCGCTCCTCGATGTTGGTCAGGATGCAGCGGTAGCGCTTGTTCAGGTACAGCTCGTCGATGCCCAGAATGCGGGGCGTCTCGAAGCGGTGCCAACGCCCCAGGAACTCGGCACGGGCGTTGAAAATGTCGCGTACCGTCTTCTCGTCCAGGCCGGTCTGTGACGCCACGAAGGTGTAGGGGTGGTTGAAGGATTCCTTCTCCACGTATTCATGCAACCGCAGCGTCATGCGGAAGCCGTCCACCATCTCCGGTAGCTGGGGCCTGAAGGTGATCTTGCAGGCCCGGCAGTTGTACCGGCGGCGGACCACCCAGAGGGTGACCCGCTTACCGTGGATGGGCAGATCACGATAGGGAACATCACGCTTGCCGAACCGCACGAACTCACCCTGGACGCCGCATTCCTCGCAGGCGATGGGATCGGGCGCGTCCACCTGGAAGTGCATATCGTCGTCGGTGGATTTGCAGCCCAGGACCTGGTACTCAGGCAGGTGCAAGATGTTGTTAGGCATTTCCGTCATGGCAGTTTATAGATGCAGACCTCAGTCAGACCAATCTGTTTCGACATTGGTGTTTGTTCTTTCACGCAACAAGCTTGAGGAAACGAAAAGTAAGACACCGAGGACAATTGCAATATCTGCGACATTGAAAGCCGGCCAGTGCCAGGCTCGCCAATAGACATCAAAGGAATCCACAACATAGCCACGAAATATCCGATCAATCAGGTTACCCATCGCGCCACCAAGGATAAGACTGTAGGCGATGGCCTCTCCTTTGTGACGGTTCTCAAGGACCAGCTTGATCAGCAAAATTGAGACCACCACCGCGATTCCGATCAAAAAGTAGCGCTGCCAGCCTCCACCATTGGCAAAAAGACTGAATGCGGCACCGGTGTTCCATACGTGCACCCAGCTAAAGAATGGCGTCACCGAAACCGACTCGCCATATGCCATTGATTGCTGGACCAGCCATTTTACAATCTGGTCAGACGCGGCTATCAGGCCGGAGATGGACAACAGGGCATACGGCGAGAGGTATTTGCCAATCATGG
>Ga0208300_100098_pt1 | contig 96771 bp, 76 predicted proteins | sample 23_taG_FD_184096 | JGI IMG/M metagenome (GOLD analysis project Ga0208300, IMG submission 184096) | Marine viral communities from Cariaco Basin, Caribbean Sea - 23_WHOI_OMZ (SPAdes) (version 2) | ecosystem: Environmental > Aquatic > Marine > Oceanic | place: Caribbean Sea: Cariaco Basin...
TATTATAAGTACCAGCATTAGTTCCAGAAGCACTATCTCCAGATACACCTGTTAAATCAGCTTCAGAATCATTTCCAACTAATCCAGTTGCAGTAAATCCAGAAACACTTTGACTAGCTCCATTATAGGTAACACTATCTGAGTTTGCAGTTACAGTTGCATCTGCTTTATTGATAGTTAAAACTCCATCTGTATTTCCTGTAGCTGGTATATTTAGAAAATTATTATTAGATAATACTAATTTTATGTTAGAGTATGTTCCAGCATTTGTATAATTAGTTACATTGTTACCATTTACTTGAAATGCATAATCACTAGATGTGAGACCTAAAAAATCATAATTGCTTCCAAAAATTGAGCTACTTGAAGTATAAAAGTTATTTAAACTTTGTGCTGTTCCATTATAAGTTGTTATTTTTGAACTTAAATTATAATTTAAAGCTAAAGGAGATATTGCCCATACATATTTGTTATTTACACTATCATATTTTAAAACTGGAGTAGATGAATTTATACTACTATCTGCAATTATATCCCAGCTTGCATCATAGAATATTTTTCCATAACTCATTTGAGCTGTTGTTAATCCTGTTCCCCCACCTGCTGTGGATGTTTGTCCTGAAGTTTGCACATTCCAAAATGAATCAGTTACCGTTGCATTATTCCAACCAACTATTCCTCCATAATTCATTGGACCACTTACACTACCTATTGCATAACTATTTTCAATTAAGGAACCATTTTCATTCGTACCAGATAATCCTCCAATACTATTATTTCCAGATACATCTCCTGTTGCGTAAGAGTTTTTTATGGAAGCTTGATTATTATTCCATCCAACAAGACCACCTGATCGATTCATAGAACCTAAAATATCTGCAGAAGAATAAGAGTAATTTATCTTTGCATTACTTCCATTATTTTGTCCTACTAAGCCTCCTATATCCTCTCCAGTTGCTATAAGAGTTCCAGAAGAGTGAGCATTGTTAATTGTTGAGTTGGAGTTATATCCAACTAAAGCTCCTGTATAATAATACCCTGTAATATCTACATTTGTTAAACCTATATTTTCTATTGTTGCATTACTTGTATATCCAAAAAGTCCATTTCCATTTATTGTATTTCGTGAAATATATAAACCATCAATAACATAATCATGTCCATCAAAGTATCCACTAAAAGAAGTTGTAGCATTTCCAAGAGGATTCCATCCCTCACCAGAGTTTGCACTTGAACTAGCCATTGAAGTATAATCAGCCATTGATGTTGTTAAATTATTTGTTAAAATGTAATATTTACCACCATTTAACATATCCGTGTTATAGTTGATATTTTGAAGTTGTGTCCAGTTTGAAATCCCATAAGGATTATTGGCTGTACCATATCCATATGTGAAAAGTGTAGAACCATTATAAAAGGTTTGTAGTTCAGGTAAAGTATATGAAGTGCCTACTGCATACCCTTCAAAATCACTATCTTGAACACCCCAAATTGTATTATCCCAAGTACCGTTTATAACAAGGTTTCTTATATCTTGTTGAGTTCTTCCTAAAGATAAATCTTCTAAGATACCATTTGTGTTTACATCACTGTCATAATATGATTCAATGATTGAAGCTCCACTGGTATTGTCTCCAATAACTCCTGCAACAGAAGAGTTTCCAGATACTGTACTTGATGAATAGGAATCTTTTATTGTTACAGTTGAATCAGAAGTTTTCCCTACTAGACCGCCAATATAAGAATCACCAGATACACTTCCTTTTGCATAGGAATTATCAATAATAGAGGTACCAGCAAATCTTCCTACTAAACCACCAGTATTTTCATTACTTCCAGTAACAGTTGAATTACTATAAGAGTTTTTTAATATACTGTTTCCATAAAGAACCCCTAGTAGTCCACCTACATTCCAAAGTGATCCATCAACACTTCCATTTACAACAGAAGAATCTGAAATATTTGTATTATATGCTGTACCTATTAGTCCTCCAATATCTCTTCTTCCACTAACTAAACTACTTGTAACATTTATATTATCAATAATTGAGTTTGAAGTTCTTCCTGCAAGAACTCCTGTGGCACTAGTAGAACTTCCACTTGGATTTTGAGCTACAATATCAAAATTATCTAGAGTTAAATTTCTAATAGTTGCATTTGAAGTATTATCAAATAATCCAAAATAGTATTGTGTAGTTAAACTTCTATTCATATAGATATCACTTATGGTATGTCCAAGTCCATCAAATTTTCCAGTAAAACTTGAACTATTACCACCACTTCCTATTCCATCCCAACCTTGACTACTATTCCAATTTGAAGTATTTACTGCAATGATATCTGCACCCAATACATAATTGCCAGATAGATTACCATTTATCCCTTGTAAGTCAGTTCCTGTAGTACTTCCTTCTACTCCTAAACTTGTGATAACAGTCCAAGAGGTTTCAGTTACGTCATTCCCTAATTTAGTAAAAAAATTATTTCCTGCACTTAAATTTACTTTTGCATTATTGATATGGTAGTTTGAAGTGTTTCCTACATTTACAGCACCTTGACCATAATAAAGTGCTAGATTTCCTTGTGATGCATTAATATCTGCATTTATATAAATATCATTGTAGGCATCGAGAGTTAATTTAGCTGTGCTAGTCCAATCAATTGTATCTTCAACATAGATATTGCCCTCATCTGTTCCTGTTGAGTTATCTGTTTGAATTGTAGTATCTGTTCCATTGTTTAATGCAGTCTCATAAGCAGTTGCATCATTTACTACTAAATTAACTGGGTCAATTAACCATTCTTCTGCCTTAATTTTGGCATCTTTTTTTATGGTAAAATCTTTCCCCGAAGTTTCAATAAACCCATCTTGAGCAGATATGCTTCCCCCAATTTGAGCTTCACCACCATGGGCAAATAATTCAACATGACCTACTAAGTCATCTATTCCATTAGCTTCTATGATTCCAGTATTATTTACTACACCCTTTAATAGTTCATCTACTGCATTTGTAGTTAAATATATTTTTCCACCATCAGCTAAGATATCTCCTGAGTTAGAAACCATTGCATCTAGTACACCTTTATCTACTGTTAGGTTAACTAATGAGTTTCCATTTAAATTGATTGAATATGAATTGGCTCCAACTAATTGGATATCTCCTTTAACTGCTTTTATAGTTCCTTCATTGATAACTTCATTTGAAGCTAACACTACTGAACCATTATTTACAACCTCAATTGTTCCTTGGTTTATAATTGAATTAGCAGTTGTATTTTCAAAGTTATAATTGCCTGCATTAAAATCTTCATCTGAAAGTTTTGCAGTTGTAGTTAAAAGTCCAGAGGTATTAACAGAAGCATCTTTTCCAAATAAAACACCATTTGAGTTTAATAGCCATACTTGACCATTGGCATTAAGTGCACCATTGATAACACTTTTTTCACTTCCAATTACTCTATTTAATGTTATTGAACTAGAATCTAATTGATTGAAGTTTACAGTTTCATTTGATGAGATTGAGAAGTTTTGCCAATTAATAGTTGCTTTATTAGTTGCTTGATTAATGTTAGTGATATTACCAGTTTGATTAATAGTTGCTGTACCTGAAGTTACAACCCCTCCACTTGGTGCTGCAAAGCTTATTGTAGTTGCACCTATCATTGCACTAACAACTAAGCTAATTTTTCCACCTTTAAGGATTCTAAAACGTGAATGAAAATCTAATAATCTTTTCATCTTCTTCCTTCAGGAGATAATGAGTTTATTAAATAATATCTAAAAATTGTCGGAAAACTGACGGAAAAAAAGAATTCAAAAATATATAAAATTGAAATATTGAATTTATTACAAATAATTTTTTTTAAAGAGATTTTAGATTTAGTAGAATATTTATTTTGATAAAACATAATAATGAAGAGATTTAAAACCTCTCCAAATTATTGTTTAAGTGGTGAAAATGGGAAAAGTGCACTTCCCCAAGTAAGTCCTGCACCAAAGGCATCAAATAAAACTGTATCACCAGCTTTTATTTTTCCAGCTTCGTAAGCATGATTCATAGCCATTGGGATTGAAGCAGCAGAAGTGTTTCCATATTTATCAACAGTTACAACTGTTTGCTCTTCGTTTAGTCCTAATGCATCACCTACAGCTTTAATAATTCTATAGTTAGCTTGATGAGGAATAAAGTGATTAATATCTTCGTTTGAAAGATTGTGTTTCTCAAGCATAACTTTTACATCTGCTGTAAGTGTCTTAACTGCTAATTTGAAAGTTTCATTACCTTTCATTCTAATACAAGCCATTTTTTGGTCAAGTACTTCCTGTGAACAAGGGTGTTTACTTCCTCCACCAGGAGTTTTGATTAGATCATCATAGTTACCATCACTTGAACAGTTAACATCAACTATAGCTTCATTTTTATCTTCTGTTGCAGAGATGATTGCAGCACCTGCTCCATCTCCAAAAATAAAACAAGTTCCCCTATCAGTATAATCCAATATAGAGGTATATTTTTCTGCACCAATGATTAGTACATTTTTTTTCATACCAGATTCAATAAATGCCTTTGCAATAGATAGGGCATAAACAAACCCTGTACAAGCTGCACTTATATCAAATGCTTGAAGTTGTGGTAATCCCAGTTTTGAAGCAACTAAGCAAGCAGTTGAAGGCATACACAAATAATCTGGTGTAACAGTTGCACAGATCAATAAATCTATATCCTCTTTTGCTATTCCTGCTCTTTGGATCGCTTGTTGTGCAGCTTTTGCACCTAGATCTGATGAAGCTTCATTATCTTCAGAAATTCTTCGCTCTTTAATACCTGTTCTTTTAGTAATCCATTCATCAGTAGTATCAATGATTTTTTCGAAATCAAAATTTGTCATAATTTTAGGAGGAATATATGCTCCTATTGATCTAAATGCTGCATATGCCATTAATTTTCCTTAAATAAAAAAAATATACTATTCAGGTTTGTTTGTATATCGTTTTAATTTTTCTTCTATATCAGTGTCTAGATTAGAACTAGCTGCAATGATTGCTTGATATATCGCATTTTGTATCGCTTTTGGGTTAGATTTTCCGTGGGCAATGATAACAGGAGCTTTAACCCCTAGAAGTGGAGCACCACCATATTCTGCATAGTCAACTCTAACTTTTAAGTTTTTGAATACTTTTCTCATTAGAACTGCACCTGCAATAGAGATAAGTGATCTTTTTAAGTTTTTCTTGATAATTTTCCCAATAGTATCAGCAACACCTTCTGCTGTTTTTAAAAGGATATTTCCAATAAATCCATCACAAATTACAACATCTACTGTCCCTTTGAAAATATCACTACCTTCAACATTACCAGCGAAATTAGGAACTTTTGAGATTAATTCAAAAGCCTCTTTTGTAACTTCATTACCTTTACTTTCCTCTTCACCATTACTTAATAGACCAATTAAAGGTTCATCAATTTTTAATACATCTTGAGCATATACTTGCCCCATAACTGCAAATTCAAAAAGGTTTTTTGCATCACAATCAACATTTGCCCCAACATCTAATACTAAAGTATTTTGATTTTCACTTGTAGGCATAAGTGTTGCAATTGCAGGTCTACTAACCCCTTTAATTCTACCAATTCTTAATGTAGCTAAAGACATAGAAGCACCAGAGTGACCTGCAGATACTATAGCATCAGCATTTCCTTCTTTTACTAAATCTATCGCTTTATATATAGTTGATTCTTTTCTTTTTAAAGCATCAGTTGCTGAATCTGTCATTTTGATAACATCTTCAGTATGAATAATTTCAACTCTATTTTTAAGATGTGCTGGAATTAATTTTTCTAATTGAGTTTGATCACCAACGGCAATCGCAGTGAATGTATTGTTGTTTTTTAGAGCAGACATTAGTCCACTCATAATAGGTTCAGGACCGAAGTCCCCACCCATTGCGTCAATAGCTATCTTTAGCATTAGCTTTTATATTCGCCAGTATTTGGATTTACCGTATGAGGCATTTTCCAAGTACCATCACTATCTTTTACTGGTTTTTTTAATGTAATTTTATAGTGAGTTCTTCTTTTTGCTGCTCTTGCATGAGATACTCTTCTCTTAGGTACTGCCATGTTTTTCTCCTTATTAAAATTCTTGTTCTACAAAATCCCCATCTGCACAATTTGCACAAATGTGATAATCACTTACTTCAGATGATATTTCGCTTTCAATTATTTCATCAAAGTCAATTATACCATCAACAATCTCTATAATCAAATCTTCCGATTCTGATCTATATATACCATCACTTACTAAGAAGTTTAACTCTTCATCTAAAGTAACAGTATCATCTTCGCCACATCTACAACAAGTAACATCTATATTACCTGAAATATTTGAGTCAATTTTGACTAAAGTTGGCGATATTTTACAAAAAGTACCTTCAATTTTAACTGAATGGTAGTCCGCACTAAAGTTTTTAGGGGTCTGTGGTACTTTTCTAAATTCTATTTTCATCGAATTTTTTTAAATCCTTAGCAAATTTCTCTATCTGAGAAGAAAAATTTGATCTCAATTGCTGCATTTTCTAAAGAATCTGAACCATGAACTGCATTTGCATCAATAGAATCTGCAAAATCTGCTCTGATTGTTCCAGCTGCTGCTTCTTTAGGGTTAGTAGCACCCATTAATTCTCTGTTTTTAGCCATTGCATCTTCACCTTCTAAAACAGAAACAACTACTGGTCCAGAGATCATGAATTCTACTAATTCACCGAAAAATGGTCTTTCAGCGTGTACTGCATAGAATGCTTCTGCATCTGCTTTGCTTAATTGCACTTTTTTTGTAGCTGCAATTCTTAATCCAGCTGATTCAAATCTATCTAAGATTTTTCCAACAACATTCTTAGCTACTGCATCAGGTTTAATAATTGATAACGTTTGTTCCATCTACTTTTTTCCTCGTAAAATTTTTTAAGTCGCGGATTATACCTAAAAAAATAAAAAAAGGCAAGTAGTAAAAAACTACTTGCCTTTTTAAGGAAATTTATTTATATATTATAAATTAATCTTCAACTACAGGTGTATCAGCAGTTTTACCCTCTCTGATATTTTCACCATCTCTAGCATCCCATTGAATACATCCCTCTGTAGGACATGCTTCAGCACATGCTGGCTCATCATGATCACCAATACACTCAGTACATGTTTCAGGGTTTACATAATAGATATCTTCACCTGTTGGATTCTCATCATTATCAACAATTGATTCAGTAGGACACTCATCTAAACATGCGTCACAATTAATACATATATCAGTAATTTTTACTGCCATCTTTTCTCCTTAATGTATAATAAGAAAACTTTATCACACAAAAAATAAATATATCTTTAAAATTTTATGTAATCTTTACTTATTATATATGGATGTATTATATTGTAATAAATATGTAACGTATCAAAAGAAAAAAATTATCCTAAAGTAAAAGTTATCTTAAATAAAAAAATTTATATCTTTTGTTGTTTTTTTTTTAAATTTATTGTATTATAATTACGCTACTCAAAACAAAACTTAATAAAAGGAAATAAAATGTTAGTTACTAAAAAAGCTCCAGATTTTACAGCAACAGCTGTACTTGCAGATGGTCAAATTGTTGAAGATTTTAATTTATATGAGAATATTGGTGAAAAAGGTGCGGTAGTATTTTTCTATCCACTAGACTTTACTTTTGTTTGTCCATCAGAAATTATTGCTTTTTCAAAAAGAATTGAAGAGTTCACTTCAAGAGGAATCAATGTAATTGGTGTTTCAGTTGATTCACAATTCTCACACTTTGCATGGAGAGAAACTCCAGTTGAAAATGGTGGTATTGGAAGAATCAAATATCCTTTAGTTGCAGACTTAAGCAAACAAATTTCAAAAGATTATGATGTATTATTCGGTGAGTCTGTTGCATTAAGAGGGTCTTTCTTAATTGATAAAGATGGTACAGTAAGACATGCAGTTATCAATGACTTACCACTAGGAAGAAACATTGATGAGATGATTAGAATGGTTGATACAATGTTATTTACAAACGAGCATGGTGAGGTTTGTCCTGCTGGTTGGTCAAAAGGTGACGAAGGTATGAAACCATCTACTGAAGGTGTTGCAGAATACTTAGGTAAAAACGAAGGTAAATTATAAGATTTAAATTTAATATAGTTTAGAAAGGGGAAGTTTTTAACTTCTCCTTTTTTTTTGCTATAACCTCTTTTATTGACAAAATTTAAAATAAAGACTAAAATACGCAATCTTAATTTTAAAACACTGAAACAGACTACAAAACTACATAAATATTGTATGTAAATCTATAAAGGCAAAACACACTCATGGAAGAGTCAACAACTTCACAACCAAAGACAAGAAACTCAAAAGCTAACGCAGCTAAAAAAACTAGAACACATGTCCCTGTAGAGGGTTATAAAATAGAGCAATTAAGAGAACTTCCTTTAGAAGAGCTTTTAAAAATAGCAAAAGAACTTGATGTAGAAAATCCACAAGAACTAAAAAGACAAGATTTGATGTTTAATATTTTAAAATATCAAATTGATGCAGGTGGATTTATCCTTTTCACAGGGATTTTAGAGATTAAAGATGGTGGCTTTGGATTTTTAAGAGCTATTGATGGTAACTTCTCTGATACTTCAAACGATTCTTATGTATCAGCAACACAGATTAGAAAGTTTGCATTAAGAACAGGGGATATTGTAACTGGACAAGTTAGACCTCCAAATAAAGATAGTGAAAAATATAATGCTTTACTTAAAATTGAAGCTATAAATTACCTTCCAATCAATGAATCGAAAAATAGACCTCTATTTGATAACTTAACACCTTTATATTCAACTGAGAGATTTAAGTTTGAATATGACCAAACAAGAATGACAGGTAGAATGTTAGATCTATTTGCTCCAATGGGTAAAGGTCAAAGGGGACTTATTGTTGCACCTCCTAAAACTGGTAAAACAGAACTACTTAAAGAGTTAGCTCATGGGATTAAAAGAAATCATCCTGATACACACCTAATGGTTTTATTAATTGATGAAAGACCAGAAGAGGTTACTGATATGCAAAGATCAGTTAAGGGTGAGGTTTACTCTTCTACCTTTGACCTTCCAGCTCAAAACCATGTTAGAGTGGCGGAGATTGTAATTGAAAAAGCAAAAAGACTTGTAGAGATGAAAAAAGATGTTGTTATCTTACTTGATTCTATTACAAGATTGGCAAGAGCATACAATACTGTTACACCAAGTTCTGGAAAAGTTCTTTCAGGTGGAGTTGATGCAAACGCTTTACATAAACCAAAAAGATTCTTTGGTGCAGCTAGAAACATAGAAGAGGGTGGAAGTTTAACAATCATCTCAACTGCACTTATTGAAACTGGTTCAAAAATGGATGAAGTTATTTTTGAAGAGTTCAAAGGTACTGGTAACAGTGAAGTTGTACTAAGTAGAAATGCCGCAAATAGAAGAGTTTATCCAGCTCTAGATATCATCAAATCTGGTACAAGAAAAGAGGAGTTATTACTTTCTCCAGATATCTTACAAAAAACTTGGATATTAAGAAATGCTATTTCACAAATGGATGAAGTTGAAGCTCTTAAATTCTTATATTCAAAAATGCAAAAAACAAAAGATAATGAAGAGTTTTTTGCTTCTATGAACGAATAAAAGAGGTTTATAAAACAGCCTCTTTTGTAAAATTTCTGCGTTAGCGTAGAGATTTTACTCGTCTTTACTACTAGTAAACTCCCATCAAAAATTTTACTCTAGCCTTGAATTATTTTAAAATAGGTTATTCTTAAATCTCATTTTCAATAGTCAAACCTTTTACAATAAAAAATCCTATACCCTGTTCATTAAACTGAATAGTACCTATCTCAAACTCTTTTAAAAACTTAGAAGGGTTTATTAAAAAATCATGAAATTCAATTGCTGAAAATTCTTTATCAATATTTTTATGACTATATTCACGTGTTAGATGATTATAGTGCCACTGTATCACAGTCTTGTATTCTAAAAAATATTTCAATGTATGTATATCTAAAATAGGTATTTGCTTATTAATTCTTTCACTATAAAACTCTTTATATCCAAACATATCTCCATGATTTACCATTATTAGTGGAAGAATTTTATTTTTATCAATAATAATATTAAACTTTTTTTCAACTATACTTTTATTTTCTAAAATATATTCAATTCTTTTTTCTAATTGCTTATATGCTTTATTATATAAGATATCATTTAAATAATTATATGACTCCATAACATTTGTAGGTAAGATACTTGCTTTAGCTTCATATAAAAATAGATGATTATTATATATAAACATCCCATCTATTTCAGGTGAATCTAATAATTCATCTTTATTTAATTTAAAAAAAGGAATTTCATATTTATTAAATAAGCCCTCTAAATTTTCTTCAAACTTATAGCCTTTTTTTATAGATAATGTTTTTTCAATATCTTTATGAGAAAGTATGTTTTCAACTAAACTTTCTATAATAATGTCTGATAGTTTTGAGGGAAAAATATAATATAATTTATCTACTTTTATAATTGGTTTATTATTTAGCTCTTTTTCATTTACTTTATCAATATCAGATATAAATAAATCAATCAAGTTTTTTTCTTTTTCTGTAAGAGATAAGATTCTATAAAGTTTTTTTAAACCCACAATATCAAAAAAGCAACGATTTCTTGATTCAAAATTTTCTATATTTTGCTTTAAATAATTATTTGAATAGTTTTTAATTTTTAATAATAACTCTACTAACTCACTAATATAATAATTAGTATCTTTGTATTCAAAATTTTCTTTACTAATATCTCCAAATAAAAGATATAATTCTTTATCAATCTCTTTTCGATGTTTATTACTTGCATAAGAATCTGTATTCTGACCCTTTATATGCATAAAACTTTTTTCTTTATCATAATGAATAAAATCTGATAAAGAAGCGATTTCTAAATCCTCTTCAATAGTCAAAAACTTTTCTGCATATATCTTTAAATTCAAATCTCTATATACTTCATTTTCTTTTGAAAATTTTTTATTATGTACTAAAAGAAATATTTGTTTAAAAGAGCCAAGCTTATCCAAAAACTCTCTATCAATAGGTATAGTATATTTAGAACCGCACTTTAAATAATAACTATTTTCTTTTTTCTCAATTTCACATAAAATACAAGTATATCTTTCCATACAAAAAGAGAGTATATCAGTTTTTAAAGACTGTTTAAAAGTTAAAGATTTTATATCATCATACAAACTATAAAAAGTTGAAGAAAATGAGAACTTATTTTCTCCACTAAAGGTATCCTTTAATTCTAATACCATAGATGACCAATTTGACTGTAAGAAACTTTTTTGTGATAATAATATTTCTCTAGAAGTTATTCTTTTTTCAAAACCTATATCATTTACTTCTATATTAGAAAAAGCATACTCAAAATAAGATAATACATTTTCTGCTGACTTATCTTTTTTCAATTTTTCAATTTCTACATCAAGATTCTCATAGTAATTCATAGTATGTTGTAAAAATAAAAAATCAACTTTATAAGAGTCATACTCTTTATTTTTATCAATAAACTCTATCATCACATTATATATTCTAGTATCAATTAAAAATACTATACCACTATGTAAAAAAACCCTATGAAAGTATTCAAAGTCTTTTTTATATGACTCTAATATATACTCAAATATATTGAAATCTTTCTTTTTAAACTTTTTCAATAAAACTTTTGAATCATTTAATATCTTATCTTCACAATGTCTCAAATTATTTCCTAAACTTATTTCAAATAGTTTGGTTTTTTTCCAATTTTAGGTTTTGGTATCAATGGTTTTTCAAAAATGCAATGTAAGACCTCTTTAAACTGTTCATCAAATTTAGAATCATCCTTCATATATATTGCCATTAGCTGTTGAAGAAAAAGTGGGATACTTGTTTCCCTTCTTCCTTTTCTGAGAATAGGTATATACTTTTTATTATCTGTTATATTTTTACAAAGTTCTGCATTTAAAATTGAATATTCAACTCCTACTCCACCCTCTCTATTCATTGCTTTCAGATTATAGTTTTCAGTAAATATTATAAGTACTTTATCTGATTCTCTAAGAGCTTTTTCCATAAAGTAGTCAATACTTTCACCTGGACTCAAAAATCTATCTAAAATAGGCTCCACACCATTTTCTGCCAACTTATATGCAAAATTTAAAACCCATTTTTTATGTTCTTCGTCATTATCCCAAGAATAAGAAATAAAAACTTTGGGAGGCATTTCACTTTTTATTTCATCATTATTTTGTTCTATTTTACTATCATATTCAATTTGGTTTTTGATATACTTATTAAAGATATCGATATATATACTATTTATAAAATAATTAGTTCCATTGGGATGGCTGAGTAAAAAGTTAAAATCTATAAATAATCTTCTAACATTTGTAAATTTCAATTTAAATACAGAAGGTTCTATCAAAATAGTATTAGCATATGCTGTATCAATCATAAAATTCTCAAAAAAACTTAAAAAATCTTTATCCTCTTTATATGTTATAAAAAAAAATTCTATGATAGTTTTATCTATTAATTCAGGTGAATTTACCATATTTTTATAATTACTATTTACTTTAATAATTTCTGTAGACTTATCAATACTTATAATACCAAGTATTTCAAGAAGTGGTAAACATCCATCAAAAATTTGTTGATTATCAATAATCTTGTTGAAAAAATATTCTTTTACCTCTTGGACAGTAATATCTTTATTTAATATCTTAAATAGCTCACTAAAATATAAAGGTGTGCCTAAATTTTTATATTTACTTAGTTCTTTTAGCATATTCATCTAACAACTCACTAATAATATCAGTTTCATCTGAATCATTTATTCTACTAAAAAGAGGAATCTCTTCATCAATAATTTTTTCCATTCTTTCAATTTTTGTATGGAGTCTATTGTTTATAACTGTATCGATAGAATCTTTTGAAACAATATAGTAATAATTTGTTACTGTGTCTTTTTCTAAACCTACCCTATGAATACGATCTTTTGATTGTAAGAAATTTGAAGCATTATAATCTCTTTCTAAGTAGATTGCATTATGACAACCTTTATGTAAAGAGATTGATTCAGCTACAGCAAAAGGATTGGCAATTACAACTTGAAATTCTAAGTTGTCTGGATTATTAAACTTATCAATTATATTTTCTCTTTCTTCTTGAGGTACTTCACCTATTAAAAGTTTTGATGGAATATCTTGTTTAGACAAATATTTTTGAAGTTGTTTAGCATTTTCAATAAATATAGTCCAAATTATTGCTTTCCCCTTATTAATAAAAATATTTTTTTCCAACACTTCTTTGATTTTTACAAATTTATGTGGAATAGAAAGTTGTTCATAATTAAGGATTTTTTTAAACATTTCCACATCATCAATATTTAAATCATTTGCTTCAGTATACTTAATATTTGGATCAACATCTTCTCCTAAATACTCCAAAGAATTTTGTATAGGTTTTATTAATAAAGAAGGATTTGTAGATGCTTGACGCAAACGAATTAGTTTTGCCTTATTTAGAAAATCTTTTACTCCAGCAGATGAATCTTTTTGAAATGACTTAATATATTTCTCTTCAATAAAATCATATATTTCTCTTTGATGTTCATCCATTTCTACTTCAACAATTGTTTCAGTTACTTCTAAAGGTAATCTATCTTTTAAATCTTTCTTTTTTATACGTATAAAATAAGGTGAAATATTTTCTATAAATCTTTGAATTCGTATGTCATCATAAGATAGTGAGTTTTTTGTCATCTCTTTTAATTGATCATAATGTATTTGTAATATATCTTTATATTTAAAAGGATATAAAAACCTATATAGGTTAAATATATCTTCATAACCATTTGGCACAGGAGTTCCTGTGAGTATTACTCTTGAAGTTGCTTCTTTTGATATTTCAACTACACTATTTCCCCAAATACCATTTGCATTTTTTATTCTATGTGCTTCATCTACTACAACCATTACTTTGTTTGATTTTAAAAAGTCAATTATTTCAGTTTCTAAGAGTGGTACACCTGCATGAGATATCAGAGTAAGCTCTTTAGGTTTTGCAGAATATAAATGTTGCTCTTTTTCTCCTCTAGAAATTGTTGTATCCCCTGACATTCTTTGACTTGAGACTTCTTTATTGAAACACTCTTTATATTCTTTTTCCCATGGTGCAAATGATGATAGTGGACCTATTACAAGAAGTTTATTTACATACTTTGGATTATCTTTTGATAAACTTTTTAAATATGCATATGCACCATACACTATAGATGTTTTACCTGCACCTGGTACTGCAAAATTACAACTATTTTGAGAGAAAGCCATATGGAAAGCAGACAACATTTGTAAATGATAAAGTCTTCTAAAAAGTTTAACCTCTAAAGTTCTTTTAAAATCTTTAAACTTTTCTAATAACTCTATTTCTGTATTAAATTCATCATTTCTTATTTTTCTAGCATTATTAGAAAACTCAAAAAAACTTTCTTCTTCTTTAAAAAAAGATTTTTCTTTTTCATTTACCTTGTCTGTAGTTTCTATTATAAAGTTAAATTTTTCAAAAAACTTAATCAAATCATAAAGTTGATTTTTTTTATCTTTATTTTTTATCGGTAAAATAAATCTTTCATTATCAATACTGGCATTAAATAAACTTTTTGCCATTAAAACAAATCTTCTATCTTTTACTAAAAATGAAATATCTCCTAATACAATATAGTTATCATCAACTAAATCTATATTAAATATATTAGACATATTTACTTCTCAGCTTTAATTCTTTTTTCTAATTCATAAGCAAGTTTATCTAAAGGCCTTACTTCTCTTAAATCTTTTAAACTTTCCAATGATTCTTCTTTATTTTCAATAATTCTATCAAGTTCTATATTTTCTAATGCACCTATAGTATACATAAGTTGGTCTATTAAAGCATTAATTGATTTTGTTCTTAAAAGTTCTGCTGTTACTTCACTGACTTTAGCTACATCATTTAATACATCTTTATCTTCAAAACTACTGTTTTTAGTATCAATTGACTGTAAAGCTTTTTTAGCATCTGTTGTTAACTTCATAGGTTTTTTTGAAGCCTTTTTATAACCCAAATCCATCATATGTTGTTTTATATTTTCTTCTAATTCATCAACTACTGAATCTTTAAACTCTTTATCTCTAGCAGATAAATGACTCACAATATTGTTAGAGCTTGAGTCAATAGGCATTTCACTATTAATTCTTTGAATATGTGGAGTAACTATTTCATTATGCTTACCTTTAAAGTCATTCCATATTTCTTCATCTCCAAAAAAATGATTATCTCTTCTACCATCTGCAATTTCTCTAAACAATTTACCATCGTATGATGATTTCCCTCCAATCTTAGCCCTGATATAATCAAAACATATAAATTTTAATTCTTCAACATCAAAATTTGTATATCCATCAAATCCATCAGAACTTTGTTTATCAAAAAACTTTGATAACCATTTTTTCAAATGTAAAAATAAATCTTCTTTACCATCATTAGGTGTGTCAGCCATTGCATAAATTTCATCATATTCATGATATACTAAGTATTCATCAATTAACTTAACAATTTTGAGATAGTCTTTTATCTTTTCTTTAGACTCCCCCATCCAAGTCTTAATTTTTTCAAGTACTTCCTCTTCTGAATATTTATCTATTAGTTTGGTATAAAGTTGCTGAGCTTTTAAATATTTTTCAATAGGATTATATCCTAGTTTTTCATCTTCTCCCATTTGATAAGTTGTTTCAAGTTCTTCTATTTTTATTGGGTCTTCATCAAACCTTATTGGTAAAATAATAGCACGAAAATAATCTTTATTTAACCTATTTAAAAGCATTGCTCTTCTATTACCATCAATTATAATTCCATCTAGAGTAATTATTCCAGTCTTTAATTGACCTTTATCATTTAGATCTTTTATTGTTTGATTATTTCTTGACTTACTTGATTCCCATAATAATGTTGCAACTAAATCAAAATCTTCCTTTTTAGACATATCCAAGTCTCTGTCTCTACTTTTTTCAATTGATTTTGTTCTACTTAGTATACGCCCATTATATGGGTTATATACTAAATGTTCTAAACGAACATCGTACACAGCCATTTGCCTAATAGCACCATTCCATAATAATGGCTCATGCCCTATAATATTGTCATCATTACTTTTAATAACTGCAATTTCCTGAATACGTTTTTCTAAAGTCATTTAATTCTCCTAAATTAGCTACATTTTTTCGTACATTCTTTTAAAATATAATATCCTACAACTATGATATATGGTATCTCTATATCTAGCTCTTTTGAATATAATTTCTCTTCAAAATTATCTTTTTTAAAGTTTTCATCTATAAATGTTTTAACTTCATCTAAGAGTTCATAAGGACCAAATAGATTTTGATCTTTTCTTTTTAAGTCAGTTTGACAATGAATCTCTTGAAAAGTATTTGCATTAAATATTTTTTTTGTTAATTGATTTATAAAATTCTTAACTAATGCTTTATGAGGTTCATCAATTGAAGTTAATGTAATTTTTGGAGTATATTCTTTAGCATTTTGTCCTTGACTTTTATGTATTTCAACATCCCATTTAAATTTTAAATTGTCAAAGTTAGAGTATTTATTTGTTAATTCAACTCTGAAAGCATTTATAATCAAATAAGGGATATGATATTTAAACTTTGCAGTTGGTCGTTTTTCTTTTTCAATATTTATTTGAAATTCATCTAAGTTTAAATTAACAAAATCTTCGGTTTTATCATTAAATGTATTAGGAAAATATTTATGAGATATTTGTAATTTATTTTTTTTCGCAATAGCTTTAGCAATTGCAAAGGACATTTTAGGAGGAACAGAATTTCCAACTAATTTATATTTTATACTTTTACTCTTTCCATAAAACCTATAGTCAAGGGGGTAACTCATTAGACAAGCAATCTCTCTAACTGTTGGTAGCCTATATCGTTTCTCTTCAGGTATATATGGATAAATCATTGATTCTCTTGAAGAACAAGACATTGTCGCCATAACTGTACGTGATGGTTTATCAAAGTTTTCAGGAAAAGACATCTTCCCCATATAACCTTTATCTTGTTTTTGACGTTTTGCTTTTTTCCACTCAAAGTCTGCAACTTCCATAATATAATGATGGTCAGTAACTTTTTTTGATTTCATTTGAAAATCATAGTTTGGATCTTGAATCATTTCTTCTAAATTATCATTCGGTTTTTTTATATAAGATAGAATATCATTGATAGTTCTAACTTTTGATTCGTCTTTTATAATTTCTTCTGGCTCTGGGAAATTACCACAAAAATATCTTTTTCTATTTGAAGCTACACCAAAATATTTCGCATTATAAACTTTTGAAGAGGGATATTTTACTTTAAAGGTACCTTCTCTTTTTATACCTAATTCTTTAAAAGTATATTCTTCTTTTATGTATGAAAATACATTAGGTACATTTTCTAATACCCAATGTTTTAATATAGAATCTTTTTTTATACTTTTACGTGCAACAATTCTTAAGTAAGCTTCAATTAATTCTACTCCTAAAGACTTATCTGCTTTTCCTGATTTATTAGAGTTTGAAAAGAATGTGCATGGCGGAGAACCTATAATAACTTCACTATCTGGAACTAATTCATGAAATTCTTTATCTGGTAAGTTTGAAATTCTTATTACATCATCATGTTTTGTATTTGCTTTAGGATGATTAGCATGATGAGTCGTTACAGCAGGCATCCATTTATCAACTGCAAAAATAATATTATAACCTGCTAGTTTAAAGCCTTCTGAAAAGCCTCCACCACCACAAAAAAAATCTACTACTTTATACATATATTTATTTAATCCTTTATACATTAAATAATGTATTTTATCCAAAGTTATTATAATTAAAAAAAGTTACAATAATATAAAAATAATAAATACATTTAAATTTTATTTAAATATATATAAAAATATTACAAAAGTAATCATTTTATAAGTTTTATAGTAACATTTTAAAATATCTACATAGGAATCCAAAATGATTGACAATCACTTTAGCTCTTTTTTTAGTCTTTTATCTTCTAAAAGATTTTTATTTTTTATTTTATTTTTTATCATTACCTTCTCTTTTTTTGCTATTGAATTGATTCAACATGATGCTTTTGATATGTTTTATGAGTATTCACGTACCCATGAAGATTGGGAATTGGATGAATGGATTATGGTTATTATTAGTTTTTTTATCTCTTTGTCTCTTGTTTTATTTGTTTCTAGTATTTATTTAGTAAAAAAGATAATTCAGCTGACAAATGAGGAGATGAAAAAGGAAAAAAAACTTCAACAAAGTCAAAAACTTGAAGCTATGGGGACTTTACTTGGGGGATTGGCTCACTCTTTGAATAATCATCTTTTACCAATCATAACTATTAGTAGAATCATAAAAGAGGAAACCCCTAAGGGTACACCAACTTATCAAGATATAGAAAAGGTTTTAGATGCTGCTGAGAGTTCGAGTCAAATTTTAAAACAGGTTTTAAACTTTGCTAGAGAGGATAATTCAATACTTTTTAGTTCATCTATTTTAGATCAAACACTAAATAAAACATTGGATTTAATAGAAGCTGCTATTCCAAAAACAATAAAACTTGTAAGAAATATCTCTGATACAAATGTTATTATCCCAATGACAAGGGTAAACTTTGAGATTGTTATATTTAACTTTATAAATAATTCAGTTGATGCCTTGGAGAATAAAGCAGATGGAAAAATAGAAATAAGTGCTGATATAGATGAGGAAAACAATAAAGTTGATATAATAATAGAAGATAATGGACATGGAATATCTCAAAAAGAAATAAGAAAAATATTTGATCCATTTTTTACTACAAAACCTGAAGGTAAAGGGACTGGTTTAGGTCTTGCTGAAACTTATGGTATAATAAATAACGCAAATGGCGAGATAAAAGTTGACTCAAAAGAGGGTGAGTTTACAAGATTTATTATAAGATTGCCAATACAAAAAGAGGTATAGATGAAAAAAATATTATTAATTGATGATGAGTTAGTTGTTTATGCTTTAAAAAGATATCTTGAAAGAAAAGAGTTTGAAGTAATCACTTTAAATACGGGTAAAGAGGTTTTAGAAAAAATAAAAGAGACTAATCCTGATATTGTTATTACAGATATTATTATGCCTGATGTTGAGGGTATGGCTGTAATAACTGAAGTTAGAAGTTTATACAAGCAACTGCCTATTATAGTTATTTCTGGTGGTAGTAAATATATCGATAATTCTTTTTTAACAACAGCAGTTATGCTTGGGGCAAATGCTAGTTTAGAAAAACCTTTTAAAGAGGATGAGCTTTTAGAGTTGATAAACTCTTTGATATAAAAACTATAAGATTAGTCTTTTCTAACAAAAAGACTAACTACACCTGATGCAGCTGTAAATAATACCAATCCAAATACAATAAACAATAAAATCTGAGTAATAAACATAATAAGTTCCTTTAGATATATTATAAATGAATATTCATTCATAAAATGGAATTGTAGAGAAAAATATTTTAGAAAACTCTTAAAGGGGATTAAAAACCTTGCTATATTGTTCAACTCTAAAATCAAATGTTGTGTATTTTGGATTTTGTTTTTTTCTCATTTTATAATAAGAATTTGCACCAATACTTCTATTTGCAGCATTTGAAGGGGAGGTTAAACTTATGGTTTTAAACCCTCTATTATCGTAAATAAACTGATGAACTTTTGGGATGGTTTCTGAAAGGTTCAGGAGGGGGATATTTTGTTTTTTTAGAACTTGTCTAAAAAAATATTCAGGGGAGTTTTTACATAAACCACCTGTAAAGATTAGGGTATCTATATTTTTGTATTGTTTTAAATATCCTAAGATATCTCTTAGTTTGATATCTTTCATCCCAATATCACTTGCATCAATTTTTTCCCTATGGCAAGAATCTACAATATCACAAACCCCTATTTGGTTTTTTATTAAAAACTCTTTTCGTAAACTTACTGCAAGTTCACTATTATCAAAAGGTAGATTCAAATCGTATACTTTATCAAGAATTTGCCAAAGAAGGTTGTCTTTTGATCCATAACAAATGTTTACATCTTTTTGTTTAAACTCCCTATTACAAAATCTAGGAGGAGGAAGTGTACCTACGATGATTTTTTTTGTATCTTGGTTTAAAAATGGTTTATATGGGTGAAAATGGAAAAACAAAACTTATCTCTTTTTGTTTTGATAATAGATGATATTTACTTTAGAAAAACTTTTGTAAAACATATTTTTAATCTATATAAACTTTAACAAAGTAGTTATAACTTTTTTGTTATAATCTTTTATTTTAAAAAAAGGCTGTAGTTGAAAGTTGGTGTTTTTGATTCGGGACTTGGTGGATTAACTGTAGTAAAAGCTATAACTCAAATCTTCAAAGGTGCACAAATTTTTTATATTGCAGATACTAAGTTTGCCCCTTATGGAGAGAAAACAAAAGAGCAGATTTTAAATCATAGTTTTGATATTGCAAACTATTTGATACAAAAACATCAAATAGATGCACTAATTGTTGCTTGCAATACTGCAACTTCTGCTGCAATAAAAGAGTTAAGGGAACATTTTCCAAATATTTTAGTTATAGGAACAGAACCCGGGATAAAACCTGCAATTGCTGCAAGTAAAAATGGAAAAATTGGAGTGTTAGCTACACCTGCAACTTTAAAAGGGGAGAAATATCAACTTTTAGTTGATAAGCTTTCAAGTCAAAGTTCACATATAAAACTTTATGAACAAGCTTGCCCTGGACTTGTGGATCAAATAGAAGCTGGAAAAATTGATGATGAAAAAACCAATAGTTTATTGGAAAATTGGTTAAGTACAATGAAAACTGATGGAGTAGATACTATTGTTTTAGGATGTACCCATTATCCACTGGTTTCTAATAATATAAAAAAGATAATGGGTGAGATTAGTTTGATAGAAACAGGTGATGCTATAGCAAAACGTTTGTATGATTTAAGTAAAAACAATGGACATGAAAATAGTGGTGACTTATCGGTTACACTCTATTTTACATCAACTATAAATTTGGCTATGATAGATAAAATTTTAACCTCTTGGAAAAATGGTGGGGAAATAAACGTAAGGAACATTAATGAGTGAAAATCAAAATGCACAAAAAAAGGTATTGGCATTAAAATATAGACCTAGAAGATTTGAGGATTTAGTTGGACAAAGCACTATCTCTCAAACTTTGAGTTTAGCTTTAGATTCCAATAGACTTTCCCATGCATATCTTTTTTCAGGATTAAGAGGAAGTGGTAAAACCTCTACTGCTAGAATTATGGCTAAAGCCTTACTTTGTAGTTCAGGACCAACTTCAAAACCTTGTGAAACTTGTGAAAACTGTGTAAGTGCAAATACAAATAGACACTTAGATATCATAGAGATGGATGCAGCAAGTAATAGAGGTATTGATGATATTAAAGATTTAATTGAGCATACAAAATACAAACCTAGTAGTGCAAGATTTAAAGTGTTTATCATCGATGAGGTTCATATGCTTACTACTCCTGCATTTAATGCCTTACTTAAGACACTAGAAGAACCTCCAGGATTTGTAAAATTTATCCTTGCAACTACAGACCCACTTAAACTTCCTGCAACTATTTTAAGTAGAACTCAACACTTTAGGTTCAATAAAATTGCACCTTCTGATGTTTTACACCATCTATCACATATCTTAAATGAAGAGAATATAGATTTTGAAACAGCAGCTTTAGAGATACTTACAAGGAGTGGGCAAGGTAGTTTAAGGGATACCTTAACACTCCTTGACCAAGCAATTATTTTCTCAAAAGGTAAGGTTACAGTTCCCGCTGTTGTTGATATGTTAGGTTTAATAGAACCAGCACTTATGGATAAACTTTTTGAAGTTATTCTAAAAAAAGGGGATATAACAAACCTTGTAAAAGAGTTGGAAAACTATGAGATTTCACAAGTGTTTGATGAGATGTCAATCTATCTAAAACAAAAGATGTTAGATAAAGATGCAAAGTTTGATTTGCTTTTATTTGACAGATTTTTTAGAATTTTAGGGGATGCAAAACATCTTTTAGCTTTAAACTCAGATAGTGGTTTTGTACTTATCCTTACACTATCAAAGATGATAGAGGCTACAAACCTAAAAACAATAGAAGAGATTATCAATCAAGTTGAGCAAGTTGAGGTTAAACCAGTAATAAAAGAAGCAATCGCCCCTCAAAAAGTTGTGGAACATTCACAAAATGATGTTAATCATGCTTATGATGATAAGCTTGTTCAACTAAATGAACAATACCATCAAAACAAAAAAGAACAAAATGAATCAGAAGTTGTAAGTGTTGAACCAGTTCAAGAAGCGGTAGTAGAAAAAACAACTCTAGAAGAATCAAAAATAAAAAAGCCAGTTACTCCTGAGCCTGTTGTTCAAGAGGTTAAAGAAGAGCCTGTAGAACAAACACCTATAAAAGAACAAGCTACACCTTCAGCAAAGGAGGAAAAAGTATCAAATTTTGCAACACCTTTTGATGAATTTCCTGTAACTTCTGATGTGAAACAAAATAGCGTAGAGGAGCAAGTAAGCAAAGAGGAAAAAGTTCAAGATAGTGTACAAGAAACACAGCCTGTTCAAACTATTCAAGAGGAAACCTCTACAGAAGAGAGTTCTTCTGAAGAGTATAGTGAGTATGATGATATAGTATATGAACCAATAGTTGAAAAGCATGATGATACTCCTATGGATAAAAATGCTCTTTTATATGAAGACTTGACACAAAAAGTTTATGAAAGAGATTATGACTTGGGTGAAGCCTTTGAGAAAAACTTTATATATAAAAGTTTTGAAAACAATAAACTACAAATCATCTCCCATGCTCAAGGGGAAGAGAGAAAGTTCCTGTTTAAATATTTTGGGGTTATTAAAACCTTCATTTATGATATATTTGGAAGTGATATAGAGCTTGATTTTTTAAAGGAGGATTCCTCCACCACCTCAAGAGTTAGATAAGAAAGAGGGAAAAAAAGAGGAGGAAGAGACTCAAGAAGAGATTGGTTCTATGCTTGAAGATATAGAGGTTGGTTCAGGTTGTGTTGCTGATATGCAAAAAACACAAAACCCAACACCTTCTCAAAAAGAGTTGCAGATACAAGATATTTTGGACTCACCTATGTTAAATAAAGCTAAAGAGCTTTTTGATGTAAAAAAGATAACAGTAAGACCAAAAACTTAAATTGTATGTTAACTTTTGTTTAATATAATAAAAACCATTTTTTATAAGGATATGTATGATTAAGCTATCAAAAATATTATTAATATGTTCCCTTTTTACTTTTGGGTTAAACGCCTCATCAATAGATGACAAAGTTCTTAGTTTTGAAAAGAATAGATTTTCAAAAAATAAAAGAATAGAGGTACAAAATATCTCTATAAATATGAAAAAAGAGTTGTCATTAAAGGGATGGACTGGATATATTTTAGATATTGAAGCTTTAATGGGAGGAAAAAGTGTAAAGGCTAAAGATATAGTTTTTACTGACTCAAATGTTATAACGGGCGAACTATTCGATATCAATACAAATAGCTCTTTTAAAGATATTATGACACCAACTCTATCAACAAAATATTATGATAAGTCAAAGCTTATTGCAGGAACACATGGGGCAAAAGATAAGATTGTAGTTTTCTCAGATCCAGTTTGCCCTTTTTGTATCGATTTTGTACCTGATATAATTGAATATGTAAATAAAAGAGCAGACAAAATCGCTTTATATTATTATCATTTTCCTTTAGTTAGGATACATCCAGCTGCTTTAACATTATCAAAACTGATGATTTTAGCAAAAGAAAAAGGGATAGAAGATATTGAATACAAGGTTTATAAAACCGATTGGGATAAATATTTTACTTCAAAGCAGAAAGGGGAGAGAAAGATTTTGGATGCTTTTAATAAAGAGTTTAAAACAACTTTTACTCTTGCTCAAATAATTGAAGAGAAATTAAATAAAGAGATAATGCATGATATGAATATGGGTGAAGATGTTCTAGTTCAAGGAACTCCAACTATATTTATAAATGGAGAACAAGATAAAACAAAATTAAAATATGAAACTTTAGGATTATAATAGATGGAAAAATTAATAATAGCAACAAGAAGCAGTAAGTTAGCCCTTTGGCAAAGTGAGTATATAAAAGCAGAGTTACAAAAATTTTATCCTAGTTTAGAAGTTGAGTTAAAAACATTTTCTACAAAAGCTGATAAGATTTTGGATGTACCATTAGCAAAAATTGGTGGGAAAGGGCTTTTTACAAAAGAGTTAGAAATAGCACTTGCAAATAAAGAAGCTGATATAGCAGTTCATTCACTAAAAGATGTTCCAGTAGAGTTTGAGGAGGGGTTTGTTCTTGCTGCTCTTACAAAAAGATTTGACCCAAGAGATGCTTTTTTGAGTGAAAAATATGCAAATATTAGTGAGCTTCCACAAGGAGCAATTGTTGGTACTACAAGTTTAAGAAGAAGAATGGAGATAAAACTACTTAGACCTGATATTGAGTTAAAAGATTTACGAGGAAATATCAATACAAGAATTGCAAAATTAAAAGCTGGTGAGTATGATGCAATTATTTTAGCGGCAACTGGAGTTCAAAAACTACAAATCGAAGATGAGGTTAAGTTTTTCTCTCCTATCTCAATTGATGATATGATACCTTCAATGGGACAAGCAACTTTAGGTATAGAAACCTTAGATAATCCAGAGTTAGTAGAACTATTATCTGTTTTAGATGATAAAGATGCTCTAATAGAATCAACTATAGAAAGAGACTTTGTTAGAACTTTAGAGGGTGGTTGTCAAGTACCTATTGGAGTTAAAGCTACAATTATCGATGAGAAATCAGTTGATGTTAGAGCTATAGTTGGAATGCCTGATGGGAGTGAATATATCCAAGAGGATTTAATAGCTGATATTGAAGAGTATGAAACTATAGGAAAAACTTTAGCACAAACTTTTATTGACCAAGGTGCAAAAGAGTTACTTGCACGAGCTGAAAGTGTAGCTTTCAAATAAACCTTTTAAATTTGGGCTAGTAAATTATTAGCCCAACTCTCTTAAATCTCTACACTATTTTATAATCTTATTTATTTTTATCTAAATGCTAGACTTTTGTTACGAATTTTGAGTAATATATAAAACCAAATTTTAAACAGTATTTTAAGGAGAAAGAATGAGAATTAATGCCCAAGATTGTGTTTTTGTACAAGTTGATGTTCAAGAGAGACTTTTCCCACATATTGCAGATAACGAAGAGTTAGAAAATAATTTAATCGTTTTAATCAAAGGTTTAAAACTTCATGAGATACCAATTATTGTAAATGAACAATACAAAAAAGGTATAGGTGAAACTATCCAAAGTTTAAGAGAACTTACAGATGATTATCCCCATTTTGAGAAAACAACATTCTCTTGTTGTGGAAATGAAGATGGATTAGCAGCTATTAAAGCAACTGGGAAAAAGATAGTTATATTAGCTGGTATAGAAACTCATGTTTGTGTTTTACAAACAGCTCTTGATTTATTAGCAGAAGGTTTACAGCCTGTACTTGTAACTGATTGTGTAAACTCAAGAAAGGCTAAAGATAAAGATATGGCTATACAAAGACTTATCCAAGCGGGAGTAATTCCTACAACCTATGAGTCTTTACTTTTTGAGTTAACTGTAAATGCAAAACACCCAGTGTTTAAAGAGATATCAAAATTAGTAAAATAGATTTTCTATTTTACTAATAGTTATAGATTTAAAATAAATTATTTTATTCTTTTAGTTCAGTAAAAAGTAGTATAATATGGTTATGAAAAAATTTATAATTATTATTTGCCTATTACTTATACCTAGCTTTTCTTTTTCAATTGATGAAAAAACATATAAAGTTGTGATTAGAAAAGATTGGAGTCCTTACTATTTTATAAATGAAGATGGAAAACCAACTGGTTTTGCCATAGAGCTTTTTGAAAAGATTGCTGAAAAAACCAATATAAAGTATCAATATGTTGTTGTTGATGATTTTAAAGAGATTATCAAGTTATTTAAAGAGGATAAAGTAGATATCTTACCAAATGTAGGGATTAGCTCAAAAAGAGAGGAGCTGTTTTTATTTACACAACCAACAGATAGTTTTTATGTCAATATATATAAAAATAAAAATTCAAAAAATATTGTTGATTTAAAAGATATCCAAGGTAAAAAGATAGGTTTGGTTCTAAATAATATTTGTGGTCGATTAATGGACAAGGGTAAATACGATAGATATTTCTATACAAATTATAAAGATTTGATTTCTGCCTTAAAAGAGGGGCAAATTGATGCTTTTTGTTATCCCAAACCCTTAATTGAACAACAAATAGAGTTTAATGGAGATATTGTATCTTTACAAAAGTCATTAAAAGAGATAAAAAGGGGAATAGGTATATCAAAACAGCAGTTTCATCTATTGCCTATTTTTAATGAGGCTTTAACCGAATTAAAACTAACTGGTGAGGTAGATAAGTTAAACGAAAAATGGTTTAATAAGCACAATTATATAGAACTCACAAAGAGTGAAACAATCTTTTTAGTTCTTAGTTTCTTTGGTATCACCTTTACCTCTTTTGTTATTATGTTTTATTTTATTAGTAAAAAAAAGTGGTTAGTTACAAAAGATATGTTAATTAAAGAGGTAAATAAAAGAACAAGAGCTTTGCAGATACAAAATAAACGTTTGAGAAAACTACATCTAAAACTAAAAGAGCAATCAAATAAAGATGAACTAACAAAGATATATAATAGAAAATACTACAATGAAAAGATTGAAGAGTTATTATCTTTATATAAAAGATATAAAACCACATTTAGTTTTATGATTTTTGATATTGATGATTTTAAATTTATAAATGATAATTATGGACATGATGTAGGAGATAAAGTATTAAAACAGTTAACTCAACTTATAACTGAAGATATAAGGGAAAATGATTATTTCTTTAGAGTTGGTGGGGAAGAGTTTGTGATACTTTTTTCAGAAACAAGTTTAGAAAATTCATTATATATAGCAGAAAAAATTAGAGTGTTAATTAGTACAAAAGTTGATGTGGTTGAAAACCAAAAAATCACTATAAGTATAGGCTTAACTGAGGTTAATAAAGATGATTGTGAATTAACTATTTTTAAAAGAGCAGATAAATATCTATATGAAGCAAAAAATAGTGGTAAAAATATTGTAATAAGTGGGGTATAAAAGTAAAAGAGAAAACTCTTTTACTTTTTTTGATTAATAAGTATCAGCTGGTACGTAAACATTACCATCCATAATAATTCTAGCACTTCTACTCATACTAGCTTTTTCAACTATATATTTCCCCTCTTCTTTAGAAAGTGTTGCTCCAACTTTGATAGCACCACTTGGGTGTCCAAAAGTAACTGAATCTTTCTCTCCACCACCAGCAGCAATATTTACTAAAGTTCCAGGGATACAAGCAGCAACCCCAATAGCAACAGAAGCTGTACCCATCATAGCATGGTGTAGTTGTTGCATAGAAAGTGCTCTTACATGTAAATCCATTTCGTTTGCTTTCATCTCTTTACCACTTGAAGTTGTAAAGTCTTGTGCAGGAGATACAAAAGCAATTTTTGGTGTATGTTGTTGAGTTAGTGCATCTTCTGGTGATTTCATAACACCCATTTTAAGAGCACCTGCAATTCTGATTTTTTCAAATCTTTCAAGTGCAGCTGTGTCAGAGTTGATATCACCTTGAAGCTCAGTTCCTTTGTATCCAATCTCATCAGCATTTACAAATACAGTTGGGATACCAGCAGTGATCATAGTAGCTTTAAATGTACCAACACCCTCAACCTTTAAATCATCAACTAAGTTTCCAGTAGGAAATAGCTCTTCACTTGGGTCTACTGGCTCAACAAACTCTAATACAATCTCTTCGGCAGGAAAAGCAACACCATCAATCTCATAGTCACCCATCTCTTTTACCATACCATCTTCCATAGTTACATAACAAAGGATAGTTTTTTTGATGTTTGCTTGCCAAATTCTTACACAACATACTCCATTTTCAGGTACATTGTCCACAAGCCCCTCTTTAATTGCAAAAGGACCAACAGCACTAGAAAGATTTCCACAGTTTCCACTCATATCAACAAAATCTTTATCAATTGCAACTTGGCAAAAATAGTAATCTACATCGTGGTTAGCAACTGAAGATTTTCCTACTAAAATAGCTTTTGAAGTAGATGAAGTTGCTCCACCCATACCATCTATTTGTTTTTTATATAGATCAGGACTTCCTACTATTCTTTGAAGTAATTTATCTCTTTTTCTTGGATCATTTTTTGTTTCTTCTGGTAAATCAGCGATGTTAAAAAAAGTTCCTTTAGAAGTACCACCTCTCATATATGTTGCTTTTACTTTAAATTGTGGTTTATATCCCATAAATTTTCCTTGTAAATTAGTATATTATCTTTTTTAAATATGAACATATTATTCACACTAAAAAAAGATAATTCAAAGAGCAAAAGCTCTTTGATTATCATATGATATTATTAACCTTCAGCTACAACATCTTTAGCGAATTTTTGTAAAATACCACCGTTTTTATAAACTTCAACTTCTGCAGAAGTATCAAGTCTACATAAAACTGGGAATTTAACAACTTCACCATTTGCTCTAGTCATTACTACAGTTAAGTCACATCTTGGAGTGATTTCACCTTCTATGTCAAAAGTCTCACTACCATCAATATTGTAAGTAAATCTAGTATCACCCTCTTTAAATTGTAATGGTAATACACCCATTCCAACTAGGTTTGTTCTATGGATTCTTTCAATTGATTCAGCAATAAGTACTTCAACACCTGCAAGTCTTACACCTTTTGCTGCCCAGTCTCTTGAACTACCTTGTCCATAGTTAGTACCAGCAATGATAATAAGTGGTTGTTTTCTATTGTTATACTCTTCAATTGCTTCCCACATTCTAGATTCTTTACCCTCTGGCATAATCTTAGTTAATGAACCTTGCTTAATATTTCCAGCTTCATCTTTAACCATTTCGTTAAATAGTTTTGGATTTGCTAATGTTGCTCTAGAAGCAGTGTTGTGATCACCTCTGTGTGTTGCATAAGAGTTTAAGTCCTCAACTGGTAATCCCATTTTTAAACAATACTCACCAGATGCAGACTCTGGTAAAATTGCATTTGATGGAGATAAGTGGTCAGTTGTGATATTATCAGGGAATACACCTAATGGTCTTAAACCTTTTAATGCTGGCATACTCATATACTCATCTTCCCAATATGGTGGTTTTTGAATATAAGTTGAGTTTGGATTCCATTTATAGAATGGCTCAGCTTTAACTGCTGTTAATCCATCTCTATTGAACATTGGCTCATAGATTGCATTATACATCTCTGGTTTGATATAGTTTTTCTCAATCTCATCAATCTCAGCATCAGATGGCCATAAATCAGCTAATTTAATATCATTTCCATTAGCATCTTTTCCTAAAGAATCGTTTTCAATATCAAATCTTACAGTTCCAGCAAGAGCATAAGCAACAACTAGTGCAGGAGATGCTAAGAATGCTTCTTTTACGTATGGGTGGATTCTTCCATCAAAGTTTCTATTTCCAGATAAAACTGCAGTTGAGTAGATATCTCTATCTATAACTTCTTGTTGGATTTTTGGGTCTAGTGCACCAGACATACCATTACATGTAGTACAAGCAAAACCAACTACACCAAATCCAAGTTTTTCCATCTCTGGTAATAATCCTGATTCTTTTAAGTAAACTTCAATTACTTTTGAACCTGGTGCTAAAGATGATTTAACCCATGGTTTTCTAGAAAGTCCTAGCTCATTTGCTTTTTTAGCAACTAAACCAGCTGCGATTACGTTTCTAGGGTTTGAAGTATTTGTACATGAAGTAATAGCAGCGATTAAGATACCACCATCTGGAATTAAGTCACCCTCTTGAGTCCACTCTTTTACAATACCTTCCTCTTTTAATGTTGAAGTTGGAACTAATTTATGTGGTTTAGATGGTCCTGCTAAAGATCTTGTTACAGTTGATAAATCAAATTTTAAAGTTCTAGCATATGTAGCTTTATCAAATTGCTCAGCCCATAAACCATTTGCTTTTGCATAAGCTTCAACTAACTCAACTTGTTTTTGCTCTCTACCAGTTACTTTTAAATAAGAGATTGTTTGCTCATCAATAGCGAACATACCAGCACTTGCACCATACTCAGGAGTCATATTTGCAATAGTTGCTCTATCACCTAAGTTTAGGTATTTAGTACCTGGTCCAAAGAACTCTAAGTATGCAGAGATAACATTGTTTTCTCTTAAGAAAGATGTGATTGAAAGTGCAATATCAGTTGCAGTGATTCCAGGAGCTCTGTCACCTACAATTTCAACACCAATGATTTCAGGAACTCTCATATATGAAGGGTTTCCAAGCATTACATTCTCAGCTTCTAATCCACCAACACCAACAGCAATAACACCAAGTGCATCAACGTGTGGAGTATGTGAATCTGTTCCTACTAATGTATCAGGAGACGCAATTCCATCGTTGTTGTGTACAACTGGAGACATTTTTTCAAGGTTGATTTGGTGCATAATACCATTACCTGGAGGGATAACATCAACATTGTTAAATGCTTCTTTAGTCCAGTTAATAAAGTGGAATCTATCTGCATTTCTTCTATCTTCAATATCTCTATTTTTTTGGAAGGCATCTGGATCAAATCCACCACATTCAACTGCTAATGAGTGGTCAACAATTAATTGAGTTGGAACAACTGGATTAACTTTATCTGGGTTTCCACCTTTAGAAGCAACAGCTTCTCTTAATCCTGCTAAGTCAACAAATGCTGTTAGACCTAAGATATCGTGACAGATAACTCTACTTGGATACCAAGGGAAATCTTTGTCTGTTCTTTTTTCTATAAGTTGAATAAGTGAATCTTTTAAGTCTTCACTTGGACATTTTCTAATTAAGTTTTCTGCTAAAACTCTTGAAGTATAGTTTAGTTTTTCGAATGAACCAGGAGTAATATCTTCTACCGCTGATTTAACATCATAATACTTAACACCATCTATACCATCAAGGTCTTTAAGATATTTTTCGTTTGTCATTTTCTATATCCCGTATTTTATAATTTTTGTAAGCTATGTTTTGTAGCACAAACATACTTTTAAGGTGCCTGTTATAAAAGCAACTTAAAAACTTGTTTTATTTGAAGTAGCCCAAGAGGCAGATAAGAAATCTTATCTGTCTTGAATTTCTACGAAATCTCTTGGCTCAGGACCTGTATAAGTAGAACCTGGTCTGATAATTCTGTTATTTGCTCTTTGTTCAAATGCGTGAGCAGCCCATCCAGCAGCTCTTGACATAATGAATAATGGAGTATAATATAATCTTTCGATTTGCATATAGTGATAAATTAATCCACCAAAGAAGTCGATATTATCTGGTAAACCTTTATCAGCTTTTACTTTGTCTCTAATTGCAGTAGCAATATCAAATAGTTTTGGATCTGAAGTTGGTAACTCTTTTAACTCTTTTGCTAATTCAAAACCAATAGGTGATCTTGGGTCTAGTGTTCTATAAACTCTGTGACCGAATCCCATGATTTTTTCTTTTCTAGCGAAAATTGCATCAACTTCACTTAATGCATGGTCAACATTATCAAAACCAAGTACAAATTTAATTGCAACTTCGTTTGCTCCACCATGTAAGTGACCTTTTAATGTACCAATACCAGTAGTCATACAAGAGTATACATCTGATAAAGTAGAAGCAGTAATTCTGTTTGCGAATGTTGACGCATTGAATTCGTGCTCAGCATATAATGTTAACATAGCGTTCATAGCTTTAACTTCTACATCATATGGTTTTTTCTCTTTTAATCTTTCTACGATATATCCAGCAATTGTTGGCTCATCAGATTTTAATTCAATCTCTTTACCATTTACATGCCAGTGATGCCAATAAACTAAAAATGATGGAAATGCACCTAATAATCTTATGATTTTCTCATATTGATCAGAAAAATCTTCTGCTTCTGGTTCAATACAACCTAAAGCTGAAGTTGCAGTTCTCATAACATCCATTGGGTGTGATGAAGCTGGAATTGCTTTTAATACATCTTTAACACCTTGAGGTAACTCTCTACCAGCTTGAATAGCTGCAGTAATCTCCTCTTTTTGAGCTTGAGTTGGTAACTCACCATTTAATAAAAGGTAAGCAACCTCTTCAAAATCACATTTTAATGCTAAATCTGCAATATCATAACCTCTATAGTTAAGACCATTTCCTAAACCACAAGTACAAATTGCTGATTCACCAGCAATAACTCCCGCTAATCCACTCATATTTTCTCCTTTTCCCTAGATTAAATTAGATTTTATTTTATAATTTTTTTGATTAAATTATTTTGCTTTACCTTTTGCAAATAACTCATCCATTTTTTGCTCATAATCGTGGTAACCTAACATATCGTATAGTTCCATTCTTGTTTGCATAGTGTCGATAACACCCTCTTGAGTACCTTTGTCTTTTAACTCTTGGTATACATTTAATGCAGCTTTGTTCATTGCTCTAAATGCTGATAATGGGTAAAGTACCATATCAATACCAACAGATGCTAACTCTTCTGTTGTGAACATTGGTGTTGCACCAAATTCAGTGATATTTGCTAATACAGGAACATCCATTTGATCAGTAAACTCTTTGTACTCTTTTAATGTATGAATCGCTTCAGCAAAAATTGCATCTGCACCAGCTTCAACATAAGCTTTTGCTCTATCAACAGCAGATTGTTGACCTTCAGATGCATGTGCATCAGTTCTAGCAATAATATAAAAATCTGGATCTAATTCCATTTTAGCATCTACTGCTGCTCTGATTCTATCACACATCTCTTCTGTTGATACTAACTCTTTGTTTGGTCTGTGACCACATCTTTTAGCAGCAACTTGATCCTCGATATGTAAACCAGCAGCCCCAGATCTGATAAATTCTTTTACAGTTCTTGCAACGTTGAATGCGTGTCCCCAACCAGTATCTGCATCAACGATTAATGGAGTATCACAAATAGAAGTTACTCTTCTAATATCTATACATACATCTTCTATCATAGTCATACCTAAATCTGGTAAACCATATGAAGCGTTTGCAATCCCTCCACCAGATAGGTAGATAGCTTTGTGTCCTACTTTTGTAGCTTGTAATGCTTGGTAAGCATTAATTGTTCCTACAATTTGTAAAGGAGTTTCTTCTTTTAAAGCTTCTCTAAATCTTTTACCTGCACTTGTCATAATACATCCTTATTTTTAGTGTGAATAAAATTATACATAAGTTGTACATTTATGTAGTGTATAGTTTTTGCTTTAGTTTTTACAACTTTTTTCACTTAAAATTCCTTTTGTACAAAATTTGTTCTTATGTATTAAAGTGGTACAATAAAGTCGTAATAAAAGTTTAAGGTAGAAATATGACATATAAAAATGGAATAGAAAAATTCATAGAGATTTTCAAACGTTCAAATCTTAGTATATCAAAGTTTGCATCATTGATAAATAAAGATAGAAGAACAGTAACCTCATGGATTGATAATATTTCTGATATAGAACCAAACGAAGATGTGAAAAATAAAATTTGCCAGATTTTTAGGTACCCAGACTTTATATGGGAAGAGGGTTGCAGTGGTGAAGAGTTTATCAAATCAATTACTCAGATACCCCAAAAAGAGGTGCGTATAATAGATGAAGATTATCATGGTAGATTAAAATATATAATGGAATTGGAGAAAAACAGAAGATTTGTTATCCAAGCACAGTTTCCTGGTCCTATGTATAGAGATACAGCAGTAAAAAGAGTTTATAGAACAAAAACAAGTACAGAGATAGAAGAGTTAAAACAACAAAGAATTGATCAGATGTTAAGGTATGATTACGATACAACTGAGTGGTATTCTATAAAATCAGTATTGAGTTTTTGTTTTGCAAGTATAGGAAATTTTTATACAAAAGAGGAGAAGATTCAGATTTTAGAGTTGATGTTTGAACTGTTTAACAACAATTATAATAAAAAACTGTTTCTTTTTGACTCATTCTCTAGAAAAATTTATGGAATGGAAACTACATATATCTCAATCAATGTAAAACAAAAAATACTATTTTTTAAATCCCCTATTGAGTCTGTATTTATTGAAATAAGAAATAAAAATCTTGTTGAAAGGATGCATAGATATTATTCTTCTCCAATTGAAGCTCCAAGTCATGTAAACTTTTTAGAATCAGTAAAGATAATCAAAATTCTAGAAGAAGCGGTAAGATACAACAATAGTATCACACAAGCATACGAGACTATAAATAGAACAACAGATTATGGTGAACTTTTTTATAATAACCTAAGTGTTGATTTACAAAAAGAGGTGAGTAAACCTAAGCAGGGACAAAAAAGAAACTAATGCAATACCTTGATCAGTTTTTGATAATAGCAGTTGCACATATCTTTGCAGTATTATCACCTGGTCCAGATATAGCAATAATCCTAAGGCAAAGTATAAGTTATGGCAGAAAAAAAGCTATTTTTACTGCTTTGGGAATTGCAAGTGGAATTCTTGTACACCTTTCATATATACTTTTAGGTTTTGGTTTAGTTATTTCAAAATCAGTGGTTATTTATACTACATTAAAATATTTAGCTGCTATATATTTGATATATCTTGGAATAATGATATTAAAATCAAATACCTATAAATATGGAGACTTAGAAGAAAAAAAAGAGAATTTGATTTCAAATTTTAAAGCATATCAAATAGGTGTTTTTACTAATCTTTTAAATCCAAAAGCTGGTTTATATTTTATCTCTTTATTTACTATTTTAGTTGATACAAATACACCTTTTAAGATACAGATTTTTTATGCTATATTTTTTGTGTTTGGAACATTTTTGATATTTTGTTGTTTATCATATATCTTTACAGCTTCAAAAGTAAAAGAGTTTTTTAATAAATATGGTAAATATTTTGATAGAACTATGGCAATAATTTTGATATTGTTAGGTTTAAAAATTGGATTAAGTGGGTAGATTATGGATAGTAGAGAAAAGTTATTGGATGTTGCTTATGAGGAGATATACCACAATGGTTATCATGCAACCTCTGTAGATAAAATACTAAAAAAAGCAAATATGAATAAAGGTAGCATGTACCATTTTTTTAAATCAAAAAAAGAGCTAGGGCTTGCTGTTATAAACGAAAGGGTAAAAAACTATATTGAGGATAAGTATTCAGTTTTATTAAAATATGATAAAAATATCATTGATGAGTTGATAAAACTTTTAAGAGCTAGGGATAGTTTTGATTTTAATTTAGGATGTAAATTAAACAATCTAGTCCAAGAACTATCTTCAAAAGATAAAGATTTTAAAAATGCCTTAGAATCTGTGTATTTTCATTTTGAAAGTTTGATTGAACAAGCTTTAAATAATGCAATAAAAGTAGATGAGATTCCCAATCAAGATACAAAATCACTTTCAATTTATATAGTTGCTTCATTAGAAGGGTGTTTAGGCACTGCGAAAAAATCTCAAGATGGGCAAATATTTTTCCAATGTATTTCCCAATTAGAACTCTTTTTAAACTCACTAAAAAAATAAAATCACAATAAATTTTTAAAAGTCTTGACTAATCAGTCAAGACTTTGTTATACTTTCACTTGACTAGTTAGTCAAATAACTTAAAAAGGGGAAAGATTAATGGATAAAGATAATATAAATGGATATTTATTTCCTGTAGGATTTGTGATTTTATATGGAAGTGGATTTGTCTTTGCCCAATATGGGTTGCAACACTCCTCTCCTATGATGTTTTTATTTATAAGATTTCTAATCGCAAGTGCAATTTTAGCTTTGATTATTTGGATTTTTAAAATCAAATTTGATTTAGATATAAAAAAAATCTTACATATTATGGTAGCAGGTTCCTTAACTGTTGGTGTATTTTCCATAGGGGTGTATTTATCTATTTCTTATGGAATTTCAGGTTCATTAAATGCCTTAATTATTGCCTTACAACCAATACTAGTAGCTTTTTTGGCACTTAAATTTTTAAAAGAAGAGATCTCATATAAAATTTGGATTGGTTTGATTTTAGGATTATTGGGTGTGGGGTTTGTTGTTTTACAAAAACTTAGTTTAGATATAGAGTCTTTTATGGGGATATTTTGGTCATTTACTGCATTGATTGGACTTACTTTTGGAAGTATATATCAAAAGAGGTTTTGTTCTGATATGAATTTATATGTTGGTGGAGCAGTACAAACATTAACTTGCACTATTTTAGTTATACCTTTTTTATTTTTTGAAAATAGTTATGTTGAATTTAATAGTGAGTTTTTAATTGCACTTATGTATATGTCTATTGCAGTTAGTATTGGTGCTTTATCTTTATTGTATGTGATGATAAAAACTAAAGATGTCTCAAAAGTCTCTTCAATATTTTATATGATACCAGTAAGTGCTGCTGTGATATCATTTTTCTTATTTAGAAACACCTTAGATAACAATGTTTTATTAGGAATATTCTTTGTCTTAATCTCAATAACTTTAATCAACAAAAAGGAAAAAAATGAAAGTCTTATTAATAATTGATATTCAAAATGACTATTTTGAAGGTGGAGCTTGCCAATTAGTAAACTCACAAAAGGTAAGTTTAAATGCAAAAAAACTTCTAGAAGAGTTTAGAAAAAAGGGCTTCCCTATAATATATATACAACATTTTAGTATAAGAGAAGATGCAACTTTTTTTATACCAAATAGTATTGGGGTACAAATACATGAAAATGTAAAACCAAAAGATGGTGAAGTGATAGTTGAAAAAAACTACCCAAACAGTTTTCTTGAAACAAATCTAGAAGAGATTTTAAATAGCTTAGATACAAAAGAGTTAGTAATATGTGGAATGATGTCACATATGTGTGTGGATTCAACAGTTAGAGCAGCCTTTGATAAAGGTTATAAATGTGAAGTTATTTATGATGCTTGTACCACAAAAGATTTAAGTATAAATGGTGAACTTATAAAAGCACAAGAGGTTCATAACTCTTTTATGGCAGCATTGAATTATTTGTTTGCAGATGTTAAAAAAATAGATTCTTTTATAATTTAATAAATTATGATAAAAAGGAGTATAATTAGGTATGAAGATTAAAAGGAGGATGTTATGAAAACTGTAGTAAAAACAACACTGTTAATGTTTGGCTTAACTGCACTTTTTTTAGTAGGTGCTGTAGCAGAAGAGATCCCTTTAAGAGGTCCAATCTCTTTTTCAATATATGATGCAAATAGTGATGGATATGTTAGTGAAAAAGAGTTTTATGATACAAGGGCAAAAAGGATGGAGCAAAAAGCTGCACAAGGTATGCCAATGAGAAATGCTGCAAATGCTCCTGCATTTAGTGAGTTTGATACAAATAAAGATGGAAAACTTTCTGAAATTGAGTTATTAAAAGGGCAAAATGCTCAGATGATGAAACACAAAGGAAATAAAGGTTTTCAAAATAGAATGAATCAATAGATATGAAGCTAAGGCTTCATATCTATTTTGTTATAATCTTTCAATACTTAATTTAAAAACAATCATTAGGATACTTATGTTAAAAAAAACAATAACACTTTTCCCTATTTGGGCAATCTTATTCTCTATTATTTCATACTTACATCCTGAGTTGGTTGTTGGATTTAAATCTTGGATTATCCCTTTGTTAATTACTATAATGTTTTGTATGGGGATAACTTTGAAAGTTGAGGATTTTAAAAGAGTTTTAAAAAGACCAAAAGTTATAGCTTTAACTATATTTTTACAATTTTTATTAATGCCCTTAGCTGCATTTGTTGTTTCGAAACTTTTCAATTTATCTGATGAACTTTTGGTTGGGATGGTTTTAGTTGGTGCAGTTTCAGGAGGAACAGCCTCTAATGTAATAGCATATTTAGCAAAAGCTGATGTGGCACTATCTATTACTATGACAGTTGTATCTACTTTACTCTCTATTGTCATTACACCTTATTTAACTCTACTTTATGTAGGGCAAACTATACCTGTACCTGCTTTTAGTATGCTTTTAAGTATATTAAAAATTGTTTTTATCCCAGTAGTTGCTGGATTGGTGATAAATCACTTTTTCCATAAGTTTATAGAAAAAAGACACGATATCTTTGCTCTTTTTTCTATTATTTCCATTGTATTTATAATAGGGATTATAATAGGTTTAAATGAAAACAGGATCTCAACAATTGCTTTATCTTTGATGTTGGCTATTATTTTCCACAATCTTTTAGGTATGATTGGTGGCTTTTATATTACAAAATTTTTTGGCTTTGATAAAAAAGAGTGTAAAACTGTTGCCATAGAAGTAGGGATGCAAAACTCTGGATTAGCAGTAGTATTGGCTATGAAATATTTTACTGCTTTAAGTGCCTTACCAGGAGCAATATTTAGTATCTGGCACAATATTTCAGGATCAATAATAGCTGGAATTTGGTCAAAACAAGAAAATTAAAAACCATAAATATATAAAAATAACCTCTAAATAATTAAAATACTTATAAAAGTAATCACCTTAAACACTTTATAATTATAAAATGAAATTATCATAAATTATAATAATTATAAGATTGTATTAAATAACTAATAAATAAATTATAGATATTTACTATTAATATTGAAAACTATTATCAATATTAATAAGGTTTTAATATTTTATCCACTAACATTTCATTTAAAATTAGTAGAAAGGAAGAAAATGAAGAGTGGTATTAAAGAGTTGATTGTTATCTCTATAGCAATTTTATTACTATCCGGTTGTGGTGGTGGAGGTGGAAGCCTCAAGGGTGTATTTATAGATGATGTTGTTTCTGGAGTAAGGTATGTAAATGGAACAAACACTGGATATACCGATGAAAATGGGGAGTTTCCATACTCTGGTGGAGTTGTGGAGTTTTATCTTGGTAATATAAAAATTGGTCAAGTAAGTTCATTAAAATCAGATAATAAAGTTTTTGTTCAAGATATAGTTGGTTTAGATAGAACAAATGTAGATGATGCAAAAGTTCTTAAAATTGCTACCTTATTACAATCTTTAGATACAGATAGTAGTACAGATAAAATTATAATTACTAGATCTGTTTTTAATGATTTTAATGATGAAACTGGTCTAATAGATGATGTTGATGTAGATGCATTACTTGCAGAAAAAAATATTGAGAAAGTTTCAGAAACTGATGTAAAAAGACATATGAATAATGTTTTAAAAAATCATGGGGTAAAAGAGAATAATGAAAATAATAATGAAGAGATAAAAATTTCAGCTCTTCAAACCACTAAAGGTTTAAACTCATCAATAACTATCACTTTTAATGAAGATATTAAAAGGTTTCAAAATCAAGATATAATCCAATTAGAGAATGAAAACTCACAAATTGTAACTTTTGATATTGAACACGACTTTAATAAAGTTACACTAAATCTTACTAATGATGTTGAATCATATGATAATTATAAGTTAACAGTTGATGTATCTAAGTTGAGTGGATATGGTATAACAGGTACAGAAGATGAAAACTTAGAGCTAACTTTTGGAAAAGCTGGAACAAATCAATCAATAATAGACTTAGTCCCACCTGTTATTGAGTTTAATGAAGAGTATAAAAAAGAGATAAATACTAATAAAACTATTGCAACATTAAAAGGGAAGGTTTTTGATAATACAAGCTTAGAAAAAATAGTTTTAAATCTAAACAATGAGACTCAAGAGTTTAGTAATATAATTGAAGATTTTGATTTAGACCTTTCATTAAAAGGTGGAAATAATAGTTATGAAGTTATGGTTGTTGATACTAATGGTAATGAGTCTTTAATCTCTGGAAATATCTATTTAGGTGATATTGTTGCAGCTGGTAATTCACATTCTGGAGCACTATACAATGAAGAGTTATACACTTGGGGTAGAAATAACTATTCTCAAACAGGTTTAGGATATACCTCAGAATTAGATGAGGGTACTGTTGAAGAGCCCCATCCAAGTTCACCTATTAAAGTAACTACTCCAACTAAATTTGTTGCACTATCATTTAATCAAAACTTCTCTTTAGCCTTAGATGAAAATGGAGATGTTTATAGTTGGGGATATGATAAAAATGGTGAATTAGGTAGAGGAGATGATGGGAAAGATAGTTGTGGTAGTAGTGGTGATGATTGTAGAAAAACAATCGAAAAGGTACAAAACCTAGATAATGTTGTATATGTTTCTGCTGGACTTAGTCACTCTTTAGCTATTAAAAATGATGGTTCTGTTTGGGCTTTTGGTAGTAATAAAGATGGAGAGTTAGGAACTGGAACTGCTAGTGATTATATCTCAAGTGCAGTAAAAGTTGATTTTAATAATCAAGACTTAAATATTGTACAAGTAAGTGGTGGTTCAGACTTTTCTATTGCTTTAGATGATAATGGTGAGCTTTGGGCTTGGGGTAAAAACAATTATGGACAAATGGGTCAAGGTGAAGAGTTTGGAACAAGTGATCAATTAACTCCAATAAAAGTTTATATACCAAACAACGAAAAAATTAGTTCAATTGCAACTGGTACAGGTCATGTTTTAGTATTAAGTGAAAATGGAAATGTATATGGTTGGGGAAATAATGCAACAAGTCAAATTGGGTATTATGGATATCAATATAAAGATACAGTTAATGCTTGGGAAAGAAGAATCTATACCCCAACACTTATTTTAGAAAATGATGTAAATAATCCTATTGTAGAGATATATGCAGGTGGAAACTCAAGTTATATTTTAAGAGCAGATAAAAAAATATATCCTTGGGGACAATATGGTGAAACTGATACAGATGGTAGTCAAGATTATAATAACTTAGACTTCCCAGAAGATAAATTAACTGCAATCACTTCGGTTAAAGATATTGCAGCAGGTGCACTTCATGTAGCTGCAGTTCAAGAAAACAATACTATCTTTACTTGGAGATGGAGTTTTGAAGGTTCTCTTGGTGGTGGTGAAACAACAGCTGACAGATGGTTTTATAACTATCCTATTAGACCAGTTTTTGAAGTAGACTCAGGTGATTCTGGATCTGAAAACCCTACTGATGGTGATGGTGAAGACTTAGCGTGGAGTGCACCAGGAGGTAACGCAACTGTTGCATATGATGTTGATGAACCTTTTATGAAAATCTCAGATAATATCTCTGAAAATGAGATTACAGGTGTTTCTCAAGGAAGGGAGCTATTTCTTGCCCAATGGCAAGTAGCTCCAGGAAATAGGCCCACTCTAGATGGATTGGGCCCATTGTTTAATGCAAATGCATGTACAGCGTGTCACGTATCAAATGGTAGAGTTGTTCCATATTTTGATGATGGAACTACAGACCAATCGTTTTTATTTCGTGTAGGAAATGAAGCAGGGGATCAACATCCAATTTTTGGTGGACAATTACAAACTCAAGCAACTTCAGGTGAAGCAGAGGCAAGTATAACTTGGACAAGAGATTCAAATGATGAGATAGAGTTTATAACCTCTGTTGATTTAGATAGTGATGGGTTTAATATTGGTGGTAGAATCTCACCACATCTACTTGGTATGGGATTATTAGATTTAGTATCAGAAGAGACTATTTTAGAGTATGAAGATATAAATGACTCAAATTCAGATGGAATCTCAGGTAGAGCCCATTGGGTTATGGAAGAGGGGCAAAGAAGAATTGGTAGATTTGGTTGGAAAGCTATTAATTCAAGTCTTAGAACTCAAAATGCAGGAGCCTTACATCAAGATATGGGGCTTACTACACCTGTAAATCCAAATGAAAACTGCACAAGCAATCAAACTGTTTGCCAAGAGGAAGAAAATGGTGGCTCTCCTGAAGTAACAGAGGGTTCTCTTCAAGCAATTGTTGATTTTATGAGTGCTTTAGGTGTACCTGAAAGAAGAATAAACAATCAAACAACATTTGAAGAGGGGGCAGAGATTTTTGAAACAATTGGTTGTGCCTCTTGTCATAGACCAACTATGACTACAGCTTCAAGTAGTAAGTTTGGAAGCTTAAGTAATCAAAAAATCTACCCTTATACTGACCTATTATTACACGATATGGGTGAGGGTTTAGCTGATGGAGTAAAAGAGAAAGATGCAAGTGGTAGTGAGTTTAGAACTTCACCTTTATGGGGAATTGGAATTGTTGAAGCAAAACAAGGTACAAAATTCTTACATGATGGTAGAGCATCATCTATAAAAGAAGCTATTGAGTATCATGGTGGTGAAGCTCAAAATGCAAGAGACTCTTTTATCCAATTAGAGACAAGTGAGCAAGAAAAACTATTAGAGTTTTTACGAGCAATTTAATATAATACACTTATAAATAGTCTTTTAACAATCTTGTTAAAAGGCTATTGTAAGTATTTTAAATAAAATTTAACCTTATTTTTATCTTTTATATCTTATTTTCTATACTAATTCAAATCTATAAATAGAGGGAACTTGATGAAAAATAAAAATCAAGTATTAAAAGAGGTCTTTGGCCACGACAGTTTTAGAAGTTTCCAAGAAGAGGTTGTTGATACAATCTTGGCAAAAAAAGATGTTTTAACAATCTTACCAACTGGTGGGGGAAAATCTCTTTGTTATCAACTTCCCACTTTACTTATGAGTGGAACAACAGTTGTAATATCTCCACTTATTGCACTTATGCAAGACCAAATTAAAGCTTTAAATGACTTAGGTCTAAACTCTGCAATGATAAGCTCCCTTACAAGTGATAATGAAAACACTCTAACCTTACAAAAGCTTTTAAATAAAGAGTATAGATTTATCTATGTTGCCCCTGAACGATTTAACTCAGGTGAGTTTGTAGGAGTTTTACAAAAAATAGATATAAACTATTTTGTAATAGATGAAGCTCACTGTGTAAGTGCTTGGGGTCATGAGTTTAGAGCAGAATATAGAAATCTTGATAGACTAAAAAGGTTTTTTCCAAATACCCCTATTGCCGCTTTTACTGCAACTGCAACAAGAAAAGTTGAAGAGGATATTGCACAGAGTTTAAATTTGCAAGAGCCAAAACATTATAGAGCCAAAACAATTAGAGATAATCTTTTTATCCAAGTTGAACCAAGAATAACAAATGGAAAAAAACAGATACTAAACTTTTTAAAAACCCATAAAGGCTTATGTGGAATCATTTATACCTTTACTAGAAAAGAAGCAGAGTCTACAGCGCAGTTTCTAAGTGAGAATAATTATAGTGCGAAGGCTTATCATGCTGGACTTACTAGTGAGGTTAAAAATAGGGTTTATGAAGATTTTGTATATGAAAAGATTGATATAGTTGTTGCAACAATCGCTTTTGGTATGGGAATAGATAAATCAAATATACGCTTTGTTATACACACCTCTTTACCTAAAACTTTAGAAAACTATTATCAAGAGATAGGTAGAGCAGGTCGTGATGGAGATAAATCTTATGTATATTTGTTATATTCAAAAGGTGATGAGGTAAAAAGAAAACTTCAAATCCAAGAGGCTATTGATAACTCTTATAAACAAACTGGACTTGAAAAATTGGAGCAGATGTATAGATATTGTGTCTCAAATAATTGTAGGCATAAACTTATAGCTTCCTATTTTGAAGATGAGATTGATGATTGTAAAACCCTATGTGATAATTGCACTAAAGGTGAAGTTGATCAAATTGATATAACAATTGAATCTCAAAAGTTCTTAAGTGCAGTATATAGAACAGAGCAAAGGTTTGGACAAAACCATATTATAGATATCTTAAGGGGTTCAAAAAACCAAAAGCTTTTGGAGTTTGGGCATGAAAATCTAAGTGTTTACAATATAGGGCAAGATAAGAGTAAAAATGAGTGGATAGCTATAGTTGATAGGCTTATAGATATTGAGGCTTTAAGTTTAGGTGAGTTTAGAGCTTTAAAACTAACTGCTTTAGGTTTATCAATTTTAAAAAATCAACAAAAAGTGTATATCGATAGTGATAAACTAGGGATTATTCAAAAACTTGAAGAGACTAAAGAGGAGCTAAGTTTTGATGAAGAGCTTTATGAAAGGTTTAGAAGTTTACGAAAAGAGTTAGCTTCAAATCATGAGGTTCCTGCATATGTAATCTTTGGAGATAAAACTTTAAAAGAGTTCTCTAAAAAACTTCCCCTTACCAAAGAGCAGATGTTAGAGATAAATGGAGTAGGAGAGGTTAAGTTTGAAAAATATGGTGAACCTTTTTTACAGCTATCATCACAGCTAAAAGAGGAGTTTAGTAAGGAGTTGGAAAATAGACCTGTATTAAAAAAACTTACTAAAACCTATTTGGAGACTTTAGAGTTAATCCAAGAGGAAAAAACCTTAGAAGAGATTAGCCAAATTAGAGATTTAAATCTTACTTCAATCTTATCCCATCTAACTCTTTTAGAACAACATGGTAAAATATCCAATGAAAAAAAGCTACAACTACTAGAGCCTATTAAAATACCAAAAGAGATTGAAACTTGGATAGAAGAGGGTTTAAAGCTTGAACATTTAAAACAATTAAGACAACATTTATATTTGTATGAATATTTAAAAAAGGCAGAAGATGAACTATAAAGATATAGATTTTAATGAACTATATATAAAACAAAAAGAGGCTAGCTCTTTTAAAATAAAAGATAAACAGCAGTGGAATAAAAAAGCTCCATCAATGAATAAAAAGGTACAAAAGAGTATCTACAATGAGGAGCTTATCTCAAAACTTGATTTAAGTGATTGTAACTCTTTACTTGATGTTGGATGTGGAGTTGGAAGTATCACTGTAAAATTAGCTTCAAAATTGCAAACTGTTTATGCCTTAGATTATTCAGATACTATGTTAGAACTTTTAGGTGAAAATATAAAAAAAGCTGGCGTTGAAAATATACAAACTATTAAAAAGTCTATTGAAGAACCTTGGGATGAGGTTCCAAAAGCAGATATTGTTTTAGCTTCTAGGTCTATGGAGGTTAAAGATATGAAAGCCTCTTTAGAGAAACTAAATGAAAAGGCAAATAAAAAAGTTTATATCTCATATAAAGTTGGTGGTAGTTTTGTAGATAAAAAAGTTTTAAAAGCTATTGATAAAGAGGTGTTTGATAAACCTGATTATATTATTGTTTTAAATATTTTGTATTGTATGGGTATAAATGCAAAAGTTGACTACCTTAGAAGTGAGGGTAGACGAGAACAATACGATAGTAAAGAAAGCTTTATAAAAAGTGTAGAGTGGAGCTTAGATAAACTAACCGATAGTGAAAAAGAAAAACTAGCTAACTATTATGACAATTTAGAAAACAAAGAGGGCTTAGGGGATAAGTATAACTATTGGGCTTTAATCTCTTGGGATAAAAACAGTATATTATAAGAAGAAAACCTCTTATAATATATTTAGTTGATGAGCTAAGTCTGCTGCAATTCTTTTATAGTTTCTAATCTCAAGAAGTCTATCTTGACCCCTTTGACCAACTCTTGCCACATCCTCTTTTGAAAGAGATAAAATATACTCTAGCTTCTCTTTTATAGAGTTTTTATCAAACTTACAAAACCAAGCATCATAATCATCTGTAAAAAGGGTATTGTTGTTGGCATTGTTTGTCATTATACAAGGAACGGCTGAAGAGTAATAATCCAAAATCTTAACAGGTGTTGAGGTGTTAAATAGAGGAATCTCTGGTAAAACTGAAACTCCAATATCAGCTTTTGCAATAAAATCTAAAAGCTCTTGTTTATTTTTTGCATTATCTATTATTACATTATTGCTTAGATTTCCAATAGAGTTTACCACCTCTTGGGCATATTCTGGGTCTTTTGTTGAAATTGTTAGTTTCCAATTATCACTTTTAAGTTCACTAAAAGCTTCTAATACAGTCTCAAACTCCCTTAATTTATCTAAAGTTCCTGCATAAAAAAACCTTTTTTCGCTACCTTCATGTTGAATATTATCGTGTAAAATCTCTGGGTCGATTGCTGGTGGGCAAATCATAGTTCTAATATTTACACCTTCAAAAAACTCCTCTTTCATTTGTTGTGAAGTTGGAAGAAAGATATCACATTGGTTTATCAACTTTGTCTCTGAAAAATTGGTAAGGGTATTGTTTATATATTTTAGGAAGCTACTTTTATTGTTTGCTTTATCAACTTGCATTTGTGCTCTTCTTTTAGGAAAAGAGAGTCTATATCCAACTTTATAATCAAAGGTTCTACTTAAAGATAAGACATGTTTAAGTACCTCTGAACTATTCCTTACTACTATAAAAGAGTAAGAGGATATATCAATTCCAGCTTTTTCCATTATCAATAAAGTTTTATCTCTATCATTTTTAGGTAAAACAAACTCGTGTTCATTTCTTTTTTCAACATTTGTTTTAAATTCACTAAAATATACAATATCTATATCAAAATATTCTTTTAAGTATTTTTCAAATAAAGGACCAATAAAGCTATGATCAGTATATTCATCTTGGTCTGTTATATATAAAAACTTTTCCATAGGTTTACTCCTTGAGTTACATTTATCTATTATATAGATTAATAGTTGCAAAAAAAAAGCATTTTTGAAAATTGTCAAAAATAAAATTTGTGTAGATTAGTTCTTTTTTTTATGGAAAGTTTAAAGGTTATTATCTAATAATAAAAACCATTTAATTATAAATCACAAGATAATTGATTAGTAGGGTAAAATTCAAATTATTTTTAATATTAAGGTTTACCATGTATAAAAGTATTAACTATTATAAAAATTTTAGTGACTTGCTGAAAAATCAAATAAATACTGAATCAATATATATACTATTTATTACTGAAACTATTGAGTTTAATAGAGAAGAGCTTTCAAAATTAGATATTAAATATTATGGCGCAATTTTCCCTAAAATAATTTATAATAATCAAGCATATAGCAAAGGGATACTATTAATAGAGTTAAATAAAAATGATAGAGTTATTTTTTATGAAGATATGGATGAATCTAGTTTTTGTGAGAGTGAATTTGAAACTGCAAAATCTATTATAACAATCTTCGATGGTTTATCTAGTTTAGCTACAAAGTTTATTGAAAATATATTTGAAAATATTAAACTTCATACAAATATTCTTGGTGGTGGCTCAGGGTGTATGCAAAAAAATAAAAGAGATACAATCTTTTCAAATAGAGGATTTTTCCAAAACAGTGCACTTGTTGTTTTACTAGAAAGAAAAGTTGAAATAAGTGTTTGTCATGGATGGGAATACTTAGAGGGTCCATTTATTGCAACTAAAACTGGAAATAATCTAATAGAAGAGATAGATTTTGATAATGCCTTTGAAAACTATAAAACAATAGTTGAAGCAGATTGTAAAGAGAAACTTACCAAAGAAAATTTTAGTGAGATCTCTATTAGATACCCTTTAGGGATAATAAAATTTAATGGTGAGTCATTAATCCGTGATCCCTTTAGTTTTGATGAAGAGGGTAGACTGATTTTAGCTGGAGATATAAATTGTAATGCAATATTTAATATACTAAAAGGGGATAAAAAAGCACTAATTGAGGATATCTCAAAGGCTAGTGAAAAAATCTCGGCAAATGGTTGTGATGAGATATTTATGTTTGAGTGTGTATCAAGACAACAGTTTTTACAAGAGAGTTTTGATGAAGAGGTTGAGCAGATTTTATCAAACTCTAATATTAAGAATATTCATGGTGTTTTTAGTATTGGAGAGTTAGGAAATGATGCCAATAGATATGTTTATATCTTAAATAAAAGTTGCGTGATAGGAGGTATGTATGTCACTGAGTAAATTATCAATCTCATACAGATGTCATAACTCTATTGGTAACTCTTTAAACTTAAGAAAAATGACAAATGAGTTTTTGAAAACCTTTGTTACCCAAACAGATGCTGTACATGGATCTTATTATATAAAAGAAGAGAAAAGTTTTGAACAGTTTATAAATATTGGTAAAAATATCTGTTTGGTCTTGAGTGAATTAAATATTGATGAGAACAAAGAGGTTATAGAAGAGAGTTTTAACTCAAAATTTAAACTACTTATTTTTAAAGTTGAAAATGGTTACATGTTGTTTATTTATAGTAAAGATGCAAATACCAATCTTATAAAAAAGATATTTGAGAGTTTTAAAAATAAACTAAATATTAGTATCAATTCATGTTTAAATGTAGAAAAACTAAAAAAAACAAATGAAGTGTTATTTGAACAAAAACAACAACTTGAAAAGATGACTGCCTATCTAAAAGATGAGATAGATGCAGCAATAAAAATAAATATGCAAAAAGAGAAAAGATTGTTTGAACAATCAAAAATGCTTCAAATGGGGGAACTTATAAGTAATATAGCTCACCAATGGAGACAACCTCTTAGTGTAATAACAACAGCTGCAAGTGGGATGAAGATAAAAAAAGATTTAGAGCTTTTGGATGATGAAGAGTTTAGAAGATATATAAAATCTATACTAGATAATTCAAAATATTTATCAAATACCTTAGATGAGTTTAGTGAGTATATTAAAGAGGGACAAAAACAAAAAGATGTGATTATCCAAGATAGATTAAAACTTGCCCTAAGTTTAATAGAATCCTCTTTTTTAATTGAGAAAATTGAAGTGATAGAGGGTTATGTAGAGGAAGAGGCTATTATAATAAAACTAATAATTGGTGATCTTCTAAGGGTTTTGATCTCACTATTTAATAACTCAAAAGATGCTTTTATCATCAAAGAGATAGAAAAAAGATGGGTTAAATATGAGATTTTTAAACAAAAAGATAAAGCAATAATAACCTTTGAAGATAATGCAGGGGGAATACCAGAATCAATTATCGATAAAATCTTTAACCCATACTTCACAACAAAACATCAATACAAAGGTACAGGTATAGGTTTGTACTCTTCATATGATGTGGTAGTAAATAAATTGGGTGGGAACCTATCTGTAGAAAATAGTGAATTTGGAGCTAAATTCACTATTGAATTACCTATTATCTCTACGTTAGAATAAGCTTTTTAAAATTACTTCTCTATAAAAAACTTATCTTAGTTTTCTAAAAGTTACTTTATTTTCATCAAGACTTATACACTCTTATTCACTTATTTTTTAAGACTTAATCCCACCCTTTGTTTCTCTAAATCAACACTTACAACTTTTATATTTTCAAGATTTTGATTTATACTTAAAACCTCACTTGGGTGTGAAATTCTTTTATTAGATATTTGTGAGATATGAAGTAGGGCATCGTTTTTAAGTCCTATATCTACAAAAGCTCCAAAGTCTGTAATGTTTCTAACTATTCCTGAAAGAGTAAACCCTTCTTTTAAATCCTCTATTTTAGTTATATCACTTGCAAATTTTACTTGGTTGAAGTTTTCTCTTATATCAAAACCTGGTTTTTGAAGTTCATTTACAATATCTTCTATTTTTATAAGTGAAGTGTTTAGAGTATTTGCTAAAGTTTGATATTGATTTTTTTCTACTGCTTTTATATCACAAGTTTTTTCTAACCTTTTTACTAAATCATAATCTTCTGGGTGAATAGCTGTATTATCTAAAATAGAATCACCTTTTTTGATTCTAAGGAATCCAACACTTTGTTCATAAGCTTTTGCTCCAATACCTTTTACATCTAGAAGTTGTTTTTTAGAAGTGAATACTCCAAGTTTTTTTCTATGTTCTACTATGTTTTTTGCCAAAGTTTCTGTAATCCCTGAGACAAAAGAAAGAAGTTTAAATGAAGCAGAGTTAATATCAACTCCAACTTTATTTACTAAATCGATTGTTATGTTTTCAAGTTTCAAACTTAACTCTTTTTGGTTTACATCGTGTTGGTATTGGCCAATCCCAAGTGATTTTGGATCTATTTTGACAAGTGCTGCCATTGGGTCTCTTAATCTACTTGCAATTGAAATAGCACCTCTTATTGTAACATCAAGGTTTGGATACTCTTGTGTTGCTATTTTTGAAGCTGAATAAACACTTGCTCCTATTTCGCTAACTATTGCATAGTTTATATCAAGATTGTTTTCTTTTATTAAATCTGAGACAAAACTTGCAGTTTCTCTAGAAGCTGTACCATTTCCAATTGCTATTGAAGTAACCTTATACTTTTTTATAAGTTCTAAGATAGTTTTTGATGAGGTTTTTATATCCTCTTTTGGTTTAGTTGGATATATAACACTTGAATCTAAATACTCACCATTTTCATCAATAACTGCAACTTTACATCCTGTTTTATATCCTGGGTCAATTCCTAAGATTATGTGATTAACAAGTGGGGCAGTAAGAAGTAACTCTTTTAGGTTTTTTCCAAAAAGTTCGATAGCTTCTTTTGAGGCTTTCTCTTTTAGATTAGCTATTGCTTCTCTTTTTAAACTTGGAAGAAGTAATCTTTTTAAACCATCTTTATAGGCTTCAAAAACAAAAGAGCTTGATGTTTTTGCCCAAGAGGGGATTTTGTATTTTTTGATATTTTCTAAAATATGTTTCTCATCAATATCAACTTTTATCGATAACTCTTTTTCATTTACTGCTCTTAAAATAGCTAAAACTCTATGGGGTTTGATATATTTGATTTTTTCATTTTGTCCTACAAAATTACTATAAACTCCATCTTTTTTAAACTCTTTTGCCTCTTTTATCTCTATTGTTCCCCAATTAGAAATAAGGTTTCTTAAGACCTCTTTTGATTTAAAATCATCTGCATATCTTTGAGCAATAATATCTTTTGCCCCTTGTATAGCTTCATTAACAGATTTTACATCTTTATTTGTAAAGTTTTTTGCTTTTTGTAGAACTTCATTCTCTTCATATTTCATTGATTGGATTATATTTGCAAGTGGCTCTAAACCATTATCAATAGCTTGAGAAGTTCTTGAGGATTTTTTATCTTTAAAAGGTGTATAGATATCTTCTACAGCTTGTAAAGTTGTAGCTTCATTTAAACTCTTTTCAACTTTTTCATTTAAAAAGTTTTTCTCTTTTAGAAGTTCTAAAATCTCATTTTTTCTTTGAAGTAGTTTCTTTGAGTATGAGTAAACCTCTTCAAAAACCCTCAACTCTTCATCCGTTGCACTATTAGTGAACTCTTTTCTATATCTAGCAATAAAAGGGATTGTACACCCCTCATCAAGAAGATTGATTATGTTTTCAATAACTTTTTTTGATAGGGATGTTTTCTCTTCTAATAAATTTGTAATATTAGCACTCAAGTATAACTTCCCTGAAGTCACTTCTTGTGTTTTCTAAAGGTTTATTTCCTAGTGCACGTACTGTGTATACAAAAGAGATTTTTGCTTTGTCTGTATTGTTTTTACTTGCGTGGTGTAGGGTTTTGCAATGGAATAAAACTATATCACCTTTTTGTAGGTTTTGGTGAACCTTATTTTTTATAATCTCTTGATTAAATTCATTTTCATCAACAAAGTTTGAATCTTCATCAAAGGAGCTTTTCTCAAAATTGATTTTATGAGTTCCTGGGATAAACTCTAATAAACCATTTTCTAAAAACTCATCTCCTAGTGCTAACCAAACCGATACTAAATCATCATTTTCAAAATTCCAATAACGTCTATCTTGGTGCCAAAAAGTTCTAGTGCTTTCGTGTGGTAGTTTTGTCATGATTGAGTTATGGTGAGCTAGGGTTAAAACGGGTGTATCATTTAATACTTGTTTTAAAATTGGTCTGATTTGTTCATTTGTCATCCACTCTTGGAAAATCACTTCTCTATCGTAAACTTGTCTTAGTCTTCTAACAGTTACTTTGTTTTCATCAAGACTCATATACTCTTGTTCACTCTCTATTGGAGCAAGTTTTTTCTCTAGATGCTCTTTTGCTTTTTCTAGTATTTTTTCACACAAATCTTTTGGTGCAAAATCTTTAATTACTAAAAATCCATCGTTGTTAAATTGCTCTAGTTGCTCTTTTGATAGTTGCATTATATTCCTACAAAATTAAAATGGGTAATTTTACTTTAGTTTTTATATTACAAACATTAATTTTGCCAAAATAACTATAAGTACTCCTAAAAAAAGAACTAGATTATGAAAATGTGCCATCACTGGATGGGGTTTTTTCTTAAATAATCTTCTTGATAAAGAGTATATAATCCCACTTACAATTATTAAAGCTAAAAACACTTTTATTAAAAGTAGTATTTGTAAATTTGTATTGGCAAAACCTAGTTCACTATTTATATATTTTGAAAACATAAATCCACCAGAAAGTACAAGTATCAAAACACTTATTGGGAAGATTTTTCTTGCTCTGTTTGAGATGGCTTCTTTTACTTTTGCTTGGGTTTTCTCATCTAAGACTTGTTTGATAGCTATAAAAACAAAAATATCTGAAAACACATAACCTAAAAATATTATTGCAGAAAAAAGATGAATAATTAATGCTATTGGATAAGCATCCATATTTGTCCTTTATAAATCATTTTGAGAATTATAATCAAAATGACCTATAAAGAAATTGATTTAAGTCAAGAATTTTGAAATTTCTTAAGGGTGTACCTCTTTTAGTGCATCAGCAATTGATGTAATAGTTCTAACTGTACACACGCCAGCTCTTTCTAAAGCTGCATATTTTTCGTTTGCAGTTCCTTTTCCACCATCAATAATAGCTCCTGCATGTCCCATTCTTTTACCCTTTGGAGCAGTAACTCCAGCAATATAAGAAACTACAGGTTTAGTAACATACTCTTTGATAAACTCTGCTGCTGCTTCCTCTTTTGCTCCACCAATCTCACCAATCATAACAATAGCTTTTGTATCTGGATCATCTTGGAACATTCTTAACATATCTATAAAATCACTTCCTGGAACTGGATCTCCTCCAATACCAACACAAGTTGATTGTCCAAAACCTGAAAGAGTTGATTGATTAACTGCTTCATAAGTTAGTGTTCCTGATCTAGAAACAATCCCAACAGATCCAGGCATATGGATAGATTCTGGCATAATTCCCATTTTACATTGACCTGGTGTTATCACACCTGGACAGTTTGGACCAATTAGTCTTGAACCATTTAAGTCAATTGCCGCTTTTACATCTAGCATATCTAGAGTTGGAATCCCTTCTGTGATACAAACAATTGTTTCAATCCCATTTTCACTAGCTTCAATAATCGCATCTTTGCAAAATGGAGCTGGAACATAGATAATAGAAGCGTTTGCTCCTGTAAGTCTTTTTGCACACTCTACAGTGTTATAAATAGGAAGGTCTAAGTGTCTTTGACCCCTTTTGCCTGGAACAACACCAGATACAACATTTGTACCATAAGCCATTGCTCTTTGTGTATGGAAACTTGCTTGTGCTCCTGTTAAACCTTGAACTAATACTTTTGTGTTTTTATCAATTAATATAGCCATTAGTTCGCCCCTTGTTCTTTTGTAAGTTCAATAATTTTTTGTGCAGCTTTATTTAAATCATGCTCTTCATAAACACTAACAGTAGAGTTTTTAATTAGTTCTAATCCCTCTTTAGCATTTGTCCCTTCAAGTCTTACAACTATTGGGATATTTATATTCATAGCTTCAACAGCACTTATAATACCAGCAGCAATAATATCACATCTTACAATACCACCAAAGATATTTACTAAAATACCATCAACTTTTTCATCTGATAGAATGATTCCAAAAGCTTCAATAACTCTTTTTTCATTTACACTTCCACCAACATCTAAAAAGTTAGCTGGTTCTCCACCAAATGTTTGAATTAAATCCATAGTTGCCATAGCAAGACCTGCACCATTTACCATACAACCAATATTCCCATCTAGGCTTACATAGTTTAGGTCTAGTTTTTCAGCTTTTAATTCCCTTGAATCCTCTTGTGATTCATCTCTAATCTCATTCATTTTTGTTTGTCTGTAAAGTGCTGAGTTATCAACTTGAACTTTACCATCTAAGCAGATTAGATAACCTTGTTTTGTTACAACAAGTGGATTTATCTCTACAAGTGATAAGTCATTTTCAACAAACATTTTATAGATTTTTTGCATCAAATCAATCATTTGTGCACTTAAAGTTTTATCTAAATTTAAATCATCGCAGATTTGTCTACATTGCGCTGGCATTATACCAACAACTGGATTGATAGGGTTTCTTAAGATTTTTTCAGGAGTTTTCTCTGCTACCTCTTCAATCTCAACTCCACCCTCACTTGAAGTTATTATCATAACTCTTTGAGTAGTTCTATCTACGATAAATGCCAAATATATTTGTTGAACTATATCACTTGGTTCTTCAATATAAATAGAGTTGATAGGTTGCCCCTCATTTGTTGTTTGATGAGTAATAAGTCTACTTCCTAAAAGTCTTCTAACCTCTTCATTTGCCTCAGCTTTTGAGTCAACTAAAACAACTCCACCAGCTTTACCTCTACCACCTGTGTGAACTTGTGCTTTGATTACCCATCTATCTTTTCCAATAGTTCTTAAGATATCATCAAGTTGTGATGGGTGAGTTAGTAGTTTCCCTTTTGTAGTAGGGATATCGTATTTTCTATATAAATTTTTTGCCTGATATTCATGAAGATTCATAAATGTTCCTTTTAATAGTCTCTATTTTCAAGACCTCTTTTATTGTTTCTCTTCTTTATTATAGAATTAATTTTCCATAAAAGAAGCAAAATTTTAAAGAGCATCAAAAGATGCTTATTAAGTTCAAAACTGTTTCAAAAAGGAACTTATATCTAAAAATTGGTATAAAGGTGCTTAAGTTAATAATAATATAAGAAAAGTAATAAAAAATTTATTATATACAATACAGTTATAGTCACATAGGTATTATAAAGGCTGTTGTTAGTAAAATAACCTAATTTTAATAAATGAAAAGGATTAGTCATAAAATTAATATTTTTAACTTTTTTTTGTTTTAGTTCATTATTTGCTATATCCCAAGAGTTTAATAAAGAGCGTTATAAATTGGGTGAAAAACTTTTTGAAGATAAATGTGGTGCTTGTCATCTAAAATCTGTTTATATAAAAGAACCTATGGATGATTTTTTAAAAGAGGGTGATAAAACTTTAAAACTATTAGCTCCCACAGGAAATCAGATGTTAAATGAGCTTAAATTAAAAGTTGGAAATAAAGATGATTTAAAAACACAGTTAGAAAAAACAAGTGAACTTTTGATTGAATACACTTTTAATCCAGATATTATGCCTAATTTAGAAGGTTCTGTTAGCAATGATGAGATAAGAGATATTAACTACTTTTTATTTTTTATTGATAAGTATTGGTAATAGATAGTATTTAAAAGAGGAAAAACCTCTTTTAAATTATTTTGAAATTATAATGATGGAGATTTGATAACCATCATTTTTTGATTTTGCATCTCTTTCATAGAATCAGGAATACCACCTAATCCAAGTCCAGAAGTTTTTGCTCCACCAAATGGCATCCAGTCAACTCTAAATGCTGTGTGATCATTTACCATTACTGCTGTTGCATTTAATCTTTTTACCGCTTTTAAAGCTGTATCGATATTTTTTGTAAATACTGCTGCTTGGAAAGATACATCTAGTTGATTTGCTCTTGTGATTGCTTCATCTAATGTTTTATATGAATATACACATACTACTGGTCCAAAAATCTCTTTTTGAGAGATAATTGCATCATCAGATGGGTTTACAATAACTGTAGGCTCATAACAAGAATCAGAGATTCTTTTCCCACCAGTTAAGATTTTTCCACCTTTTTCAACTGCTTCATTTACCCACTCTTCAACTCTATTTACTTCGTTGTTATTAATAAGTGGTCCAACTTCAGTTTTAGGGTCTAATTGATCTCCAACAACTAATTTTTTAGCATAATCTGCTAATTTATTAGCTATATCATCTGCAATCGATTCATGTACAAAAATTCTTTGAACAGATACACAAACTTGACCTGCATGATAGAAACCACCTTTTCCTAAATCAGGAATCATTGCTTCAATATCTGCATCTGGCTCAACGATTACTGGTGCTACTCCACCATGCTCTAAGGCACTTCTAGTTCCTGGAGACGCTTTAGAGTTTAAGTACCAACCAACTGGTCCTGAACCGATAAATGTGAAGAATGCTGTTTTTTCTGAAGTTACAAGTAGTTCCCCACCTTTTCTATCACAAACTACTGCTTGTGCCCAACCATCAGGAAGTCCAGCTTCTTTTAAAATCTCAACTAATCTAATAGCTGACATAGGAGTTTGAGTAGCTGGTCTAATAATAACAGGACAACCAACAGCAATAGCAGGGATCACTTGGTGTACTGCTAAGTTAAAAGGGTGGTTAAATGCAGAGATTGCAGCAACTACACCAATAGGTTCTTTCATAGTATAAGCCATTCTATTTACACTAGTAGGTGTGTGACCCATAGCGATCTCTTGACCCTCTTGCACTGCAATTTGCTCAATTGCGATTTTGATACCATTGATAGCTCTTAGAACTTCAACTTTAGAATCCATATATGGTTTTCCACCTTCACTTGCGCAAAGGATAGTTAACTCTTCAACTTGTGAAGACATAATCTCCATAACTTTTTCTAAAATTTCAACTCTTTTGAATTTTGGAATCCAGTTATCAACATCTAAATATCTTTCATATGCAACATCAATTGCTTTTTCAACTTCTTCTACACTTGTAAAAGGAACATTACCTACTACTTTACCATCAAATGGTGACGTTACTTCAATTGTACTCATTATCTATCTTCTCCTCTATTTTGGTTCCCAAAAAAAGGGAACCTTTTTATTCTTACTCTATCTCTTAATACAATTTATAAAAAATTGCTAAATCTATTTGTATTATAGCATACACTCTTTTTTAGCTAGTAATTCATTTAAGATTGAGTGATTTAAAGAGTAATCAACTGCTAAATCAATTAAATGAACACCTTTTCCATTTACACACTCTTGTAATGTTTTCTCAAAATCTTCACAAGAAGTTGGTCTATGTCCAGTAGCTCCAAAAGATTCTGCAAATTTTACGAAATCTGGATTTTCTAAGTCAAGTCCAAATGTATCGAATCCCATACCAGTTTGTTTCCATTTAATCATACCGTATGAGTTATCGTTTAATATAATAACAGTTAAATCTAAACCTAATCTTACAGCTGTTTCCATCTCTTGGTCATTCATCATAAATCCACCATCTCCACAAACTGCAACAACTTTTCTATCTGGTTCTACCATTTTAGCTGCCATACCTGAAGGAAGACCTGCACCCATTGTTGCAAGTGCATTATCTAATAATAGAGTATTTGGCTCTGCACATCTATAGTTTCTTGCAAACCAGATTTTATAAACACCATTATCAAGTGTTACAATATCTTTGTCATCAAGTGTTTGTCTAATAGTTCTTACTGCTTTTTGTGGTAAGATTGGGAATCTTGTGTCACCAAAGTATTTAGATAATCTTGTTCTAATCTCATCAGCTAATCTTACATAATAATCAAAATCCCAATGGTCTTGTTTAGAGATCGCATTTGTCATTTGAGTGATATTTTGTGCAATATCACCAAGTAGATCCATTTGTGGGAAATATGTATCATCAACTTCAGATGGGAAGAAGTTTACATGTAAAACTTTTGTAGCTCCCTCTTCATTTTCCATAAAAAATGGTGGTTTTTCAATAACATCATGACCAACATTGATGATTAAGTCTGCTCTATCAATTGCGCAGTGTAAAAAGTCATCTTTTGATAATGCTGCTGTTGAAAGGCAAAGTTTATGGTTCTCATCAACAACCCCTTTACCCATTTGAGTAGAGAAGAAAGGAATACCAGTTTCGTTTACAAAGTTTGTTAAAGCATCACCAATTCTAGTTCTGTTAGCACCACCACCAATACATAATAATGGTCTTTTTGCTTTTTCAATCATTTTAACAGCTTCTAAAATTGCAGATTTTTCAGCATATGGGTATTTGAATTTATGTACTGGATATACATTGTCTTCTACCTCTTCTGCTGCAATATCTTCTGGTAATTCTATATGTACTGCACCTGGTCTTTCAGTTGTAGCAATTTTAAATGCTTCTCTAACCATAGAAGGGATGTTGTTTCCATTTACTACTTGTTTTGCATATTTAGTCATTGGTTTCATCATACCAACGATATCAACAATTTGGAATCTACCTTGTTTTGATTTTTTAATAGGTTTTTGACCTGTAATCATCATCATTGGCATACCACCAAGTTGTGCATAAGCTGCTGCTGTTGCAAAGTTTGTTGCTCCAGGCCCTAAAGTTGAGATACATACTCCAACTTTCCCTGTTAATCTTCCATAAGTTGCAGCCATAAAACCTGCACCTTGTTCATGTCTAGTTAAAATAAGTTTGATTTTATCAGATTTTCTTAAAGATTCTAAAAAGTCTAAATTTTCTTCACCTGGAATACCAAAAATATATTCAACACCTTCATTTTCTAACGCTTTTACAAATAAGTCAGATGCTTTCATCTTACTCTCCATTTTTTTATTAAATTTTATACCGTAGTTTCACACAAAATGTTTTAAATGGTTGTTAAAATTTATAAATAAATTAAATCAAAATGGTAAAATTTAGACAAGTGCGAATAAATGACACAGTCGATTATTTAATATTAGTTAAAGTTTAAACTAATAGATTAAAGCAATATATTAATTTTTGCTAAGTTTACAAAAAAAAATGGCTAACTTACAAAATTGTTAAAAAAAATTAATTTTTTTGCTACAATTATTTTAAGAGCAAAAAAGGTTTTAAAATATGTATGATAGTTTAGATTTATTTGATGAAATTGCTATATATACGGATACTCACGGTAATATTATAGATGCAAATGAAAATTTCTTAAATCTTATTCAAGAAAGAAAAGAGAGTATTTTAGGAAAAAATGAAAAAGAGATTATAAATATAGTAAAAAGTTCACAAAATTGTGAAGATAAAAATACTCCTATAAAAGATAGATTTCCACTCATTATAGAGGAGGAGATTTTGTACTCTTTTGGTTTAAGATTTTATAAGACAAAAAAAGAGTTTATTGTAGAAAATAAACAGGAAAAAATTTTAATCACTAGAAGAGATATAACTGAGTTTAAACAATATATAAATCTTTATCACAATGAAACAAAAATTTTAGAATATATTGCAAAGGGAAAACCTCTAGAGTTTGTCTTAGATAAGATAATAAAAGCAGCTGAGGAAAAAAATCCAAAGATGATGTGTTCTATTTTACTTTTGGATGAATCGAAACAAAAACTTATTAAATGTGCAGCACCTTCATTACCTCAAGAGTATAGTGACAAAATTAATGGAATGAAGATTGGTGAAGAGGTTGGCTCGTGTGGTGCAGCAGTTTTTTTGAAGCAAAGAGTTATTGTAGAGGATATAAGTACTCATAAGAATTGGCAAAGGGCTAAAAATCTTGCTGCAAAATTCAATCTATGTGCTTGCTGGTCTCAACCAATATTCTCTTCAGAAAGGGAAGTATTAGGATCTTTTGCTATTTATTATAAAGAATCAAAATCCCCATCATCTTTTGATATCGATTTAATAGAAAATATTGCAAATATTACAGGAATAGCAATTGAAAAACATACAAATAATCAGAAGTTAAAAAAAGAGGTTGAAGAGAATAAAAGGCAAGAACAACTTCTAATGCATAGATCAAAACAAGCAATGATGGGAGAGATGTTGGAAAATATTGCTCATCAATGGAGACAACCCTTATCGATAATCTCCTCATATGCAACTGGAATTATGATAAAAAAAGCTCATGATATGTGTACTGAAGAGTTAGAAAAAGATGCTTTTGAGGTTATAAATTTAAATGCACAATATCTTTCAAATACAATTGATAATTTTAGAAACTTCTTTTTATCAAGTAGTAAAAAGATAGAGTTTTCTATAGAAGAGACAATCTCCTATACTCTAAAACTTGTTGAATCAAGATTTAATGAAATGGATATAAAACTTTTAAAAGAGATAGAAAATATTAGGTTGTATAGCTATAAAAATGAATTAACACAAGTGTTTGTAAATATTTTTAATAATAGTGCAGATGCCTTAGAAAGTATAGATATAGAAGATAGATATATCTATATTAAATCCTATTATAAAAATAAAACTGTTTTTATTGAGATAATTGATTCTGCAAATGGAGCAAAACAGGAGGTTTTAGATAGAGTTTTTGAACCTTACTTTACTACTAAACATCAAAACTATGGGACAGGGATTGGTTTATATATGTGTAGTGAGATTATAGAAAAACATATAGGTGGTAAAATAGAGGCACAAAATAGTAGTTTTGTACAAGGTAATAAAACCTTTAGAGGTTTAAAGTTTATTATTCAAATAGGTGTAAAAGAGGATTAAATCTCCCCTTTTATATTTTCTAGTTTTTCGATTTTGTTTAAAAACTTCTCTTTTTTTGATTCTACAAAATCGATTCTATCTTTATTTATTTCCACATATTGGTTTTTAGAGTATTGGATGATTTTATATAGATAGTTTCTTTTTGAAGTTAAGAAGTCTTCAATTTTCTCAAACCCAAAGTTAGCTTTTAGTTTTGTAAGTATCTCATCCTCTCTTGGGTGATAAATATTGAATTTCGTTGGTTCTTTCTCATATAAAATCACAGATTCTGCAATTTGTTGCTCAAAGTGTGCAATAGTTGCTTGGGTTGTTTGGATATAACTATAAGATAAAGCCCCATTAAAATAAGCAAATTTTTTTCTAAGTGCTGAGATGTTTTCTAAAATTGCTCTATGGTAGCTTCTTAAAACATTTTCATAAACTTTTGCTGCAAAGTGTCTCGTTGCTGAAAACTCTAAATCTGAGGCAATCTCTCTGTGTTTTTTGATAAGTTCATAAGGCTCTTGCCATCTATGAACTCTATGTTTAATATCTCTATAAACATTTCTAAAAGCTTCTGCTGAATCTAACTCCACAACCTTTAATTGTTTTATTGCCCTTTTAAACATCTTATCAATCATTTGATCATCATAAAAAAGAGATTTGTAAACATTGTCACTATCTATCCAGTATGTATCATACTCAATCTCTTCAAAACTATCTTTATGTAAAAATCCACTTTTTCTCTCATATCTATAAGCTTTTTGTTTTTTGATATTTTTATAGGTTTCATGAGCCATTTTTTCCATAATAGATTCTAAGGCATTGTAGATATCAAAAAGTTGTTTTGAGTAGGTTTTATGGATATTATCAAAGGCTTCTAAAACTTCTGGTTCTGCAGTTTCTAAAATCTCTGAAAGGGAGTTATAAACACCAATAATAGTCTCATACTCTTTTACTAAAATATCGCAAATACCTTTTAAATCTTTTTTAATAGCATACTCTTTTGAATCAGCAGCTTGTGGTCTAATTGTATTTTCAATAAAATCCAAAACCTTTTGGATATTAGAGTCTTCTAAAAGCTTTTTATTTCCAGAAGCATCTTTATTCTCTATATTTCTAATTTTACTCTTGTATTCATTGAATTTATCTTGAAAAAAGTCTAATGATTCAACATCATTATCTTTCAAATCTACTTTAAACTCTTTAATAAATTTTTCATACTCATCATGGATTAGGATATCTTTATGTGCTGACCTTGATTCAAGTGCCATTTTTGCTGAGATTGGTATAACTTCTGCAAAATATTTAGAGAACCTTTCAGATACATACTTTGTTGTTGTTTCTATTTGTTCTTGATTGAATTTATCTTTTTGGTTTAATACACATAAAGATTTATTTTGAAAATGCTCCATATACTCTTCTAAAACTTGAGCTTCAGACATTTTCCCTGCATTATCAATTAGGGTTAACCAAATAATACCACCAACATCTCTTAAAACTCTTCTTGTAGTATCTGTATCACTTTGAGATTGAGAGTTAAGACCTGGGGTATCTACAAAAGAGATATCTTTTAAAATATCCATAGGGGCATAAAGTGTAAGATATTTTATCTCTTTCATATCATGTTTTCGCTGATCCGTAAAATCTGCAATTGCTTCTATTGGAGCATACTCTTGAGCACCTGAGTAGTATGTGATTTTTAGTTTATACTCTTCCCCATAGTTGATAAAGTTTACCTTTGAAGTTACAGGAGTGATACCTGTAGGTAAAATATTTTTTGAAAGTAGGGCATTTAAAAAAGTAGACTTACCAGATGAAAACTGCCCTGTAATTGCAACTTCCATTGGGTATCTTGCTCTTCTCATCTGTTTGTCTAAAATAGATTTTAATTGAACAGATGGCAAAAACTCTTGGTCTAAAAGTTTATCTCTTACCCTTTTTATATCACCAACAAGACCCTCTTCATACTCCTCTTGTTTTACTTCAATAAACTTTTCATTGAACTCTTTTACAAAACTATTTAAAATACTCATGATTTAAGTCCTTTGATTACAGATTCAAGTTTTTTGATTTTTTTATGAATTTCGATTGTCATCTCATCTTTATTGGCTTCATTCTCCTCATAAGTGGCAATTCTATTTTGTAATGCTTTTTCATCTTTTTTCAGTTTATGCTCAAATACTAATAGTGGTTCAGCAATCTGTTTAAAAAAGTTTTCAATTAATATTTGAGAAACACTATTTGCTTTTTGTTTAATGCTCTCCTCAATAGGTGAAAACTCTTCATTTATAAAAGTTTCAATTGTTCTATCAAACTCTGGGAGTTTATTTGCTTTTACATTTTTTACCTCTGCAAGAATTTTTGAGATTAGAACCTCATTTGAAGAGGTTAAAAACCCAGATTTAAAGTCATCTTGGAAAAATCCCCTTGCATCAAAGTTGTCATTTTTGTGTCCAATAACAAAACCTAAATCTTGATATTTTTGTTCACAAATCTCCCCAATACTTTGAGACTTTTTAATAAACTTATATCTATAGTCTCTAATGATATCTATAATTCCATCTTTTATTGCAGTTTCAATAATGATTTTAACCCTTGAACTTTCAGGTCTTTTTTTAGTTTTTTCTAAAGAGTATTTAACATCATTAAAAACCCTTTGTCTAATAATATTTTGTAAATCAATCAACTCAGTTGAAAGGAAAGTCTCCAATGTTTCTAAGTAGTTTTTGGCATCTTTTTTATATAGATTTATATCCTCATTTAAGCTATCAAAGATTTTTTCATTTGTCTCTTTTTTCTTATTGAACTCTTCTAAGTCTGCTTCTAGTTCCTCTTTGGATTTTGATAAAAGGATTAGTTCATAATTAAAAGATTTCATCTCCTTTTCTATCACTTTAAGTAGTTGGGTTTTTGTCCCTTTTATTATAAGGTCAGATTTACTAGAGTTTGTACCAAATAGTGTATCATCAAGATATTTTTCAATCTCTAAAATACCAGTATCTTCTAGTTTGTAGCCAGCTTCTAAAGCCTCTTTTTCTCTACCTGTTCTATGGTAAAGTGCCATTTTCCCAGAGATAGGGATAAATTTTATATGGCTAAGTATATAATCTAGTTTACTATCTTTGTTTTGATTTTTTAATTGGGTTTCAATAGATGATTTAGTATAGTTTATAACCTCTTGAAGTTGCTCACTTGAAACAGTATCAGCTCTTGTGATTACAATTAAAAGTTTTGTGATATTTTGATAAAGTAGGGCATCAATTATAAACTCAACATCTTTTAAAGTTGCACTTTGTGATACATTCATTAAATGAAGCATTAAATCACATTGACTTAAATACTCTTTTGTTATCTCTTCTCTTTGAATAACAGGGTCATCAAGTCCTGGAGTATCAACTATCTCTATCCCTTCTTCTAAAAATTTTAAATCTGATTTTAACTCTACATATTTTACAAGGTTACATTTTTTTCCACTAGCTTCTGCTGAAGTATATGAAGCAAGATTATTTATATCTACATCTTCATTTAAAGATTCCTCTTTTATTATCTCACCTAGTTTATCCCCAAATAGTTTTTTTGTTTCCTCTACAAACTCTTTTATAGATTCAATCTCATCAGAAGATTTTTCAATCTTTTCCCACTCTAATCTATTCCAGTAAAAAACTTTTGCAGAGGGTTTTCCATGTTTTACAATTGTTAAATTAGCAGTTTCAGGAACAACAGCACTTCCTAGAATCTCTTGACCCATTAGAGCATTTAACATAGTAGATTTACCAGCATTCATTACACCTGTTATACCAATAGAGAATTTTTGATTATCTAAGTAGTCTTTAGTGTTTTTTAGTTCAGTTTTAAAGTCTTCAGTTTGAAAGGTTGTATTTAAATCATCAATTAAGATATCTAATTCTGCTTTTGCTTCTTTAAATGGTTTTTTAGTATATGAAAGCTCAGCTTGCTCTTGTGATAACTCATCAATTATCTCATCTGGATCAAATAAGGAGATAAGTTTTTTAAAATCAGTCTCTTCTATAATATTCTCTTTTTTTAGATACTCAAAGGCATTATGAAGCTCTTGAACATGGGATTTCTTTGTGTCATAGTTTATAGCTTCCACTAAGCAGTGTTGAAACTGTAATAGGTCATCAAGGGTTTTAACCTCTTTTGAGGTCACATGGGAGATAAGTTTTTTAAAACTGTCTAGGGTTATAAATCTTTCATAATTCTTTCTTGTTGCACTTAAAGCCAAAGCAGCTACATCAAAAAACTCATCTTTATCTTTGTTTTCTAATGTTCCAAAGGTAGTTGTTTGTTCAATGTTAGTTCCATGGTATAGTAAGAAGTAATCTTTTGCTAAAGACATTTTTTTCCTTTCAGTAATGGTTTTAAAAGAGGATTAAAACAACATCACAGGTGATAATTTCAATACATAAAATAAAATTTTTTTTAAATTTTCAAACTAATTTTTTTGTCCTTAAATAGAAAAAGCCAATTACTCCTAAGAATAATTGACTTTTTTTATGAAGCTCTTATTTAAGTTATTTTAATAATTGCTTATTAAAAATAATATCTAAAGAGTTCTGATTTGTAATTAAAAATTAAGAAATTTATTGTTGTATTATTGTTAGATGTTACCTATATTGACAATAGTATTATTTATGTTTAGCTTATTACCAACTTTCACTCATTATTTAAACCTTTATTGATAGGTTTTTATTTGAATTATTATTAATTTTTAATATGGTTATTTTATAACTCATCTTTTAAACCCTTTAAAATTGATAAGCAAGTTTTATTATCTGTTGTATCAAGAGCTTTTTTTATTGAGTTTGCAATTTTATCTTTTTCGTAATATCGTAAAGCATTTAGAAGTTGATCCTCTTTCTCTTGGGTTATGAAATTTGAAGATTCAATATCATCTATCATCTCGTTTATGATTTGGTTTAAATCCTCTTTTGAAATAAACGATTTTCTTTCTTCAATCAATGGTGAGATTTTATTGTTTATAGTTTCACATATATTATCCAAAGTAGATTTGATTTGAATAACATCTTCATTTGTGTAATCACCAAGATTAATCTTTTTTGCAAGCTCAAATAGTTTAGTGATTTTTAGATTCCCACTTGCACCTTTTATTTTATGAATCAGTTCTTTAAACTCAATAGAGTTATCATCTACATTCTCAAAAGTATTTGAAAATTGCTCTTTAAAACGGTGATACATTTTATATATAGATTGTTCCTCTATTTGTAATTCATCTTGTAGTTTTTTTATCTCTATGCCATCAATTGAGATTAGAGTTTGATTTTTAGAGCTATTTTCTTCTAAAGTATTGTTTTCTACATCAAAGTATTTTTTTATAATCATCTCTAACTCTTTTGTATCAATTGGTTTTGCAATATGATGATTCATTCCAGCTTTAGAAGAGCGCATTTTATCATCTTTCATAACAGCAGCACTTAAGGCTATGATTGGAATTTTTCTATTAAATTCTCTGATTTTTTTACTTGCTTCAAAGCCATCCATCACTGGCATTTGTATATCCATAAAAATAATATCAAACTCTTTATTAGCAACTATATCAACAGCTTCTTTACCATTATTAGCAATAGTAACTTCAAATCCATAGTTTTTTAATATAGTATTTGCAACAATTTGATTAATCTCATTATCTTCAACTAGTAAAGCTAATTTACTAGATGGTAATTTAACAAACTCTTTCTCCTCTTTAGATATAACATTTATATTTAATTTAAATAAAGAGTTATAAAGGCCTGATGGAGTATAAGGTTTCTCTAGAACTTTTTCTATTCTAAGTTGTTTTTGTGTTGCAATAGAATTAAGTTTCTCTTTTGCAAGTGCAGTTATCATTAAAATATATGGTACACTAATTTTTCTTTCTTGAAGTATCTCAATAAGGGATAAACCATCAATATGTGGCATTTTCCAATCAATTAACATATAATCAAATTGCTCTTTTTCTAAAATAGAAAGTGCCTCTAAGCCATCTTTTGCTTCAGTTGGTATAATCTCCCAAGATTGAAGAATATTTACAAGATATTCTCTATCTATTGGATTATCCTCAACAACTAAAAATTTTTGATCTTTTAAAGTGCTAGTATTGATTAGGTTTTCATTAGGGATATACTCAAAAGGTATAGTAAAACAAAAGGTACTAACAACTCCCTCTTTTGATTTAAATGAGACTTTCCCATTTAACAATTCAACAAGTTGTTTAGTGATTAAAAGACCAAGTCCAGTTCCTCCATACTCCCTTGTGATTGTATTGTCAGCTTGTTCAAAAGCTTTAAATAGTTTCTTTTGATTCTCTTCACTAATACCTATTCCCGTATCTTCAACACAGAAGTGAAGGGTTATAGTTTTATTATCTTTAGAGTCTATAGATGCTTTTAATGCTATATAACCATTATGGGTAAACTTCATACTATTTCCAATAAGATTATTAAAGATTTGTGTTATTCTTAGTGTATCACCCACTAAAATCTTTGGGATATTTGGTTCAATAGAAAAACTAAACTCTATACCCTTTTGATTTACTTGATAGCTAAATAGGTTACTAATATTTTCTAATACTTCTTCAAATATAAACTCTTTATTTACAATATCAAGTTTACCCGCTTCTATTTTACTGTAATCTAAAATATCGTTGATTATATGAAGGAGTGAAGTTGATGAGCTTTTAATCTTTTGTAGGTAATCATTTTGTTCTTTACTTAAATCTGTATCTAAAACTATATTTGTAAGACCAATGATACCATTAAGTGGTGTTCTTATCTCATGGGACATATTTGCTAAGAAGTTAGATTTGGCATCATTTGCTTTCTCTGCAATCTCTTTTGCATTTTTTAATTCCTTGGATTTATTTTTTAATTCCTTTTGAGTTAGTAATAATTGATCATTTTGTATAGTTAACTCATTTGAGATTTTAATTGCATTCTCTTTTTCTATCAATAAAGATTCAAATAGCAGTTTTTGTTTTCTTAGATTTGGTTTGAAAAAGTATTGCCATAAGATATATAATAAGAAAATCATCAATGTAGCTTCACTAAATTTTACTATTTTAAAGATCTGTATAGTTTTATTATATTGGCTTTCATGAAACTCAACTGCATCATCTAAAAGTTTTAATATCTCTTGACTTGATAAAAAAATCTCTTTGTATAGTTTTTCAGAAGGCTCCTCTATCATCTGCTTGTGAAGTGATAGGTATTTTTTATGTTTTTCACTAATATTATTAGTGCTATAAAACTCAAACTCCTCTTTATTTAGCTTTGATACAATCCATTTGTGATCCTCTTCCATAAGCTTTATCGCCTCAGTATATAAAAGGTAGTTAGATTTATCTTTTAAGAAATTGTTTGCATTTATAACTAATCTTTGAGATAACATTCTTTGCTTACCAGATTTGTTTATCATCTCACCATATGAATTGTGTTGATCCAAGTAAAAATTAAATATCAATAAACTTATGATAAAAGTGACAAAGAGTAAAACAAAAGAGTAAGAGGATTTATTTGATTCTTTTTCAAATAGATTTACATCTACTAATTCTTTTTTTTGATTTTTGATATTTTGAAGTAGATTCTCCTCCTTTTGATATTGTTTTTTTCTTATTTTTGAATCAATAAAGATACTAACTCCTATTAGAACTAATAGGATTATTATAAATATCAAGAAACTGTTAGTTACATTGTAGTTATAGTCTAGAATTATCTCTCTTTTTTTCTCTTTTATCATCCCCCAATTGGTTTTTAATTTAAATAACTCTTCATCTGATATTGATTTATATCCTTTGTTTATTATAGATAAAAGTAGGGGGTTGTTTTTATTTACTGCATAATATAAAGAGAAGTCAAGTTTATTTTTATCTTCTAAAATATTAAGGGTAAAATTATTGATAAATAGATTGCTTGAGCTTATTAAATAGTTTGAAACAGAATAGTTTTCTAAAAAAGCATCAATATTATTGTTAATTAGAGCAGTTAACATCTCTTTTACATCATTATAATAAATAACTTTTTGTTTTGGATAGTTTTGTTTTATAAATTTATCAAAAATAGAATCTTTTTGAATACCTAAAATACCATCACTTAACTCATTAATCTGTTTATAATCACTTAGACTAACTATCCCTGTCAAAAGTTTAAGAGTTGGTTTATCACTAAAAGAGTACTCCTTTTGTCTTTGTTTAGTTAAAGCCATATTCCCTATTAAATCAACTTTGTTCTCTTTTAACATTTTCATATGTTCATTCCAACTATAGCCATTAACAAACTCAAGTTTTATCCCTAATTTGTTTGTTATAAGTTTTGTAAGGTCAATTAAGTATCCAGTTGGACCATATTCTGACATATAGTTGAAAGGTTGCCAGTTTTTGTAGCTTGGCATCTTTATTGTTTTTTTGGTTTTTAAGTACTCTTTCTCTTCCTTTGTCAAAAGTTGATTTAAGGTTTTATCTTTTGTATCTTTTCTTAACTCACCAAACCATTTATTATTTAACTCCTCTTGTTTTTTTACGGAAAGATTTATAAAGGCTTTATTAATTATTGATATTAGATGAGGTTCGCTATTTAAGGTTGCAAAATGAAAGGTACTAGTTTTTCTATAAAGGTTATCCTCTAAGTTGTTAGAGATTTTTAACTCTTTATATCCATACTTTTTTATAAAATATGAGGCAACATATCTATCACTTATAAAGGCATCAATTTCTTTATGAAATAAGGCATCTAATTTAGTGTTTATATCGGGAAGATAAACCTTTTTTATCTCAGGGTAATCTCTTAATACTATCTCTTGATACCAACCTTTTGTTACCCCAACTGTTTTACCAAAAAGATCTTTTAAAGATCTAATATCTTTTGAGTCTTTTCTTTGAATATAGCTGTGAACACCACTTAAATACCCTTTTGAGAAATTGAAAATCTTATCTCTTTCATCATCTTTATATATTGTGTGGATAAGGTCAATTTCACCATTTTTAAAATCTTTATAAAGGTTTGTCCAAGTATCAGTTTTATATTTTATTTTTAAACCGGTATCTTTTAATAGTAGCTCAAGAAGCTCAATTGAATATCCCATAGGTTTATTATTGATTGCAAAATCAATAGGTTCATAATCAACTTCATTTGAGACTGTTATAACTTTTTTTGTTTTTATATAGTTAATCTCTTCCTTAGTCAAATTTAAAGAGTTGTTAGCTAAAAGTGTATCAAGTAATAGTAAGTGTATAAGCAGAAACATTAGTACTTTAAAGTGCTTCATTATAAAAAACCTTTTCAAGTTATAACTTTTTATATTTAATTATAATAGCTATAACTTAAAAATAGAATGATTTTATTATTTAATAAGATTATCTTTAAAAAGTTTTATATTTATAAAAAAATTATAATTTTCAAACTCTATAAGGCCTACTATAAAGTTAATTGAGAATTATATTAATTATCAATAATAAAAAATATTTCTTTATGAAAAAATTTGGTTTTTTGTTTATTTAGTTAATAAAATATAAATTTATATTATCTATTAGAGATAATAAAAAGGATAATTTGTTTGGTGTATTGCATTGAGTGAAAAAGTTTAAAAGTGGAGTTTAAAGTTAATAAGTGTGTAGAATATGAGAGGTTTCCTCTCATACTCTTATCTTAATGCTACTAGTTTTCTTCTTAAGTAAGCAATTTTGTTTTGTAATGGTAAGTGTTTTGGACAATGGTCTTCACAAGCTAATAATGACATACAACCAAAGATACCATCATCATCACCAATCAATTCATAGAAATCTTCTGCAGTTCTTTTATCGTGTGGGTCAATTTCAAATCTTGCAACTCTGTTCATTCCAACAGGTCCAACAAAATCTGGTCTCATAAGCATTGTACCACAAGAAGCTACACAAATACCACACTCAATACATCTATCTAATTCGAATGTATCATTTGCAACATCTGGATCAACTCTCTCTTCCATTTTAGAGATATCAGTCTCTTCATTTGTAACAACCCATGATTCAACTCTTTTAGACATTGCGTCCATCCATTTACCAGTGTTTACTGATAAATCTTTGATTAATTCAAATGCAGGCATTGGAAGTAGTGTTAATTTCCCTTCTGGGTAGTTTGCAACTAGTGTTCTACAAGCAAGACTTGGTTTACCATTTACAACCATACCACAAGAACCACAAATACCAGCTCTACATACAAAATCAAATGATAAATCTGGATCTAGGTTTTCTCTAATATATGTTAATGCGATAAAAAGAGTCATACCTGGAGTTTCTTCTAACTTGTACTCAACATAATGCGGTTTTGAAACCGCACTTCTTGGATTAAATTTAAGTACTTTAATTGTAATTTCTCTACCTTTTTGTGTACTCATTACTTATCTCCTGCTCTTTCGTTTTTAGCTTTATAGTTCATTGGTAATTCAAATGGCATTAATGCATCTTGAATTTCGTGTCTATCTTTACCTTCAGCTTCCATTTTTTCAGTGATTTCATCAACTTCAGCTTGTCTTTTTGCAGATAAATCATTTTCAATAATCATACCCTTAGCACCATAACCTCTAAATGCTGGAGGCATCTCCATTTTCATAATATCTAAATCTGCATACTCAATTGTTGGTTCAATAGCCTCACTGTCTGGCCAAGAACATAATGTTCTTTTCATCCAGTTAGCATCATCTCTTTTAAGATAATCTTCTCTATAGTGTGCACCTCTAGATTCAGTTCTATCTCTAGCACCTTTAGCTACACATAATGCAACTTTTAACATCTTAGGAACTCTATATGCCTCTTCAAGTTCTGGGTTACCAGCTCTCTCTTTAGATTTAACTGTGATTTGTTTAGTTTTAACTAATAACTCTTTTAACTCTTCAACAGCTTCTGCAAGAGGTTCACCAGATCTGAAAATACCAACTTTATCATCCATTAGTTCTTTCATTCTATTTTTGATTTTGAAGATATCTTCGTTACCACTGTAAGATAAAATCTCATCTAAATATGCATCTTGTGCATCAACAAATTTTTGAATTGTTGCAGTTGGAATAGTAACATCATTTTCTAAACAAAAATCTGCAAAGTAGTTACCAATAATCATACCAGCAACAACTGTTTCAGAAACTGAGTTTCCTCCAAGTCTGTTAAATCCATGCATATCCCAACAAGCAGCTTCACCACAAGCAAATAAACCAGATAATCTAGTAGACTCACCAGTTGGTTTAGTTCTAATACCACCCATAGAGTAGTGTTGCATTGGAAGAACTGGAGCCCAACCTTTTTGACCTTCGTCAGCTGGATCGATACCATTAAAGATTTGACAAATCTCTTGTACATCTCTTAAGTTTCTTTCAATATGTTCTCTACCTAAAATAGAGATATCTAACCATACGTGGAAACCATAAGGTGAAGGTACACCTTTACCATTTCTAATATGCTCAATCATTCTTCTTGAAACAACGTCTCTTGAAGCAAGCTCTTTTTTCTCTGGCTCATAATCTGGCATAAATCTGTGACCGTCAACATCTCTTAAGATACCACCATCACCTCTACAACCCTCAGTTAATAAAATCCCTGATGGCACGATTGGAGTTGGGTGAAATTGAACAGCTTCCATATTTGATAAAGTTGCAACACCAGTTTCAAGTGCAATAGCAGCACCTGTACCTTCACAAATTACAGCATTTGTAGTTTGTTTGAATACTCTACCATATCCACCAGTAGCTATACATGTACCTTTAGCAACATAAGCTTCTAGTTCACCAGTGATTAAATCTCTAACTACAGCACCATAACATCTTCCATCTTCATGGATAATAGATAATGCTTCTTTTCTATCTCTGATATCAACATCATGTTTTAAAGCTTCATTTGCAACACCAAATAACATTGTATGTCCTGTTGCATCTGCTGTATAACAAGTTCTCCATTTTTTAGTTCCACCAAAGTCTCTTGAGTGGATTAATCCATGTCTATCTTCATCTTCAGTAATAGTTGTTTTCTTAGCATTGATAACTGCTTCTCTTGTACCAGCTTTAACTCTAGACCAAGGCACACCCCAAGAAGCTAATTCTCTAATCGCTTTTGGTGCAGTTGTAACGAACATTCTTGCAACATCTTGATCACATCCCCAGTCAGAACCTTTTACAGTATCTGCGAAGTGTAAATCTTCATTATCTCCATCAGACATTTTAGAGTTACCTAAAGATGCTTGCATACCACCTTGTGCAGCAGCACTATGAGATCTTTTTACAGGAACTAAAGATAATACAACTGTACTTAATCCTTTTTTTTGTGCAGCAACTGCGGCTCTAAGTCCAGCAAGTCCACCACCAATAACTAATGCATCACAGTAATTAATTTTCATTATTTAAGCCCCTTCATAATTGTTGATTCAACTTTTGCAATTGTTGGATTATATCTTTCACCAACATTGTTTTTATGTTCATAACCAATTTTCATATAAGCTGCTAGTGTTGCAAAACCTAGAATTAAGAAAAACCAAGTTAATGCTTTTTTATATGTTTTAAGTTTTTTTCTTGTAGCTTTTGGATTATCTCCATCAAACCATCCCCATTTTACAGCTAATCTATATAATCCAATTGTTCCATGGAATTCAACAGCTAATAATAAAAGGATATACAATGGCCACATCCACTCTGACCAAACTCTATCTGCAGATGCATATGGACCAATTGCCTCTGAGTGAGTCATAATGATATAGATATGAACTGAACCTAAGAAGAACATTGCAAAACCAGTAAATGCTTGAATAAACCATAACTTAGTATCTTCATGTCCCATGTTATCAGCATGAGCTTTCATAACTTGATATTGCTTGAAATTCCCTGGAAGTTTTCTCATACCCATTGCAGCGTGTGTAATAAATACAATAAACACTATTAATGCAATAATAGATACTAGTAATGGATTACCACCTTCGAAAATAAAACTAGCTTCAAAAAATTTAGTAACAGAGTACATAAAATCCTTACTAACTAGAATTGAAGACACCATAAACATGTGTCCCCACATAAAAAGACCTAGAAATAATCCAGTCGCACTTTGAATATAGTCAAGCTTTGCTGGGACTCTACTCTTCTTTCTCTCTACAGTCTTACCTAAATAACCTTCTATTAGGTCACTCATTTGACATCCTTTCATATGAATTTGATTTTGTATATTAATAGCATAATAATAGCTTAACTGTACTTAATATCTAAAAAAAATGTTATGTAAAAGTTATGTACAATTATTGTGCAAAATAATATTCTGAACTCTCTTAAAGCCCTAAAATAGGGTTTTTATATGGTGTTTTGTTGAAATGATAACTTTTTAAAGATTTGGACATATGTTACAAAATCACACACAAGTAATTGCAAGAGTAAGGTAATAATTTGATTATGAAAGAAAAAGAATTTTAAAATTAAAATAGGATTTTTTTTGTCGTATTTTATTAGTAAGGGGTTAACCTTACTAATATTATTTTATAAATAAAGATTGGATAGCTATTTGTGTAAAGTCAATTAATGTATCGATATTTAAAATTGGTATGAAGAATACAATTGCACTACCAATACCACCAATGATTGTAACAATTGCTAAGAATGCAATTGCATAAGTTGAAACTCTTTTATCATTGAAGTCGTTACTTACACACTCTTCACTTGTTGGATAAAAATACATCATCGCAATAAGTTTAAAGTAGTAGTAAATTGATACAAATGTAGCAATAATTGCTAACACTGCTAATAGTGAGTATCCAGAATTAACAGCTTCTGTAAATACATAGAATTTACCAATAAAACCTATTGTTGAAGGGATACCTGCAAGTGAGAATAAGAATATTGTCATCATTGCAGCTAAAAATGGTCTCTCTTTTGCTAAACCTTTAAAGTCATCATAGGTAACTCTTACTTTTGTTTCAGAGATAATATGTGAAATAATACCAAATGAACCAAGAGCAGATAGTAAATAAGCGATTAGATAAAACACTGTTGCATATGCTGCATCAATGTTTTGACCAAGAGCAATAAATGCTAATAGTAAATAACCTGTATGTACAATTGATGATGCTGCTAACATTCTTTTTACAATTTTTTGAGTTACTGCTAACCAAGTACCAAATACTAAAGTGAAGATGATAATTATATAAATAATTGAATCCCAGAAGTCTATCATTGTTCCCATATCTTGTAAGATTGCTCTTAAGAAGAATGAGAAAATTGCAATTTTAAATGTAGATGCCATATATGCAGTGATGATCATTGGAGCACCTCTATACACATCTAGTACCCAAGATTGGAATGGGAACGCTGCAACTTTAAATAGGAATGTAAATAGAATTAATGTTAAACCAATATAAACTAAGGCTAAATCTCCATTACTATGAGTTGAGATAAATGTTGCAATCTCTGTTAAGTTTGTAGTTTGAGTTGCCCCATAAACTAATACAACACCTAATAGATAAAAACCACCAATAAAAGAACCTAAAACTAAATATTTGAAAATAGCTTCAACCCTTTTTGAGTCATCAGTGTTATATCCAACCATAATATAAACAGCAAAAGATGCAATCTCTAAAGCGATATATGCAGTTACTAACTCGTTAGCATTTGCTAACATCATCATACCAAATAAAGCAAATAATAAGATAGAGAAAAACTCACCTTTAAAGTAGCTTCTTGATTGGAAATAGTTTTCACCAATTAATAAAGTTAATAAAGTACCACCAATTAAAAGTATATTAAAGAAGTTTGAGAATGAATCAAAAATCAATACACCATTAAAGATTGAATCGTATGGTTTAACAGAGTAAGACTCACCAAATGGAACAAAACTTAATATAAGTGTTAATATCAATACAACTGAAGAAACAATAATATATTGTTTAGTATTAAATTTGTTTTCAAACATACTCATTAGCATTAAAGCAACAGCTGCTACTAAAACTAATGATACAGGTAAAATATGTATTAAGTTACTCATTTTGTTGCTCCAATATGTAAAATGTCATTTAAATAGTGTGTTACTGTTGGTTCAAATTTATCAATAAAGATATCTGGATAGATACCCATTAAAAATACTAAGAAAACCCATGGTGCTAAACCAACAATCTCTTTTATTTTTAAATCTCTAAATTTTAATGTTTCACCATTTCTATCTTGTAAGATAGCTCTTTGGAACATCCATAACATATAAGAAGCACCGATTATTACTGTTAGTGCTGAGATATATCCTAAAGTGTGATTAAACTCATAAATACCAAAGATAATTAAAAGTTCTGATACAAATCCATTTGTTCCTGGAAGTCCAACATTTGCAAATAACATAATTGCAAAGATAGTTGTAAAAATTGGTGATTGTTTTGCTAGTCCACCTAAATCTTTTATTGTTTTATATCCTGTTTCATCATGGATGATTCCAACCAATAAGAATAGTGCCCCTGTAGCAATTGCGTGTGCAATGATCAAGTATAAAGCACCATTGATACCAAAAGCATTTAGTGAGAAGATACCAGCTGCAATAAAACTTAAGTGTGAAGCTGAAGAGTATGCAAACATTCTTTTAATATCATCTTGCATAAGTGCAGCAATACCAAAGTAAACAAGACCAAATAGTCCTATAAATACAAACCAGCTAGAGAACTCAACATAGATCTCTGGGAAGATAGGAATTAAAAATCTAACAACTGCATAAACCCCAAGTTTTGCCATGATTGAAGATAATAAGAAAACTGCACCAGTTGGAGCATTTTTATATGTTTCCATAATCCATGTATGTAATGGGAACATTGGAATTTTAATAGCAAACGCTGAAAGGAAAGCTAAAAATAACCAAATCTTCTCATTATAACTTAGTGATGTAATCTGAGTGAAGCTATCGTATTGGAAAGACCAAGCACCAAACTCATTATGATAAGTTACACCTAAATAGATAATTGCAACAAACATTAAAAGTGAACCAAGCATTGTATAAACAGTTACTTTAATTGTTGTAAATACTTTATCTCCAAATCCATAAATACCAATCATTAAGAATACTGGTAATAACATAACTTCCCAGAAGAAATAGAATAAAACAACATCTAGTGCTAAAAGTGACCCAGTAACACCTGTTTGAACCAATAACATATTGATCCAGTAACCCTTTGTTCTACCATCCCAAAGTAAAAGATATGCTGTTGGAATTAAAATAGCAATCATCATTAAAATTGTTAATGAGAAACCATCAACACCAATATAGTAATTAATACCATATGACTCAATCCAAGGAACATTAGTAACAAACTGCATCCCTGCACTTGGTTCAAAATCGATATAGATTTTAAGAACAAGTGCTAAGATAACAGTAGTAGTTAAAAATGCAATATTTCTAACTGTTTCTATATGTTTCGTTGTAATCATTAAACCAAAGGCAACAACCGCTGGTAAAAAGATAATAAATGATAATATATCTGCACTCATCTTATAATCCTAAAGAAATATATAAATAAACAAATACACAGCTCATACCAATAAGCATAAACGCTGCGTAAAATCTTACATTTGCATTTTGTAAAGTTGCAACTTTTTTACCAAATGTAATAAACTCATTACAAATTGCCATGATAAATCCATCAATGATTTTTGTATCAAGAACTCTATCTATAAAAGTTGAAACTTTTTTAGATGCTTGAACAAATACTAAATCATAGAACTCATCAACATAGAATTTATTTGCAATGATACCTTTTTCGTCTTCTGGTTTGTAAACATCAAAGTTAGCATATTTTTTATAAGCTACAACAATACCAGCAACAGCAACAATAATTGATAAGGCCATTAATATATACTCAGTTAAATGAGACATATGGATATGTGTTGAGTTAGTTTGTGCTAACCAAGTATCAACTAAGTGATGACCACCAAATATAGCTGGTAAGTTTAAGAATCCAGCTCCCACTGCACCAATAGCTAATATAAACAATGGGAAGGTGATTGTTTTTGATGTGTACACATAGTGTGCTGCATGTTTGTTTGGTGCAACAAAAAGGATGAAATACATTCTAAACATATAAAATGCTGTTAAAAATGCTGTAAACATCCCAATTGCCCAAATCAGATATTGCCCCTCTTGGAAAGCAGCTGCTAAAATTGCATCTTTTGAAAAGAATCCAGAAAATGGAGGGATACCAGAGATTGCAATAACACCAATTAAGAATGTAATTCCAATAATTGGAAGTTGAACTCTATGTTGTGCCATTTTAAAAATGTTTTGTTCGTGGTGTAAAGCAATAATCATACCACCTGCACCCATGAATAACATAGCTTTAAAGAAAGCATGTGTAAATACATGGAATAAACCAGAACTATAAAAACCAAGTCCTACTGCAATAAACATATATCCTAATTGAGACATTGTTGAGTAAGCAAGGATTTTTTTAATATCTTGTTGTCTTGTTGCAATAACAGCTGCAAGCAATGCTGAAAATGCACCAATATAAGCTATAAAGGTACCAATACCTTCTATACCACTATATAAGAAGTGGAATCTTGCAACCATATAAACCCCAGCTGTTACCATTGTAGCTGCGTGGATTAATGCTGAAATTGGTGTAGGACCAGCCATCGCATCAGGAAGCCATACATATAATGGAATCTGTGCTGATTTACCCATAGCCCCAACAAATAGTAAGAAACCAGATAGTGCTAAAAGACTAGGAGATGCATTTGAAATATTAGCTTCTAAAGATGTAAAGCTTAAATCAACCTCACCTAAAGCAAAGAATAGTGTAATAAGCCCTAAAAGGAAACCAAAATCCCCAACTCTATTTGCAATAAATGCTTTGTTACCAGCAATAACATTATCTTTATCAGTATAATAGAAAGCAATTAGTAGGTATGAACAAACACCAACCCCTTCCCATCCAATAAATAAAATAATTGGGTTATCTGCTAATACAAGGATCAACATTGATGCTAAGAAAAGATTGAAGTATGCAAAAAACTTACCAAAACCTGCATCACCTGTCATATATCCAATAGCATAGATATGGATTAACCATCCAACAAATGTTACAAACATTGCCATAAAGATAGCTAGGTTATCACCTAAAAATCCCATTGCAATATTTAATGTATCTAAACTTAACCATGTAAATACTGTTTGTTTAAAAGTTATATCGCCATCTACCATTTGTAAAAATAAAGATAGTGTTATTAAAAAGGCAATTAAAGGTGTACCTGTTCCAATAATAGAAAATACAAGTTCAGATACTGGTTTTCTCTTTACATGGTAAAAATAGATTCCACCATTTAAGATTGCACCTAATAGTGGAGCAAGTATTATCCAAACAAGAAGTGAAGTATCCATCATGATCTCTCTCCTTGTGTTAATGTAGTAAAGATATCTGTATCTAAAGATTTTTTAGATCTAAATAATAAAATTATTACAGATAAGAATATTGCAGCTTCAGCAGCAGCAATAGAGATTACCATAACTGTAATGATTTGTGGATCCATATTGAAATGGTATCTTGCAAATGTTATAAGGAAAAGGTTAATCCCATTTAACATAAGTTCGATTGACATATAGATTACAAATATATTTCTTCTTGCGATTACACCTATAACTCCGATTGAAAAAAGAATCATAGAAACAAAAGCATATGATGTTAAACTGATCATGCGTCTTCCTTATTCACTTTTTTTCTTTTTGCTAATACAATTGAACCAACTAATGCTATAAGTAGTAAAATTGAGATAAGCTCGAATGAAATAATCCAATCGTTATATAATAATTTACCGATTGGTTTAATATCTCCGAAACTGCTTTCAACAATTTTCATATCAGCATCAGGTAGATTAGAAACAGCTTTTAAGATAACGATATTAAATGGAACCATTATAGCTGCACCTAAACCGATTAAAGCAAATTTCTTAGGCTCTTTTGGTAAATGTTCATCTTTGATATTAAGAAACATTAGAATAAACAGAATCAATGTCATAATTGCTCCTGCATATACAATAAGTTGAACCATAAAAAGAAAAGTTGCATTTAACAATGCAAATAAACCTGCAACTGATAATATAGAAATCAGTAATCCAAGTGCAGAATACATTGGACTTCTATATACTAACATAGCAACTCCACCAGCAATTGCAAAAAAACTAAGTGCTAGAAATATTATATTACTCATCATCAAAATCCTTTGAACGCTCATGAGACATAAGTCGATCTTTATCTACTACAAAATCTTCTCTTTTTGGTGCAGTAAAACTAAAAATACCTGTGTCCATTCTAATAGCATCACAAGGACAAGCTTCTACACAATATCCACAAAATACACACTCTAAAAGATCAATTTTAAATTGTTTTGGTCTCTTTTCAGCTACCCCATCAAATCTCTCTTCTGCATCAATAAAGATACATTGAGCTGGGCAAGCAGTTGCACACATATAACATGCAACACATTTTTCACTTCCATCATCCCATTTAGTTAGTCTGTGTACACCTCTATATCTATCAGTAATATCTGTTGGTTGAACCTCTGGATATTGCTGAGTTTTTAGATTTGACACATCTCCTAAATTCTTTTTGAAGTGAGAGAATGTAGTTTTCATCCCGCCAACAATAGCTGGGATATATAATTTGTCTTTTAATGACTTTCCGTGTCTTGGTACAATTTTAATTCCCATAATTAACTTCCTGTTGCTACTACAAAAATAGCAGTTATTACAATATTTAGTATTGCTAATGGTATTAACACTTTCCAACCTAACATTTGAAGTTGGTCATATCTAAATCTTAACAGTGTCCATCTAATCCAAATGAATACAAAATTCATAAAGAAGAATTTAGCAATGAAAGTTCCAATTTGGATTACAGCAGTTGCTATGTTTACTCCATTTGAACCAAGTCCAGTTATTAAGAACATGATTAAAATAGCCATAACAATAATAGTAATTCCCCAGAAACCTTTGATTAAAATATTTTTTTCTCTTTGTCTTTTATCGTTTACATCTAACCAGTTATAGTTTTTGTTCATCCACTTATTTAAAAAGTATGCTTTAATTGGTAAGATGATTACAATAGCTAAAATAACATAGTTTATATTACTTTGGATAGTTTGAGTATCTAACCAAGGTAGGTGATATCCACCTAAGAATAGTGTAACAATAATAGCAGATGAGGCACTCATAGCTGCATATTCACCAACTTGGAATAAACCAAATCTCATAGCTGAATACTCAGTGTGATAACCTGCAACAATCTCTGACTCACCCTCTGCGATATCAAATGGTGTTCTGTTTGTTTCAGCAAAAGCTGTAACTACAAAAATAAGTGCCGCTAGAGGTTGCATAAAAATACCCCATGCTGGGATAAATCCAAATATAACACCAGTTTGTGCATTTACCATATCTGCAAGGTTAATAGAACCATATGTTAATAAAACAGAGATGATTGATAATGCCATTGCAGCTTCATAAGAGATAACTTGAGCAGATGCTCTAATACCACCTAAAAGTCCATATTTGTTTTCAGATGAATAACCACCTAAAATAATACCAAATACAGAAAGTCCAGCAAATGCTAAGAACCACATGATTCCAAGTGTTGTTGGAATAGCCTGCATCATATAGCTTTCACCATCGATTGTTAGTGTATCTGCAAATGGGATAACTGCAAATGTCATAAATGAACATAAAAATACAAGTGCTGGTGCAATTGTATAAAGAAACTTCTCTTTAATATGTGCAGGTGTAAAATCCTCTTTAAATACAAGCTTTAACATATCTGCAATAGCTTGGATTAAACCACCAAGTCTAATACCAGCAATATCACATCTATTTGGACCTGTTCTATCTTGCATTAAACCTGCTACTCTTCTTTCCCACCAAACCATGATTGGAGTTGTTCCAACCGCTAAGATTTTAGCAAGAAGAATATTTACAATAATTATTACTATTGAAACCGTACTCATAGACTACCTTTTTCTATCATTGATTTGATATACTCAATTATTGAAGTGATTGACTCCATTGGGTTATCTTTTCTAATTTTTGATATAACTTTTTGTTTAATACCTTCAAAGTTGATATAAGTTCCACTTTTCTCATAAAAAGAAGCAGTAGGAATTGTTATATCAGACTTTGTAAGAGTTTCACATGTATGTGAGAAACAACTTACTACTTTTTTACCATCTAATAATGCTAAGTTTGAATCAAAATAGCTATTATTTAAAATAACTACAGCAGTTGCATCTTTTAACATTGAGTTGAATTCAGCTTCATCTTCACTTATTTCTAACTCTTTAAATGCAGCTCTGTTTGCAGATTTATCAGATCTTCTTAAATAATCATCTCCAAAACTCTCATCATATAAGTGTGGAGCATAACCTGATACATTTGCTTTTAAAATTGATGCAAGATTTTTTACATTTTGCATCTCTTCGTATGAAAGACTTGGGTCTAATACAAATAAAATTTTGTTTTCAGTAGTTAAGATTTTAAATGTGTTTGTAATAGCATTATCAAAAGCTACCTCTTGATCTCCTATTTTAGAGATTAAAAGTCTATTTTCTGCTTCATTTTTATATGATAATCTACCCTCATCACACATAAACCATCCATTAACCTCTTTGTTAACTCTTGGTCTAAATCTAAAGATTTGATCATCTTTATATTTCTCTTTTCTATGGTCTACTTTGATATTACATCCTCTTGCACATCCATTACAGATTGCATCAAATGATTCCAAGAACCAAACTCTTTGTTGAAATCTAAAATCTTGTGAAGTCAAAGCTCCAACAGGACATAAATCAACAACATTCATAGCATATGGATTATCAAGTGGACGACCTGGAAAAGTTCCTATTACTGAGTGATCAGCTCTACTAATAACACCTAACTCATTTGTTTTAGTTATATCAGAACAAAATCTTACACATCTTATACAAAGAACACATCTCTCTTGGTCAAGCATAACGTTACTTCCAAGTTCAACTCTTTTCCTTGCAGTAACTTTATTATTAACATTTACTCTTGAATTGTAAAATCCTGACTCCATATAGTAGTCTTGAAGTTTACACTCTCCAGCTTGGTCACATGTAGGGCAATCGATTGGATGATTGATAAGTTCAAGTTCAAGAATATCTCTTCTTACTTTTTCGATATTCTCACCCTTTGTTCTTACAATCATACCCTCTTTGATAGGAGTATCACACGCAATTTGTGGCCTTTTTTGTCCTTCAATTTCAACCATACACATTCTACAGTTACCATCTTTACCTAGGGCTTGATGGTAGCAAAAATGGGGAATGTCAATATCTTTATCTAAAAGGGTATCTATTAATAGACTCCCTTTTTCTGCTTCTAAATCTTCCCCATTAACTGATAGTTTAACAAGTTCACTCATTTTGTGTCATCTCCTTTTTTTGACCGCTTAATTTTTTATTTACCTGTGTATAATTGTCTTGGTCTTGCAATTCTAGCTGTTGGATCTTGTTTTAATTCAGACCATTGAGTAATCCATCCAACAGTTCTACCAATAACAAAGATTGGTGTAAACATCTCTACTGGAATTTTAAGAGCAGTTAAAATAACACCTGAATAGAAGTCGATATTTGGATATAAACCTCTTTGTTTGAAGTAATCATCTTTTAATGCCGCTTCTTCAACTGCTGCTGCAACATCTAATAATCTTGAGTCAAGATTTAACTCTTCTCTTAATTTATCTTGTAAACCTTTTAATGTTTCAGCTCTTGGGTCTCTGTTTTTATAAACTCTGTGACCAAATCCCATTAATCTAAATGGATCATTTTTATCTTTTGCTTTTGCGATATAAGTTGGTACATTTTTAACATCACCAATTAATCTTAATTGATCCATAACTTTTTCATTAGCTCCACCATGAGCAGAACCCCATAAAGCAGCAATACCAGATGCAATAGCAACATATGGGTGAGCTTCAGTTGAACCAACATTTCTAACAGTTGTAGTTGAAGCATTTTGTTCGTGGTCTGCATGAAGTGTAAAGATTGCATCTAGAGCATCAACTTCCACTTGTCTGATATCATCATTTTGACCATTTCCAAGATATTTCATTTTTCCACCTGGATAAGCTCTTAACATATATAAGAAGTTTTCAGTGAAGTATCTGTTTACATCTGGATAGATTTGTGGAACACCAATTGAGTTTCTATATGCCATAGCTGCAATAGTTGGCATTTTTGCAACAATTCTTCTTCTCATCTCTTTGAATTGATCTTCATCTTCTAAATGTAAGTGATCTTTATAGAATGTTGATAAAGCCATAGTAGCAGCACCAAGTGTAGCCATTGGGTGTGCATGGTCTGGGAATGCATCAAAGATTCTTGTTAAACCTTCGTGTACAAATGATCTGTGTCTAATCTCTAAGTCAAAACCTTTAGACTCTTCTTCATTTGGAAGTCTACCTCTCATTAATAGATAACAAACATCTAAATATGATTTTTTACCAGCTAACTCTTGAATTGGATATCCTCTATATCTTAATTCTGAGTTTTCACCATCAATAAATGTGATTTTAGAATCACAAGATGCAGTAGAAGTATACCCAGGGTCATATGTAAACATCCCTGAATCTTTATAAAATGATCTAATATCAACTACATCTGGTCCTCTTGTACCACTAATAATATTATACTCATACGATTTACCATCTCTATTATCTGTTAATGTAAATGTATTCTTTCCCATCTCTTCTCCTTGTTATTTATTTACTAAAATGTGCTTCAAATTCGTGTCTATATTTTTGCACTATACTTTTGATAATATCTTTTACAGCTGGTGCAAAAACACATACAGTCTTACCATTCATTGTTTCACAAACATCTAATATAGTTTGAATATCATCAGTTGAACCCTCACCTTCAAGGATCTTTTTGATGATTTTATCAATCCATCCTGTACCCTCTCTACATGGTGTACATTGACCACAAGATTCATGGTGATAAAACTCAATTAGATTTTTTGCAACATCAACCATAGATACACCTTCAGGGATAATCATCATCCCTCCTGTACCTAAAGTAGAACCAATATCCCACATAGATTCATAATCTAAATAGGCTTTTTCAACCTCTTTGGCAGTTAAAATAGGACAAGATGCCCCACCAGGGATAACAGCTTTTAATTTTAAGCCATCTTTCATCCCTCCACCAATATCATTGATAACATCAAGCATCTTTTCACCATATTGCAACTCATATACACCAGGGTTATTAACTGGTCCACTCATAGCAAATAACATAGTTCCAGGAGCTTTTTCAGTTCCCCATTTTGTGTATGACTCGTATCCATTTAATACAATATTTGGAACTGAAGAGATAGTCTCAACATTATTAACAGTTGCAGGCATATCATAAAACCACTCACACTCTTTACCGTGTGGTTTAAGTCTTGGGTGTCCTCTTTTACCTTCGATTGATTCGATAAGTGCAGATTTCTCACCACAAATATATGCTCCACCACCTCTATGAACTGTAATATCAACACTAAAGTCATATTTATTCATAACTTTAGGACCAATAATTCCAGCTTCATAGGCTTCTTCAATAGCAGCATTTAATCTATCGATAAACCATTTATATTCACCTCTAATATAGATAAATGCTTCATTTGCTTGAAGTGCCCAACAAGATACAATAATACCCTCTATTAAAATATGTGGGTCGTATTGGAAGATTTGTCTATCTTTAAATGTACCTGGTTCTGATTCATCCCCATTTACAATTAAATATCTTGGTCTATCATCAACAGGTGGCATAAGTTTCCATTTAGGACCACAAGCAGCACCACCACCACCTTTTCCTCTTAATCCAGATTTACATACCTCTTCTGTGATATCTTCTGGTTTCATAGAAAATGCTTTGTCTATAGATTCATATCTTCCATTTTTTAAAGCAACTTCTAATTTATGAGAATCAGGAATGTCAAAGTTTTTACTTACAATTTTTACTGGTTGAACTGACATTACTTACACTCCTCTATGATTTTCTTTAACTTATCAACAGTTAAATTTTCATGATATGTGTGGTTTAACGCAATCATTGGAGCTCCACCACATGCACCTTGACACTCAACTTCACTTAAGTGAAATTTTCCATCTTCACTTGTTTGACCTGGTTCAATTCCTAAAGTATCTTTAATAAATTTTTTAAGTTCAGGTGCACCCATAATCATGCATGATAAAGTTTTACATAACTCAATATGATAAGTACCAATTGGTTTTAAGTTAAACATTGTATAAAATGTTGCAAACTCATAAACCTCAATTGGTTGTTTTCCAAGTTTATCAGCTACAAAAATCATAGCATCAGGAGATACCCAACCCTCTTGCTCTTGAACTAACCATAAAGCAGGAAGCATCATCGCATCAATTTTTGGATACTTTTTCGCTGTTTTCTGGAATTTTTCTTCGTTTTCCGGTGTATATTGAAATTTTCCCATTATCTATCAAACTCCCCTGCAATAAAGTTCATACTAGCCATTGTTACAACAGCATCAGCTAACATAGTCCCTTCAACAATTCTTGAATATGCTCCAAGTGAGTAGTAACATGGTGGTCTACATTTTACTTTGTATGGAGTACCACTTCCATCACTTACAATATAAAAACCTAACTCACCATTTCCAGCTTCTGTAGCACTATAAAACTCCCCTTTAGGAACTTTAATACCTTCAAAAGTTAGTTTAAATTGGTTCATTAAACCTTCGATATTTCCGTATACATCTTTTTTAGTTGGTAATACGATTGCTGGATGATCAACATTGATTGGTCCATCAGGAAGCTCTTTCATAGCTTGTCTAATGATTCTAATTGATTGTCTCATCTCTTCAAACTTAACCATAATTCTGTCATAAACATCACCATGTGAACCTACAACAATATCAAAGTCGAAGTTTTCATAACCATAATAAGGTGTATCTTTTCTTAGGTCAAAAGCAACACCTGCTGCTCTTAAGTTCGGTCCCGTGATACCTGCATTTAGTGCAAACTCTGGCTTAATCACACCAACATCTTGGGTTCTATCATGGAAAATTTTATTGTGTTCAATTAGTGATAAAGAGTCTTCGATAGCTTTTTCTACATCTTTAATAACATCATCTAAATCTTCTGCAAAACCATCATATAAGTCAAACTCTAATCCACCAATTCTAGTATATGAGTTTGTAAGTCTTGCACCTGTTAGTTTTGATAAAATATCGTACGCTTTATCTCTTGGTGCAAAGATGTACCAAAAGTTTGTTAAACCACCTAAGTCAACCATATTTGCTGCATTACATACAATATGGTCAGTGATTCTACTAAGCTCACCAATGATGATTCTAATCATTTTAGCACGTGGTGTAATATCGATACCTAACATATCCTCAACAGCTTTTGCATATCCTATATTGTTTAGGATTGCTGAACAATAATTAAGTCTATCTGTATAAGGTATAATTTGTGAGTAGTTGTGTGTCTCACAAGATTTTTCAAAACCTCTGTGTAGGTATCCAATCTCAGTTACACATGCTTTGATTGTTTCACCTTCCATTGCTACAAAGTTTCTAATAGTACCGTGAGAAGCAGGGTGAGAAGGACCAACATTTAACATCATAAGCTCTTCTAAGTCGCTTTCTGTATAACCTTTTGATTTAAGTAATGGAACCATCTCATCCATTAAATCTTCAGTCTCTGTACATCTTTGACCTTTAGTGATCTCATAATCTTTTCTAAGTGGATGTCCAACAAATTGATGATGGTTTAAAACTCTTTTTAAGTTTTTGTGACCTTTGAATCTGATTCCATATTGGTCAAAAGTTTCCCTTTCACCCCAGTCAGCTGCATAATATAGATCAGAAATTGTATCAACCTCTAAGGTATTGTCATCAACATACGCTTTAACAGAGATCTGTTTTTTAAAGTTACTTGTTCTTAGAACATAAATAACTGCAAATCTAGAAGGAGTAACATCTGGATACTGAGAGTAATCAACGGCTGTTACATCTAAAAGAATTGTAAAATCTTCATCATTTTTAAGTCTTGTAATAGTAGACTTAATATCTTTTGCATCAATTAACATATCTGGCTTAAGCATCTAAATACCCTTTGAACTTTCTTTCTCTCTCTTTGATGATAGATTCATCAAAAGATTTTTCCTGAATTCTCATAATTGCATCAAGAACTGCTTCAGGTCTTGGAGGACAACCTGCTATATACTCATCTACTGGAATAATCTCATCAATCCCTTGTAAAGTTGTATAGTTGTCATAAAAACCACCAGAACATGCACATGCACCCATAGAGATAACCCATTTTGGTTCACACATTTGATCCCAGATTTTCTTTAATACAGGAGCTTGTTTATATGAAATAGTTCCTGCAACTATAAGTAAATCTGCTTGTCTTGGTGAAAACCTAACTACCTCTGCTCCAAATCTTGATATATCATAACGTGCAGCTGCAACAGACATAAACTCAATACCACAACATGCAGTACCAAAAGCCATTGGCCACATTGAGTAAGATCTTGCCCAGTTAATAGCTGTATCAAGTTTCGTAGTGACTATAGAGTCACCTAAATTAGCCTCTGCTCCTAATCCCATGATAATGCCTTTTTCTTGTACATATATACTAATCCTGCAAATAGAAGACCTATAAAGATAAACATCTTAACTATACCTGCATAACCTAGGTCTAAAATATTTACTGCCCATGGAAACATAAAGATAATCTCCACGTCAAATAATAAGAAACCGATTGCAACTAGGTAAAACTTAACAGAAAATCTAATATTAGTATTCCCTATTGGATTAGATACACCACTTTCGTAAACTGTATTTTTTAATTTGTCTTCAGTATTATTTGGTCCAAGATATTTTGTTAATAGGAAAACTCCTATTAAAACAAAAGCAATTGCAACAAATATTACTGATGAAAGAATTAGATGTGTTGACATAATTCATCCCATTTTTTTATTGTTTAAAAAAATTGTACTATATTTTGAGTTACTATTTGGTCATATGTGAATTTAAAGTTCTCTATAAATTTGAAAGTGAGAAGAATGGTAATACTTAAAAAAAACACCTTTAAAAATATGTCACAATTTTACACAGTGCTTTTTCTAAGTCATCTCTTTTTAAAGCGCAATTTAATCTAAAAAAGCCCTTACCTTCGGTACCAAATGACCTTCCATCATTTAATGCAACCTTAGATTCTTCTAGTAGCTTTTGTTTCACTTTATCGTGTGAAATAGAATGATTTTTAAAGTTAAACCAAAGTAAATATGTTGCTTCTGGTTCCTTAAAAGTTATTTTAGAATTATTTTTTTCTAGATATTGTTTAGTAAAAGTTATATTATTTTTAAGATAAACTAATAGTTCTTCAAGCCACTGCTCACCGAACTCATAGGCAGTTTCTAAAGCTGTGTAACCAAATACATTAACAGAATGAATCTCCCTTTTTTTGGCCTCTTTTTCAAACTTTTTTAAAATCTCTTGGTTTTTGCTTATTGCATAGGCACAATTTAATCCTGCAACATTAAAAGTTTTTCCACAAGAGTTCAAAGTTAGAGTAATATCAGCAATATTTTCAGAGATTGATGCCAAGGGTGTAAATTTTTTAAAAACTAAATCTGCATGAATCTCATCACTTATTATCATGATATTATTTTCCAAACAGATCTCAGCTAAGTTTTCTAACTCCTCTTTATCCCAAACTCTTCCAACTGGATTGTGTGGAGAACAAAGAACCATAATTTTAGTTTTAGGGGTAATTTTTGATTTTAAATCTTCTAAATCCATAGTGTAGTAACCATCTTTTTCTTTTAGAGGGTTGGTTATTAGTTTTCTTTTATTCGCTTTTATACTATTAAATAGGGGAAAATAAACTGGTGTTTGTACAATAATCTCATCATTTATATCTGAAAAAGCTTCTAAAGCAGCACTATAAGCTGGAACTACACCATTTATAAAAGTTATCCATGAGGTATCTATTTCCCAAGAGTGTCTTTTATACATCCATTGTTTTACTAAATTAAAAGTTTTATCTGTGGCCTTGGCATATCCATATATTCCATGTTGAGCTCTTTTTATTATGGCATCATTTATTACATCAGGAGTTTTAAAGTCCATATCTGCAACCCATAGAGGTTGTAAATCATCATATCCAAAATAAGTATTTAATGCATCATATTTAACACAAGAGGTGTTTTTTCTATCAATTGTTTCTTCAAAATTATAAACCATATATATATTACCTACTATAAACTATTTTTTATTGATAAAATGATATAAGATTTAGACTAATTATAAGGTTAGAGGAAAATGAAAGAAGCAATTGAACTATTAAAAAGAAATGATTTGTTAAAAGTTGTTGATGATGAATTAGATATTTATTTAGAGATTCCACATATTGCCTATGTAGAAGTTAAAAAAGAGGATTCAAAGGCATTACTTTTTACAAATGTTGTGGATAGAAAAAACAACAAAAAATTTGATATTCCAGTTTTAATGAATGTTTTTTGTAATGAGAAAGCTGTAAAGCTTTTTATTGGAGATGGGGATAAAATTGGAAGTGAAATAGAGAGCCTACTTAAAATGAAACCACCATCAACATTTAGTGAGAAACTCTCAACTTTTGGAAAACTATTTGCCTTGAAAAATACTATTCCAAAAAAATTAGGTGGAAAGGGTGAGTGTCAACAAGTTATTAAACTAGGTATAGATGCAAAACTTTCAGACTTACCAGTACTTACAACATGGGAGCAAGATGGAGGTCCTTTTATAACAATGGGGCAAGTGTATACAACCTCTTTAAATGGGGAGTTGAAAAACTTAGGTATGTATAGACTTCAAGTTTATGATGATCATACACTTGGGATGCATTGGCAAATTCATAAAGACTCAAACCATTTTTTCCATGAATATAAAAAAGCTGGTAAAAAGATGCCTGTTTCTATTGGAATAGGTGGTGATCCCATGTATATTTGGTGTGGACAAGCTCCTCTTCCAATTGGTATTTTTGAGCTTATGTTATATGGTTTTGTAAAAAATAAAAATGCACAACTTGTTAAATCAATAACAAATGATATATATGTTCCAAAAGATAATGATTTTGTTATTGAAGGGTTTGTTGATCCAAGTAAGATGAGAATAGAGGGACCTTTTGGGGATCATACAGGATATTACACTTTAGAAGAGGAGTATCCATTTTTAGAAGTAACTGCGATAACAAGTAAGAAAAATCCAACATATTTGGCAACTGTAGTTGGAAAACCACCATTGGAAGATAAATATATGGGGCATGCAACTGAAAGAATATTTTTGCCACTTCTTAAAACAACTGCTCCTGATTTAATCGATTATTATATGCCAGAAAATGGAGTGTTTCACAATCTAATTATTGCAAAGATTAAAACTCTATATCCAGGTCATGCCTCTCAAATGATGCACGCATTTTGGGGAGTAGGGCAGATGAGTTTTGTAAAACATGCAATTTTTGTAAATGAGGATACTCCTGAGTTAACAAATCATGAAGAGTTAACAAGATATATTTTAAATAGAATAGATATTGAAGAGATTTTAATCTCAAAAGGGGTAGTTGATGCTTTAGATCACTCTTCCCCAAAGTTTGCTGTTGGTGGAAAACTTGGACTTGATTGTACCGGGGAAGAGATTAAAGATTTAGGGATAACTCTTTTAAGTGATGAAGAGTTGTTAACAAAAATAAACGGTATAACAAATGAGGTAAAAGAGTTAAAACAATATTTTACCGATACAAAAAACCCAGTTACTGTTGTAACAGTGGAAAAAAATAGAAACCAAAAATATCTTTTTGAAGAGTTAAAAGCAGTTTATGAAAATATTAAAATATTAGTGATAGTAGATGCAGCAAATCAAAACGATGTAGAGAATCCATATATGTTAGTATGGAGAGTTGTAAACAATATCGATTCAAATAGGGATGTTTTTATCGATTCAAATACTATTTGCCTTGATGGTACAAATAAAAACTCATATGACAATTTTCAAAGAAGATGGCCAGATGATGTTGATTGTTCAAAAGAGGTTATTGAGTCTTTAAGACAGAGGGGAATATTAGATATCACTGATGAGTTTATCAAAAAATATCAATTATAATAAAAGTGGTTTTATACCACTTTTACACCATTTTTACCACTTTTTTTAACATCATACATTGCATTGTCAACTCTTGTTATTATTGAATCTTCTGTATCATCATCTTTATATTGGGTAACTCCAAAACTACAGGTTATATTATTCTCAATACCAAAGTCTGCTGAGTAGATTTTGTCTCTTAAAAGGTAAGCTACTTCTGAGGCATTAAAGTTATTTGTTTCGGGTAAGATTATTACAAACTCTTCACCACCCCATCTTCCAAAGTGGTCAATTTTTCTTATATTATTAGTCACTGTATTTGCTAATTTTACTAAAACCTTATCTCCAGTTTTATGTCCTAGTTCATCATTTATTTGTTTAAAGTTATCTATATCAAAAAAGATTATTGATAGATCTTTGTTGTATCTTTTTGCTCTTTCTATTTCAATATTAATTAAAAATTCAAGTTTTCTTCTATTGTAGATATTTGTTAATACATCTGTATTTACAATGTTGTTAAGCTCCTCTTCTATCTCTTTTCTTTTTAATATTTCAATTTTTAATTTTCTATTGGTAATTATTATAATCATCATAATTGCAATTAAAGGGATAACAACTTTATATATCCATGAGTAATCAATAGATGTTTGATAGATTACTGAATAGTATTTATTGTTTATCTCTGAGATCTCATCTTTAGATATGGTTGCAATCACTTTATTTAGAATATTTAAAACTAAGGGTTCACTTTTATCTACAAGAAGTCTTATTTTAAAAGGTTCCCCAATGGTTCCAGATATTTTTATATTTGTAAGATTACTTTGTGTAATGTGATATGACAAGGCAGGAAGTTTATCAATTGAAGCATACACTTTACCATTTTTTAATAACTCAAGGTTTTTGTTTATATTTGGTACACCAACAAACTCTATTTGGGGGTATTGGGTTTTATATTTATTGAAATAATCACTATGTTTACTCATTGCAACTTTTTTTCCAAATAACTCTTCAATAGATGATATAAATGGTTTATTATTTAAAGTGGCAATTGCAAGTTTTATTGAAGTTATGGGGTCTGTTGTATTATATTTATCATTAAAATCATAAAAAGCATAGGCATATTTTACATAGTTTTTTTCTTCTGATACTTTTTTTGTAAGTTTCTTATTCTCGTTACTTACATGAAAAAGTGGCTCTTTTTTTAGTTTTTTGTTAATAAGATTCCAATAATCAATCTCCAAACCTTTTAACATATTATCTTTTTTCATTGTAAATGGTGGAAAGTTTGTGTTTGTAAGAAGTGTAAAGTTATTGTTTGAGATAAACTCTTTCTCTTCTTGTGTGAAATTTATTTTTTGTGGGTTGTAGATTATATCGTTTAGATTTAAATTTAAGTTATTCTTTGTTACTCCTAATAAAAGGTATAATCTTTTTATCTCTTCAATTCTATTTATATCTATTTTACCCAAAGAGCCTTGATCAAATCCAGCAAGTTTTTTTAAAACATTACCTTCATAGATTAGTGAAGCTAGGGATTTATTTTGAGTATTATATTTCGTATATATTAAATTTGCTGTTTCTTCAATGTTTTTAAAGGCATACTCCCAACCTTTTAAAGTTGCTTTATACATCTTCTTAACTCTAAGTGGGTTTTGTGTTAACTCTTTTTCAGAGGTGAAAAATATACCACCATAAAAGTCAAAGCCATACTCACTTGGGTTAAATATATTAAACTCAATCCCTTTTTGCTGGAGTAAATAGGGTTCATTTGAAAGGTAACATCCCATCGCGTCTGTTTTCCCATTAATTAAATCCTCAAGTTTAAAAGAGTGAGGAATAAATTTTATATCATTTAGTTTTACACCTTGAGAGATTGCCATTGAGTGTATAGCTGCAGCTGATACTGCATCTGGTGTTAACATAACTTTTTTATTTTTTAAATCTTTTATAGTATCTATTTTAGAGTTTTTTAAAGAGATTAATACCATTGGAGAGTTTTGATAAATAGCAGACAATAAAATAACTTTTTTATTCTCTAATCTATCTATAATTAGTGAAGATTTACCAACTGCATAAGTAGATCTACCTTGTAGTGTATCTTGAACTAAGTCTACATCATAATCAAACTCTTTAATATCAACATCTAGACCTACATCTTGAAAATACCCTTTTTCTTTTGCTACATAATATCCTGCAAATTGGAATTGATGTAACCAATCTAATTGAATTGAAACTTTTTCTAATTCTTTCCCATAGGAGTTTAAAACAATGAAAAATAGTATAAATATAAATCTAAAAAAAATCATGTTTAATTATATCTCAAATTTGTTAAAATTAAGTCAAAAATATAACTTAAAAATAATTGTTATAATTATATATAAATATTTATTATTTTTTCTATAAACGGTTTGTTTAAAGTACAATGCATAATCTAAATGATATAATCCTACTTGAAAAATATGTTTTTTAAGGAAAAAATTTAAATATGATATTAATGATTGATAATTATGATTCTTTCACATATAATATAGTGCAATACTGTTTAGAACTAGGTGCAGATTTAAAAGTGATTAGAAATGATGAGATGAGTGTTGAAGAGATTGAAAAGCTAAACCCAGAAAAAATTATAATCTCTCCAGGGCCAGCAACTCCTGATGATGCAGGGGTTTGCCTAGATGTAATTAAGTATTTTGCAGATACTAAACCAATCTTGGGGATATGTTTAGGTCATCAAAGTATTGCACAAGTATTTGGTGCACAAGTTGTAAGAGCAAAAAATATGATGCATGGAAAAACATCAACTATAAAGCTTGTTTTTGATAGTGTCATATTTAATGAAGTTCCTAATAAATTTGTCCAAACAAGATATCACTCTTTAATAGTTAAAAAAGATACAATTCCTGATTGTATTATACCAACATCATACAGTATGGATGATGATGAAATTATGTCTTTGCAAATCAAAGATAAAAAAGTTTATGGGGTTCAATTTCATCCAGAATCAATTATGAGTGAGCATGGTTTTACCATAATAAACAACTTTCTTAAACTATGAGTATCCCTAAAAACATATATAAATACCTATTTTATTTTATATTATTTATAGTTGTTACTGTACTCTTAATCACTGCAAATACATTGAGTATCTCTTATAAAGAGGCTTTAAATGTATTTGTAAACAATTCACTTCTCTCTTTAATCACAAATAGTTCTATTGCAATATTTGGTCAAAACGACTTTGCTTTGAGGTTTCCATTTATATTTTTTTATTTTCTTACTGTAGTATTGATATATTATGCTTCTGAAAACTTTTTTAAATATGAAAAAGATAGACTTATCTCAACTGCTATATTTATGGTTTTACCTGGTTTATTAAGTGCCGCTTTGCTTGTAAATAGTGCAATTGTTGTAACTTTTTTTACCCTTTTATATGTTTATTATTATAAAAATAGTGGAAAACACTCTTATCCCCTTTTAGTATTATTCCTATTTATTGATAACTCTTTTGCAATATTTTTCTTAGCTTTATTTTTTTATAGTTTAAGTAATAAAGAGAATAAACTATTGATTGTTTCATTGGTATTATTTGGTTTATCAATGAGTATTTATGGATTTGATACAGGGGGAAAACCAAAAGGTTTTTTTATTGATACCTTTGGAATATATGCTTCAATATTTTCACCATTACTTTTTATCTACTTTTTTTATACTATATATAGAGTGGGAATAAAAGGTGAAAGAACACTTGTTTGGTATATCTCAACAACCTCCTTGGTTTTTTCTTTGATATTCTCAATGAGACAAAAAGTTTATATAGAAGATTTTGCACCATTTGTTGTAATTTTTCTTCCATATATGGTTAGATCATTTTTACACACTTTAAGAGTTAGATTACCACAATTTAGAAAAAGATATAACAATATAGCAATTATTACAATTTTTATTTTAGTGTTAAATGTTGTATTAACAATATATAGTAAACCTTTATATCTATTAATTGATAAACCACAAAAACATTTTGCATATAAATATGACTTTATAAAAGATATCTCCAACTCTTTAAAAGAGTATTCAATTAATAATGTAAACTCTGAGGATAGACAATTACTTTTAAGGTTGAAATTTTATGGTATAAAAAGGGGAAGTGATTACTATATAACAACAAGACCAATAAAAAACTTCTTTAAGAAGATAACCATTAAATACAATGGCAAAGAGATATATACATTATATGTAGAAAAATTAAAGATATGAAAAAAGATGCTTTTACTATTATTGAGCTTATATTAGTAATCTTTCTTATTCTATTAGTATCCACATATATAAACCTTAAGCAACCTATAAATAAATTAAACCTTGCAACAAACAAACTTGTATTGTATTTGAAACAAACCAGATATCAAGCACTTATCGATGATAAATATAAAAAAGAAGATAAACTTTGGCATAAAAAAAGATGGACCTTAAAATTCTTTAGATGTTCAAAAAGTGTGGGAGGTATATATTATGTCATATATAGTGATGAAAATAAAAAAGGTCATCCAAGTGCAGATGAAGCTTTAGTTGATTCTTTATCAAAACAAAAAATCTATTCAACTAATAGATGTAAAGAGAATTCAAATTACTCAAAATATACACTATTAACAAAACAGTATGAGATTGTTGATGTTAAAATTAGTTGCAATAGTACTTCAAGTTTAGGTCAAATATCTTTTGGTAGTGATGGTAAAGTATATTCAAAACTTAGCTCTATTGATGAAGAATCTAATGAATATGAGATAAAAAAAAGCTGTATTATAAAACTTATCGATAAAAACCAAAAAGAAAAACAAATAGAAATAAATCCAAAAACTAGCTATATTAGGGCTTTTTAGTAAAATTTTGATCTAAAACCGAAAGAATTCAAAAATTTAAGCCAGATTTTAGATTAAACACTTGACAAAGGATAAAAAATCTATTATAATTCCCGTCCAATTTCAGAGGAACGACATCAAAAACAAATGATGAAAGACCCAAGAGATA
>Ga0208300_100099_pt1 | contig 96521 bp, 95 predicted proteins | sample 23_taG_FD_184096 | JGI IMG/M metagenome (GOLD analysis project Ga0208300, IMG submission 184096) | Marine viral communities from Cariaco Basin, Caribbean Sea - 23_WHOI_OMZ (SPAdes) (version 2) | ecosystem: Environmental > Aquatic > Marine > Oceanic | place: Caribbean Sea: Cariaco Basin...
AACTTTTTATTAAATCATTCTTTAGGTAAAATTCTTCGACATAATAAGGTCTATTATAAATTAATAAGTAAAAGCATGATTTTAATAATTAATTTGGTATACTTGAATTAACGATAATAAAGTATTATCTTAAAGGTTTATCTATATGAATATTGAAAAAAAAGAGTTAAATAAAAATTTACATAAGGCAAAAGCAAATAAAAAAGATGAGTTTTATACTCAATTATCTGATATAGAAAGAGAACTAAGTCATTACAAAAAGCATTTTAAAGACAAGGTTATTTACTGCAATTGTGATGATCCAAGAGTAAGCAATTTCTTCCATTATTTCTCGTATAAATTTGAGAATTTATCTTTAAAAAAATTAATTACAACTTGTTATAAAAATCAAGATGCAGAATCTTTTAGTCAGAACAATTCTGATGAAGCAATTTATTTAGAATATATTGGTGATAAAAATGGCAATAATATACCTGATATTAATGAAATTGGAATTAATTATTTAAAAGGTAATGGAGACTTTAGGAGTGATGAAAGTATCGAACTACTTAAAAAAGCTGATATTGTAGTTACAAACCCTCCTTTTTCATTGTTTAGAGAATATGTTTCTCAATTAATTGAATATGATAAAAAATTTATAATTATAGGCCATCAAAATGCTATTTCATATAAAGAAATATTTAAATTGATAAAAGAAAATAAGATGTGGCTAGGATATGGCTTTAAAGGTGGAGCAGGTCATTTCATAAATAAATATTATGAGGATTATGCCACTGCAACTGATAAAAAAGAAGGAATGATAAGAGTATCAGGAGTAGTTTGGTTTACAAATATTGATATTTCAAAAAGACACGATGATTTAATATTATATAAACAATACAATTCTAAAGAATATCCAAAATATGAAAACTATGATGCAATAAATGTTTCTAAAACAAAAGAAATACCTATGGACTTTAGAGGTGTAATGGGAGTACCAATTACATTTTTAGATAAATATAATCCTGAACAATTTGAAATTTTGGGAATGGCTTCATCTGCTGGTTATAATGAAGAAATTGTAGGTATACCTTTCTTAGGTAAAAAAGATGCAAGGCCTATAATTAATGGTAAAAATACTTATGCAAGAGTTTTTATAAGGAATAAAAGAATATGAATATTGAATTAAAAGAAATAACAGTAAGAGATTTAACAAAAGGGTACGAAGATAATGAAGAGGCTGGTGTTATAGGATATGATGGGAAGCTTGACATTCGGCCACAATATCAAAGAGAATTCATATATAATGAAAAACAGAGAGCTAAAGTAATAGATACTTTGACAAAAGATTTCCCTTTGAATGTAATGTATTGGGCTGAAAAAAATGATGGAACATATGAGGTTATTGATGGACAACAAAGAACAATATCAATAAGTCAATATTTGGAAGGTGATTTTTCTTTTAATGGTAAATATTTTCATAATCTACAAAAAGATGAACAAGAGCAAATATTAAATTATAAACTTATGGTGTATTTATGTAGTGGACATGATAGTGAAAAACTCTCTTGGTTTGAAACTATCAATATTGCTGGAGAACAATTAACAAATCAAGAATTGAAGAATGCTGTTTTCTCTGGGCCATGGGTCAGCGATGCTAAAAGATATTTTAGTAAAAGTGGGTGTCCGGCTTATAGTATTGGAAGTGATTATGTTAATGGATCTCCAATTAGACAAGACTATTTAGAAACTGCTATAAAATGGAAAAGTCAAAATAAAATTCAAGAATATATGGGAGAACATCAACATGATGCAAATGCAAGTGCGTTATGGATATATTTTCAGTCAGTTATAGCTTGGGTTTCTGCTACATTTACTAAAAAAAGAAAATATATGAAAGGTGTAAATTGGGGAGAACTTTATAACCAGTATAAAAATGAAGTATATGATCCTAAAAAAATAGAAGAAGAGGTTTCAAAATTAATTCTTGATGATGAAGTGACTAAAAAGAGTGGTATATATCCTTATATTTTAACAAAAAAGGAAAAATATCTTTCAATTCGAGCATTTTCTGATGCAACAAAACAAAAAGTCTATGAATTACAAAAAGGTATTTGTACTTCTTGTAGTGATTATTTTGGGTTGTCAGAGATGGAAGCAGATCATATTACTCCATGGCATGAAGGAGGTAAGACAATTGAAGAAAATTGCCAAATGTTATGTAAAGAATGTAATAGAAGAAAATCTGGTAAATAGCTTTTTTTAAAAGGTTAATACTTTATTATCATTAGTTGAATACTCATAATAAAGACCTATATATAGGTCTTTATTTAAAAATTTTTAAAAATTAAGAATTTAGCTTATTGATAGCTTTGTTACTTATTAATAATGAAAATTTTTTTATAAGAAATAATTGTTAAGTTTATATTAGAATGACAATTTTTGACATTTTTATAAAATATACTTAGATAAAAAGTTTATAAAATGCCAATAAGACAAATATCTAAGAATTATCGTTCCCTTACTGGACAGTTCCCAAGTCTTAAAAATAAAAGACTAATAGCTTTTGAGTCCTTACTTGAAAGAGACTTTTACCTGACTCTAGAGTTTAATAAAGAAGTTACTTCTTATGAAGAGCAACCAATAAAACTTTATTACCAAATGAATAACAAAAAAACTAGATATACTCCTGACACATTAGTTCACTATCACGAATATCTAAATAAAAAACCTTGTATTTATGAAGTTAAATATGCAGATGAGTTAAAACAAAAAAAAGTTTTTTTTAAAGAGAAGTTTGATCAAATTGAAAAATATCTTTTTGAAAATGATATGGATTTTAAAATCTTTACAAATCAAGATATAGAACCAGTATTTTTAGAAAATATTAGATTTATATATGGATATTCTAACTATACAAATGAAAAAGTAATTGATGATACATTGCAAAAACTAAAAACTTTCAAAGATGGGACTATCAATGATTTTCTTAACTTTTGTAGTTCAAATAAGTATGAGCAAAATGAAATAATACCTTACTTTTGGAAAAATTTAATATTAGAAAATGTTGAACTTGACTTATATAAAAGAATAGATAGAAATACAACTTTTGAGGTTTTATTATGAAGAAGTTGAGTTTAAAAAAGGGAAGTATTGTTTTTTTCAATAATATAAAATATAAAATAGTAAGACAAATTGATTTAGAAAATATTTTAGTAGAGAATAACGAAACAAATGAAAAAGAGGTAGTTTCTATTAACAAGCTTTCTTCTTCCTGCAACGAGGAAAAGATAAATATTAAACACTTTGAACATATAAGAGATAAAGATTGGAATATTGCAAAAAGTAGATTTAAAATAATAGAGCCATTTTTAAATAATCAAACCACCAAAGAACAAATAATTGCTGCTGCAAAAGTAAATAACATATACTATACAACTATTTACAGATGGATTAAAAAATATGAAGAAACTGGAACATTAATATCATTAGTTCCTGATACTTTAAATAGAGGTGGAAAAGATAAGTTAAGAATTGATATTGAGTCTGAGATTTTGATGGAAAAAGCGATTAATGATTTATATTTGCATAAACAAAAACTTTCAATTAGAGAGGTATATAGTGAGTTAAGAAGATGGTGTACTCAAGCAAAAATTCCAGTGCCCCATGAAAATACTGTTAGAAACAGAGTAAAGAAACTAAAAGATAAACATATTCTTGCAATGAGAGAAAGTAGAAGAACAGCTCAAAGACTTTATCATAATTCCGATGGGATGTTTCCTCAAGGAGCATACCCTTTAGATGTTGTTCAAATTGATCATACTCCTATGGATGTACAAATTGTTGATGAAAAAAATAGACAACCTATTGGTAGACCTTATTTAACTTTAGCAATTGATGTATATTCTAGAATGGTAACAGGATTTTATATAGCTTTGGAAGAACCTAGTTATTATTCAGTTGCTCAATGTTTATGTACATCAATTCTTCCAAAAGAATCATTTTTAAGACATTATGGAATTGAGTCAAGTTGGTCATTATGGGGATTACCTAGATGTATTCATTTAGATAATGCACAAGAGTTTAGAGGTGTACAACTTCAAAAAGCATGTGAAAATTTTGGTATTTCAATAGAGTGGAGACCTGTTGCAAGACCACAATTTGGTGCTCATATTGAAAGACTTATTGGAACAACAATGAAAAGAGTACATAGCTTACCTGGTGCAACATTTTCAAATATAAAACAAAGAGGTGATTATAAGTCAGAAAAAGAAGCAGTTTTCACTCTTTATGAATTAGAACAATGGGTATGTGAATTTTTAGTAAATGAATACCATAATAGAATACACCAAACTATAAAAACAACACCTTTAAAAAAGTATGAATATGGTATTTTTGGTGATGAAGTAACTTTAGGGAAAGGATTACCTGAGAGAATTGAAGATGAAGAAGAACTCAAGATATCATTTCTTCCAAGTATTGAAAGAACAATACAAAAAGATGGTGTAAAAATTGAAGGTATTAGATATTATCATGATTGCTTGAGAGGATGGATTAATGCAAAAAATGAACATGGGAAAAATAGAAAATTTATATTTAAATATGATTTGAGAGATATTAGTTGTATTTGGTTTTATGATCCTACAATAAAAAAATATTTTCCTATACCTTATAAGAATATTCAATACCCGCCTATATCTTTTTGGGAATTAAGAGAAATAAAAAGACATTTACTTGATAAAAATATTACTGATTATAATGAAGATATACTTTTTGCTACCCGTGAGAGAATGAATAAAATAAAAGAAGAGGCTGTTTTCAAATCTAAACTTGCAAGAAAATCACTTGAACAAAAAAGAACGAATGAGAGAAAGAAGCAGCAAGATAAAAGAATTAATAAAAAACAAGAAAGTTCAAAAGAAGATAATATAGATAAATTATTTGAAGATGTTGTCGCTTTTGACGAAATTATTATAGAAGATTAAAAAATGAAAATTGAAGAGACACATATTAATAATCTTATACCTAAAGCTCAAGAGTTTTTAGCAAAAAATGATATCGAAAGAATTATATTTATACAAGAAGAAAAATGGGTTACTTATCCTAGTGCTAAAAATGTTCTTGATAAGCTTGAATTATTGCTCCATCATCCCCCAAAGAGTAGAATGCCAGGACTTTTGATTGTTGGTGAAACAAACAATGGAAAAACTTCAATTATAAAAAGGTTTGCTAAACTAAACAAAGATTTTAAAGACCCTGAGAAATTTGAAGCAACTCAAAAGCCTGTAATTTTAGTACAAGCTCCTCCTAGTCCAGACTTATCATATCTTTTTACAAATATTTTAGAACAATTTGCTGCACCTTTTAAAAATAGTGACAAAACACAGAAAAAAGAGATGATGATTAAGAATTATATTTCAGTTGCTGGAACTAGAATTATAATAATTGATGAGATTCATAATATACTTAGTGGTGCTACTGCAAAACAGAAACAATTTATGAATGGACTTAAAAACTTAAGTAACGATTTAAACATATGTATTATTTTATCTGGAATCAAAGATGCTCTTCATGCAACCAATACTGATCCTCAAATCAATAATAGGTTTAAACCTATATTTTTATCAAAATGGAAATTAGATAGAGACTTCTTATCCTTTTTAGCTTCCTTAGAGAAAGTTATTCCTTTGAAAAAAGCTTCTAATTTACATAAAACAAAAGAGTTAGCTTATAAAATATTTGATTTATCTGAAGGTTATATAGGGGAAATGGTTGATTTAATTAATACAGCTTCTATATATTCTATTCAAACAAAAAGTGAAAAAATTACATTGAAAGAGATTAAAGAGTGTGGTTTTATAAAACCATCAATGAGAAAATCTTTTGATGATTTAGTAGATTTATAGAATGATTTCTAGTTACAATGGAAAATATTATAATCTAGTTGGTAAAGAATTTTTTATTGTTCCTTTACCTAAAGAGGATGAACAATTATCCTCTTGGTTAGTAAGAACTGCTTATAAACATCAGATAACTCCAAGATCATTTATATCATCTTATTTTCCAAGAGAATATATTAATAAGTTTTGGGAAAGTGATATTGATATAAAAGCAGATAAAAAACTTCTTTTTCTTTTGCAGAAGAAGTCTTTATTAAAAGAAGAGTTACTATTTTCTTTAACATTAAATTCATATGAAGGATATTTAAATGAAAGAATAGTCTCAACCACAAGGAATAATTTGATACTTCCATTAGGAAGCAGGGCAAGACTTAAGTTTTTAAATGGTCAAAAGATATGCCCTTTATGTGCTAGAGAAAATGAACCTTATTTTAGAAAATCATGGAGATTATCTTTTGTTGCAACATGTACAAAACATAATACACTTTTATTAAGCTACTGTCCTAAATGTAATACTTCAGTTACAATTTTTAAAATTTATAATTTAGAATCAGATTTTACTTGTTGCTACAAATGTGGATTTGATTTTAAGATAGAAAATCCTTACTATTTAGCAGATAATTCTTATGTAAATGAATTATTAGATATCTTAAATAAGGGGTATGTTTTAATAGATGATAAACCTATTTATTCAATCCTATATTTTTTAATGCTAAAACAACTTATGAAGATAATTTGTCATCTTTGGAAAGATGAAAAATACGATAGTGAATTTTTCATAGATAATAAATTTAGACAAAATTTCAAATATATATTAGATGAGAACCTTACTAACTATGAATTATTTCATATTTATAAAGAGGCTTTCTATATTCTAAAATCTAAAAATAGTTTTTCTATTTTTTGTAAAAAATACAAATTATTAAAATATATGATTTTTAAAGATATGAGATATATCCCATTTATTTTTGAAGATGCTTTATTTTAATTTATTTTCAAGTCTTTTTGCCCAATTTTTAATAGACTCAGTGTCATATTTTTTAGGATGGTTTAAAAAATTTATTTTTTCAACTAATTTTTTTGATACAATCCATTGCCCATTAAATTTTGAGTAAGTTAGCATTAGTCTATGAATATATAATTCTTCAAGTTTTTGTTTACTTAATAAGATTACAGTACTCATAGCATCAAAAAGTTCATCTCTTTCAATTTCAATAATTACTACATTAAATTCTTTTGTTTCCAATATAAGTCTTGCATACTTTCTTATTTTTTTATTTTTTAAATATGAACGTTTATATTGCCTTTTTGAAAAATCTTTTTTTGGCTTTAAGGGCATATCTAAAACATCTGATGATACTAGTGATATATCTTTATTTAATAAAATTTGATTTATCATTTTATCTAATTGCTTGAAATATTCTTTGATATTTAATCCTGAAGGCTTTGGAACATTATTAAATGAAGAGCTAAAACAATCTTCATTTTCTTTTGATAAAATATCGTTAAAGCTTATCTTTGCTTCAAGATTATTCTTTTCATATTTTGTTTTTGTAGAAGATTCAGTCTCATTTTTTTCTATGATTTGTTCATAAGATATTTTCTTTTTTAATAAATCAGTTCTAAGATTATCTATATAATCTGATGTATTGTTTAATTCTATTACATCATTTTCATTATGAGGATTTTTAGATGATACTATATATTTTTCTTGATTTTCTAAAGGTTTATTTTTATTTATTGTTTGTTCACCATCTTGTTCTTTTGCTTTACTTGTTTGTTTTTCTCTGTAGGCAATAATTGATTCAAATGGGTATTTTGTATCTTCTTCTAATATTTGATAAACATATATATTTGTAGAATCTATATTAAAGCCATAAAATTTAAAGTTTATATTTCCATAAATAGGAAAAGAACAATTAAAAGTTAATCTTGTATCAAACTCTTCTGAATTAAAATCGTTTACTTTAATCATAGTTGAAAGTATACTCATAGAAAAATCAATGAACATAGTATTAGAAAATTTGTTTTTTGCAAATCTAAATATTTCTGCAATATCATTATTTGAAGAACCATATTTTAAATTTATTTCTCCATATCTCTTATCCTCATCTGTATATTCTACTTTATGATATAAACCTTCTAAATAGCATGACATTAATTGTCTCGTTAAAGATGATGATCTCATATAGAACCACCTAGCAATTTCATAACATGGGAAAATGATATTTTTATTTGAGAGATTATCTTTTAGTATTATATGATTTTGGTTTGAAACCATATCTTTTATATTAGTAATCTCTTTTAGGTTATTAGGAAATCTTTCATCAAATATATTATATAAAGAAAATATATTTTTTGCAGCAATCGTAGTATATCTCTTAGGTTCAATATCAATATTAGCTTTAAATAAATTGTTTATACAATTTTTTCTTATATATTGTTGGTTTTTAAAAACTGCACCCAAAGGGAATTGAAATATAGCTTTTAAAGGAATAAAAGATAAATAATAGTTTTGCTCAAGTTTATTTTGTTCTTTGAATAAAGCTAAAACATAGTAATCAGATTGTTTCTTATAAATATAACTATTAGCAACTAATATTACATCTTTATTTTTGGGTAAATCTTCAAAAATTAAAGTTGTTGAATCCAATTCCATAAAATAAACTTTTTAGTTTATGATATAAAATTAAAATGACAATTTCTGTCATTTTAATATAGTTAAATAGTTATAACTAGACATTAAGTTGACTTCTTCTTGTATTAAAGTTTTTTAATTTTTAATAAAAGATTTGAAGGTAAATAAATGAGAATAGATATTTTAAGTGATGTTCATTTTGATAATTACTTTTATAATAAATATGAAAAAATGTTAATTATTTATATTAAATTTACTAATATATATTTAAAACTTTAAGTATAAGTATCAACTTGATATAATATAATAATACATATTATAAGGATAATGTTTGAGTTTAGAAAAATCATTAGAGACTTTAAAAAGATTAAATGAAAAATATAAAAAATCTGCAATGAATGAATCAGATACCCGTTTTCAGATTATTAACAAAATACTAAAAGAAACTTTTTTTTGGCCTGAAATAGGTATTAAAACAGAGAGTCGTACAAACGAAGGATATACAGACTATCAACTTAAAGAAAATGGAAAAACCTACTTAGTTATTGAAGCTAAAAAAGAAAAAATAAGATTTAATTTTTCTGAATATAAAGAAATATCAAATAATAAAATAAAAGTAAAAGTCTTAATGAAAGATCCTAAAGCATATGAGACAATAAAACAAGTTAAAGAATATTGTAATGATATAGGATGTAAATATGCTTGTATAACAAATGGTCATGAATGGGCTTTTTTTAGAACATATATTGATGGTAAAAGTTGGCAAGATGGTAATGCTTACATAATAAAAGATTTAGAAGATTTTATAAACAATTTTGATGAAATCAATAAATATTTTACTTATAATAAGATAGTTAAAAATTTTTCTTTTAAAAAATTATTTGATGGAGTGGACTATAGTTCAAGTGAAAGATATGAACCAAAAAGAGAAATAAAAGGATATACAGAACAAATTGAAAACAATCATATAGAAGGATTAATTAAAGGTTATTTTGACAAATATTTTGGAGAAATAAGAATTGAAGATAGTGAGTTATTGGAAAAATGTTATGTTGAAGAAAGAGGTTACACTATAAACTTTGATAAATTTGTTGCATTATTAGAAGATTCATTATCTCCCTATCTAGAGAATAAAGGATTACAGAAAATCATAAAAAACAAGGATACAAATTCTTTAAATGAAAAAATCATAGAAATCTTAAAAAAAGAAAAGAAAGCCAAAGTACTAATTTTATTTGGGGGAAAAGGTTCTGGTAAAACTACTTTTTTAGTAAGCCTTTTTAATAATAAAAAAAATAAACTAATTTTAGAACAAAGTATTATAGCAAATGTAAATTTATTAAAAGTATCAAATGATAAAGAAGCAATAAAGAAAGAAATCATGAGTCAACTTATTGACAAACTTGATGTTGATAAAAAACTTATGGGAACAAACAAAGATTTGGAAGAATTATTTAATGATAGATTTGAAATAGAACTAAGACAATCTCTTGAAGGGCTAGATAAAAATAGTGAAAGATTTATCACTAAAAGAAGTGAACTCTTTTTAGAATATAAAAAAGATCACTTCTACTGTTTAGAAAGGTTATCTTATCTTTTACGAATTAAAAATAAGGCAATTATCATTAATATAGATAATACAGACCAATTTGACCAAAGTTTACAAGATTATTGTTTTAGTTTATCAAATCAATTATCAGAAAAGCTACAGTGTATTACAATTATTTCATTAAGAGAAGAAAGATATATTACATCTAGTATTGAAGGATACTTAGATGCATATGAAAGAAATGCCTTCCATATTAGTTCACCAAATCCACAGCAAGTTTTTTTAAAAAGATTAACTTTTATAAAAGACAAAATAAATATTGAGAATAAAATCAAAGCAAAAAATAAAACTGATATCAATCAATTCTTCAATGTACTAGAAAAAAACTTGGAAGATGAAAAAAGTGAATTTAACATTTTTATGACAGCAGCAACACATGGTAATATTAGGCAAGGATTAGAGTTGTTTAAAAATGTTTTATTTTCAAGATATACTCATGTAAATGAAATGATTAATGATGAAACTTGGTATATCTCACTACACCAAATTCTGAAACCTATAATGATTCCTATATATAGATTTTATGATGAAACTACATCCGATTCTATTCCTAATATATTTAGATTAAGAAATGAATCTAATAGTTCCCATTTCACTGCATATAGGATATTATTAAAATTATCAAAAAAAAATGATACATATATTTCTATTCATGAACTAAAAGCTTATTTTAGAGAAACATTTAATATGGAAGATGACTTTATAGAAAATATGGATATTTTATTAAAAAGAGGTATGATTGAATCAGAAGATGGACTAGACAAATATCAAGAATCCTTACAAAAAATTAAAATATCTTCATTTGGATACCATATGTATAACATCATATGTAAAGACTTTACATATTTAGAATTAATTGCATCTGATTTAACATATTTAGACAAGCAAACAAGTAATGAAATAGTTAGTTATTCAAATAAAGAGTATGATTTGTTAAAACAAGGTCAGGATAGAAATATTACTTCTTTTGAAAAAGATGACTATCGATTTAAGAGAATAAAAACAAGAATATCAAAAGTTAATAAGCTTATTAAATATTTAAAAGAACAAGAAACATTAGAAATATCAAAGTATGATTTAAATAAATTAGAATCTATTAGTGAAAAAATTGCTGAAAGTGTAACTAATCAAATTGAAAACAGGGTATTAAAAAGTGCAAGAAAAAATTTAAATATTCAATCTGAAACAAATAGAAATGGTATCCCTCAATTATAAGAAGAAGCACCTAAAATTTATATCTAGGAACAATGCATAATATTAATTTGTATTGATATTATGTCATTGTTTATTGTTAATGATAAATTATATACTTTCTTTATTACTTTTTATAAACCATTCTTTAGAAATAATACAATTTTTGCTATTTAGCTCAGGATTTGATTTGTTAAGAGTTACGTGTAAAGGAATTGATACACAATTCCAAATATAAGTGCTTCCTTGGAATAGATTGTTTGATTTTATTTACAAAACCCTCTGAAAATATAAGGCGAGATATAACACTTGTCAAAGTTTCTAATATATCTATACCTAATTTACTAGTGTCTATTATTAATAGTTGGGTTTTATATTCTTCTTTGCCCCCATATGTTAAGTATATATTCAATAACGAATTCTTCCTAATGCAAGCTGAAGAGAAAAATCACTCTCTAGAACTAAATCCATAATCTTTTTATGAGTTTCTTCTTTTTGTTTCTTTAAATCAATTAAACCAAAATTATTATTGCTATAATCAAATATTAAATCATGTTCATCTAAGAATTTATCATAAAAATCAAGAATTTCACTAGGATCAAGAAAGTTTTTGATTTCTTCTGCAGATATATCTAATTTATTTTTTGGGTCTGTTAAAAATTTTTTTAATTTAAGTGTGGCTTCTGCCCTATCTTCATTATTTTTATTTACTGTGTTTTTAAGTATCTCGTTTCTAAGTTGTGCATTTTCATATTCAGTTTCATAAATAGCCATTCTCATTTTATGTTCAGCACCCTCTCGACCAAGACGAATAAATAAGGCTATAAATCCCATAACTACAGTCAATTCAAAGAGACCTGGAGAATTTTTATTGTATTTCGAAAGTATTATATTATTTGCATTATGTCTTTTATCTATAAGATGATTAATACAAAATACTTTAAATTTTCCATCTGGTTTTACTACGGCAATAATAGGTCTATCAAGATTCATTAGTCTATTTGAAAAATATTTTCTGGAACTTTCATAAATATTTCCATATTTACTATAGATTTTTTCATCATTCTTAAAAAAGTATGAATATTGACTAATTGCTTTTCTAAAACAACCAATGATTGCAAAGTCTATATAGTCTTTTTTATTTTTTCTAGTATTTCTTATGTAGTTTTTAACAAACTGATCAAAAGTTTGGTAGCTAATCTCATTTTCTTTAAGATAAATATTTAAAAAAGTATAGAACTTTTTATAAATAGGTATATTTAATGATTTTATAATGAACTTAAATGCATGCTTAAGTAGTAAATCATCATTATGCTTATACTTAGTATCATTTTTGTATTCTCTATATGTTCTAGCAAGTCTTGGAGGAGTAATGTTATCTGACTTTTTGCCAATGAGTTCAAAATTTGTATTATGTACTTGATTATAGATATATAATAAATAATTCATTTCTAAAACTCTTTTTGATGGCTTTATTGAAATAATCTCATGATAGTTACAAAATGTATTTATATTATTTTCAAAATCTAAAATATTATCAACTAATTGAGTACTTTTTTTTATAGGATAGCTATCTTTTCCCAAAATTATTAATTCATCATTTGGTTTAACTTTTGTGTAAAGATAGATTGCATCTAGTAATTCATTCTTATAGTATATATTTTCAATTGCACTAATCTCAGCAAATAGACTATTTATAGATATTGGATAATCTTCATTTTGTTTAAAATATACTTTAAATTCAATTTCTTTTTCTTTACTTTCTAAGAATTGTAAGTTTTCATAATCAAAATTTATCATATATTTAAATACCTTTTTAAATTATTATAACAATTATATTATTAATAGTTAAATAAAATAATTTTATTTAGATTTAAAAATTGTGTCTTTATAATTTATAAATATTTAATTTTATTCTTTAAAAGTGAGAATTTGGTTATTGAAAAAGTTTCTAATGTTAATATAAGAAATATGGGATTGAATACAATTTATAATTAAAAGTGGGCAAAAAACAATTGTTAAAATAAATCTAGTTGCATTATATTATATATAATTAGTATATAGTTGTATTTTATATTATTGTAGCTTTAAAATATAATTGTGAAATATAAGAATAATTGCATTATCTTTTGTATTTAGACTAAATAGTTGCAATAACTTTTAGAAATGACAGGAACAATATAGGAGAGATAGCTTTAGCAAACAATGGCATACTTTTTTTTGATGAATTACCATATTTTAGTAGTGCAATATTAGAAGCTATGAGAGAACCCTTGGAGGATTATAAACTTTTAGTAAGTAGAGCAAAAACAAAAGTAAAGTTTGATACAAAATTTTTATTTATAAGTGCCATGAACCCTTGCCCTTGTGGAAACTTGCTTATGGAAAACAATAGTTGCAGATGTAATGACTTAGAGATAAAAAGGTATAAAAGTAGGCTTTCTGAGCCATTTTTAGATCGTATAGATTTGTATGTGGTTATGAATGAATCAAATACTAAAGAGAAAGCTACCTATAGTTCAAAACAGTTTCATACCTATGTAATTGAAGCTTTTAAAAAACAAAAACTAAGGGGACAAAAGGAGCTAAATGGGAAATTAAATGATGAAGATATTTTAAAATATTGTGTATTAAATCAAGAGTGTAAAGATGTGTTAGATAAAGCTACAATAAATTTCAATCTTTCATTTAGAAGTATAAATAAAGTACTAAAGGTATCAAGAACAATTGCAGATCTACATGGGTGTGAAAATATAGAAAAAAAGCATCTTTTTGAAGCTTTAAGTTATAGAAGAAGATAAGTAGAAAGATTTTGTTATAATGTCAAAATTAAAAAGAATTAAGGATTTAAATTGACAAGATGTGGTTATGTTTCAGTAGTTGGACGTCCAAATGCAGGTAAAAGCTCACTTTTAAACTGGCTTGTAGGTGAAAAAATAGCAATGGTTTCACACAAAGCAAATGCAACAAGAAAAAGGTCAAATATTATAGTTATGCACAATGATGACCAAATAGTATTTGTAGATACTCCAGGTTTACATGAAACTGAAAAACTTTTAAATCAATTTATGCTTGATGAGGCTTTAAAAGCTATTGGGGATTGTGATTTGATTCTGTTTTTAGCACCTGTTACAGATAAACTTCACCACTATGAGAGTTTCTTAGAAAAAAATACAAAAAACACAAAACACCTTTTACTTCTAACAAAAATTGATAATGTAACAAACGATGAAGTTCTTGCAAAGATGAAAGAGTATGAAGAGTTTCAAGATAGATATGAAGCTATTATTCCTATATCTATAAAAAAACAAACAAAACATGCGGATATTCTTGATACAGTGGTAAAACATCTTCCAGAACACCCTTATTTATTCGATCCTGAGATTTTAACTACTGAGCATATGAGAGATATTTTTAAAGAGTTTATTAGAGAATCAGTTTTTGAAAATATTAGTGATGAGATCCCTTATGAAACAGATGTTTTAATAAACAAAGTGGAAGAAAAAAATGATTTGGATGTTGTAAAAGCTACAATTATTGTTCAAAAGGGTACTCAAAAAGGGATGATTATAGGAAAAGGTGCCACAGCTATTAAACGTATAGGAAAAGATGCCAGACTTAAAATAGAAAAACTAACAGGTAGAAAGTGTTATTTAGAACTATTTGTATCTATTAAAAAAGGGTGGACTAAAAATAAACAAGGTCTTAAAGAGCTTGGTTATGATGTAACCTTTTAAAAATAATATAAAAATATATTTATTTAATCTGTTTTAAAATATTTTAATAATAAAATCTATTATAAAAAGGTTTTGTTATTGAAGTATATGAAATAAAAACAGATGAAGAGATCTCTTCAAACTTACTAAAAGATTTTATCCTTACCAATCTTAGTAAAGATGATTTTACAAATAAAAGCTACCTTTACTACTCTTATGTAAAAGAGTTCAACAAATACCTAATCCTATCTTTTGAAAATGAGAATAAAAAACTTCCATTACTTTTGAGTTTAGATAAGAGTGAAGAAACCCTATATTTTCATAAAGATTTTTTTGTTTTATATAAACACAATAGAGCATACTATTTTCAACTTTTAGATAAAGAGTATGATAAAAAAGAGCTTGTTGAGTATATAAAACAAAGTTTTAATCTAAAAGATTTGAAAATAAAAGAAGTAGAAAATCAAGAACAAAAAACTTTAAAAGATGAGAGCTGTTTGATTAGGCCAAAACAACCAGCTTTGTTTAAATTTTATATATCTTATTTATTGGTAATAATCTTTTTATCTCTTTTTTATACTTATGATAAACAACAAACCATAAATAATGAGTTATCAAAAATAAAACATAATATAATAGATTTAAAGACTCAAAATGGGTTTTTATATCTTTATGAAAAGATATATCAACTAAATCAAAATGCAAACTCTTTAGATGTACAGATTGATTCATATCTATTTAAAAATGCAAAAATCTCTATAAAACTAAAATCAAAAAAGAAAAAAAATATTTATGAGTTTTTAAAAAGATATAAGAGTAGTTCTTTAGAAAATATAGATTTTGATAAAACAAAAAAGGTGTATTTTACAAATGCGATTTTTAGACTCTATTGAAAATAGTTTTGACAAGCTATCTCTTTTACTAAAGTTTGAACTTTTTTTAATACCACTTGTGGTTTTTTTTATCATAATCTATGAAAGAAAAGATCAAAAGAGGTTTTATCAATCAAATACTTTAAATGCAACTCAACCTATGATGACTAAAAACATTGTAGATATTTTAAATGCTATTCAAGAGTATCTAGATAAAAACAAAATAAAAATACTAGAGCTTTCAAACAAAGATAAACAGATAAAACTATCAGTAAAAGTTGATAAAACAAAGCTAATAAAACTTCTTAGGTTTTTAGAACATTATAACTCTTTTTCAAAGATAGTAAGTATTGAAAAAAGTGTTGATATAGTTACTATTTTTATCTCCTTTGATACCTTTTATGTAAAAAAGAAAACTAAAACTCAAAGCATAGCTAAGTTAGAAAATCAAACAATTGATATAAATAGATTTAAACTAAAAGCGATAGTAGATCAAAAGGTTTTGATAAATGACAAATGGCTAAAAAAAGGTGAGTTAATAGAGGGGTTTTTTATATCAGATATAAAACATAACTCTATAAATTTGCAAAATGATTTTACAAGTTTAAAAGTGGAACTCTTTGATGAAAACAGTTTATAAAAATATAATTGATTATGAGTTATTAACTACTTACGATATAAAACACCTAAAAGATATTTTAGTTTTGCCCATAAAAAATGAAGGCTTATATTTAGAGTGTTTTGTTTGTGATGAAAGTAGGGCTGACAATCTTGAGACCAAATATCTACTAAGAAAACATCAGCTTGATAAAAATGAGATTTTATTCTTTTTAGATGATATAGAAACTAGAGCAAAACTTTTTAAGCTATTTAAGCACTGCATGGATGAGAGAAAATTAAACTCACAACATATAGAAGAGTTTATAGATATCTTACTTCAAAAGGCTATCACTTTAAGAACCAGTGATATACATATTGAGGGTTTGGAAACTAGTATGTGTATCCGTTTTAGAATAGATGGAGTTCTAAAAGTTTTTTATGTTTTTGAAAAGGAGTTTTTCAAAGTAATTAGCTCTTTTTTAAAGATGAAATCAAAACTTGATATAACTCAATATCGCTTACCTTTAGATGGTGCTTTTTCTATCTATATAAAAGAGAAAAAATATGACTTTAGATTTTCATCTATGCCCACTATTTTAGGAGAATCAATTGTAATAAGAGTTTTAGATAGTAAGAGGGTAAAAAAAGATCTTAAAACTTTAGGTTTCTCAAAAGATTTTTTCACAAAATTTGAAAAAATACTAAAACTAAATCAAGGCCTAGTTCTAATCTCAGGACCAACAGGAGCAGGAAAAAGTACAACTTTATACTCAATGATTGAAGTTTTAAACAAACAAAATAAAAAGATAGTAACTATCGAAGATCCAGTTGAGTATAAAATTGAACAGATACAACAAATAAACATAGAAGAGGAGATTGGACTTAGTTTTGATAGGGTTCTAAAAAACATCCTAAGGCAAGATCCAGACATAATCTTAATAGGGGAGATTAGAGATGCTTATTCTCTTAAAATAGCTTTGCAAGCATCTTTAACTGGACATATTGTTTTTGCTTCAATTCATGCTAATAATTCTATTGAGACTCTTTTTCGACTTATTGATTTGGATGCAAATAGTTATTTGCTAAGTTCAACTTTAAAATTTATCATCTCACAAAGATTGGTTTTAAAACTTTGTGAATGTAATAAAAAAGGGTGTAGTAGGTGTAATTTTACCAATTACCATGGAAGAATAATCATCTCTGAGATGTTAGAAATTGATACTACTATCTCCTCTTTTATTCTAAAACAAAACAGCTTAGATGAGATAAGTAGGTATTTAGAAAAACAAAGTTTTAAAACCATGTTAGATGATGGGAAAGAGAAAGTACAAAACAATCTAACAACACTTGATGAGGTATTAAAGGTTTTATAATGGGATATAAAATCATCTATCAAGAAAATAGCAAAATAAAAAAAAGATACCTTACAAATGAAGAGTTTAACCAAGGAGATTTGCCCAAAAATATTATAAAAATAAAAAAACAGATAGATTTCTTTGATAAACAAATAAGCTCAAAAAGAAAAATCTCAAATAAAAAATTAAAAAAGATTTTTTATGAGCTTAGTATTATGTTGCAGTCAAATATAGTATTAGATGAAGCTCTAAGTATCTTAATAAAAAATGAAAAAGATCAACAATTAAAAAAGTTTTTAGAGAAACTGAAACTCTCATTTAATAGCTCAAAAAACCTTGAGGAGAGTTTAGAGGAGTTTAGGCTTGATTCTTTAGTAAAAGCCTTTTTAAGCCTTACTCAAAATAGTAGCAACACAGCTTCAAATATCTCAATACTTAGTAAAATATTAACAGAAAATCATGAGATAAAAAAGGAGTTTTTAAAGGTGCTTTTTTATCCAATGATTCTTGTGATTACCTTTTTCTCAGCCTTAATAGGGATATTTAATTTTGTGGTTCCAAAGTTTCAAGTGATGTTTACCCAATACCATATGGAACTCTCCTTTGCTAGTAAATCTTTGTTTTTTATAAAAGATATTTATGAAAACTATTTAGGCTTGATTTTGATAGCTTTAGTAGGTGTAATAGTTTTATTTTGGTATTTGTATAATAAAGTTAAAAGGTTTAGATATTTTATAGATAAGCTTTTTGTTGAGCATCTTTTTTTATTAAGTTCCCTATATAAAGATAAAATTTTTTATGAATTGTTTTTTTGTATGGAAAACCTTTTATATAATCGATATAAATTTTACGAATCTTTGCTTAAAAGCAAGGTTTTAATAGATAATCAATATCTTTTAGATAAAATTAACAAAATTGAAAGCCTACTAAAAAGTGGAAAAACCATAGAGTTTTCAATATCGCAGTCAAAACTGTTTGATGAGTTAACACTTAGTTTACTTAGAACTGGTGAGGTTTCAAACTCATTAGAGTTGACTGTTACAGAGATAAAAACTATATATAAAAAAAGGTTTAATGATAGATTAAAACTTTTTTCATTGGCATTGGAACCAATATTTTTTGTACTTATTATGGCACTAATTATTTGGATTGTTTTAGCAATCTTTGTGCCCTTATGGAGTATTGGTGATGTGCTTAAAATTTAAGAGGATAATATATGAGTAAAGAGTTAGAGTTTGAAAATTCTATTAAAAATATTTTAGAGTATATTGGTGAAGATATAAATAGAGAGGGTTTAGAAAAAACTCCAAGTAGAGTTAGAAAAGCTTTTGAATTTATGTGTAGTGGGTACAATCAAGACCCAAAAGAGATAATAAACTCAGCACTATTTACAAGTACAAATGATGAGATGGTAGTTATAAAAGATATCGAGTTTTATTCAATGTGTGAACACCATATGCTACCAATCATAGGTAAAGCTCATGTAGCTTATATACCAAATGGAAAGGTTGTAGGCCTTAGTAAAATCCCAAGAGTTGTAGATGTATTTGCAAGAAGATTACAAATCCAAGAGCAAATGACAGAGCAGATTTGTGATGCACTTCATGAAGCTTTAAACCCAAAAGGTGTTGCAGTTATGATAGATGCAAGACATATGTGTATGGAGATGAGAGGGGTTGAAAAGATTTGTTCAACAACTGTAACATCTGCTCTTAGAGGATTATTTAAAAGAGAAAAGAAAACAAAAGATGAGTTTCTTTCAATAATAGCTCAATCACTTCATAAGTAAAAAATTATCCTTTTATAAAAGGATAATTTTTGCTAACATTAAAAAAGAGAAAAAGCCAACTATATCTGTAACTGTTGTAAGTAATACAGTACTTCCAATAGCGGGGTCTATATCAAACTTTTTTAGAATTAGTGGTATTGAAGCTCCAAAAAAACCTGCGCTAAATAGATTTATTATCATAGACATGGCTATAACTAATCCTAGCATTGCTGTATTAAACCAAAACCAAGCTATAAGACCAATAATAAGTGCAAAAATAAACCCATTAAATAAGGAGATAAAAACCTCTTTTTTTATGGCATCTTTACTATTATCAAAATCGATATCTCCCAAGGCTAACTGTCTAACCATTACAGCTAGGGTTTGTGTTCCTGCATTTCCACCCATTGAGGCAACTATTGGCATCAAAATTGCTAAGGCAACATATGATTGAATTGTTTCATCAAATATTCCAATAACAAGTGAAGCTAAAATAGCAGTACCAAGGTTTAAAAATAGCCATAAAGCTCTTTTTTTAGCTGTTGTAAAAAGGTTATCATCATGTTCTGATTCATCATTTACCCCTGCTAATTGGTAGATTTGTTCTGTAGCATTCTCTTCAATAACATCTAAAATATCATCTGAAGTGATTCTTCCCATTAACATATCTTGATATCCAACAACAGCAACAACACTTAAGTCATATTTTTCAAATTGCATTGCAATCTCATCAATATCATCTTTATCGTGTACCACATAGGGTTTAAATCTATTCTCTTCATGTGAGGAGATTATCTCTTCATAGGTTTTTTCAAAATTAAGTAAAATCAGATCTTCAAGTGAGATTGATGCTATAAGTTTTCTATCATCATTTATAATAAAAACTTGATGGATATTTTCCAGTTCATCTTGGTCTTTACCATATTTAAGTCTGTTTAGGGATTCTTGGATCGTCTCTTTTAGATTGGCAGAGAAAAGCTCTGTTTGCATATAAGCACCAGCTTCATCCTCTTCATATCTTCTAAGCCAGTCAATCTCTTGTTGGTATTCCTCTTCTAAACCTTCAAAAACCTCTTTAGCTTTCTCTTCATCTAGCTCTTCAATCTCTTGGATAATATCTGTTGCATCATCTGAATCAAGCTCATCAACCACATCAGAAAGTTTTTTAATAGAAAGCTCTTCATAAACATCATCTCTAAGATAATCTGGTAACTCTAAAATAACTTCCCCAAGAAGCTCATCTGGGATAAGTTTTATGGTTTTGAAAAACTCTTCGTGGCTTTTTTTATTTATTTTTTTAAGTGAGTAGGCAATATCACTTGGATGAAGCTCTTCAATCTTTGAAAGTAGCTCTTTAGGGTTTTTAATAGCTACTTTATTTTTGTCACCCATTAGATTTTCCTAGGAGTTAATTGTGAAGTAGAAGCTGTCCTATCTAATTTTAGAGGTTTTAGTGTATCAATTTTTTCAATACTACCATTTAGCTCATCCGAAACTGTTTTCGTATAAGCTAAGAATTTCTTCTTTTCATTCCCTTTTAATTTGCTTTTTGTAACTTTAATAATTTTTAATGGATCAATCGCTCTTCCATGTTTATATAAACCTAAGTGTAGATGTGGTCCAGAACTAAGTCCAGTACTACCAACATATCCAATGTGTTGACCTTTTTTAACTCTACTTCCTACTCTTAGTCCACCTCTAAATCTATTTTGGTGGGCATAAAGTGTTCTTAGTCCATTTTTATGTTGAATGATAATTACGTTTCCATAACCACCTTTTCTACCTCTAAAAATGATTCTACCATCTGCTGCAGCGTAGATTCTAGTACCTCTAGCAGCTGCATAATCCACCCCTAAGTGAGCTCTATATCTTTTTAAAACAGGGTGCCATCTTTTTTTAGTAAATCTACTTGAGATTCTTGAATATCTAACTGGTGTTCTAAAAAAGAAGTTTGTTAAACTCTTACCAGTATTGTCATAATATTTATCATCTTTCATATTTTTAAAGATATAGTTTTTTTTACTATTTACTTCAACAAGTGCACCAATAATATCTGGTTGACCAAAGTATTTACCAAGTCTGATTTTTTGTTTGTATTTTATTACAACATGGTCACCTTTTTGCATTCTTCTAAAATCAACACTAGAACTAAAAGCACGAATTAGTTCATTTGCCAAGTCTTTATTGTTTGTTTTTTCAAGTATATCTAAATATGGTGAGTGGCTTATCTCTAAAACTAAAGTTTCTGTAAACTCTTCATATTTTATTGGAAGGGTTTGAAAGCTATATGTTCCATCATCTTTTCTAAATATATTAAGTTGGATATCCTCTGATACAGGGATTAGCACCTGTTTTAAACTATTTTCATCATCTAAAAGTAGATGGTAAGGAATACCAGCTCTTATTTCAGAACATAACTCTCTATCCTCTTTTTCAAGGTTAAAATACAATGATTGGGGGATTTTATGAGATTCTAAAAATGTTAAAAACGTTTCACCTTTTGGCCAAGATAATTCTTGCACCTCTTTTGAAAAACAAAATGAGATTATAAACACAAATATTAAGAAGATTTTTTTCACAGTTACCTTTTCTCTTTCTTTATAAAAAAATTAGAGTATCTATTATACAATTGCACAACTTAATTGGATATAAACATTTATTTAAAGGGATTTTAGAGTGAAAAAAATTTTATTATTTTTACTAATTTTCACATCAGTTTTATTTGCAGATTTAGTAGAGCTTTATAGAAGCCAAGGTTTAGAAGCAGTAAAAGAGAAGTTAGAGTATGAATTAACAAAAAAAGAGTATTGGGAAAATTATTTAAAAGATAGAAATGTAGATTATGGTTACTATGAATCAAAAAAATACCTATTGATTGCAAAAAAAGATTTAAAGCAGATATCTTTATACAAAGTGGAAGAAAACAATTATGATTTATTGTTAAAAGATGATGTTATTGTTGGTGAAGCAATAGGGGATAAACAAGAAGAGGGGGATTTAAAAACTCCTGTTGGAGCATATGAGTTTACAAGTAAACTTACACAAGTGGATCAGTTTTATGGACCACTTGCCTTGGTTACTTCATATCCAAATAGTTTTGACAAATCTTTAAATAAAAATGGTCATGGAATTTGGCTTCATGGGATGCCTTTAAATGAGGCAAGGGAAGAGTATACTAAAGGGTGTATCGCAATTGATAACCCAGAGTTAGAAAAAATTGATAGCTTAATTGAACACGATAAATCAATAATTCTAATCTCAGATAAAGAGGAGATAAAGGCTTCAAAAGATGAGATAAGTATGATTTTATCTTTTATTTATCAGTGGAAAAATGCTTGGAAAGATTCAAATATCAATGAATATATAAAGTTTTATTCAAACTCTTTTAAAAGATACAATGGGATGGACTTTGAAGAGTTTAAAGAGTATAAACAAAGAGTTTTTTCAAAAGATGAAGAGAAGAAAATTAAATTTTCAAATATAAATATTATGCCTTATCCAAACTCTTTAAACAAAAAGATGTACAAGGTGCTTATGGATGAGGATTATAAAACTAGGTCTTACTCTTTTGTTGGGAAAAAAGAGTTGTATTTAGAACTTAAAGACAATAAAATAGAGATTTTATCAGAAGGTTAAAACTAACAATAAGAGCATTTTCGATATAATCCCCTGAATTAATTACAACCATAATTTAAGGCGAAAAATGCAAAAAGAAGAGATGAATCTTGAAGAGATAGCACTTGCTCACTCTTTAACACTTGAAGAATTTGAAAATATAAAAGAGATCTTAGGAAGAGAACCAAACTATGTAGAGATTGGTATCTTCTCTGCTATGTGGTCAGAACACTGTTCATATAAATCTAGTAAAAAATATTTAAATGGTTTTCCAACAAAAGCTCCTTGGGTTATTCAAGGTCCAGGTGAAAATGCAGGAGTTATAGATATAGGTGATGGTTATGCAGCTGTATTTAAAATGGAATCACACAACCACCCTTCATTTATTGAGCCTTATCAAGGTGCTGCTACTGGTGTTGGTGGTATTATGAGAGATGTATTTACAATGGGTGCTAGACCAGTTGCTTCAATGAACTTAATTCAATTTGCAGGAATTGATGGTGATAGTGAAACTGCAAAAAAACATAGATTCCTTTTAAGAGGAGTTGTTGCAGGTATTGGTGGATATGGTAACTGTATGGGTGTTCCAACAATTGGTGGACAAACAAACTTTGAAGAGTGTTATGCAGGAAACAACCTTGTAAATGCTTTCAACTTAGGTATTGCAAAAGCTGATGAGATTTTCTACGGAAAAGCTGAGGGTATTGGAAATCCTGTTATGTATGTTGGTTCTAAAACTGGACGTGATGGACTTGGTGGAGCTGTAATGTCTTCTGCTTCATTTGATGAGGATTCTGAATCAAAAAGACCAACTGTTCAAGTTGGAGATCCATTTACTGAAAAACTACTTTTAGAAGCTTGTTTAGAGCTATTTAAAGAGGATTTAATCATTGGTATCCAAGATATGGGTGCTGCTGGGCTTACTTCATCATCTTTTGAGATGGCTGGAAGATCTGATTCAGGTATGATTATGCATTTAGATAAAATCCCGGCAAGAGAAGAGGGGATGACTCCTTATGACTTTATGCTTTCAGAATCACAAGAGAGAATGCTTATTTGTGCAAAAAAAGGTAGTGAGCAAAAAATCATTGATATCTTCGAAAAATGGGAACTTGATGTTGCTGTAGTTGGAGAGGTTACAGATACAGGAAATATGGAACTTTTCTGGCATGGTGAAAAAGTTGCAGATGTACCTGTTCAACCTGTATCAGAACAAGCTCCAATTTTAGATAGACCAGTTGCTGAGCCTGAGTATTTAAAAACTATCAAAGAGATTGATATCTCAAAAGAGATCTCTAATCAAGAAGCTTTTGATGCTTTGTTTTCAGATGTGGAAGTTGTAGATAAATCTTGGGTTTACTCTCAATACGATTCAATGGTACAAACAAATACTGTAAAAGGGCCTGGTAAACTTGATGGGTCAGTTATTAGAATCAAAGAAACAGGAAAAGCTCTTTCTATGAGTGCAGATTGTAATACAAGACAATGTTATATTGATCCAGAATTAGGAGCAGCAGCAGCTGTAATGGAATCTGGAAGAAATGTAGCTATGAGTGGAGCTGTTCCAAAAGCAATCACTGATTGTCTTAACTTTGGTAACCCACAAAACCCAGAAGTGATGTGGCAGTTTATGAAAGCTTGTGAAGGTATTAAAGCTGCTTGTAAAGAGCTAAATACACCAGTTATTGGTGGAAATGTATCTTTATACAATGAAACAAACGGTGTTGGTGTTTTCCCAACTCCTGCTATTGCAATGGTTGGGGTAAATGAAGATGCAAACAAAGTATTACCATCATCTTTCCAAGAGGAGGGAAATAGTGTATATCTACTAGGTGATACTAAATCAGAGTTTGGTGCTTCTTTATATCTTAAAAAACTATATGGAAAAGTAGCTGGTACTCACCCAGAGGTTGATTTCGCAAAAGAGTTAACTTTATGGGATACAGTTATTGAAGGAAACACAAAAGGTTTACTAAAAGCTGCAAAAGATGTTAATGTTGGTGGAGTTGCAATTGCACTAGCAAAAATGGCAGTTGTTGGAAACCAAGGTGTTGAAGCAAATGTTGAGTTTGCTGATGCAAAAGATATCTTCTCAGAATCTTTAAGTAGAGCAATCGTAGAAGTTACTCCTGAAAACGAAAAAGCATTTGAATCACTTTGTTCAAGCAAAGGTATCTCTTGTACTAAATTAGGACTTGTTGGTGGTGGAAAAATCGCTATCAATGATGTATATGTAGAGTTAGATAAAGCAAAAGATATCTACTTTAATAAATTCAAACAAGTAATCGAACAAGATTTATAATCTAAATAAAATATTTTAGGAGATGATTTAATCTCCTAAAATCTTCCATAAACTCTTTTTTATATTATCAGGGTCTGAAAAATGATCCACTTTAGCTACAAACTTACCATCTTTATCAAATAGATATATATATGAAGTGTGTGAAACTGAATACCCCATAGCAGAATCCTCTAACTCTACTTTTTTATAAAATGAGCCATACCTTTGCACAATATCATCAATATTCTCTTTTGTAGTAGTTGCTCCAATAAAGTTTGGATGAAAATAACTAGCATACTCTTTTAGATTTTTCAAGCTATCCCTATCTGGGTCTACACTTATAAATAAACCTACAAAATCTTTTGTTTTCTCTTTATCAAAACTATTTAAAGCTTGGGCTAAACTACTTAATGAAGTTGGACAAACATCAGGGCAATAGGTATAACCAAAATAGACTGCCAAGGCTTTCCCTTTTAGACTCTCTTTTGTTACTTCCCCATCTAGTGTATTTACTTTAAAGGCATATTTTTTCTGCTGCTTATACTCATCTACAAAGGGTTTTAATATAATAATTAAACCAACTGCCAATAAAACTACAATAGCTATTTTTGCAATATTTTTCATTATATATCCGTTTTAAATTGGAATCTTGCCCCAATTGTTTCATTTAGTTTTTCCACTCTTATATCTGCATTCCATTGCATGTCACCAACGGGGCAAGTTGGAAGAGTACCTACAGCTTGATATTTACCGTCACCTAGATTTTTTATGGGAAGAGTAAACTCACCCATAAACATATTTGTTGCATAGATATTTAAATATAGATTTTTTAAATTTGGATTGTTGCTTTTAATTGAAAAGGTTAAGGGTTTCATTAATGGTATAGTTTTAGGTTCTACCTTTAACTCAAAACTTGTACCATCTTGGATTTTTATACTACAAGCACTTAGGTGTAGGTCACAATTTTTATCTTGTATGATAAATTTTGCTTCCCCTTTAAATGATTGGTACAAAGCATTAAAATCTATTAGAAAATAACCCAATACAATAGCAACTATACCTATTGCAGAAAAGATTAAACTTTTTTGATTGTTTTTTTTCTCATCCATGTTAATTGTTGTGTTTCATTCCATTTCCATGGTGTTTCATCCCACTCATAACAGTTTTAATAGGAGCTGTGATTGTTTGTGTTTCACCATTAGAAAACTCTAAAGTAAAAGTTACATTCTCTCCAACTTTTAGAGGTTTTTTAAGTCCTATAAACATAACATGAAAACCACCAGGTTTAAGAACAGTTTGACTATTTGCAACAACATCTATTTTAGGAACTTGATACATCTTCATAACACCATCTTTCATATCATGAGTATGTAGTTCAACAACTTTTGAGATATTTGATGTTGCTTTTACTATAGAAACATCTTGATTAGTTTCATTTTTAACAGTCATAAATGCTGCAGAGTTTGGAAGGTTTGGGGGAGTTGCTCTAACATAGGCATCTTCTATTTTAATATCCATTGCGAATACAGATACTACACAAAACATAGCAAGTAAAATAACTTTTTTCATAAACATCCTTTTTTGTGTAGTTTATGATATTTGTGTTAATTAAGTGTTAAAAGTTAATAAATTTTAGAATAGAGTTTAATAAACATAAACTCTATTTCTTCCTCCATTTTTAGCCTCATATAAACCTTTGTCAGCTCTTTTTAAAATCATATCAAAGTTGTCATTTTTGGTTTTAAAGCCACTAACTCCAAAAGAAGCAGTGATATGTTTTACTGTACTAAAAGTGTTTTTTTCTATAGCTTTTCTTAGGTTTTCACAAATATTTTGGCAAGTTTCAAGATTCTCATTATCAAAGAGTATAAGAAACTCCTCTCCACCCCATCTAACAAATAAATCATCCTCTCTGATGTTTTTCATTAAAAGAGCAGAAAGTTCTACTAATACACTATCACCAACATCATGACCATAGGTATCATTTATGCTTTTAAATTTATCAATATCAATAATACATAGGGTGTATTTCCCCTCTTTTGTTTCTAAAAACTTAAAAAGACCATTTCTATTGAAAGCCTTTGTAAGGTTATCTTTATAGGCTTTTAAAGAGAGGTTTTTGTTTGATTTTTTTAGTTCAGCATGGGATTGTCTTAACATATCTAATAGATAGTTAAAAAACTTAGCAACAATACCAACTTCAGTATCTCTTTCTTCATAGATTTTTTTATTGATATTTCCTGTTTTCATAATATGTAAAATACTTTGGATAGTTTCAACCCAAGGTAACACAGCATTGTGTTCGCTTGTATTTAATCCTAGAACCTCATGTTTCTTTCTTACTCTTAAAAGATTGATCTTATGTAAAAATAGGAAAATCAATAATCCAAGTGAAAAGGCAAATAAAAATGCTACAATCACCCCAAGTGTTTGTACATAGATAAAGTCAAACCTAGTCATGTTTTCAGGTAATGTAGCAAAGATACCAACGGCAATAGTACCCCAAGCTCCAACAAAACCATGAACACTTACAACACTTAAGGGATCATCTATTTTTAGTTTATTTGTTAAAAAAATATCTCCATAATGCATAATAATAGCTGAGATAAATCCTACAAATGCAGATTGGGTTGTATCAAGATTATTACAACCAGCTGTTATACCAACAAGTCCAGCAATAATCCCGAAACTAAATATCTCTACCCCAACTTTTCTTTTATGAAATAAAGTTACAATCCAAGCTCCTAAACCACCAAATACAGCTGCAAGTAAAGTGTTTAAAAGTATAGAGGTAACTCTTGGCTCAAAGCTTAATAAACTTCCAGCATTAAATCCAAACCAAGCAAAGAAAAGTACAAATACACCAAAAACTATAAAGTTATGATTGCTAGGAGCGAAGTATTTAACTTGCCCATTTTTAAATTTTCCAAGTCTAGGACCTAGGATTAAAGTACCAGCTAAACCAATCCAAGCTCCAATAGAGTGAACAACAGTAGAACCAGCAAAATCGATAAAACCAAGTTTATTTAACCAGCCATTTTCATTCCAAACCCAGTGACCAAAAAGTGGATAGATAAATGAAGTAACCAATATGGCAACTACTATATATCCATTGAATTTTATCCTTTCTGCAACTGCTCCTGAGACAATAGTTATGGCTGTAGCTGCAAACATCGCTTGGAAAAAGAAAAATCCATTTAGTTCAAAGTCATATCCATCGATTAAAAAAAGATCGGTTCCATAAAGTCCAAAACTATCAGTTCCAAACATAATACCAAAACCAATAAGCCAAAAAAAGATTATACTAAAGACAGTGTCAATAAGGTTTTTCATCGCAACATTTATGGTATTTTTACTTCTTACCACACCTGTTTCAATTAAAGAGAATCCAAATTGCATCATAAAGACTAAAAAAGCACTAACAAGTATCCACAAAAGATCAATATTATTTAGATTATTCAATTAAATACCCCTTATTTAGGATGGTGAAATTATAACATAAAAGCTACTATCAAAAATGATAAAAAATATACAGTTTTTTAATCAACTAACTCTAATTGCTTTTTTAGTATAATCGCGAATTAAAACGAAAACATGAGGATTTGATTTGAGAGCATTAATTAGTGTAAGCGATAAAAGCGGTGTAGAAAACTTTGCAAAAGAGTTAGTGTCTTTAGGGTATGAAATCATCTCAACTGGTGGAACATACAATAAACTAAAAGAAGCAGGAATAGCTGTAATTGAAGCAAATGAAGTTACTAAATTCCCAGAATGTTTTGAAGGAAGAGTAAAAACATTAAATCCATATATTCATGGTGGTATTTTACACAGACGTGATAAACAATCTCACCTAGACCAAGCAAAAGAGTTAGGTGTTGAAGGTATTGATTTAGTATGTGTAAATCTTTATCCATTTAAAGCAACAATTGAAAAAACTGATGACTTTGAAGAGATTATCGAAAATATTGATATCGGTGGTCCAGCTATGGTTAGATCTGCAGCAAAAAACTTTGACAGTGTTATTATTGTTACAGATGTTGCTGATTATGATGTGGTACTAAACAATCTTAAAAACGATACAAACACAGTAGAGTTTAGAAGAGATATGATGATAAAAGCATATGAGCATACAGCAGCTTATGACTCAATGATTGCAAACTACATGAATAAAAGATTCAATGATGGTTTTGGTGCAAAACAATTTATCGTTGGTGAGAAAGTATTTGATACAAGATATGGAGAAAACCCACACCAAAAAGGTGCATTATATGAGTTTGACAAACACTTATCAAGTAAATTCATCACACTAAAAGGTGAAGCAAGTTTCAATAATATGGGTGATATTAGTGGAGCAGCAAAAATAGCATCAGCTTTTGGTGATGACAATGCAGTTTGTATCGTAAAACACGGAAATCCATGTGGATTTGCTATCAAAGATACACTACTAGAAAGCTATACAGAAGCTTTAAAATGTGACCCAATCTCTGCTTTTGGTGGAGTTGTAGCAGTAAATGGTGTAGTTGATTTGGACCTAGCAGTTAAAATGAATGAAATCTTCTTAGAAGTTGTATTTGCAGCTGACTTTACAGCAGAAGCTGAAGAAGAGTTAAACAAAAAGAAAAGAATCAAACTATTTAAACAAGGTACAAAAAAACTTGAAATGGCAAACGATACATTTAACTTCAAAATAGTTGATGGTGGATTTGTTTATCAAGATGCTGACAAAGTTGAAGAGGATGAGGTAAGAAACTCAGAATTAAAATCAAAAAGAGCAGCAACTGAACAAGAAGTAAAAGATATGGAAATTGCTTACAAGGTAGCTTCTTTAACAAAATCAAACTGTGTAGTATATGTTAAAAACTCAGCAATGGTAGCTGTTGGTATGGGTATGACTTCAAGAGTTGATGCAGCTAAAGCAGCACTAAGAAAAGCAGAAGATTTAGGACTAGATGTAACTGGTTCAGTTCTAGCTTCAGAAGCATTTTTCCCATTTAGAGATTCAATAGATGCAGCACAAGAAGCTGGTGTTAAGTGTGTTATTGAACCAGGTGGTTCTATTAGAGATGATGAGATTATTGAAGCGGCAAATGAATTTGGTATGGCTTTATATTTCTCAGGAAAAAGACACTTTTTACACTAAAGATTGATTTTCTAAGCAATCTTCCTTCATAACTCTGCGTTAGAGAAAACTTTTTTCTAGTCACTTACAACAGTAAGCTCCTACGAAAAAAGTTTTCTCCGCCTTGATTTATTTTGAAATCTTACTCATAAAATCAATCTTTTAATATATTCTTTTTTGTTATAATTAAAAAAACTATTAGGTATAGATAATGAATATGTTAGATGAAAAATTTTTTCAATTTATAGAAAATAATATTGTAAAGATTGAAAATAGTACTATTAGCAATGAAGATATAATAAGAGGTTTCATTGGTGACTTATCAAAAGAAATTAGAAAAGAATTAGAAAAAAAGTTAAAAAAAGTTTTACTTGAAAAAAGAAAAAGTTTTAATCAATTTGTAAAGCGTAATATTAATAGATGGTCAGAAGGATTTGATGTTTTGGAAACAATGATTCTTATATGTACTGAAGCAGGAGAAATTAATAATGATAAATATAGAAAGACTGCAGTAGAGAATAATGATTTACTTTTTGATATTTTAATTAGGCATCATTCACGAGCTTGTCTTATATCAAATGAAATATTAACATTATTAAAGAATGGGTTTGCAGATGGTGCACATGCCAGATGGAGAGCATTACATGAAGTAAATGTAACTGGAATGTTTATCAGTAAATATGGAAAAGAATGTGCTGAAAGATTCTATTTTCATAATGTTGTAGATTCATATGATGGAATGATTGAACATAAAAAGTTTGAAGATAGATTAAATGAAAAAGCATTAATTCAAAAAGAAATTGATGAATGCAAAAAAGAATATGATAAGTTAATATTAAAATATGGAAAAAAATTTGGAGATCATTATGGATGGGCATCATATATTTTCCCTAATAGGAAACGAGTAAGTTTTACAGCTATTGAAAAAGATGTTGAATTAGATCATATGAGACCTTATTATAAATTGGCTAGTCAAAATATTCATGCAGGTTCGAAAGGTTTGAAAAATAGATTAGGGTTATGTGAATCAAACGAAGATATATTATTGGTTGGACAAAGTAATTCCGGTATGGTTAATCCTGCAGATTCCACAGCAATAAGTTTGGCTCAAATAACAATAACTGTCTTAATGTTAAACCCAACAATTGAAAATATTATTTTAATGAAAGTAGTTGAAGAATTTATTGACAAAGTAGGGGAAACATTTTTGAAAGAGGATAAGGATGTTTAATTTTTTAAATACCATTGCATTCTAAACTAGTGTTATACTCAATTAGTATGAGAAAGTACATGGCTAGGAATTTGTCCAGACTTTGTTGAAGCCGGAAGTTTTCTAATTATTTTCGGAAAAGCCTGAGGACTGTTTGAGATATAAAAGGTGACTGAACGTCACGTTTTATGTCGAGTTCCGCAAGGCAGGAAATAATTAGAAAGCTGTAGGGAACTTTAGCTTCAACAACGTGTCTGGTTGCTTTTTGCCTTACTTTTTACAACTAAAAAGTGAGAAAGCGGAGAACTTTGTTCTTCAAGACAACTGCATACAATTAAAACTATCAATAACTCTAATTTAATCCAAATACTCTTTAAAATATCACGAAACTATTTACAAGTTTTCCAAAACTTCCCCAGCCTTTTTATACCCCTCATTCAAAACAAAATCAAAACTCTTAAAATCAAACAACCTAACCTCAGAGATACTATCTATATTTATAAAAAAATCAGCTCTTTTTTTAGCCCTTTTCATAGCACTTTGAGTTAAGATAAAAAGTGACCTTCTGTGTAGAACATCTTTTTTATATGAAAACTCTTTTTGTAGGTTGTTTACATTTACACTGATATTTGGGTACTTCATTTTTGAGAGGTTTTTATTTGGTAGGTTATCGCTGTAACCTCCATCTACGTAGTGGTGGTTGTTTATTTCTACTGATGAAAAGTAGGGTAGGAGACTACATGAAGCTATGGTTGATTTTATCAAGTCATCTTTACAGTGGTATTCTGCTTTTCCTGTTTCTATATTTGTTACACAAATCTCTATTGGTATTTTTTGCTCTTTATCTTTTATAAAAGCTCTTAGTTTTTTTTCTATTTTACTAAGACTTAGGATTGATTTGAATCTTATTTTGAAACTAAACAAATCCCATTTATTTATGGTGAAGAAAAACTCCTCTATCTCTTTTATACTAAAACCATATCCATATAGTAAGGCTATTATTGCTCCACCACTAGTACCTGAGATTTTTTTGATTGTATAGTTGTTCTCTTCTAGATATTTAATAACTCCAAGGGAAGCTGCTGTTCTTATCCCTCCACCTGAAAGGGTTAGTGTGATATCTTTGTTTTTTAAATCTTTTTGTTTTTTTCCCATTATCTCTATTTTATTGCTTTTTTTATTATTTTGTTTTATTGTACCTAATAAAGTTTACAAAATAGGGTACAAGGTTTAAATTGCTTTATTTTTTTAGAAGTACACTTCTTGCATAGTCTATTATATACAACAAAAAGGTAACTTATTATGTATGAAAGCAGTGAGTATTTAGAAGAGGATTTTATTATCTGGAATAGTAGTCTTGGCATTCGTGATTTTGTAACTATAGGGGAGATTAACTCTTCTAAAAAAGAGGCTTGGCTTGATGAACCTTATGAGATGGTTGGTCCTTTTTGTTTAGAAAAACTTTGCACTATTGGTAAGATTAGTTTTGAAGCTTGTATGGTGATGTCTAAAAAATACTGGAGAGATAACCAAGAGCTTTTGAGAAAAGAGGCTTTTATACAACAATCACTTTTTCAACAAAAGTTTCAAGAAGATATAAATAACCACAATAAAAAAAGGGAAAAATATCGTTCAAGTTTAGAGATAAGTTCCCAAAAAGAGTATAGACAACTATTGTGTTTGCCTTTAGAGGGAGTACTTGAAAATATTCAAATAAAAGAAGCCTTTAAAAAACTTGCAAAAACAGCCCATCCTGATGTGGGTGGAACCCATGAGATGTTTGTAAAAATTTCACAAGCAAGAGATGCTTTGATGAACTAAAGCTTTTACTCTTGGATGTTTAATAAAGTTTTGATATTTAAAACCAAACCCTTACTTCTAAATTGAGGTAAGATACTTACTAAAAAATCTTTTCCGTGTTCATTTATATGCTCTATAATTAACTCTTTTCTTGAATCAGAGTTTAAAATCAGCTCTTCAACTTTTGGGATATTGTTTGTTTTCACAGCTTGTAAAAGTTGCGTTGATTGAGGGATAAATGTCATAACTTTCTCCTAAATATTTTGCAGAATAATGACAAGTTAATACTTAAGTTTTATTGATTTTGATGTTACCAACTTGTAACTTAGAAGTTGACTATATAGGGGCTTTGAATTGAGTGTTATCTCAATTCAAAAGGTGTTTCTTGATATACAAAATAGTTAAGCCAGTTTGCAAATAAAAGATGAGCTGCAGCTCTCCATTTTACCACTGGTTCTTTTTGTGGGTCATTATTTTTAAAATAGTTTTTAGGGATATCGATATCTAAACCTTTTTCCACATCTCTAAAATACTCTTTTTGTAAAGAATCACTATCATACTCTAAATGTCCACTCATATATACATGTTTTCTATCTTTAGATGCTGCTAAACAAACACCTGATTCTTCAGAGTAAAGTAGAAGTTCAATCTCCTCAACTTTGTCAATATCCTCTTTTAAAACAGTTGTATATCTAGAATGAGGGATATAGGTCTCATCATTAAAACCTCTTAAAAGTGGGTTTGTTTTGTTATATAAATCGTGTTCAAAAACCCCAAAGGTTTTTTTATCTTGCATATATTTTGGAATCCCATGGTGGTAATATAAACCAGCTTGTGACCCCCAACAAATATGAAGTGTAGAGGTTACATTGGTTTTTGAAAACTCCATAATCTCAACTAACTCTTCCCAATATGAAACCTCCTCAAAAGGCATTGTTTCAATTGGAGCCCCTGTTATAATAAGACCATCAAATGTGTGCTCTTTTATCTCATCAAAGGTTTTATAAAAACTCTCTAGGTGGTCTTCTGAGGTGTTTTTTGATTGGTATGTTGCTGTTTTTAAAAGGGTAATCTCAGTTTGTAAAGGTGTATTTCCCAATAATCTTAAAAGCTGAGTTTCCGTTTCTATTTTATTTGGCATTAAATTTAATATTATGATTTTTAAGGGTCTAATATCTTGATGTTTTGCTCTTGTGTCATTCATCACAAAGATATTTTCATTTTGTAAAATCTCTACTGCCGGAAGCTCTCTGGGGATAATTATTGGCATATAATCTCCTTGAATTTTTGAAGATTATACCATTAAAGTGCTAAAAGTAGGGATTTAAAGCCGTAAGAAAGGAAGAGAAAAGCACGGCTTTAAATCTTTGATGATTAATACTAAACTGCAAAAATATTAATCAAGACAAATCAAATTCATTTAGTACATTGAGTCCATATGTGCTATATGAGTAAGGTAATTATATTATGAGCATATGACAATAATATGATATTTTTGCCATTTTTTATCTTTTTATTTGTGATTTGTTATAATCAAGCAAAATAAAAAGAAAAGCTATGAATAAAAAAGATTTTAAAAAGTTTATAAAGAATTTACCACTTGATATAAATGTTATGGGAAGAGATAGGTATTTTAACTCTGCTGTGTTAATCCCTTTAGTAAAAATAGATAAAGAATACTATCTTTTATTTCAAAAAAGAGCAGCTCATATAAGACAAGGTGGAGATATTTGTTTCCCTGGTGGTGGTTATGAGGATGAGGATAAATCTTTTAAACATACTGCACTAAGAGAGACAAAAGAGGAGCTTGGTATCAAGAAAAAGGATATAAAAATCTTAGGACAACTTGATACCTATGTAGCTCCAATTGGCGCTTTGATTGAGCCTTTTGTAGGGGTGATTAAAAAAGAAGCAGTGGAGAATATGAAAATCGATAAAAATGAGGTTGAAAAAACTATTTTGATACCTATGAAGTTTTTCAAAGATAATCCTCCCCAAGAGTATACTTTAAAATATGAGGTTCATCCTTATACTATAAATGATGAGGGGGAAAAGGAGATCCATTTTCCTGTAGAGGAGTTGGGTTTACCTGAAACTTACCATAAACCTTGGGGTCATAGAAGACATAAAGTATGGGTTTATAAATATGATGAAGATATTATTTGGGGGATTACAGCTGTTATTATAAATGACCTTCTAAAAAAATATTAGATGGTCATAACACTATAAGAATCATCTTTCAAAGCTTTTGTTAAAAGCTCACCTGTATGGTTGATTTGGATATTTAAACTCTCAAGTTTTTCTACTAAATCATAATCTTCTACACAAACAATACAAGCACTCATCTCTACACCTGTTTTTTGTATCTCTAAGATTTTCTCTTGAATCTGTTTATCTTCACCTAGAAGTTTTATAGAAGGACCCCAAAACATCAGGTGGCAAGTTTTCCAGTACTCTCTTTCTAAAACAACAGATGAGTAAAGAAGTGGGAACTTAGTTGCCACATCAAAATCACCACTACTTAAAACTATAAGAAGATTATCTTTAGACATTTTTATTACCTTTTATTGTATCATTTCAAAAAAACTAAGGAATTATAGTGAATTCAATAATAATTAATAATAAAGAGATTTTTCCTTCTAAAGTTGTATGTATAGGTAGAAACTATGTGGAACATATTAAAGAGTTAAATAATGAAACCCCAGATCAAGCAGTATTTTTTTTCAAACCCAACTCTTCAGTTAGTACAAAACTTATTTTTCCAAAGAATTATAGCTCATGCCATTATGAAGCTGAGATCTCATTTTTAATGGAAGAGAATAAAATCACAGCAGTTGGTTTTGGTTTAGACTTAACCTTAAGAGAGGTTCAAAGTGGATTAAAACAGAAGGGTTTACCTTGGGAAAGAGCAAAAGCTTTTAATAACTCTGCTGTATTTTCAAAGTTTGTAAGTTTTGATAAGGATGTGTCAAAACTAAGTTTAGAACTACATATAAATGGACAGCTAAAGCAAAAAGGTAGTGTAGAACAAATGATATACAAACCAAAAGAGATCATAAAAGAGTTATTAAGTTTTTCTAACTTTGAGGATGGAGATATCTTGATGACAGGAACTCCAAAAGGGGTTGGTGAATTTAAACCCCATGATATCTTTGTAGGGAAGATACTTTATGAGGATAAGGTTATTTGTGAGCAAAGGTTTGAAGTTGTTTAAAATAAAATATTATATTTTAAATTAATCCCTGCCTTTTATAGTTTTGCTAGAATCACTAGAACAAATAATCGTTGATATGAGGAAATAATGAAATATAAAGACTTAACCGCTGAAGAAGAGTATGTTATAGAAAAAAAGGGTACAGAGATGCCTTTTTCTGGTAAATATAACGATTTTTATAAAAAAGGTATTTATAAGTGTAAAAAGTGTGATGCCCCACTTTATAAATCTGAATCAAAATTCAAGTCAGGGTGTGGCTGGCCAAGTTTTGATGATGAGATAGTTGGAGCAGTAAAAAGACTACCTGATAGAGATGGGCGTAGAGTAGAGATAGTTTGTGCAAAATGTGGGGGACATCTTGGTCATGTTTTTGAAGGGGAAAAGTTTACTCCTAAAAACACTAGACACTGTGTTAACTCAATCTCTTTGAAATTTGAAAGTGAAGATAAGTCATGTGTAGACCATGCCGTTGCATATTTTGCAGCTGGATGTTTTTGGGGTGTGGAATATCACTTTGAAAATCTATCAGGAGTTTATTCAGCAGTTTCAGGTTATATGGGTGGACATGTTGATAACCCAAGTTATAAAGAGGTTTGTAGTGGAAACACTGGACACTTAGAAGCTGTAAAGGTGGAGTATGATGAGTGTCAAATCTCATATAAAGAGTTGCTAAAACTATTTTTTGAGATACACGATTTTACCCAAACAAATGGTCAAGGTCCAGATATTGGTCCACAATATCTATCTGCAATATTTTATCTAGATGAGAAACAAAAAGCTAATGCTTTGGAGTTGATTGATGAACTTGAAGATAAAGGTTACAAAGTAGCTACCTCTTTACATGAAGCTTCTACATTTTTTGAAGCGGAAGATTACCATCAAGATTATTATGAAAAGACTGGGAAAACCCCATATTGTCATAGAAGAAGAGAGATTTTTTAAGAATACCTAAGTGGTATTCTTAAATTATTTAGTTCCTAAAATATAGTATACGTGTTTGTTATCTAGCTTTTGTAGGTTTACATTGTACTTATCTGCCCAATGAGTAACCTCTTCATGAAACTCTTCTAAGATTTCATCTGCATCGTTTTCATCACATTTGATTTTTAAGTATTCTGACGAGTTTGATAATCCAATATAAGCGTTCATCTTTTTTAAATGATCATTTAAACTAATTAAGTGTTTAGAAAATTTATCAAATTCTTTTGTTTGTTCAATTACAGTTTGTGCTTGCTTTAAAGATGAGTCACTTTTTGTATAACCAAGTTGAGAAAGTAACACTTCAGCTGAAACTTCTAATTGCATAAGGCTCCTTTTTTATTTAATAAGAATTTATATTAGCAAAATATTTATGAATATGACTTAAAAGTTAAGTTATGATAATTAGAATTAATTTAACTTAAGTCTAGAGCCTTTTTTACACATGATTCAAGTGAAGTTTTCTCTGCAATAACTGGTGTAATGTTTTTTGGGAAATAGCTTGCTGTAGTTCTTCCAATACTAATAGCTGTAAAAGAGTTATCCCAATTATATGTTTGGAAAAAGTATTTAACTGTTGAGGGTGAAGAGAATATTATTTTGGATTTTTTTGGTAGTTTAAAATTTGATTTGATTTTATTGAAACTATTCTCATATACAATCTGCTCTTCACAAGCAATAAGTTTTGTTAGGTTTGAAACAATTTTATCTCCTCTAAGGTAAAGAACCTTTTTATTTAATACTATTTTTTCAATCTCTTTAGCAAACTCATCTCCATGACTTGATACCCCTACAAACTCTAAATTTCCATCTAAATCTTTTATCACCTTTGCAGTTTGTTGTGAGATGGCAAGAGAGGGGATTTTTTTCCAAGCTTTATTTATACTATCTATAGCTTTTACACCATTTTTTGAAGTAAAAATCAGATAATCATATTTTGATAAATCTATATCTTTTTTTAGATAGTTGATTTTCAAAAGGGGTAGATTCTTTGCAAACTTTACTTTCTTGTCATTTAGTAAATATATATTCTCTTGTTTAATTTTAAAGTTTGAAAAATAAGAGATAAATCTTTGGTAAATACTCTGTTTTTGAGAGTTTAATTGTATGGTTTTTCCTTTATCTAAAATAGAAAAAGGGATATGCTCTTTTGATAAGTGGTATGTGATTTTAGTAAATTCAAGTTTTGTAAATCTATTTGAATAGTTTGTATCTAATAATAGTTTTTCATTTTTTTCATCAAACTCATAATAGAGTAGATTTAGTTTATCAATTATTGTTTTTAGACTCATACTCACTCCTTTTGTAAAATATAATTTTAACATACTATAACCCACTTTTTTGTATTATCAAAAAAAATATAAGAAAAGAGATTTATTATGAGTGTTTTACTACAAATGGCGATGTTTCCAACTGATAAAAGTGAAAGTAAAAGTGAGCAGGTTTCTCAAGTTATTAAGGTGATAAAAGAGAGTGGATACTCTTATAAACTAACCCCTATGTCAACAATTATAGAAACACAAAAGATGTCAGAAGCCTTAGGCTTGATACAAAAATGTTATGAAAAACTTGAAGAGTTAGGGTGTAATAGAGTTTATTCAACTATCACTTTTGATATTAGAAAGGGGTATGAAAATAGAATGGAAAGGAAAGTTAAATCTGTAGAGGATAAAATTGGAGAGGTTTCAAAATAGTCTAAAATAGACTTTTTTGAACACCTAAATTATCCTCCCCTAAAGCTTTTAGTTTGAAGCTTTTTCTATGCTCTTTTGATCTTCCAAACTCTTTGATTTTTTCTACATGGGCTTTGGTTCCATAACCTTTATGTTTCTCAAAATCATAGTTTGGATAATCTTTTGAGATTTCACACATATATCTATCTCTACTAACTTTTGCTAAAATAGAAGCTGCACTTACCTCTTTGACTTTCGCATCTGCTTTTATCATATGGCTTAGATTTGTTATCCCAAAAGAGGTGTTTCCATCCATCAAAAACTCATTTGTGTGCTCTTTTAAACTCTCCATTATCTCTTTGATAGAGTTTTTTAAACAAGCAGAAATTCCCTTTTCATCAATAGTTTCTGCATCGGTAAACACTATATGATAGTATGAGTTCTCTTTTATCTGTTCAAATAAAGCCTCTCTTTTCTTCTCTGTTAGTTTTTTTGAGTCATCTAATTGTTTTATTTGGTTTTTTAATATAACTCCCGATACAACCAATGGTCCAGCTAGTGGGCCTCTTCCTGCTTCATCTATTCCACAAATCAAAGCTTTCCTTTATAAAAATTATATATATTCAAAGTTATTTTATAAAAAAATAACATAATAATGAAGTAATAATCTTGAAATCTAAAATAATTATAGTATAATATTTGACATTAAAGCGGAGATGTTATGAAAAAGAGTTTAATTATAGTACTTCTTGTTATGATAATTAGTTATTTTTTATATGAAAATATTTATAAAAAAGATGTGATAAAAATAGGATTTGTTGCAGGTCTTAGTGGTAAATATTCAAATCTTGGACATAGTGTTCTAGATGGTTTTAATCTTGCTTTTTCTGAAATATACTACAAAATAGATGATTATAAAATTCAAATATCAATTAAAGATGATAAACAAAAAGATGAGATTGCAAAGAGGGTAATTCAAGATTTAAAAAAGGAGAATATCACTTTAGTGGTTGGGAACACTACAAGTTCTATGACAAAAACCTCTTTGGCAAATCTAGAAGATGATATGTTTTTATTTTCCCCTAGTGCAAGTAGTGGTGACTTTTCCTATAAAGATGATAACTTCTTTAGGGTTCAAGTTGCACACTCAAAAGAGAGATTTAAACTTCTCTCAAAATATCTACTAAAAGAGAATATCTCAAATCTATATCTAGTTTATGATGCAAAAAATAGTTCATACACTAATAATTATGTAAACAACTTAAAAGAGTCGCTAAATACAATAGTTAATGTAGATGATTATATTGGTAAAAAAACAATAGACCAAGAGTATCAAATGATTTTAGAAGATATAAAAAGCAAAGAGAACTTAGATGGTGTGATTATTGTTGCAAATAGTATTGATACCTCAAAATTGATACAATTTCTAAGACTTAAGGGTTTTGATAAACAGATTATTGCTTCAGGTTGGGCAAAAAATAAAAACTTTTTGGAAGATGCTGGAAAAGCTGCAAATGGAACTATTTTTTTAACTTCATATGATATGGATTCAGAGAATAAAACCTATCAAGAGTTTGTTAAAAGGTTTAAAGAGAGATATAATTATGAACCCTCTGTTTTCTCAGCTCAAGGGTATGAAACTGCAAAGATTATTATAAATATTTTGAAAAAAGATTCAAACCTTGAAAATTTCAAAAAAAATCTATTAAGATTAAAAACATTTAAAGGCTTACAAGGGGATATCATATTTGATAAGTATGGTGATGTTCAAAGGGAGAGTTTTATTGTAAAGGTAAAAGATGATAAGTTTGAGAAAATAGAGTTTCATTAAGATAGTTATGAAAAGAAATCTAAAAAAACAGATACTAGCTTTACTAATTTTCTTCTCAATCACTGTGACAATAGTCATAGGAATCCTTTCTGTAATAAATATCTACAACACAAAAATAGAGATTATAAAACATAATCAAAATATTGTATTAAAACAAGTAGCAAAATCAATAGATAAACAATTAGAAAAGATTGAAACTGTTGCAGAGTATATTGCAAACAACTATTTTTATATGGATTATATACTAAAAAATATAATTGAGATTAAATCTGATATCTCAACTATTTTAATCTTAGATAATAAAGGTAAAATTGAAGATATCTATTCAAAATCTATCTCTAGCAAAAATATCTATATTGGGTTTGACTTTTCAAATAAAGAGTATTTTGAAAGATTAGAAAATAATAAAAGTTATTGGTCAAATGTGTTTTTATCCTCATTTGATGAGAAGCCTACCATCTCTTATAGTTTTAAAATGGGAGATAAAATAGGTGTGATTTTTATAGATTTGAAAGAGATTTCAGATTTTATTTTTAGTTTCAAAAATCAAGACAACTCTCATATGATAAGAGTTTTTGATAAAAATGGTACCATGATAATGAATCCCGAAAATATAAATTATGTATTAGAAAGGTTCAATGCAAGCTCAACTCCAGTTTTTACAAGTTTGATTAATTATGAAAAGCCCTATAAACATAAACTTTTTATTTCTGCTTTAAATAACCGAAAACAATTAGGAACTTATACAAAAGCTACAAAAAATGCTTGGAGTGTTGTTGTAAGGGAGGATTATGAAAATATCCTAAAAACAATCTACTCTTTAGGTTTTTCAGTTATTGCAATTACTGTATTGTTTACAATTCTTGCAATCTATTTAGCCTTGAAAATCTCAAAAAGGATATTTAAAGCCTTTGATGATATTGAGTCAATCACCTCAAGTATTGCCCAAGGAAATTACGATATAAAGATTCGAGATCTATATTATGAGGAGTTTAACAAACTTCTTAATAGTTTTAATACAATGCAATACCAAATTGATAAAAGAGAGGAGAATCTAGAAAACTCCCTTAATAGTTTTAAATCCTTGTTTAATTCAACAATGGAATCTATTATTTTGCATAAAGATAGGATTTGTGTAGATGTAAATGATATAACTTTAGAGCTTTTACAACTAAAATCAAAAGATGAAATAGTAGGGAAAGATATTTTCAATTTTATTGCACCTGAATATATAAAAGATGTAGAACTAATATATTATGAAAATACAGAACCCTATGAAATAGAGCTAATAAAAAGTGATGGAACTAGAATAAACACCTTAGTTCAAGGAAAGTTTATCAATCTTCAAGACCAAAGATTAAAAGTCTCTTCAGTGATAGATATCACTGAATTGAAAAATAAAGACCACCTTCTTTTCCAACAAAGTAAAATGGCAGCAATGGGTGAAATGATAGGAAATATTGCCCATCAATGGAGACAACCTTTAAGTGTAATAAGTACTTGTGCTAGTGGTGTAAAGTTTGAAAAGGAGTTTGGGAAGTTAGATGATGCTAGGTTTAATGAATCTATGGATGTGATTTTGGAAAACTCTCAATACCTTTCAAAAACAATAGATGATTTTAGAAACTTTTTCAAAACAGAAAAAGTGGCAGAGGAGTTTGTTGTTAAAGAGGTTATTGAAAAATCCTTAAAACTTTTAAACTCAACATTTAAAAATTATGAGATTGAATTAAAAACAAATTTCTTGGAGTATAACTACACCTATACAGGTTTTCCTAATGAGTTTATACAAGTGTTTATCAATCTAATCAATAATTCAAAAGATGCCTTTGTTGCCAATGATATTCTAAACCGATATATTGAAGTTTCAGAATATGAATACTCTGATAAATATATTTTAGAAGTTAAAGATAATGCAGGTGGTATCCCTGAATCAATCTTAGATAAGATATTTGATCCATATTTTACAACAAAACATAAATCACAAGGTACAGGTATTGGTCTTTATATGTCTCACCAAATTATTGTTGATCATATGGGTGGAAAAATAAATGCCAGAAATATTGATATTTTTGTTCACGATAAGCTACAACGTGGATGTGTATTTAGAATAGAATTCCCCAAATAAGCCTTTAAAATAGATTTTTAAATATTTACTTGACAAATAAACACTCAAGTGCTATAATTTTATTAGCAGTTAAGATAAAGGAGTGCTAAAAAATGAATAAAATATTTGAAAAACTAACAAACCAAATGGCTGAAACAATTGATTCATCAGTTTCATTAGCCTTACATAATAAAAACCAAGAGGTGGAAGTTATCCATCTATTGTGGGCTTTATTAACAAATACAAACTCAGTATTAAACCAATTATTAAATAGAATGAATGTAAATAAAGCAGCAGTAGAATTAGAAGCAAAATCGTATGCAGGAAGTCTACCATCAGTTTCAAGTGTAACAAAAGAGAATATAAAACTATCAAGAAACCTAATGTCAAGTTTACAAAAAGCTGAAGGGCTTATGACAAATCTAGGTGATAAGTTTATTGCAATAGATACTTGGCTTGTATCAAACTTTGATTCTAAAGAGATAAAAGAGGTATTGGGTAAATATATAGATTTAAGTGAAGCAAAAAAAGAGTTTGAAGCTATGAGAGCAGGTGCTAAAATTGATAGTGCAAGTGGAGATGAGAACTTAGAAGCTTTAAGTAAATATGGAATCGATTTAAACAAAAAAGCTATTGATGGAGAACTAGACCCAGTTATTGGTAGAGATGAACAAATCAATAGAATGATGCAAATTTTAATTAGAAAAACAAAAAACAATCCAATTTTACTTGGGGAACCAGGTACTGGTAAAACTGCAATTGCTGAAGGGCTTGCCCAAAGAATTGTAAATAAAGATGTACCAACAAGTTTACAAAACAAAAAAGTTGTTGCTTTGGATATGAGTGCCTTGATTGCAGGTGCAAAATATAGAGGGGAGTTTGAAGATAGATTAAAATCTGTTGTAAATGAGGTTAAAAAAGCTGGAAATATTATCCTTTTTATTGATGAGATACATACTATTATTGGAGCAGGGGCAAGTGAAGGTAGTATGGATGCTGCTAATATTTTAAAACCAAGTTTAGCAAGGGGTGAGCTACACACTATTGGAGCAACAACACTAAAAGAGTATAGAAAGTATTTTGAAAAAGATGCCGCAATGCAAAGAAGATTTCAACCTGTAAATGTTGATGAACCAAGTGTAAATGAAGCTTTACAGATTCTAAGAGGTATAAAAGAGAGACTTGAAACACACCATAATGTAACTATAAATGATTCAGCACTTGTTGCTGCAGCAAGACTTAGTGATAGATATATCTCTGATAGATTTTTACCAGATAAGGCTATTGACCTAATTGATGAAGCAGCAGCAGAGTTAAAGATGCAAATAGAATCAGAGCCAATCGCTTTATCAACTATTAAAAGAGAGATTCAAACTATAAATGTTGAAAAAGAAGCTCTTAAAATGGAAAAAACTAAAAAGAACGATACAAGATTAGAGGAGATAGAAAAGGAGCTTGCAAATCTAAATGAAGAGAAACAAGCTTTAGAGGTAAGATTTGAAAACGAAAAACAAACCTTTAATGCTGAGAGTTCATTAAAAGCAAAAATAGAGGAGTTAAGAACAAAAGCTCAAATTGCAAAAAGGGAATCAAACTTTGAGCAAGCAGCTTCTATTGAGTATGGTGAGATACCAGCATTGGAACAAAAAATCAAAGAGAATGAACAAAAATGGAAACAGATGCAAGAGCAAGGAACTTTGCTTAGAAACTCTGTTGATGAAGAGGCTATTGCAAGTATTGTAAGTCGTTGGACAGGGATCCCTGTAAATAAAATGATGGATTCTGAAAAACAAAAAGTATTAAAAGTTGAAGAGGTTCTAAAACAAGATGTTATAGGGCAAGATGAAGCCTTAAAAGCTATAAGTAGAGCCATTAAAAGAAATAAAGCAGGATTATCAGAAGAGTCAAGACCAATTGGTTCATTTATGTTTTTAGGACCAACAGGGGTTGGTAAAACTGAAAGTGCAAAAACTTTAGCAAGATTTTTATTTGATGACCAAAAGGCACTTATTAGATTTGATATGAGTGAATATATGGAAAAACATGCAGTAAGTAGACTTATTGGTGCGGCTCCAGGATATGTAGGATATGAAGAGGGTGGTCAATTAACAGAAGCAGTTAGAAGAAAACCATACTCTGTAATACTATTTGATGAGATTGAAAAAGCTCATCCAGATGTGTTTAATATCCTTTTACAAGTTTTAGATGATGGAAGACTTACAGATAATAAAGGGGTAACTGTTGATTTTAAAAATACAATTATTATCTTAACTTCAAATATTGGTAGTGCAAAAATTATAGAGATCTCTGATAAAGAGAATAGAAAAAAAGAGGTTTTAAATGAATTAAAGGCTTATTTTAGACCAGAATTTTTAAATAGACTTGATGATATAGTTATTTTTGAACAATTAGGAATTGAAGCGATAACAAATATCGTAACAATCTTATTTAACTCTATAAAGAAAAAATTAGAGCAAAAAGATATAAATATATCTTTAACACAAAAGGCAAAAGAGTTTATTGCAAAAGTTGGATTTGACCCAGTATATGGTGCAAGACCATTAAAAAGAGCAATTTATGAGATAGTTGAAGATAGATTAGCTGATTTGATTTTATCTGATGAAATAGCTGAAGGTTCAAGTGTTGAATTTGATGAAAATAATGGTGAAATTGCAGTAAATGTGATAAAAAGTTAAAGAAAATCTTAAACTAAACAAAATTTAAGTTATCTTTAAATATAATACGCGACTTAATTTGTGAATAGAGGAACTAAAGATTATGAAAAGAACATATCAACCACACAACACGCCAAGAAAAAGAACGCACGGTTTTAGAATTAGAATGAAAACTAAAAACGGTAGAAAAGTTATCAAAGCTAGAAGAGCTAAAGGTAGAAAAAGATTAGCTGTTTAAGCAAACAACACCGTCTTAACGATTCTAAAGATTTCAATCAACTTTATAAAAGCGGCAAAAAGTGGCATACGCACACTTTTGTCGCTTTTTTTACAACTGATGAAAATCTAAAAATAGCATTTGTTGCTTCTAAAAAAGTTGGCAATGCAGTAAAAAGAAGTGAAGCCAAAAGGAAACTTAGGGCTTTAACTTTAAAATATCAAAATAACATTAAAAGCGGTAAATATATTTTTGTAGCTAAAGAGTTGATTTTCCAAAAGAGTTTTAAAGAGTTGGAAAATGATTTTAAGTACGCTATGAAAAAGCTTCAACTGCTTAAATAGATGAAAACTCTATTTATACTTTTTATTAAGTTTTATCAACGATATATTTCAATATTAACGCCAGGAAGTTGTAGATATTACCCAACCTGTTCAAATTATGCCATTTGGCAGTTTGAGAACAATACTTTCTTTAAGGCAATTTATTTTACAATAGCACGCATATTAAGATGCAACCAACTTTTCGAAGGTGGCTTTGACTACCCAATTGTAAAAATTGTGAAGCATAGTAATATCAATTTTAAAAAAATTAAAATCAAGTATTGGTTAGTACCAATCAACGATAAAAGATACCTCATAGTAAAAAATCGGGAGTGGAAAAATAGTAATGAACAACATGAATCAAAATAGTGGTATGCAAAAAAGAATGTTAATAATGACACTTGTAGTGTTTATATTCTTTGTAGCTTATGAATTTTTAGTATTAAAGCCTCAACAAGAAGAGAAATTAAAACAACAAGAGATAGCAAAAAAAGAGCAACAAAACGCAGCACCTGCTGTTGAACAAAATGATGTTAACTCAATAGCTCAAAATAGTGCTTCAAAAGATGATATGTCTAAATCAATAAGTGCTTTATCTTCAAAAACTGTTGGTGGTTCTGAAATAATTACTACAATCACAACTAAAGAAAATGTTATACAAATTGACAAACTGGGTAGAGTGGCACAAGTTACACTTAGTAATACAATCTATAAAGATGAAGAGTTACACCAAATCAAACTTTTTGAAGCAGACCAGTTAAGACCATTAGAGGTTAGGTTTGCAAATGCTGATATAAACAATGAAGCATTTAAAGTAAACTATACTACAACTGCTGAAAAAATAGATGCTACTCAAACGGCACAAAAGTTCTCTTTAGAACAAAAACTAAATGGTTTAACAATAACAAAAAACTTTACAGTATATCCAGATGGACACTATGATTTAAGTGTTGTTACAAATAACCCAAATGAGCAATTTTTCATTACAAATGGTTTTAGACCAAATGTTTTAGTTGATATGTATGCAGATCATGGTGTATATATAAAACTAAATGATGGAACAATGCAACTTGTATCAGATGAAGATTTAGAGAAAGTTCAATCACATACAGGTATAAAATTTGTATCAAACTTTGATAGATATTATGCAACAGTTATTTATAACTTTGATACTTCACTTCAAGTATCTTTAATGCCTGACAATGATAAAAACCCACAAGCATTTATCCATGCAAAAAACAAAATAGACTTTTCAGGTTATATGGGACCTAAAAACTTCAATGATTTAAAAGCATTACATCCTGAATTAACAGATGTTATTGAGTATGGTTGGTTTACATTTATTGCAAAACCAATGTTTACTTTCTTACAATTTATTCAAAGTTTTGTTGGAAACTGGGGATGGACTATTGTTATTTTAACTTTAATTATTAAACTTATTTTATATCCATTATCATACAAAGGTATGGTATCTATGCAAAAGCTAAAAGATTTAGCTCCAAAAATTAAAGAGATACAAACTAAATATAAAGATGATAAACAAAGACAAAGTGCTGCAATGATGGAACTTTATAAGAAACATGGTGCAAACCCAATGGGTGGATGTTTACCATTGTTATTACAAATTCCAGTTTTCTTTGCTATTTATAGGGTATTATTAAACTCAATCGAGCTTAAAGGTGCAGAATGGATTTTATGGATTAATGACTTAGCAGAGATGGATCCATATTATGTATTACCTATTTTAATGGGTGCATCAATGTGGTTACAACAAAAAATCACACCTAATACAATGCAAGATGAAACACAAAAGAAGATTTTCCAAATGTTACCAATTATATTTACATTCTTCTTCTTATGGTTCCCAGCAGGGCTTACACTATACTGGTTCGTAAACAATGTATTTACAATTGCTCAACAATATACTATTAATAAAATGTTTGAGAAACAAAGAGCTGCTAAAAAATAGGAGACTATTATGAAAAAGTTTGAAGCGAAAACTCTAGAGGAAGCGTATGAATCAGCAACTAATCATTTTAGTTGCTCGATTACAGAACTTGAAATTGAGATTATTCAACAACCTAGCGGTGGTTTTTTAGGTTTTGGTAGAAAAAGTGCAATTATCACCGTTATCCAAAAAGGTGGAAGAAGACACGAAAATAGAAGAAACAAAGAGCAGAGATTTAGAAAAAAAGATATAAGAATCGAAGATGTCTCTGAAAGAATTGAAAACTCTAATAGATGTGAACGAGAGGCTCAAGAGAGTAGAAAAGCTAAACAAAAAAAAGAGGAGCCAAAACTAAAAGATGCTCCAAAAGTTGAATCAAAAGAGAGAATTTTTGATAACTTCTATTCCGATTCAAACAACTACAAAGAAACAAAACTGATCATCAAAAAAGAGAAACAAGATGTACTCGATGAAGTTAAAGAGGGATTGGACTCTTTATTTAAAGATAGTTGTTATGGTATTGAAAATATAAATGTTGAGTTTTATGATGAAGAGACTTTATATATAGAGTTTACAGGTGAAGATTCTGCTTTATTAATAGGTAAAGAGGGGTATAGATATAAAGCTTTATCATATATCCTTTTTAACTGGATAAATGAAAAATATGGACTTATGTTAAGACTAGAGGTTGCAGAGTTCTTGAAAAATCAAGAGGAAGCAATCCATACATATTTAATCCCTGTAATTGAAACAATCAAAGAGAAAGGTAGCTTCAAAACTAAACCTTTAGATGGTATCTTAGTTCACATAGCACTAAAAAGATTAAGACAAGAGTTCCCTGATAAATATGTTGCAGTAAAAACAAATGTTAAGGGAGACAAATATGTACTTGTAAACGAGTACAGAAGTAAAGAGCAATAAAAATTGTTAAATGATGAAACAATAGTAGCAATTGCTACAGCCAATGGAATTGGTTCAATCTCAATAATCAGAGTTAGTGGTAAAGATGCTTTACCAATAGCTTTGAAACTTTCAAAAAAACAAAATCTAACACCAAGATATGCCACATTAGCTTCAATCTACAACAGTAAAGATGAAGTTATTGATGAGGCTTTATTGATATATTTCAAAACCCCTTTTTCCTTTACTGGTGAAGATATAGTTGAGTTTCAATGTCATGGTGGTATAGCTATTTCTAATATTATCATGAGTGAAGTGATAAAATGTGGTGCAAGGGTTGCCCAACCAGGTGAGTTTTCAAAAAGAGCATTTTTAAATGGAAAAATCGATTTAACAAAAGCGGAAGCTATTGCTAAAATCATAGAAGCAAGAAGTGAAGATGCTGTAAAACTTTTAGCAAAACAATTAAAGGGTGAATTAACAAACTTTGTAAATGATATTAGAGAAGATTTACTTTTTATGTTAGCTTATACTGAGGTAAATATAGATTATGCAGAAGAGGATCTACCAGAAGATATTTTTGAGCAAATTGAAAATAAGTTAGATAAAATCAAAGTAAAACTAAATGATACTTTAGATGCAAGTAAAAGAAGAGAGGGGCTAATAGAAGGTTTCAAAGTTGCAATAGTTGGAAAACCAAATGTTGGTAAATCTTCCCTTTTAAATAAACTTTTAAACTTTGATAGGGCAATCATCTCAGATATTGCAGGAACAACAAGAGATACTATTGAGGAGTCAGTTAAAATTGGAACTCATATAATCAAAATTGTTGACACAGCAGGTATTAGAGAAGCAGATGATGTAATAGAAAAAATTGGTATTGAAAAATCTATAGAAGCTATAAATGAAGCAGATATTGTTATCTCTTTATTTGATAATAGTAAAGCTTGTGATAATGAAGATAAAAAGATACTTTCACTTTTAGAGGAAAACACCCATAAAGAGATTATAAAGGTTTTAAATAAAACTGATTTGGAAAACCACTTTGATAAAACAAAACTTGATGAATATATTGAGCTTAGTACCAAAGAGACAATCACCCCATTAGTTAGAAAAATAGAGAGTCTACTTGATTTAAACACCCATAGCGATGATATGACACTAATCTCTAAAAGACAAGTTGATAGTGTAGAACAAACCCTATTTCATATAAATGAATCAACTATGCCACTTCATACAGGTGAGTTAGAGTTTTTTGCTTATCATATAAAAGAGGCTTTAGAAAATATCTCAAATATCACAAGACCATACGAAAATGATGAGATGTTAGATGTGATGTTTGGTGCTTTTTGTTTAGGGAAATAGAGACAAAATATTGTCTCTATTTTTAAACTGCGAAATCAGAACCTGTGATTAATCCAGCTTGACCACTCTCTTTTAGATAGAAACTTGATTGTTTTAATCTTGCATAATCATTATTTACACTAGCAGAGTATGTAAAATCAGAATCAACAGATGAAAGATAGATTGCTCCAACTCCCGCTTGTCCTAAAGCTATTAAAGATCCCTCTCCTGATTTATTTTTTTCCCATACGAGTAGACTATTGAAGATTGAATCGTTTTCATCTATCCAGTTGTTTCCATCTTCATCATACTCTCTTAACTCTTCAAAGCCATCACCTGTATTTGCTCCAAAAAGTTCATTTCCATTGTCTATTATCCCATTTTGATTTTTATCTAAAGCTAAAAATCCTGCTCCATCTTTTAGTTGAGGGATTATCTCATTTTCCCCATCACTATTTAAATCAAACTCAAAGCTAAAGTTACTGCTGATATTATCAAAAGATTTTAGGTTTCCATCATAGTTAATAATAAGTGGGTCTATAAAGTTTAGTTGATTTGATGAGATAGATGTTTTGTGAACTTCATAAAACTCTTGGGAAAAAGAGAGATCCAAATCTATATTTATCTGTCCTCTATTTGTTTTAATAGATGCTTGACTACTAAAATCAATAGTGCTTTTCTGGTAGTACTCATGGGTTGACTCAAAATGAAACCCTCTAAAAGAAGCAGTTTTTATATCATTTCTTCTCAATCTCATCTGTTCATCCATACCTTTTTGTATCTCAATCTCCTCTTGGCTTGGTTGGAGTTTAAATTCAGAGTCATCAGCAAATTTACTTAATAATATCTCCAATATTTTTTTCTTTATTCTTTCATCATGGCTTAACTCTTTGTCATCTAATAAGGCTTTTACCATATTGTTTTTTTCAAGTTCTAGCACCTCTTTTTTCTCTGTTTCTTCCTCTTTTGTTTCCCCTTGAAAAAAAAGATGTTGTGAAAAAACAGTAAACTTTGTTGAGTGATGCTCTTCATATACATGGCTACTATTAGCTTGCATATTAACATCATACGATTCAATCTTCATAACTAACTCCTTTTAGAATATAGTAATGAAGATTGTAATACAGCTTCTATAAATAAAAATTTAAGTTATTATATTAGAATAAACTAATAAAAAAACTTTTTAAATTATTTGGGTATAATACGAAAAATTAAACAGCAAAGTCTACACTTGATACAATTCCAGCTTCTCCATTCTCTTTTAAAAAGAAACTAGCCTCTTTCATATTTGCTTTAATATCATCATATCCAGTGGCATAATTATAATCAGTTGTAACTCCAGCTAGATAGATTGCACCAACTCCTGCTTGCCCTAAACCAATAAGGGAGTTATTACCCTCATTATCTCTCTCCCAAATAAGAAGTTTTGAATATATAGAATCATTCTCATCAATCCAATTATTGCCATCTTCATCGTAGGCTCTAAGCTCTTCAAAGCCATCACCTGTAGTTGGACCAAATAGTTCTGAGCCATCATCTATTTTGTTGTTTCCATTTTTATCCAATGCTAAAAAACCACTTCCATTTTTTAGTTCAGGTATTTGTTCATTCTCTCCATCGCCATTTAAATCAAACTCAAAACTCATATTTGTATTGATATTATCAAAGGTTCCAATATCAGAATCATGATTTATGATTAATGGATCTTCAAAGGTTGCACCTAGTGAAAAACTTGTTTTATGCATCTCATAAAACTCTTGTGTAAGGGATAGATTTATATCGATATTAAACTCACCATTGTTTGTTTTAACAGAAGCTTGAGTACTAAAATCAACTGAACTTTTTTGATAGTACTCTTGGGTGCTTTCATAAGAAAATCCCCATGAAGAACCTTTTAAAAGGTTTGAATATGGATTGTCACTACTATTTTGTACCTGTGGAGCATTTTTTTTACTTGGATGAACAGATACATTTTTCTCAAAATATCTTTCCAACAGTAGTTCAATTATTCTTTTTTTTATTTTATCTAAAGGGTTTAGATACTCCTCTTCACTAAAAACTGCTTTCATATCAGATAACTTTTTTAAGTTCTCATTGGCTTCATTTTGTAGAGGTGAACTCATTGTAAGTGAGCTATTTGTTGTTTTTATCTCTTTTTGGACAAAACTACTACTCGATTGCATTTGCACATTATATGATTCGATTTTCATAGTAAACTCCTTAAACTATATTTAAGAATTGTACAATAGAATAAATTAATTTATTTTTAAATTATTAATTTAGCTCTTTTTATAAATAAAAAATCTTCATAGTTTGGGAACTTCAAATTAAATTTGATATTATTCTCTCCATGGATAAAAAATATGATTTGATAGTAATAGGCTCAGGGGCAGCAGGTATGATGGCCTCTATTATTGCCGCAAAAAATAAGAAAAAAGTTTTATTAATTGAGCAACAAAATAAGTTAGGACCAAAGCTAAAAGCAACAGGTGGAGGTAAATGTAATTTAACAAATACTCTAGATAATGACACCTTTATGAATAGTTTTGGTAAAAATGGAAAATTTATGACCGATGCATTAATTAGGTTTGACCATAAATCATTAATAGATTTTTTCAAAGAGATTGGGGTTGAGACTCATATCCCTGATGGTTTTAGAGTTTTCCCCACTACACATAACTCTTTAACGATTATAGATGCTTTAACTAAAGAGTTACAAAATGTTGGTGTAGAGATTAAAACAGATACAAAAGTAGTAGACTTATTATTAAAATATGAGGAGATAGATGGGGTGAAAACAGAAAATGAAAACCTTATCTCTTCAAATGTAATAATTGCAACAGGGGGACTAGGTTATAGTAAACTAGGTTCTCATGGTGATGGTTATAAGTTTGCTCAATCCTTAGGTCATAAGGTTACAAAACTATATGCAGCAATGTTACCCTTGATATCAAAAGAGAGTTGGGTAGAAGAGTGTAAGGCTGATACAATAGCAAAGGCTATACTAAGAGTAAACCATCCAAAACATAAAAAACTAAAAGCCTCTGGGGATTTGATTTTTACTAAAAATGGTATTAGAGGACCAGTTGTTTTAGATTTTTCAAGGGAGATTACACCTTTACTTGAAAAATATGGACAGGTACCTATTTTAATCAATATGGTAAAAGGTTTAAATGAGGAGCAAATCTATAAACATATAAAAGAGGAAAACTCAAAAAATCCACAAGCAAATATTTTGGATAATCTTAGTACTTTATTGCCAAATAGTGTTATAATGCAGTTATGTACTCTAGTTGATGCTGATTATAACAAAAGATTTAAAGAGTTAGATGGGAAAACTAGAGAGGCTTTAGTAAAAGTAATTGTAAATACCCCTTTGACTATAACTGATCATGTTGGGTTTGAAAAAGCGATGATCACAAGAGGTGGAGTTAGTTTGAAAGAGATTAATCCAAAAACCATGGAGAGTAAAATCATAAAAGGTTTATATTTTTGTGGAGAGGTGATGGATTTAGATGGCCCATGTGGTGGATATAATCTACAATGGGCTTTTGCTAGTGGAAGTTTAGCTGGTGAACTGAATAGTTAAGGTTTTATTGTTTCAATATACCTTGCATTTATTTTATCTATTTCTGTCCAAGAGTTACAATCAAACTCAATTTTTACTATATTTGCTGTTTGAAGTTGCTCTTTTTCTCCACCAAGACTTAGGCTTAAAGCGCTTAATGAAGGGTTATGCCCAATTATTAATAAGCTATCAACTGTATCAAAAGTATAAGTTATAGATTCAACAATCTCATTTAAAAAAGCTTGATAGATAACTTCATTGTACATTATACTTTTATCATATTCTAAAATTTCAGAAACCACTTGTGCTGTTTCTCTTGCCCTTACTGCTGGACTTGAAACTATTAGGTCTGGTATTATATCTTTATCTTTTAGTTTTAAAGCTACACTTTGTGCCTCTTCAAAACCATGGGCAGTAAGCTCAACATCATAATCATGTGTATAGATCTTTGATTCATCTTTTTGTGCATGTCTCATTATATATAATGTTTTCATCGTTTTTCCCAGATATTTTTTAATATTCTAAAAGGTTTTAACTTGAAAAAATATTAAAAATTTTAAATTCAATAAAAATTAATCTTTATATTTCTTTGGGTACTCAAAAGAGACAAGTTTTGCATTTTTTTTAGCTGTTTCTCTCCAAGTATCACAATCAAACTCAATCTCTAAAACTCCACAAGTGGGTAGGTTTTCATTGAAATCCACTAGATAAAAAGCAAAAATATTTAATGAGGGATTGTGTCCAACTAGATAAACAGTATCGTATTCATCCTCTATATAAGAAACAACTTCTAAGATTGTTTTTAAATCAGCTTCATAAACTTGTTCATTGAACATTATCTCTTTATGGTACATAACCTCTTGTGAAATTATCTTTGCAGTTTCCCTTGCTCTATATGCAGGACTTGAGATAATTAGATCCGGAAAGGCACCTTTGTTTCTTAATAATTCACCCATATAAGGAGCATTTTTTTTACCCCTTTCATTTAGTGGTCTATCAAAATCCTCTAATGTAGAGTTTGACCAGTCAGATTTCGCATGTCTAATAATATATAATTTCTTCATTTTACTCTCTTTTTTAAGAAATTACATTATAACTATATTTAAATAATATAATCACTAAACTATTAAAAAATAGAATAATGCAATATTTTCGAAATTTTCGAAGTTAAAATAAATTTAAAAATTGAAAGAGCAATATCAATTTTATATAAAAATATTTTAGTATAATATATAGTTACAACAAATAAATTATATTGGAGATGCATGAATAAAATATTGATTATTCTTTTATTAGTATTTTTACAAATATTAAATGCTTCCAATAATCTAATGGAATTAACACCAGAAGAGAAAGCCTACCTTCAAGATAAAAAAGTATTAAAAGTTCATGTAGAAAAAGATTGGGAACCGTATAATTTTATTCAAAATGGTCAAGTAAAAGGTTTCACAAACGATTTAATCAAAAACTTAAGTAGCTACTTAGGTATAGACGTAGAGTTTGTAAAAGGTTATCCTTGGAAACAATATCTAAGTATGTTAGAGAATGATCAAATAGATATCATCTCAAATATTACAAAAACAAAACAGCGTTCAAAAAAGTTTAGCTTTACAGAAAAAAGTATATTAAATATAAAAATGTCTATTTTATCTTATGATGATATACAAGCTATTAAGCAATTAGAGAATAAAAAAGTTGCAATAGTAGCTGGATATTATATAGAAACTTTTTTAAAACAGATGTACCAAAATATAACTATTGTAACAAAAAATAATGTAGATGAACTCTTAGAGGGTTTACTTAATAAAGAGTATGATGCTGTTATTGAAGATTATACAGTATTAAATAATAAGTTAAACAAATTAGGTTTACAAGAAAATTTATATAATCATATTATTTTAGATAAGAACTTTAGCAAACCACTATATATTGCTGTTTCTAAAGATAATGAAATTTTATTATCACTTTTAAATAAAGCATTTAAGCATATGGAGCAATCGGAATATGAAACTTTATTTGAAAGATGGGGAATATACTATTCCAACATTAAAGCATCAGATGAAGTATTAACACCAGAAGAGAAACTATATTTAAAAAGAAACTCCTTTAATATATATACAACAAATTGGGAACCTTTTACAATTCATGAAGAGAATGCAGTAGAGGGGATATCTATAGATATTTTGAATCAAATAAATTCAAAATACAAAATCAATGCAAACTTTATTACAAATCTACCTTTTACAGAGGTTTTAGAGGAGATTAAAAGTGACAAAAAAGGAATTGTTTTAGCAACAGCTTCTATAGAAAGTAGAAGAGAATATGGTGCTTTTACAAACCCTTATGTCTCTTTTCCCATCTCTATTGCAACCAATAAAGGTGAAGATTTTATAATAGATTTTAAAGAGTTAGAGGGGAAAACTTTAGCTGTTGGAAGAAACTATACAAGTCATAAGGTACTACAAAGAAACTATCCAAAAATAAAATTTGTACCAGTTGATAATACCTTAGAAGCCTTAGAGTTATTATCAAATAGAAAAGTATATGCAGTTGCTGATATTTTACCAGTACTTATATATTCAATAAATAAATATAATTATTCAAATTTAAAAATATCTGGTACTAGTAAATTTGATTTTGAAGTTAGAATGATGCTTAATAAGCAAAATGAAAAGATGGTACAAATCTTAAATAAACTTATAAACTCTATCTCAGCAGATTATCAAAAAAAAGTTTTAAATAGATGGATATATACAAGGGAGATAACAAAAGTTGATTACTCATTAGTATATACAGTGTTATTCTTTAGTTTGATTATTATCCTTTTTCTATTTTATAGACAATGGATTTTAGAAAAAAATAAAAAAGATATTCAAAACGAAAAAGATAGATACAAAAACCTTATGAACCTATCTTCAGATATGATATTTATTATGGATCTAGAGGGTAATTTAGTAGATTATAGTAAACAAACCCAATTGGAGTTAGGTTATAGTGATGAGGAGATGGAGAATCTAACAGTTTATGATTGGGATAAATATACCAATAAAGAGCATTTCTCTGAAGTAATAGAAAATATAACTGAATTACCAGGTGCAATAGAAAGAGTACATACAAGAAAAGATGGCTCAGAGTTTTATGTTGAGATTAAGTCTGTTAAAATTGATATAAATGGAAAGAGTTTTATCTATTCAACTTCAAGAAATGTTACTGAGAAAAAACAGTATATTAATAAACTTAAAGATAGTGAGTTTAGATGGAAGTTTGCAGTATATGGAAGTAGAGATGGTTTATGGGATTGGGATTTAAAAACCAATAAGGTGTTCTTTTCAAAACAATGGAAAAAAATGCTTGGTTTCAAAGATAGTGATTTAACAAATACTATTGAGGATTGGAAAGCAATTATACACCCAGATGATAAGCAGGAGGTATTAATAGAACTAGACAATTATCTTAAAGGTAAGACTGCTTTTTATCACAAAGAACATAGATTAAGATGTAAAAATGGTGAATATATTTGGGTTTTAGATAGGGGTATTATAGTTGATTATAAAGATGAAAAACCAGTAAGAATGATTGGTACTCACTCTAATATTAATGATACTAAAGCCTTAGTGCAACAAGTTTCAATTCTAAAAAAACAGTTTGAAAATATGTTTAAAACACACGATTCAATAATGTTACTGGTTGAGCCTGACACAGGTGATATAATAGATGCAAATAATAGTGCTATAAAATTTTATGGATATAGTTTAGAAGAGTTTAAAAAGATAAATATAAGTCAGATAAACACCCTTAATAAAGAGGAGATAAAAAAACAAGAACTTTTAGCAAAAGAGGGGAAAATAAACTATTTTGAATTTGAACATAAACTTAGAGATGGTGAGAAAAGAGTTGTTGAGGTTCACTCTTCTCCAATCGAAACAGAAAATGGGATAATCTTATTTTCTATTATCAAAGATATTACAGAGATAAAAAAGCATGAAAGTATAATCGAAAAACAAAAACTAGAGTTTGAAACTATTTTTGATTATTCAAGGGATGGAATTGCAATACTTGATCTAAATACAAATTTTATTAAATTTAATTATTCATTTTTAGAGATGACAGGGTTTACAAAAGAGGAGCTATTAAATAAATCAACTTTAGAGTTAACTGCTCCTGAAGATTATGAAAAAACAAAAGAGATAGTAGAGGAGATTGTATCAGGAAACCCCATTGACAATTATGAAAAAACTTATATTTTCAATAACAATCGAAGAGTTACAGTGAATATTAGTTTAGCTTTATTACCTGATAAAGAGAGATTGTTAATGGTGGTAAAAGATGTAACTTCATTGAAAATCTCACAAGAGCAAATTAAACTAGCATCTTTAGGTGAAATGATAGGAAATATTGCCCATCAATGGAGACAACCATTAAGTATAATAAGTACTTGTGCAAGTGGTTTAGAGTTAAAATCAGAGCTAGATATTTTAGAAAAAGATGATTTAAAAGATTCTATGGATGCAATAATAAAACAAGCAGAATATCTATCAAATACAATTGAAAACTTTAGAAATTTTATAAAAAATGATAAATCATACAACACTATTAGTATCGATAAGACAATTGAAAATACATTAAATATCGTTTATGCATCCTTACACAATAACTTCATCACTGTAGTTAAACAGATGGATGATGATATGGATATTTATGGAAATACCAATGAATTAACAGAGGCTTTTATAAATATATTAAATAACTCAAAAGATATATTAAAAGAGAAAATTGAAAATGAAAGTGACAGATTTATTTTTATAAAAACTAGAAAAGTTGATGAGGAGTCTTTAGAGGTTAAATTTTTAGATAGTGGAGGGGGGATTGTTGCTGAAGATTTATCAAAAGTTCTTGAACCATATTTTACAACTAAACACAAATCACAAGGTACAGGTTTAGGATTATCAATTGCAGATAAGATTTTAAGAGAGAGACATAACGCAATAATTAAGGTTTATAACGAAGAGTATACCTACAAAGATAAATCCTATAAAGGTGCTTGTTTTAATATCCTATTTAGATTGTAAAAGTTTTAATATTTAATCTATTTTTATTAAACATTTATTAATAATTTGATGATAAAATATCAAAAAAAAGGAGTATTATGGAACAAGTAAAAACAGTATTTTTATTAACGCTTCTTACAGTACTATTTGTATTTATAGGGTATTCTTTTGGTGGAACCAATGGGATGCTTATAGCTTTTTTAATTGCAGGTGGTATGAACTTTTATGCATACTACTATTCAGATAAACATGTATTAAAACACTATAATGCTACACCAATAGAGGATACAAGACATCCTATTTATATGATTACTCAAAAACTTGTAAGAAAAGCAGGTTTACCAATGCCAAAGGTGTATTTAATACCAGATCATACCCCAAATGCATTTGCTACAGGAAGAAACTATGAAAATGCAGCAGTAGCAGTTACTATGGGTTTATATGAGATGTTAAATGAAAAAGAGTTAGAGGGGGTAATTGCCCATGAGTTATCACATATTAAACATTACGATATCTTAATTGGAACGATAGCAGCAGTATTTGCGGGAGCCATTGCTATGATAGCAAATATGATGCAGTTTTCAGCTATGTTTGGTGGAAACAATAGACAAGGTATGCATCCAGCTGTTATGATTCTTATGGCGATTATTTTGCCATTGGCTGCTTCAATTATTCAAATGACAGTAAGTAGAAATAGAGAATATATGGCAGATGAGGGTGCAGCTAGAATGACTAAAAACCCAGCTGGCTTGCAAAGTGCACTATCTAAGCTTGATAGTTATGCAAAAAGGGGACATGAGATACACAATGCAACTGAACAAACAGCACATATGTTTATTATTAATCCCTTCTCAGGTATGAAATCAAATTTTGGGAATCTTTTTAGAACACATCCTACAACAGAGGATAGGATAGCTAGATTAGAAGAGTTAAAATCTGAACTTCAATAAAGACTAGGTTTAGTCTTTATTGGAAAATATCAACAAGTTTATCCTCTGTTACATCTTCTTGTAAAATAGGATAGATACCCTTAGCAATAAGGGAAATCTTTAAATCGTAATCGATATCTTCAATTAAAAAATAGTTTACTTTATAATCGTATAAAATGTCAGGTAAGACGTTACAAGCTGCTTCCTCTTCATTTTGATACATTGGATTATTTATACAATTAGATGATTTTAATTTATAGTCTTTTATAAAATATATCCAAATGTATTTTGCTGTAGCATCAGAGTAGTGTAACTCTTCATTGCTATTTGAACAAATTGCAATATGAAACTCATTTTTAATCTCATGAACTTTTATATTACTACCAGTGATAAGTGCTAAAGAGATTTTTTTTCTTGCACTTTTTATTATCCTTGCAAATGTAGCTCTAGAAACATTCATCTTTTTTGCAGCATCCTCTTGATACATACAAAATGAATCCATTAAGTGGATCGCTTCTAACTCTTCATGTAATAAGATAACATCTTGATTAGCCTTAATATCTTTAGGACCAAAATACTTAGATACTGGTTTTAATTCAAGTTTTCTTTCAAGTTTTTCTCTTGCCATTAATAACCTTAATTATGATACTTAAATTTTATCACAACTTTATTAAATTATACTTGACATATGTTCTTTTAAATGATATAATTCTGACATATGTTCAAAAAGATGAAAATCTTTAATATATTTTGTTTAATAATTTGTGATCTTCTTTGGTAACCTTTTTTGGTTTCCGTATTTTACAAAGTATATCTATTGTTTTAGCTTTAATGGAGCATATTTTTAAACATCAGTTACCATTAGGATCAACTTACATAATTGTCTTTTCCCTAGTCATTACTTTTTCACTCATCCTGATTACGCTGATGTTTTAAAATCTACATTTTCTTATGCATCTTCTATTAGGAGGATAAACATGCTAAAAGTTGTATTTCCAACAAACCAAAATATGAGTTATATCTCTTCAGTTGAAAGTAATTTCGAAGATTCAAACTATTTAACTGTAGTAGACTTACAGGGGCAGAGTATAAGTGATGTTCATATCATTAAAAATCCACATCCCCATTCTAGTGAAGAGATTTTAAGTGAGTGCAAAGATAAACATTTTGGTGTTTTGATTTTGCCAGAGACTACTAATTTACCAATTGAAGAGTTGAAGAAAAACGGAACTAGTGTATTTAAAACTAAAAATCATAAAATGGTTTTAGATGTAGTAGGTGAGTTTATTCAAGACAAACTAGTAAAAATTAGTTAATATAAAAAAATTATAAAAATCTAGTATATTCAACAAACTACCATTCAAATTGGAAGGTTGAATGTACTATTTTAAATCTCTCTTTTAGGTTATGGTTAAGTTCATCTAGTAACTCTTCATAGTTTTCTAAAGAGGATTTGTCAATTTTTACATGGGCCGTTAAGTTATACATATCTTGAGTGATTTCCCAAATATGAATATCGTGTAACTCTATAACTTTATCATTCTTTTCAATAAACTCTTTTACTTCGTTGATACTAACAGGTGAACTCTCCATTAAAGTATTAATTGAGCTTTTTAAAACATCTTTTGCCCATTTTCCAATAACCAAGGAAACCATAACAGCTAATATAATATCTATAAAATACCATGAAGTAAAATGTATAACAATATATCCAATAATAATCGCAACTGATGATAAGGCATCACTTAACATATGTACAAAAGCAGATTTTAGATTTATATTCTCTTTATCCCCTTGCATTAAAATCACACCAGTAACTATATTTACAACCAAACCAATGGAAGCAACAATTAAAGCCATTTTTACATCTATCTCTTGGGGATTTATAAATCTCTCAACTGCTTCATACAATATCCAAAAAATAGAAAGAATAATAGTTATACCATTTACAAATGCTGCTAAAACCTCTATTCTATAATAACCAAAGGTTTTTTCTAAAGGTGCTTTTTTACTTGCAATTATAATAGCAACAAGGGAGATTATTAGTGCAAAGGAGTGGGTAAACATATGAATGGCATCAGAGATTAGAGCAAGAGAGTTTGATAAAAACCCATAAAAAAACTCTATAAGCATTGTAATAACAGTTATAGATAAAGCCCATTTTAGAACTTTTTTGTCTGCACCTCTATGGTCATGAGTATGCCCATCTGCGTGGTGATGATGTTCATCTTCATGTTCATGGTCGTGATGATGGTGGTGATGCTCTTTATTATCTAAAAAAGGTTTGTGTTCATTAAGTCCAAATTTACAACTATCCATAGTATATTCCATATTATTTATTAATTTTTAAAGAGTATGCTATTTTTATTCCTTGAGATACTCTATTATAAGGGATATAATATTATTTTAAAACTATTAAAAAGGTTATAGTGAAGATAAAAAAAGCGAAGACAAAGCTTCGCTTATATCCTTTCAACTTGACCAAAGTAAAGGACAATGAAATCTTACAAAAAGATTCTTTATATTATCTAAAATCTAAAGTTTAGTTATAAATCTTTTTTAGATTTTCTAGTTTACTACTCATATTTAAAAGCAGCATATCTGCAATAACTAAAGCCATCATAGATTCAGCAACAATACTTCCTCTAATAGCAACACAAGGATCGTGTCTACCTTTTAGTTCACAGTTAACTTCATTATTGTTTACATCTACTGTACTTTGTTTAATAAATATTGAGGGGGTTGGCTTGAAGTAGATTTTTATGTTTATATCATCACCATTTGAGATACCACCTAAAATCCCTCCACTGTTGTTTGTTATAAAGCCATCTTTATTTATTTGGTCATTGTTTTTGTGACCTTTTTTGTGTGAAGAGTTTACACCCTCTCCAATCTCAACAGCTTTTACTGCATTTATACCCATCATTGCATTTGCAATTTGAGAGTCTAGTTTAAAATATAGTGGTTCACCTAACCCTACAGGGATATTTTTTACATTTACTAAGGCAACTCCACCCACAGAGTCATGTTCATTTTTTGCCACTAAAATAGCATCTTTTTGGAATTGTTCTTTATCTTTATCTAAGGCACAAATCTCTGAAGTTTTAGCGTATTCAAAATCTATTGATGAAGCTTTTATACCATCAATTTCACAAATACCACTTTGAACAACAATACCTAACTCTTTTAACATCATCTTAGCAATAGCACCAGCTGCAACTCTTGCTGCAGTTTCTCTAGCACTACTTCTTCCTCCACCTCTATAATCCCTTACTCCATATTTATGATAATAAGTAAAATCAGCATGACCTGGTCTAAATAGATCTTTAACATTGGTATAGTCTCTACTTTTTTGGTTCTCATTAAATATAACCATAGCTATAGGAGTTCCTGTACTAACACCTTCAAAAACACCTGATAATATTTCAACCTTATCTGATTCTTTTCTTGCAGTTGCAAACTCATTTTTACCTGGCTTTCTTCTATCCATCTCTTCTTGGATAAAAGCCTCATCTATTTTAAGTCCAGCTGGAACCCCATCAACTACACAACCTAAAGCCTTACCATGACTTTCTCCAAAAGTTGTAAAAGTAAATTTGTGTCCAAAACCATTCATTAATTACTTCCTTTTAATTTATCAATTGCAATCTTCGCAACAGCTTGTTGCGCTAACTTTTTACTTTTCCCTATAGCTTTACCGTAAGTTTTACCATCAATCCAAATTGATACTTCAAACTCTTTTTTATGATCAGGTCCATAAGAACCCTCAATTCTATACTCAGGAATTGTTCCAAACTCTGCTTGTGTTATCTCTTGTAAGGCAGTTTTATAATCACTAAAAAGTACATCAAGGTTTATTTTATCGTAAGAGCTTTCTAGAAGTTTTAAGATAATTGGTTTTAAAACCTCTAATCCTGACTCTAAATATACTGCTCCCATAATAGCCTCAAAAGCATCTGAAAGAATAGAGGCTTTGTTTCTTCCTTTGTTTCTCTCTTCTGCATTTGAGATAAAAATATAATCACCTAATTTAATCTCTTTTGCCAGTTTTGTAAAACCAGTTTCATTTACAAGAGAAGCTCTTATTTTTGATAAATCTCCCTCATTTGAGTTTGGAAATTTTTTAAATAAGTATTCTCCAACAATCAAGTTTAACACTGCATCACCTAAAAACTCTAACCTTTCATTGTTATAAGGTTTCTTATAACTTTTATGGGTAAGTGCTTCGATTATCAGATCCTTGTTTTTAAACTGATAACCCAAACACTTTTCTAACTTTGAGTAGTCATTCATTTATATATTCTCCTTTAATTGTTCTGCTTGAGAACGTGCAAGTATATCACACCTTTCATTATATTCATGTCCATCATGACCTTTAACCCATGTTGCTTTGATTTTATGGGTTTTTGAAACCTCTACATACTCTTTCCATAGTTCACAATTTTTTACAGGTTTTTTAGCTGCTGTTTTCCAACTGTTTCTTATCCAAGAGCTTAGCCACTCATTTATCCCTTTTACAACATATGTTGAATCAGAAATAATATGCACATCACATGGCTCTTTTAAGGCTTTAAGCCCTTCAATTACACCTTTTAATTCCATTTGGTTGTTTGTGGTGTTTTCAAAAGCTCCACTTAACTCCTTTTGGTGTCCATTATACTCCAAAATTGTACCCCATCCACCAGGACCTGGGTTTCCTAAACTTGAACCATCACTGTAAAGATTGATTTGCTTCACTTATACCTTTCACTAAATAATATTTTACATCAAAAGATAAGATATCATTACACCTTGGACATCTTGTATCAAAAATTGGGTGAGTGTGTTTACATGATGAACAAATAAACTCAAAATCTATTGATGCAGGAACTTTATGTTCATGGTTATTTAAAGCAATAAGTACATCAAAAACAAAATCATCACTATGTTTAGCTGTTTGTAAATAACCCTTTGCACTATATAGTTCTGTTAAGAACTCATTGTTTGCAACCTTATCAAAATCTATATCATCAAAGTTCAAGTACCACAAAATATCTACAAGTTTTTTTAGATTGAACTCTTCACAATGTTCCCAAAAGAAGTTTTTATTGTATTGAATAAAATATTGGGCAACCAATCTTTCTGTTAAGGGGTTTTCTTTAAAAAGTTTATAAAGTTTCTCTTTTTTTACTTCAAATGATTCAACAGCATTATTAATCACAATCAGTGTTTCAATAAACATTTTATCTTTTTTTGTATCTAGATTTAATTCATCTAAGCACTCAACTACCTCTTTTGCTTGGGTATACTCTTTTAGTTTTTCATTTATTATTAGAAGATGTTTTAAAGCCTTTGTATTTCTAGGAGAGAACTTTAAAATCCTTAAGAATATATCCCTTGAACGTTGCATAAATCCAGCTTTAAAATAGGTTGTTCCAAGTAGTTCTAAAACCTCCTCTTTTTTAACCCTATCTGTTACATGTTCTAAAAGTGCTAAGTATACTGAGGTCGCTTTGTTATAGTCACCTTTGTGTAAAAAAGTTGAAGCTAATAAAACAATTGAATCAAAGGGTAGATTGTAAGTTTTATAAAGGTGAACATAATCCTCCTCTTTTAGTTTACCTATTTCAAACCTTTTAAGAAGTTTTCGATAATCTCTTCTAGCTCGTCTTTCTTTATATAGACCAATAGAGTAGGTGATAAATGAGATGAAAAATATTAAAGTAAATAATGCAATAATTCCAAATAATGGGTCTCTATACTCTAAAACTAGACTATCCAAATAAATTCCTAATAATATATTTTATGAAATAATATAACATAAAAGGGCATACAAAATAATAAAAGGGTATAATTTTTAAATGATTACAAAAGACTCTATAGAAAATCTTAAAAACCATCTTGATGTTGTTGATGTTGTTTCACAGTTTTTAGAACTAAAAAAAAGTGGAGCTAATTTTAAAGCTTGTTGCCCTTTCCATGGCGAAAGTACCCCCTCTTTTGTTGTTAGTCCTGCAAAACAGATATACCATTGTTTTGGTTGTGGAGTAGGGGGAGACTCTATTAAGTTTGTGATGGAATATGAAAAATTATCATATCCTGAAACAATAGAAAAACTAGCCTCTATGTATAACGTACAATTAAACTACGATAATAACAATCAACCTAAACAAGACTTGAAAATCTTAGAGGATGTAAATAAGTTTTATCAAAAACTTTTTGTAAATAACAAGGTTGCAAAAGATTATATACACAATAGAGGAATCTCAGAGTTTTCTATAGAGAAATTTGAGATTGGTTATGCACCTAGTTCTATGGATACAATAAATTTCTTGAAAAACAACTATTACAATCTTGCCCAAGCAAAAGATTTAGGGGTAATTGATACGGGAACAAATGGTCTTTATGCAAGATTTATAGAGCGTATAACCTTTCCTATATACTCTTTAAGTGGTAAAATTGTTGGTTTTGGTGGAAGAACAATCACAGGACACAATGCAAAGTATGTAAACTCTCCCCAAACAAAAGTGTTTAATAAATCAAAACTTCTTTATGGTTATAACATAGCAAAAGAGAATATCTATAAAAAAAATAGAATCATAATTACAGAGGGGTATTTAGATGTAATTATGCTTCATCAAGCAGGTTTTAATACAGCAGTAGCAACACTAGGTACTGCCTTAACAAAGGAGCATTTACCACTAATAAGAAGGGGTGAGCCACAAGTTATAGTTGCATATGATGGAGATGGTGCTGGATTAAATGCAGCATTTAAAGCTTCTGTTATGTTAAGTCAAAGTGAGTTTGATGGTGGAGTTGTTATTTTTGGTGAGGGGAAAGATCCTGCTGATATGGTAAATGATGGAAAGATACAAGAGTTAAACTCAATTTTTTCAAACCCTAAACCTTTTATCAATTATGCAATTGATTATATAATTGCAAAATATGATATAAATAATCCAAGTCAAAAACAAAAAGCCTTACTTGAAGCAAATGAGTATCTAAAATCTTTAGGTATTATCTACCAAGATGAGTATAAAAGATATATAGCTCAAAAACTAAATATTAGGGAAAACTTAGTAAAGGTAAGTTCAGATGTTACAAGAAAAACAGAAGTAAATCTAACAAAAATCGATATAGCAGAGCTTTGTATAATAAAAGCTATTTTAGAAAATCCAAAAAGGCTAGATAGTGTTTTAGATATAGTTGATTCTTCAATGTTTGAGTTTCATAGAAATGAGTTTGAACTTTTACTTCAAGATATAGATAATCAAAGCCTAAATGGAATAGTATTAAATGATAAACTTGAAACATATGATGACCAAAGATTAAATAATGAACTTATCATTTTACTTCATAAGTTTTATAGTAAAAAACTAACCTCAATAAAATATGATGATAAATTAAACCTAAAAGAAAAAGGTATTCAACTAAGAAAAGTACAAGATGCACTTAGACAATTGAAACAAGGAAAATTAGTAAGTTATAATTTATAGTTTTTTTTGTAAAATTTTTTAAATTAATTATAGGATATTTTATGGAAATTATAGAAACAAAAGAAGCACCTGCAGCAATAGGACCTTATTCACAAGCTATTAAGGCAAATGGACTTATTTACACTTCTGGGCAAATCCCTTTAACTCCTGCTGGGGAACTTGTTGAAAGAGATATTAAAGTACAAACAAGACAAGTTTTAGAAAATCTAAAAAATATTTTAGAAAAAGCACAAAGTGGCCTTGATAAGGTTATAAAAGTTACAATTTATTTAGAAAATATGGATGATTTTGGTGTTGTAAATGTACTTTATGCAGAAGCATTTGGTGATCATAAACCTGTTAGAAGTACGGTAGCTGTGAAAACATTACCAAAAAATGTATTGGTTGAGATGGATGCAATCGCTTTACCTTATGATTATTGCTAAAATATATTCGCTTAAAGAAAGTTTAAACTAAAGTTAGCTATTATTTCGTCCCGTTAAATAGATAAGTTAATAAAAGATTGATAAAAACAGAGGATTGAAGTATGTACGCAATTATTAAGTGTGGTGGTAAACAGTATAAAGTAACAGAAGGTGATATTCTAGATGTAGATTATACTGGTAAAGCTGCTAAGGAAACTCTTGAGATCACAGATGTTTTAGCTGTAAATGATGGTGAGCTTAAAACTGGTGATGCTGTTTCTAACGCAAAAGTAGAAGCAGAAGTTGTTTTAGATGGAACTGGTGTAAATAGAGGTAGAAAAGTTATCATTTACAAAAAAAGAAGAAGAAAAGATTCTAAGTTAAAAAGAGGTTTTAGAAAAAGCTTCACTAAAATTAGAATTACTAAAATCGCTGCATAAGTTTAAGGAGATAAAGTATGGCTCACAAGAAAGGTCAAGGATCTACGCAGAATAATAGAGATTCAGCTGGTAGAAGATTAGGTGTTAAGAAATTTGGTGGTGAGACAGTTAGAGCTGGAAATATCATCATTAGACAAAGAGGTACTAAAGTACACTGCGGTGAAAACGTAGGAATTGGTAAAGACCACACAATTTACGCACTAATTGATGGTGTTGTAAAATTTGAAGTAAAAGATAAAGACAGAAAAAAAGTTTCAGTTTACGCTGCTTCATAATTTAAATTAAGGTTTTAATTTTTTAAAGGGTGTAGGGCTTAACCTGCACCCTTTTTTTATTTAATAGTTTTTGTTAAAACAAAAGTATATATGTAATGGAGACGAGTTGTGTTTATAGATAGTGTAAAATTCACAGTATCATCAGGAAAGGGTGGACAAGGTTGTTCATCTTTCAGAAGAGAAAAGTTTGTTATAAAAGGTGGACCTGACGGTGGTGATGGTGGAAAAGGTGGAGATGTAGTATTTCTTGTAGATAATAATACAGACACACTATCATGGTACAAAGGTAGATCAGTTCTTAAAGCAGATAATGGAAAACCTGGTGAAGGTAGAAACAAAACTGGTAAATCTGCAGAAACATTAGTATTGGTTGTACCTCCTGGAACTCAAGTTATTGATAATGAAACAAATGAGGTTTTACTTGATTTACTTGAAGAGGGACAAAAAGAGGTTTTCTTAGAGGGTGGAAAAGGTGGATTGGGAAATACACACTTTAAAAACTCTAGAAATCAAAGACCAACATATTCACAACCTGGACTTCCAGGAGAAACAAAAGAGATTAGATTAGAGTTAAAACTTATTGCTGATGTAGGACTTGTAGGTTATCCAAATGTTGGAAAATCAACACTAATTTCAACCCTATCAAATGCTTCACCAGAGATTGCTAATTATGAGTTTACAACCTTGACTCCTAAACTTGGAGTTGTTGAGGTGGGAGATTATAACTCATTTGTTATGGCAGATATCCCTGGGATTATTGATGGTGCAAGTGAAGGTAGAGGTTTAGGATTAGAGTTCTTAAAACATATAGAAAGAACAAAAACCTTATTGTTTATGATTGATGTTGCAAACTATAGAACAATCAAAGAACAATATGAGGTATTAAAAGAGGAAGTTAAAAAATTCTCAAATGAGTTATCGGGTAGAAACTTTGCTATTGCTCTAACAAAAACAGATGCATATTATGGTGAAGATTTAAACTCTGATATTATAAAATTTATTGAAGAGATTGGTTTAGAAGTTTGTACAGAAAATGAGTTTGGAATTGATAAAACTTTACCATATTTTGTACAAGATTTAACACATTCAAAATTTGATAAATCTAAACCATTTTTTGTTTTACCATTATCTTCTGTTACTCACTTAAATACAAATTCAATAAAATTTGCTTTATATGAGTTAATAGGTCAAGATAAGAAATAATAATAGGAGCAAACTTTGTCTGCAAACAAAAGAGTTGTATTAAAAGTTGGAAGTGCAGTTTTAACCCAAGATGGAAAGCTTGCACTTGATAGATTACAAAATTTAGTTGATCTAATAGCAAAACTTAAAAATGAAAAAAACGTTGAAGTGATTTTAGTAAGTTCAGGTGCAGTTGCTGCTGGATATACTTCTATTCAATTGGATAAAAAACTTGTTGCAAATAGACAAGCCTTAGCAGCACTTGGGCAACCTCTTTTGATGAAGCATTATAAAAAAAGATTTAAAGAACACAATATCTTTTGTGCTCAAATGCTTTTAATAGCAGACGATTTTGATTCTAGAAAAAGAACAGCCTTTGCAAAGGGTGCTATTGATATTTTGCTTCAAAACAATGTCTTACCAATTATAAATGAAAACGATGTTACAGCTACAGATGAGCTTTTATTTGGAGACAATGATCAGTTAGCAGCTCATGTTACACATTTTTTTGATGCAGATATTCTTGCAATACTTACAGATATTGATGGGTATTATGATAAAAATCCACACCAATATGATGATGCAGTATTATTAAAAAATATTAGTGAAATCACTGAAGAGATGTTAAGTATAGAACACAATCCTAATACAGTTTTTGCAACTGGTGGAATCTCAACAAAACTAAAAGCTGCAAACTTTCTTTTAAAAAATAAAAAACCTATGTATCTCTCATCAGGCTTTGATTTAACCAATGCTTACAGTTTTTTAGTTGATGATAAACATGTAAGTGGAACACTATTTAAAAACTAAGGATAATTATTATGGCAAAAAGAGTTATTTTCATGGGGACACCCGATTATGCAACAACTATTTTTAAAAAGTTGATTGAGAGTTCTTATGAAGTAGTTGCTCTTTTTACCCAACCTGACAAACCTGTTGGAAGAAAACAAATAATTACACCTCCCCATATTAAACAATATTGCATAGATGAAAATATCCAAATACCAACTTATCAACCTGAGAAGTTAAGGGGTAATAAAGAGGTTGAAGAGCAAATAAAAGCTTTAAAACCTGATTTTATTATTGTTGCAGCTTATGGACAAATCTTACCAAAAGAGATTTTAGATATTGCTCCATGTATCAATCTTCATGCCTCACTTCTTCCAAAATATAGAGGTGCAAGTCCTATTCAAGAATCACTTTTAAATGATGATGAATATACAGGAGTTACCTCAATGCTAATGGAAGAGGGTTTAGATAGTGGAGATATTTTAGCCTTACAATATTTGAAAATCACTCCTACAATGGAGGTTGCTGAAGCTTTTGGAAAACTTTCAAATATAGCTGCTACACTTACCATTGTAACTTTAGATAATTTTGAGAAGATCTCTCCAAAAAAACAAAATGAAGCTGAAGTTAGTTTTTGTAAAAAGATTAAAAAAGAGTATGGTGAAGTAGATTTTACAAGTGCAAAAAAATTGTACCTAAAATATAAAGCTTACTCTTATTGGCCTGGTGTATTTTTAAATTCGGGTCTAAAACTAAAAGATATTAGCTTAGTGGAAACAGAGTCTAAAAACAAAGCTGGAGAGATTCTTAATTTAGAACAAGATGGGGTAACTATTGCTTGTGAAACTGGTAGTCTAAAAATTGTTACTATTCAAGCTCCTTCAAAAAAGGCAGTTTTGGCAATAGATTATATTAGGGGACAAAGACTTAAAATTGGAGATATTTTAAATTAATCTGCTATAATTATTTTTAAATATTATAAAGAAGATTATTATGGAAAATAAAGAAGACTCATTTCAAACTTATGATATGAGTTTATTTAATATAAACGATTTTGATGTTTTACTTCATGAGATACTAAAGCAAACAAGAGAACTACTCAACTCTGAAGCTGGAAGTATCTATATTTGTGAAGATGATACCCTATCTTTTAATGTTTTTCAAAACGATGCCATGTCTTATGAAGATATCTATAAACATTTTTATGCTCTAAAAGATTTGAAACTACCTTTAAGTGAACAAGAAAAATACCTTGCTGTTGAATCATTCGTTTCAAATAAGATTATCAAAATTGATGATGTGTACAAAGTAAAAAACTATGACTTTTTAGGGGTTAAAGAGTTTGATAAAAGATTCAATTATAGAACTCACTCAATAATAACAATACCAATAGTTCATCCAATAGAGAATAAAAAACTAGGTATTTTACAACTTCTAAATAAAAAAATTGATGACAAATTAGTAACTTATGATGAAAAAGATAAAAAGCTTTTAGATATGGCAAGCTCTTTTATAGCTTTATCTATACACAAAGCACAAAGTGATACCGAAAAACTAATAAAATTAAATAAAGAGCTTGAAGAAGCAAACTCTCAACTTCAAAGACGAGTTGATAAGGAGATTGAGCAAAGTCAAAAAAAATCAGCAATAATTTTTCATCAATCAAAACTTGTTTCTTTAGGGGAGATGATACACAATATCGCACATCAATGGAGACTTCCTTTAAATACAATCAGCACAATAGCAAGTGGCTTAAATATAAATATGAGTTTGGGAAACTGCACTAACTTAGATATAAAAAAAGGTTTAAAGAATATTGTAAGTGCAGTAAATCATCTATCAGATACAATTGATGATTTTAGAAATTTCTATAAAATTGATAAAGAGAAAAAAGAGTTTAATCTAAAACAAAATATTTTAAATAGTTTATCAATCACTAGTGCTTTATTAAATGAAAACTATATAAAGGTAATCACTAATTTAGATGAGTCAATAAATCTATATGGGTATGAAAATGAGTTAAAACAAGCAATATTAAACCTTATCCAAAACTCAAAAGATGCTATTATTAAAAATATCCCTGATGATAAATCAAGGTTGATTTTTATAGATACAAAAATAGAAAATGGTTTTATTACAATACAGATAAAAGATAATGCAGGGGGTATTCCCCAAAGAGTGATAGAGAAGATTTTTAACCAAGGGTTTACAACAAAAGGGGAAGATGGTGGTTCAGGTATTGGTCTTTATATGACAAAACAGATTATCCAAAACCATATGGATGGAGAGATCTGTGTTTGTAATGAAGAGTATATCTATGAAAATCATAAATATAAAGGGGCTTTATTTACTATAAAGTTTAACCTAAATAATAATAAAACCCAGTAACACTTAAAAGTGAGATTAGTACCCCAAATACTAAAGCATTGATTGCAAGCCTTTCATCTAAACCACCTTTTATAGCAAGAACAACTGCCATAGTCATTGGTGGCATTGCAACTTCTAAAATAGTAGTTTTACTCCAAGTATCTTCAAGATTATAAAAAATAGAGAATAAAATCAATACTAATATTGGCATAACTAACATCTTTAAGAAAATAGCAGCACTTACTAGCTTTATTTTATAAAACATATTTTTCAGTTCAAGTTTCATACCAATAGCAATCATTGCAATAGGAACTAAAGTTGAACCAATTGTTTCAGTTGTATTCATAACAAATGCTGGTATCTCAAAAGGTTTTAAAAGTATAGTTATAAAAAACATAATAATTGGTGGGAAAAAGATCACACTTCTTGTAATCCCTTTAAAATTCACATGTTGCCCACTTCCCCAATTTATTATAATCATACCAAGACTTACTAAAAGTAAAAAGGAACCAAAAAGATCATATATAAGTGCATAAACAACATAATCTTGACCATAAAAAGAATCAATATATGAAAAACCTATAAAGGATGTATTCCCAAAGGTTGCAATTATCATAAAGGTTGCTAGGGTTTTTTTATCTAATTTAAAAAACTTACCTAAAAAATATGAAAAAACTAGGTTAACTAAAATTATTACATTAAACATTAAAATCAAACCAAGTGTTCTTTGGTCTAATTCTAGTGGATGGATTTTGTAAAATACAATTGCAGGTAAAGAAAAATAGATTACAAACTCAACTAACTCTTTTGAATTGTCTTTTATAAATATTTTAAACAAATATCCAAATAATAAATAAAAGGCAATTGGTAAAACAGGATCTAACATTAATACTCCGTGGATAAACTTTACAAAATTGTAATTAATTATTTCTTGAAAAGATATTATATATTATGTATAATTCGCCATGGAAATTATATTTTTAAAAGAAATCGACTCAACACATACATATTTAAAAGAAAAAATTAAAAAAGAGGGGTTTATAAAACCTATATGTATCGCTACAGATTATCAAACAAATGGGATAGGAAGTAGGGGTAACTCTTGGCAAGGTGTAAAAGGTAATCTTTTTTTCTCTTTTGTAATTGATAAAAACTTTTTACCAAAAGATTTACAAATGCAAAGCGCTTCAATATATTTTTCTTTTATTTTAAAAAAACTTTTAAGTCAAATGGGATCAAATATATGGCTAAAATGGCCCAATGATTTTTATATTGACAATAGAAAAATTGGAGGAACTATCACTTCTGCAACTAAAGAGCTGTTGTTTTGCGGTATTGGCCTAAACTTAATCGATGTGGATGATAGTTTTGGTAAATTAGATATTCAAATTGATGCACAAAACTTACTTAAAAATTATTTTAAAAGTTTAAAAAATATTTCAAGTTGGAAGGATATTTTTAGTGATTTTAAGATAGAATTCCAAAGAAGCAAAAATTTCCAAGCTACAGTAGAAAATAAAAAAGTTTCATTAGAAAAAGCCATATTAAATGATGATGGTTCTATACAAATTAACAATACAAAGGTATTTAGTTTAAGATGACAGAAGTAATTGCAATAGCAAATCAAAAAGGTGGTGTTGGTAAAACAACAACAGCTGTGAATTTAAGTGCTGCACTAGCGCTAGAGGGTAAAAGAGTTCTTTTAATTGATGCAGATCCACAAGCTAATGCTACAACATCTTTAGGTTTTCATAGAGACACATATGAGTACAATATTTATCATGTGATGTTAGGAACTAAAGAGTTAAATGAGATAATTTTAGATAGTGAGATAGAAAACTTAAAAGTTGCACCATCTAATATTGGGCTTGTAGGTATAGAAAAAGAGTTTTATAAAAATATCAAAGATAGAGAACTTGTATTAAAAAGAAAAATCGATCCAATAAAAAAAGATTATGATTATATAATAATTGATTCACCACCAGCACTTGGACCAATCACAATAAATACCTTAAGCGCATCAACATCAGTATTAATTCCTATACAGTGTGAGTTCTTTGCACTAGAAGGATTAGCACAATTATTAAACACTATTAAGTTAGTAAAACAAACAATAAATAGACAATTACAAATTAGAGGTTTCTTACCTACTATGTATAGTTCACAAAACAATTTATCAAAACAGGTTTTTGCAGATCTTGCACAACACTTTGAGAATAAACTATTTAAAGTGGATGATAGCTCATATGTAGTTATCCCAAGAAACATCAAGTTAGCAGAGTCACCAAGTTTTGGAAAACCAATTATGTTATATGATGCAGCAGCTGTAGGAACTAAAGCATACACAAATCTAGCACGAGCAATAGCTGGTTAATTTTTATATAGGATTTATAGATGGCATTAGGAAGAGGATTAGGAGAATTATTAGGAGAGGTTGAAACAGCTTATGGTAACTCTAATAAAAGCACTAAAAGTGGAATTGTTGAGTTAGATGTAAATAAAATAAAACCAAATCCAAATCAGCCAAGAAGAATATTTGATGAAGATAAACTAAAAGAGTTATCTGATTCAATTGTTGCACATGGTCTGATCCAACCTATTACGGTTATTGAATCAGAAGATGATGAGTTTATCCTAATTGCTGGTGAAAGAAGACTAAGAGCTCACAAATTAGCAAATTTAGAAGTTATTAAAGCTATTATTGTTGATATTGAAGAGTTAAGATTAAGAGAGATAGCTTTAATAGAGAATATCCAAAGAGATGACTTAAATGTAATAGAGCTTGCTTACTCTTATGCACAACTTATAAATGAACACAATATAACTCATGAAGAGTTATCAAAAAGGGTTTTCAAAAGTAGAACCTCTATAACAAACACTTTAAGATTGTTACAGTTATCATCATATGTACAGCAGATGCTTGCAAATGATAAGATTAGTGCTGGTCATGCAAAGGTGTTGTTAGGTTTAGATGAAGGGACTCAAAGAAAAGTAGCAGATTCAATTTTTGGTCAAAAACTTTCAGTTAGAGAAACAGAAGATTTAGTTCGTGAACTTAAATCAATGGAAAAAAAGAGTGAGAAAAAAAGTAACAAGAAAAAAAAGGAAAACTTTGATTTTTCTCCACTAAATAATGCCCTTGAAACTCTTAAAAAGTCCCAACTTAAGGTAAAGGCAGAGAAAAACTACTTTAAGATTGAAATCAACTCACAAGAAGACATAGAAAAGATTTCTAATTACTTTGGTAACACTTTGTAATTTTATCTTGCATATTTACTCATTTTAAACAACTTTTATAAATTCTTTCGATAAAATATAAGCAGTTTTAGTCAAACTAAACTGTAAAAAATATGGAGGAATGAATGTTAGACATAAGTCCTGTATTACTGCTTAGCTCTGCAATTATCTTTCTTTTAGTTGTAGCTAGACTTAACAGTTGTTTATTCGTACCACTATTAAAGCACATGGATGACAGATCTGAGTCGATTAAAAAAGACTTAGCTGATGCTCAATCTAATTCTGCTGATGTAGACGGTATGTTAGATGAAGCAAGCCATATCATTGCTGAAGCTAAAAAAGAAGCAGCTGCTATAAGGGATAAAGCTTATACTGAAGCAAAGGAAGTTGCTGATGCTAAACTTGCTAGTGCTAAAGAGGAACTAGAAGCAAAATCTGTAAAATTCTTTGAAGAATTATCTGCAGAAAAAGTTGCTTTAAAAGAATCATTAGTAGCTGCAATGCCTCAATTTAATGAGAGCCTAAAAGCTAAGATTAGCTCAATTTAATAAGGAGGTTAGGGTTGAAAAAAAGATTGTTATTACTTGGATTGGCTTTAGCTCCTATGGCATTATTTGCTAATAGTGAAGGTGCGGAGACTGATATTGTTCAAAGAACCGTTAACTTTGTTATATTTGCTGGAATTTTATGGTATTTACTTGCTGATAAATTGAAAGCATTTTTTGCAGACAGAACTGCTTCTATTCAAGCAGAGCTTGATAAAGTACAAGATACTTTAAAAGCTTCTCAAGATAAAGTTGATGATGCTGCTAAAAAACTAGAAGAAGCGAAAGTTCTTGCGGCCGAAATAGTTGAAGGTGCTAAAGCTGATGTAGATTCAGTTAAAGCTAAAGTAACTCAAGCTGTTGAAAACGAAATCGCTAATTTAGATAAAAGCTTTGATGAGAGAATCAAGGTTGAAACATCAAAAGCTAAGAGAGAAATTATTTCAGAAATTCTTGATGAGCTATTAAGTTCAGACAATGTTACATTAACTCAAGATGAGTTAGCTAATATTGTTCTTAAGAAGGTTGCATAATGAATGATTTAATAGCGAAAAGATATGTAAAAGCATTATTAGATGGTAGAGATTTAGGATCTGTAACTGCTATTTGTAATGAATTGAAAGCTATATCTTCTGCTTTTTCAGAAGATAAATTTGTCTCTATAGTTACTTCATCTGAAGTAAAAAATAGTGATAAAGTTGAATTAATTATTTCATTTTTGGAAAGTGCAAATGATGATGTAAAAAATTTAATCAAACTGTTAGGTACTAACAAGAGATTAGATATTATTCCAGATATCACTTGCGAATTAGAAAAACAAATTGCAAAAATGAATAATTCATACACAGGTGTTGTTTATACAAACAAAGAATTATCTGCTGAATATATGTCTTCAATTGAAGCGCAATTTAGTAAGAAATTTGATGTTAAGTTATCACTATCACAGGATGTTTGTGATTACGATGGTATCAAAGTTGATATTGATAGTCTTGGAGTTGAGATCTCGTTCTCAAAAGATAGACTTAAATCACAAATGATTGATCATATTTTAAAAGCAGTTTAGAACTTATAAAGGAGAAATTGAATGGGTGCAAAAATTCAAGCAGATGAAATCAGTTCTATCATCAAAGAGAGAATTGACAACTTTGAATTAAATGTAGATGTTAACGAAACAGGGAAAATCATCTCTTTTGCAGATGGTATTGCTCAAGTATACGGTCTTAAAAATGTTATGGCTGGTGAACTTGTTGAGTTTGAAAATGGTGAAAGAGGATTAGCTTCAAACTTAGAAGAGTCTTCAGTAGGTGTAGTTGTACTTGGTTCAGGTGATGGATTAAGAGAAGGGTCTTCTTGTAAAAGACTTGGAAAACTATTAGAAACTCCAGTTGGTGATGCAATGGTTGGTAGAGTTGTAAATGCTCTAGGTGAACCAATCGATGGAAAAGGTGCAATTGACGCAGCAGAGCAAAGATTTGTTGAAGAGAAAGCTCCTGGAATCATGGCTAGAAAATCAGTTCATGAACCATTACAAACTGGTATTAAAGCAATTGATGCACTAGTTCCAATCGGAAGAGGGCAAAGAGAGCTTATTATTGGAGATAGACAAACTGGTAAAACTACTGTTGCAATCGATACAATTCTTAACCAAAAAGGTGAAGATGTAATTTGTATCTATGTTGCAATTGGTCAAAAATCTTCTTCAGTAGCTTCTGTTGTTAGAACATTAGAAGAGGGTGGAGCAATGGATTATACAATCGTTGTTAACGCTTCAGCTTCAGAATCTTCAGCACTACAATTCTTAGCACCATATACAGGTGTTACAATTGGTGAGTACTTTAGAGATAATGGTAAACACGCATTAATTATTTATGATGATTTATCAAAACACGCAGTTGCATATAGAGAGATGTCTTTATTATTAAGAAGACCTCCAGGTAGAGAGGCGTTCCCAGGGGATGTATTCTATCTACACTCAAGATTATTAGAAAGAGCTGCAAAAATGTCAGATGAGAATGGTGCAGGTTCTATGACTGCATTACCAATTATTGAAACTCAAGCTGGTGATGTTGCTGCATATATTCCAACAAACGTAATTTCTATTACTGATGGACAAATTTTCCTTGAAACTAACCTATTTAACTCAGGTATTAGACCTGCGATTAACGTTGGTTTATCAGTATCTAGGGTTGGTGGTGCTGCTCAAATTAAAGCTACTAAACAAGTTGCTGGTACTTTAAAACTTTCTCTTGCACAATATAGAGAGCTTGAAGCGTTTGCACAGTTTGCATCAGATCTTGATGAGTCTACAAGAAAAGAGTTAGAACTTGGTCAAAGAATGGTTGAAGTATTAAAGCAAGGTGTTAACAAACCTTTAATTATCGAAAAACAAATTGTAATTATTTATGCAGGTACAAAAGGTTACTTAAATGATGTAGCTGTAACTGATGTTGTTAAATTCGAAGATGAATTACACGCATTTATTGAGCAAAAATATGCAAATATTTTAGATGATATCAAAGCTAAGAAAAAATTAGATGATGATACTGAATCTGCATTAAAAGCTGCATTAGAAGAGTTCAAAACTGTTTTTAATGCTAAATAAGGATTAGTCTATGGCTAACTTAAAAGAGATTAAATTAAAAATTGGAAGTGTTAAAAACACTCAGAAGACTACAAAGGCTATGAAGCTTGTATCTTCTGCAAAACTTACTAGAACTAGACAATTGTCTGAACAATCTAGAAGTTATGCAAAGAAGATAAATGAAGTTCTTTCTGAAATTGCAAACAGAGTTAGCAAAGTTCAAGAGGGTGGAAACCATAATAAGGCATTCACTCCAAATGAAGATCCAAAAACTGTTGATTTAGTTTTTGTAACTGCTGACAAAGGACTTTGCGGTGGTTTCAACATGGCAACAATTAAACAAGTTAGTAAATTAGCAGCTGAGTATGAAGCAAAAGGTGCAAAAGTTAGATATAGAGTAGCTGGAAGAAAAGGTGTAGATTACTTTTCATTCCAAGGTGTTAAATTAGCACAAAAAGTTACTGATTTATCTTCTGCTCCTGATTATGACAGAGCTGCTGAGTTTATTGATGAAGCTGTACAAGATTTCCAAAATGGGGAAACTGATAAAGTTATCCTTGTTTATAATGGTTTCTTAAACATGCTTACTCAAGAGATTAGAGTAAGAGAATTGTTACCAATTAGCTTAGACAACGTTGAAGTAACTGAAAACGAAACATCTATGCTAGAGATTGAACCAGATGATGATGAAGAAGTGTTGGAAGAATTAACAGGTAAATATATTGATTTTAATATGTATTACTCTTTAATCGATTCTTTAGCTGCAGAACACTCTGCAAGAATGCAAGCTATGGAAGCTGCAACAAACAACGCTAAAGATAGAGTTAACTCTTTAACTGTAGAATATAATAAAGCTAGACAAGCTGCAATTACAACAGAGCTGATAGAGATTATCAGTGGTGTTGAAGCATTAAAATAATATAAAGGAGCTGCCCTAATGAAAGGTAAAATTATTCAGGTAATGGGTCCGGTTGTTGACGTAGAGTTCGACGGATACTTACCGGAAATTAATGAAGCTATTGAAGTAACATTAGCTGATGCTAACAAAGATAGATTAGTTCTTGAAGTTGCTGCTCACATCGGTGACAGTAGAGTTAGAACTATTGCAATGGATATGACTGAAGGTTTACAAAGAGGTCAAGAGTGTACAGCAACTGAGGGACCAATTAAAGTTCCAGTTGGTGAAGCTGTACTTGGAAGAATTTTCAACGTTATTGGTGATCCAGTTGATGAGGGTGATGCTATCCCAGCTGAAACTGAAAGATGGTCAATTCACAGACCTGCTCCTACTTTTGAAGAGCAATCAACAAAAACAGAGATGTTTGAAACTGGTATTAAAGTAGTTGACTTACTTGCTCCTTACTCAAAAGGTGGTAAAGTTGGACTATTCGGTGGTGCTGGTGTTGGTAAAACAGTTATTATCATGGAGCTTATCCACAACGTTGCATTTAAACACTCAGGTTATTCAGTATTTGCTGGTGTTGGTGAAAGAACAAGAGAGGGTAATGACCTTTATTACGAAATGAAAGACTCTAACGTACTTGACAAAGTTGCATTATGTTATGGTCAAATGAGTGAGCCTCCAGGTGCAAGAAATAGAATTGCATTAACTGGTCTTACAATGGCTGAGTACTTTAGAGATGAAAAAGGTCTTGATGTACTTATGTTCGTTGATAACATCTTTAGATTTGCACAAGCTGGTTCTGAGATGTCAGCATTATTAGGAAGAATTCCATCTGCGGTTGGTTATCAACCAACATTAGCAAGAGAGATGGGTGCATTACAAGAGAGAATTACTTCAACTGCAAAAGGTTCAATTACTTCTGTTCAAGCAGTATATGTACCTGCGGATGACTTAACTGACCCTGCTCCTGCATCAGTTTTCGCTCACTTAGATGCTACAACAGTACTTAACAGAAAAATTGCAGAAAAAGGTATTTATCCTGCGGTTGATCCACTAGATTCAACTTCAAGAATCCTTTCTGCTGATGTTTTAGGTGAAGAGCATTATGGTGTAGCTAGAGGTGTTCAATCTGTACTTCAAAAATACAAAGATTTACAAGATATTATTGCAATTCTTGGTATGGATGAGTTATCAGAAGAAGATAAACTAGTTGTTGCTAGAGCAAGAAAAATCGAAAGATTCCTTTCTCAACCATTCTTCGTTGCAGAAGTATTTACAGGTTCTCCTGGTAAATATGTTGAGCTATCAGATACAATTGCAGGATTCAAAGGTATCTTAGATGGTAAATATGACGAAGTTCCAGAAATGGCATTTTATATGGTAGGTGGAATTGACGAGGTTTTAGCAAAAGCTGAAGGAATGAAATAATTAAAGGCGGCTTTATGGATACATTAAAATTATCGATAGTTGCACCAAATGGTCTAATTTTTAGTGATGACGTAAAGACAGTAACTCTTCCTGGAAAAGAGGGAGAGTTTGGTGTTCTACCAGGACACGCTTCTTTAGTATCATCATTAACAGTTGGCGTAATTATTATAGAAAAAGCAGATTCAACAGAAGCAGTAGCTATAAACTGGGGACATGTAAAAGTTTCTGAAAGCTCTGTAGATGTTTTAGTTGATGGAGCTGTTGCTCTTACTTCAGGAGAAGATTCTGAAATCGCTAAAAATATTGAAGCTGCAAAAGACTTAGTAAGTTCTGTTAAAGATGCAAATGTATCTTTAGCTCATGTTGAAGCAAAAATTAACTCATTTGCATAGTCTATGATTGATTCTGCTTTAAATTACTTAAGTAATGGTAGTGCAATAACACTTTTAGTGTTATTGTCACTTTCATTTTATTTTATATTTATTTTTTGGGTATTTATCTACAGATACCTATCTTTAAAATCATCTATTTTTAATGAACAAAAATCACTTGATTCTTTAACTTCTAGAAGTACAACATTAAGTCCATTATCTGCATTACATAAATGTTCAAATGGAGTTACTCAAAAAGAGATTTTGCATGCATGTGAAATCAATATTATAAAAGAGGCTAGTGTTGGTATATCTTGGTTATCAATTGTTGCTTCAACAGCACCATTTATTGGTTTATTTGGTACAGTTGTTGGTATATTAGAATCATTTGCAAAGTTCTCAGGTCAATCGAAAGTTGGTTTTTCAATTATTGCACCAGCTATTAGTGAAGCATTAGTAGCAACAGCAGCTGGTATTTTTGTAGCAATATTTGCGTATACTTTTCATCAAATTTTAGTTAGAAAAGTTTATGAACTGAATACTTACTTAAAGGCTCAATCAGAAATTTTAATTGCTAAGGGTTAATTGAATGTACGATTACAATCAAAAACCTGACCTTAATATTACTCCATTAGTGGATATTATGCTTGTTTTACTTGCAATATTAATGGTTACTGCCCCAGTAATTGAGTTTGAAGAACCTATTAACTTACCTCAAGGAAGTAAATCAAGACAAGTACAAGAGGTGAAAAAAATAAATATCCTTATTACAAAAGATAAGGTTATTTTAGTTAATAAAAAAAAGTATTCATTTGATAACTTCGCAGATAATTTTGTCTTGTTTTCAAAAAATCAAGATAGAAAGACACCTATACATATCCGTGCAGAAAAAACACTTATTTATGATGATATTATTTATGTTCTAAAATCAGTAAAAGAGGCAGGTTTTTTCAAAGTATCATTGATAACTGATGGATGATAGATGCAGAAAAAAAACTATTTTTATCTTTCAGGTGTAATCTCTTTTTCAATCTATTTATTGTGTTGTTTCTCTCTTTTATTGTATATTAATGCACCAAAACCAAAAAAATACGATGCCTTTTCAAAGACAACTGTACTTGAGTTAGAGTTGGTCTCTACAAAAGATACAAAAAACCGAGTAGAGAAAAAGGTGGAGAAAAAAGTAGAAAAGGTTGTAAAAAAATCTACTTCTAAATCAAATGAAAAAAAAGCAGATTTTAAATCATTATTTGCAAATGTAAAAACAAAAGCTAAAACAGTTACCGAAAAAGAGGTAAATAACGTGCAAGCAAGTTCAGATCCTAGTAGGTTTAAATCTAGGTTTGAAAAACAAAAGAAGAGTGAAAATATATCTGTTTCAAAGTTGTTAAGTGATATAAAGACAACTACAAAAATGAGCATAAGTACAAGCTCAGAGCATAAAAGTGATCCCTATTATTCTAAGATTTATGAAATACTAGCTTCAAGATGGACCCCTACAGTTTTAGGAGCAAACCTAGAAGCAAAAGTCTTAGTAATAATTTCAAGTAGTGGAGGGTTTGATTATAGATTTATCAAATATTCTAAAAACGAGATGTTTGATAACTCTTTAAAAAGTTTTTTAGAGAGTCAAAGAGGTGAATCTTATCCTCCCCATAACAAAGGATCAAAAACAGAAATAGAGGTTTTGTTTAAATCAAAGGAGTAGTATGAAGAAGTTTTTTTTAGTTTTGTTATTGTGTTTTAACACTTTATTTGCAGTTGATGCACAATTAGAGATTGTAAAAGAGGGTAGAAAACTACCTAAAATCATGGTTTCTATCTCTGCAAATACTATGAATGATCCTTTAGCAAAAAAAGTACAATCGTTAGTAGAGAAAGATTTAAATGTTAGTGGACATTTTGATGTTATTAAAACTACCCAAAGTGTTGATTATAATAGTACACCTGATATGTTGGCCTTATCAAATCAAGGGATTGACCTATTTTTAAATATTGATACAAATATTAGTAGTTTTGCTGGATTTACAGTATTGACAAAACTATATGATGTAAATCTAAAATCTTTAGTTGAGTCAAAAACATATACTACTTCTAAAAAGGAGAGATACCCTTTCTTAGCCCATAGAACTGCAATATCAGTAAATAAATACCTAAATGCTCCATCTATTGAGTGGATGGATAAATTTGTAATTTTTTCTCAATATCAAGATGCAAAGAAAGCAGATATAATTATCGCTGATTATACATTAACCTATCAATTGCCAATTATAATAGGTGGATTGAATATTTTCCCAAAATGGGCAGATGAAAAGCAACAAAGTTTCTATTACACCACTTATGATAAGGGGCTTCCAACCTTAATAAAATCAAATATCTACACTAGAAAAAGAGAAGTTATTATGAAAAGTGAAGGGATGGTTGTTTGTTCAGATGTTAGTGATGATGGTAAAAAACTACTTATAACTGCTTCACCTGAATTTCAACCAGATATTTATCTATATGATACTCTTAGAAAGTCAAAAGTTAGACTTACTACATATAAAGGGATAGATGTTGGTGCTCATTTTATTGAAGATGATTCTAAAATTGTTTTTGTATCTGATAGATTAAAATATCCAAATATCTTTTCTAAGAAAATTGGTCAAAGAGGTGTTCAAAGATTGGTATACCATGGTGGAAATAACTCTTCTGTTGCTTCATATAAAGATTATGTAGTTTATACAAGTAGAGATGGTATAAATGAGTTTGGTAGTCAAACCTTTAATTTATACTTGATGTCAACAAAAAGTGATTATCTAAAAAGACTTACTTCAAATGGAAGCAATCAGTTTCCAAAGTTTTCACAAGATGGAGAATCAATCATCTTTTTAAAAACAGCAAACAATAGAAGCTCTATAGGAATAATTAGATTAAACCACTCTAAATCTTTTCTTTTTCCTTTAGCTAACGGAAAAATCCAATCAATTGATTGGTAAATTTTATTAACTTACAAAAAACACTTACAAAAAAAACCTAGTTTCAGTAAAATTTTACAAAGGAGTAAAAAATGAAACTAGGTGTATCTTCTTGCCTTCTAGGCACAATGTGTAGATATGACGGAGGTCATTCAAGAGATAGATTTATTGTTAATCAGCTATCAGAATATTTTGAATTTGATTCTTTTTGTCCTGAGAGGCTAGTTTTTCCAACTCCAAGACCAGCAATTAGATTAGTAAGAAGCAATGGAGTTGTATCAATAAAAACTTCCAACGATAATAAAGATGTTACAAATGTAGTAACCCAAATATCAAAAGAGCTTGTAGAAAAAATTAAAGACAATCAATTGTGCGGTTTTATACTAAAATCAAAATCTCCAACATGTGGTATGGAAAGAGTAAAAATCTATCCAGATAAGAAAAATGGACAAAGTGAAAATGTTGGTGTGGGAGCATTTGCAAAAGAGTTAAAGCAGAAGTTTCCATTTTTGCCTATGGAGGAAGAGGGTAGATTAGGTGATCCATGGCTAAGAGAAAATTTTCTTATGCAGGTTTTTGCATACAAATCATTATTTGAGTTTTTAGAATCAAAACCTTCTATAAACGATTTAGTTGAGTTTCATACCTCATATAAATATCTAATCTACTCTAAATCACATAACTCTTATAAAAACTTAGGAAATATAGTTGCAAATAGAGATAAAAAACCTTTAAATATTGTATTAGAGGAGTATAAGTTACTCTTTTTAGAAGCGATTTCTCAAAAAGGAACTATCAAAAACACTTACAATGTTTTATTACATATTTATGGATATTTCAAAAAAAATATTACAAAACAGGAGAAAGAGGAGATTTTAGAAACAATGGAAGATTTTAAAAAAGAGATTATTCCATTAATAGCAGTTATAAAAATAATAAAACTATATGTAAATAGATTTGATATTGAATACTTAAAAAAACAAGTATTTTTAACTCCTTATCCAAAAGAGTTGGCATTACGTTCTAAAATTGAGGCTTACAAATGAAACAGATACTTTGGTTTAGAAGAGATTTAAGAGTAGAAGATAATGCAATATTAGCTAATGCAAAAGATGAAGTATTACCTATATTTATTTTTGATAAAAATATCTTAGAAAGCTTACCTTTTGATGATAAAAGAGTTACTTTTATTTATAATGCAGTTATAAAGCTAAAACTACAACTAAAATCTCTTGGCTTAGACTTAGCAATATTTTATGATTACCCAAAAAATGTTTTTCAAAATTTAAAAAAACAAGGAATAGATGAAGTTCTTTGTTCAATAGATTTTGATGAATATGCTAAAAAAAGAGATATAGAGATTGAGTCAATAATACCTATGAAAAGATATTTAGATTCATTTATTTTAAACCCAAAGGATCATCTTAAAGCTGATGGTACTGCTTATAAAGTTTTTACTCCATTTTATAAATCATTAAATTTGTTAACCTCTTCAAGTATCATTGAAGAGTATAAAACAAATAAAAAGCTAAAAAAAATTGAGTTTGATTATGAAAACATCCCAACTATAGAGGATTTAGGATTTAAAAAACAAAAATTAGAACCATTTTTATATAAAAGTACACAAGAGCTTTTTGAAGAATTTTTAGTAAAGCTAAATGGTTATGAAAAAGATAGAGACTTTTTTTATAAAGATGCTACTTCAAATCTGTCAGTACATTTAAGATTTGGACTTGTATCTCCACGACAAGTGTTTAATTACTTTAGACAATTTGAGAATAGTGAGTTTTTTATAAAAGAGTTATTTTGGAGAGAGTTTTATAACTATATACTTTTTCATTATCCAAAATCTGAATTTGAAAACTTTAATAAAATAGATATAAAATGGAATGAGAGTCAAGAGGATTTTAAAAGATGGTGTAATGCCAATACAGGAGTTCCAATCATTGATGCAGCTATGAGAAGATTAAATGAAACAGGCTTGATGCACAATAGATTAAGGATGATTGTAGCTTCTTTTTTAACTAAAAATCTTTTTATTAATTGGAAAAAAGGGGAGAAATACTTTGCTTTAAAACTTTTAGATTATGAAGCGAGTTCAAATATTGGTTCATGGCAATGGGGTGCAAGTACAGGTGCTGATGCTGCACCATATTTTAGAGTATTTAATCCATATAGCCAGTCTTTGAAATTTGATAAAGATGCCCTTTTTATAAAAAGTGTTTTAACTGAACTTAAAGATGTTGATTCACGGTTGTTTCATATAGAAAATGGAGTACAAACTAATCTTTTTGTTTCATATCCAAAAAGTATGGTTGATATCTCTTTTTCAAGAAAAAATGCAATAGAAAAATTCAAAGAGGCTAAAAATGTTAGTGCATGATATAGCAGTTATTGGTTCAGGAATAGGTGGGACACTTTTCTCTTCATTAAACAAAGATAAAGAGTTAATCCTTTTTGAAAAAGATTCAAATCTAGGAGGGTGTGCAAGTAGTTTTAAAAGAGAGGGGTATTTCTTCAATACAGGGGCAACTACATTTGTTGGTTATGAAGATAATCACCCAGTAAAAAGAATATTTGATAAAGTTGGTTATAAACCAGATATAGTTAAAAATGAGGTTGCTATAAGAGTAATTCAAAAAGAGAAGATAGTTGATAGAACTAAAGACTTTGATATGTTTTTGGAAAATATAAATAGGGTTTATCCCCATAAAAATAATTATATTTTTTGGAAAACATTAAAAGAGATTGATGAAAAGTTTTGGTTGTTAAAGAATATATATTATTCAAAACATTCCATACCTGGAAAATTAAAAACACTATCTTTTGTTTTTGAGTTATTAAAAGTATATAAACTTAACCTTTTTAAAAGTGCAAAGAATTTTATTGATACTACACTCCCTAACATACCATCCCAGTACAAGAAATTTATTGATGCACAACTTTTAATAACTCTACAAACAAATTCAGAGAATATCTCTTTATTATCTTTAGCATTGGGTTTATGTTACCCTTTTCATGATGTATATTATGTGAATAATGGTATGGGGACAATTTTTGATGAATTGTTAGAAGATATAGAGGTTCACAAAAAAGAGAAACTTAAAAAAATAATAAAAGAGAAAGGGTTTTATAAACTTATTACAAATAAAGATGAATACAATTTTAAAAATATAGTTTTGAACTCTACAATTTATGATTCAAAGGAGTTTTTTGAGGATAGCTTGATAAAAGAGTATTACTCCTCTTTTAAATTCAATGATCAAAGTGCATTTATGGTTTATTTAAAAGTTGATACAAAAGAGGAGCTTTTAGAACATTATCAAGTGATATTAGAAAAAACTATTCCTAACTGTATTTCAGACTCTTTTTTTATCTCTTTTAGTAGAAAAGATGATAAAAAGTTATCAAAAGATGGACTAAGTGTGACCATCTCTACACACTCAAAAGCTCTTTACTGGACAAAATTATCAAAAGATGAATATCAAAGTAGAAAAAAAGAGACAGAAGATTTTATTATTGAAGAGTTTTTAAAATATTTTGATAATATAAAACCAGAAGAAATAGTTTATAAAAATAGCGCCACTTCAAAAACATTTAATCGATTTATCAATAGAAAAAATTGTGGAGGTGATGCTTTAACTATAAAAAATATATTAGATATTCCTGGGACAACAACACCATTTAAAGGATTATATAATATAGGAGATACTGTTTTTAGTGCACAAGGATGGCCAGGTGTTGCAACTGCAGTGGAGATACTAAATAAAGAGATAAATAATGGATAATATAAAACTAAAAATATTGATTTCTGATTGGGTATATATCTTTTTTGTTGCACTCTTTTTAGGTTTTTTTATCTCTTTAGTTTTCTTTTTTTTAATTGAGAGTTTATATCACTACTCAACTATAGTTTTTATAACTTCAACCTCAATACTTATAGCACTTTTTTCTTTTGTTTTAATTACTATATCAAATGAATATGTGCTTCCTAAAGTAAAAGAGAAATTTTGGTATTTCATAAGTTTTGGATTCTCTTTTTTAGCTGGTTTTTTAGGGTTTTTATTCTCCTATTATATCTTTCCACTTGATGATTTTAATATTTTAAAATTGATTAAGCCTTATGTGGAGTATATTAGTGTTATTTTAGGGATATTAACCTTTTTACTTGGGATGTTATTACATCAATTTATCTCAATGAAATATAGAAATGAATCAATTAAAAGTGAGTTTTTAGATACTAAAATAAAAGCTTTAGAAAATGAATTGAATCCACATTTTTTATTTAATGCATTAAACTCTATATCTGAATTGATATATATAGATCAAAGTAGGGCAGAAAAGGCGGTATTGAGTTTATCAGGATTTTTAAGAAATGCAATAACTAAAGAGAGTTTAATCCCTTTATCTTCCGAAATAAAGATGGTAGAAACTTATTTATATATAGAAAATATAAGATTTGAGGATAAAATTAAACTTTCATTTGAAGATAACAAATTAGCAAAAGAGGTTTATGTTCCTAAGTTCTCTATTCAGCTCTTGGTTGAAAATGCAATAAAACATGGTTTTTTAGGTAAAGAGTTGGAGATTAAAATCGATTTATATGAGAATCAAATTAGGGTTTCAAATAATGGTTTAATACCTCAAAATAGTTTAGTGTTTGGTACAGGTTTAAATAATTTAGAAAGAAGATTAAAACTTTTAAATGTAGGCTTTCTGACATATAATGTGGAAAATGATAGAATATTTTTCATAATAAATTTAAAGAGTTAAAATGAAAGTTCTAATAGTAGATGATGAAAAGTTAGCATTAGCAAGATTAAAAAGATTATTAAACCAAGAGGGGATTGAAAATATTGTTGAGTGTAATAGTTCAGTTGATGCTATAAAGTGTCTTGCAAAAGAGAGTTTTGATGTGGCATTTTTAGATATATCGATGCCAAATATCAATGGATTAGAGTTGGCAAGTACGATTTTAGAAATAAACTCTGATACTTTTATCATCTTTCAAACTGCTCATGAGGAGTTTGCCTTAGAAGCTTTTAAAAATGGTGGAATTGACTATTTACTAAAACCAATCTCAACTGAGAGTATAAAAAAAGCATTGAGTAAAATAAATAAGTATCTTCATTCACATGTGGATATAACAAAAAAAATATTAGCAAAAAGGGGAAATAAACTCTATTTAATAGATGTTGATGATATCTATTATATAAAAGCTGACTTAGATGAAATTATCATAAGAGTAAAAGAGACAGATGCTTATGTTAGGAAAAAGATTGGTGATATGGAAACCCTTTTATCATCAAAAAACTTCTTTAGAGTTCATCGTTCATATATTGTCAATGTTGATAAAATAAAATCTATGCAAAGTGTTGAACAATCTAAACTTCAAATATCATTTATAGGAATTGATGATTTAGTTACTAGTTCAAAAGATGGAGCCAAAGAGTTTAGAGAATACTTAGAGAAAAAAAGTCTTTAATAAACTTACATAAAAACTATACAAAACTATATATAATTAACTATAATTAAACAAAAATACTCAAAGGAGTATGCTATGAAAACAATTGCAATTACTGGTTCAACAGGTTTTGTTGGAACAAGTATAAGAAAAAAGTTTGAAAAAGATGGTTTTAATATCTTAGCTATACGAAGAGAAGATATAAAAGATTTATCTAAGTTGATTAGTATAATTGAGAAGAGTGATATAGTTATAAATTTAGCAGGTGCAAATATTATTAGTAGATGGAGTGAAGAGTATAAAAAAACTCTTTATAATAGTAGAATTGATACTACAAGGGCTTTAATAAAAGCTATAGAGTTAGCACAAAAGAAACCTGAACTATTAATCTCAACCTCTGCAGTTGGAATTTATAAAAATAAAGCTTGTTATGATGAAGAAAATTTTGAATATTCAGATGACTTCTTAGCTTCTTTGTGTAAAGACTGGGAGAAGGAAGCTTTACGAGCAAGAGAGTTTGGTGTACGAACTGCAATCTTTAGATTTGGTATTATTTTAGGAGATGGTGGGGCTTTAGAAAAAATGTTAACCCCTTTTAAAATGGGAGTTGGTGGAACAATAGGTGATGGTAGTCAATATTTTTCATTTATCCATATAAAAGATTTATTAAAAGCTTACAGGTTTTTGATAGATAACGAGAATCTAGATGGAGTATTTAACTTAACTGCATTAAACCCTACAACAAATTATGGGATGACTAAAGCTTTAGGTAAAGCCTTACATAGACCAACTATTCTACCTTTACCTAAATTTGTATTGCAATTAATATTTGGTGAAGGATCTACTGTATTAACAGATGGTCAATGTGTAAGACCTCAAAGGTTATTTAAAAATGGCTTCGAGTTTGAGTTTAAAGATATAGATGAAGCAATAGATGATTTGGTGAAATAATGAACCGATTTGAAAAAACAATTTTAATAAAATGCCCTATCGAGCAACTATATGAGTTTCATTTAGATATAAATAATCTTGAAAAGATTACTCCAAAAGATATAAAAGTGCAGCTACTTGATAAAAATGTAAATATAGTTGAGAATAGTATTTTTAGAATAAAAACAACTAAATTTATATTTTCAACTATATGGGAGATCAAAATTGAAAAGCTTTCTAAACCTAATATTTTGGTAGATATCGCCTTGAAATCCCCCTTTAAATCTTGGAGACATAGTCATATAATTACAAAAAAAGGTAACATGTGTGAGTTGAAAGATGTTGTTGAGTATGAGTTGCCAATAAAATTTTTAGATAAACTATTATCAAAATTTGTAAATAAAGAGTTAGAAAAAAGTTTTTCATATAGACATAAAGTTACAAAAGATTTACTAAATAATTTAAATTCTAAATAATAGGAATTAATTACATCAGCGTAATAAGCGCTTAAGTTTCAATTTAGTACAATCTAAGAAATTTTTTATAAGGGAACTAATTATGAAAAAATTGGGTATGTATTCACTTTTAGTTGCAGCAGTACTATTTACTGGTTGTAGTCAAAAAGAGGTAGAAGTTTCTGGACCAACTACTCCAGCTAATTCAGAGTCAGCATTAAATAACATTGAAGATACTAGTATCCAAAATGAAGTTGTAAACGATTCACTTGTTGAAAGCACTGAAAATGGTTATTACTATATGATTAATGGTGAAAAAGTATTAATTGAAAATATCTATTTTGGTTTTGACAAATATAACTTAACAACAGAAATGCAATCAGTAGCAAAAGCAAATGCAACAAAACTTTCAGGTTTACAAGCAGGTACTACTATTACAGTTGAAGGTAACTGTGATGAGTGGGGTACAGATGAGTATAACTATGCTTTAGGTTTAAAAAGAGCAAAAGTTGTAAAAGATAGTTTAGTAATGGATGGAATTGCACAATCAGCTATCAAAGTTGTAAGCTTTGGTGAGAGTAATCCAATTTGTTCAGACAAAAATAGCGCGTGTTGGCAAAAAAATAGAAGAGCTGAACATAAATTAGTTAAATAATAGATGATAAAACACAAACTTGCTATTTTCTTAATTGCTAGTGCTTTAACTGCAACTGCTCAAGAGGTTTCAGTTTTTGGCGCTGGTGATTTGGATTCTAAAAATCCATATGGATTAAATAATACTGAAAAAAATATACTTAAAAATAAAAAAATCTTAGGAAATATTGATTCAAAAGTTAAAGATGTAAAACTTACTATTGGTTCTTTAAGTGAAAGAATTGATGGCTTAGAATCTATTTATGAAGGTGATTCTCAAAAACTTAACCAAGCAGTTCTAAAAATGAATGAATTGATTAAAAATGTGGAAGAGAATACAACTTTAGTTCAAAAACACTCAACTGATATTGAAAATTTAAAAACTGTAACATCACAGCTTCTTGCAATGCAAGAGGAGTTTATAGCAGAAAATAAAAAAAATATTGATAGTTTAAAAAGTGCTATAAAAAAACTAACTGATATAACAAACACTATAAATAGTTCATATATTTCAGATAAAGAGTTTAAAAAAAATATGGATCAGTTTATTACAAGGTCGGAGTTTGAAGCACTAAAAAAATCTTTAGGAATGAAAACTAGTAATAAAACTACAAGCAAATCTAAAGCTAATAAGCTATCATCATACAAAGATAAGAAAGAGATGTTGGACGAAGCCATAAGGTTATTTAAGAAGGATTATTTTACAAAAGCTATACCTATGTTTGAAGAGTTAATAGCTGCAAATTATAAACCTGCAACAAGTAATTATTATCTAGGTGAGATGTGGTATTATAGAAAAAAATATGCAGATGCAATAAGTTATTTTAAAACATCAGCTATGCTTTATGATAAAGCACCTTATATGCCAAGATTGATGCTTCACAGTGCTATATCTTTTGAAAAAACAAAAGATTTTGCAAATGCAGCAACTTTTTATTCTTCTTTAATTGATATTTATCCAAATTCAGAAGAAGCTAAAACTGCTGTAAAAAACTTATCAAATATAAAACAATAATAAAAATTTAATTAGGAGTCATAATGTCAAAAGTAATTGGTATTGAATATAGTTTAACAGATGCACAAACAGGAGAAAAATTAGATTCAAATGTTGGTGCAGCACCATTAGAGTTTATTTCAGGAAAAGGTCAAATTATTCCTGGACTTGAATCAAAATTAGTAGAGATGAATGAAAACGATTCAGCTGATGTATTAGTTGAGCCAAAAGATGCATACGGTGAGTATAATGAGGAAGCAAAACAAACTTTACCAAAAGAGCAATTTGCTGGTATAGAGTTAGCTGAAGGTATGACATTATATGGTCAAGGTGAACAAGGTGAGACTGTACAAGTTACAGTTGTATCTTTCACTGATAGTGATGTAACAATTGATTATAACCACCCAATGGCTGGTAAAAGTTTAATGTTCTCAGTAACTGTACTTTCATTAAGAGATGCAACTGAAGAAGAGATTCAAACTGGTGTAGTTGGTGGAATGGCAGCTATGGGCGGTGGATGTTGTGGTGGTGGACACCATGACCATGGTTCAGAAGGTGGTTGTTGTTCAAGTGAACCAAAAGAGGAATCTCATGGTGGATGTGGTTGCGGTCACTAATCTACAGAATTTAAAAACTTTTAAAATGCCCAAGAGCTCGTAAGCTTTTGGGCATTTTATTTTATAGACTATATAAAAAGAGTATAATACTGCTCAAAAATAAAACTTAAGGTGAATTAATATGAAAAAAGTAGCTTTTATTTTTCCAGGTCAAGGAAGTCAATCAGTTGGAATGGGAAAAGACTTTTTTGAAAATAGTGACATCGCAAAAGAGATGATTAGTGAAGCTAATAAAAGACTAAATATAGATTTTGAAAAATTACTTTTTGAAGAGAATGATAATCTAGGAAAAACAGAATATACACAACCAGCAATTCTACTAGTAAGTTCAATTGCACATGCAATTTTTAAAGATAAATGTGATATTGAACCAGAGTTTGTTTTAGGACACTCTTTAGGTGAGTTTTCTGCTTTAGTTGCAGCGGGTGGTTTAAACTATTTAGATGCAATTGAGTTAGTTAATAAAAGAGGTCAGTTTATGAATGAAGCTTGTGCTGGTGGTGGTGCAGGTATGATGGCTTTAGTTGGTATGGATGATGAGAGTGTTGAAAAAATTTGTGATGAGCAAAGAGATGCAGGGAAAAAAGTTTGGCCAGCAAACTATAATATGGATGGACAATTAGTTCTTGCAGGTATTAAAGCCGATTTAGAAAGCCTTGTTGATACATTTAAAGAAGCAGGTGCAAAAAGAGCAATTGTACTGGATATGTCAGTTGCAAGCCATTGTGAGCTTTTAACTAGTGCAGTTGAAAACCTAAAACCTTATTTAGAAGAGTATTTAAATGATGAGTTTTCATCAATTATCTCAAATGTTACAGCACAAGCATATAGTACAAAAGATGAAGCTATTGAACTTTTATCTTCACAATTAACAAGCCCAGTTAAATATAAACAATCAGTTGCTGCAAATGCAGATAAAGTAGATATGTTTATAGAGTTTGGAAATGGGATTGTATTAAAAGGTTTAAATAGAAAAATATGTAAGGGTACACCAACTGTTAATGTATCAGATATGGCATCTTTAGAAAAAGTACTAGAGGAAATTAACTAATATGAAAAAACTAGCAATAATGGGAGCTATGCAAGAGGAGATTGAACCTCTATTAGCTTATTTTGATGATGTAAAAGTTACTGAGTTTGCAAAAAACAAATATTATGAAGTAAACTACAAAGGTTTAGATATTGTAGTAGCTTATTCTAAAATAGGAAAAGTGTTTGCAAGTTTAACAGCTTCAACATTAATAGAAAAGTTTGGATGTGATACTCTATTGTTTTCAGGTGTTGCAGGAGCAATAAATCCTGAACTTAAAATTGGTGATTTGATTATTGCTGATAAATTGTGTCAACACGATTTAGATATTACTGCTTTTGGACACCCTCATGGTTTTGTTCCTGAAGGTTCTGTATATGTAGAGACTTCTAAACAGTTAAGAGAAGTGGCAAAAACTGTTGCAAGTGAAAATGGACTAAAAGTGATAGAGGGTACTATTGCTACAGGTGATCAATTTGTACATTCAACTGAAAGAAAAGATTTTATTGAATCAACTTTTAATGCAGATGCTTTAGAGATGGAGGGTGCAAGTGTTGCAGTTGTATGTGATGCTTTAAATGTTCCTTTCTTTATATTAAGAGCTATTTCTGATAGTGCTGATATGGATGCAGGTTTTGATTTTGATGAGTTTTTAAAATCAAGTGCAAAAGAATCAGCTGACTATCTTGTTAAAATAGTAAATAAACTTATATAAATATTATAATATGATGTTTTACATCATATTATATACATTGTTTCAACTTTTATAATATCTCCCAACTAATTTTTTTATCTAAAATTCAACTATACTTTTTCTTATATAATTACAGTTCCGCTTTAATTTATTGAATTTTTTAAAGTTTTTATAGAAAAAAACCCTAAAAACAAGGCTTTTTTCAATAAAACCGAAAGAATTCAAAAATTTAAGCCAGATTTTAGATTAAACACTTGACAAAGGATAAAAAATCTATTATAATTCCCGTCCAATTTCAGAGGAACGACATCAAAAACAAATGATGAAAGACCCAAGAGATA
>Ga0208300_100100_pt1 | contig 96366 bp, 85 predicted proteins | sample 23_taG_FD_184096 | JGI IMG/M metagenome (GOLD analysis project Ga0208300, IMG submission 184096) | Marine viral communities from Cariaco Basin, Caribbean Sea - 23_WHOI_OMZ (SPAdes) (version 2) | ecosystem: Environmental > Aquatic > Marine > Oceanic | place: Caribbean Sea: Cariaco Basin...
GTTTGCAAGGCTTAAACACTTTCGTAGTATCGCCACTCGCTATGAGAAGTTAGCGCGTAATTTTAAGTCAATGCTTTATCTGGCGTGTACTATCGTTCATTGTAAGATGAATTGAAGACACGCCCTAGTTTTAAGAACTTAAATAAAAAAATTAAACGCAGACAATATTTGTTATACACCAACTACCAGAGACTTTATAACAAATGGATAGAGGCTTGACGATATACATTAGTACCCTTTTCTAAATCTACCAAGACCGTTATCATAGACTCATCTCATATGATATTCGATTTAACCACTTAATATAATAAATAAGGAATGCCTTATGACTGAGACTTTTAACCCTCAAGCAAATACTGTGTTTTGTCGTAAATATAAGCAAGATTTGCCGAAAATGCCGCATCCACCCTTCCCTAATAAAAAAGGCCAAGAGCTGCAAGAGACCGTATCTGAAAAGGCGTGGAAAGAATGGCTTGAGCATCAAACTATGCTTATTAATGAGAATCATCTAAGCATGATGGATCCTGCCGCTAAAAAGTTCTTAACAGAGCAGCGTGATAAGTTCTTAGATAACGAAGACTATGAGCGTGCACAAGGCTGGACACCAGAAAGCTAGGATGTACTTGCTTTCTACTAGCTACAACATTTAGTAGTTATAAAAAAACGCGCTTACTATAGCGCGTTTTTTTATTATAAGGTGAAAATCAATGTCTTTCCTATCAGCCTTCATCACTATCTGATGTTTCTAGCTCATTGGCTGACAATGTACTAACTTGACGAGCAGCTAAGCGATCATTGGCTTCCTGCACCGCTTTTTCGACCATCGCATAGTCTGAATGACGCACGTCTTGCCCACTGATATAGTTAATCACTAGCTCTGCGACATTTTGTGCATGGTCACCGATACGCTCAAGCGATCGTAATATCCACATGATATTGATGACTTTTGATACATGGCGTGAGTCTTCCATAATATAGGTCATCAAAGCACGAATGGCTGACTGATATTCGGTATTGACCACGCTATCATTGCGCATCACTTCAAACGCTTGCTCCGCATTTGATTGACTAAAAGCTTCTAACGAGTTGTTTAGCATCAGACGAACTTGATTGCTCAAATGCTGAACCTCAGCATAGCCGTATGCTGATTTGCCTTCTGCCGCTATTTTACTGGCCATTCGCGCAATTTTTACCGCTTCATCACCGATACGCTCCAAATCAACCACACCTTTACTGATTGACATGACTAAACGCAAATCACTGGCAGCTGGCTGGCGTTTGGCGACCAATAATAAAATATGCTCGTCGAGTTCGACCTCCATTCGATTGATATCGAAATCCATATCGATGACTTCTTGCGCCAGTGTTTCATCTTTATCGATCAGAGCATGAATAGCTTTGGCCACTTGGTTAGCCGCGCTATCACCCATGTATAAAAATAAACGGATGGCTTCATCAAGATCTTGGTCAAAACTTTTGGAGATATGCTTATCACTTTGCATGAGAGGTATTCCCTAGAATCTATATTTTAATAGCGCAGTGTGCCTATGAAGTTAGAAAGTCAGCCTATGACATACTAATCAGCTTTGTCTGCTTGTACCGACTTCAATCTCAATCAATATTAGCCATAACGACCTGTAATATAGTCTTCCGTCGCAGTTTGGGTAGGTTTGGTGAATATCTGATCGGTCTCACCCATCTCTATCATATCGCCTAGATACATATAGACTGTATAATCAGATACGCGTGCTGCTTGCTGCATATTGTGAGTGACGATAGCGATGGTATAGTCATTTTTCAGATCTTCGATCAAATCTTCGATAGCACCCGTCGAAATAGGATCCAGTGCTGATGTCGGCTCATCAAGCAACAGTACTTCAGGCTTGGTCGCCACACTACGTGCGATACACAGACGCTGCTGCTGACCACCTGATAACGACAGTCCTGATGCTTTTAGCTTGTCTTTCACTTCTGGCCACAGCGCTGATTTTTTCAGTGCCCACTCGACGCGATGATCCAGCTCGTCTTTGCTTAATTTTTCATACAGTCGTACACCAAAGGCGACATTGTCATAGATTGACATCGGGAACGGCGTTGGCTTCTGAAAGACCATACCAACTTGTGCACGCAGTAAATTCACATCGATGTCTTTACCTAAGATGTTTTTACCATCTAGATTGATATTGCCCTCTGCGCGCATACCTGGATATAGATCGTACATGCGGTTAAAGGTACGCAGTAGCGTAGACTTGCCACAACCTGAAGGACCAATAAAAGCGGTCACTTTTTTATCCGCGATATCGATATTGATATTTTTTAATGCTTGAAAATCATCGTAATAGAAGTTTAGATCTCGAACTTCCATTTTTGCAGCAGGCATGTTTTTAGGAATATCTTGAATCGTTTGTTTATTAAAATCAGCAGTGTTTGGTTGCTGTGCTTGGGCGCTAGTAGATATGGGTCTATTTAATAGGCTGCCTGTTGCCGTATTAAAGTTGTCAGCAGTCGTGTTCGTACGGACGTTGCTTAGGACATCATTCATAATATTTCAACCTAGCTCAATTAATTTCATATAAGTTTAAGTAAATGCTTAGCCTGTAGCGTACTACAGTCTGGTCTGCTCTCAGCCCTTATTTGGGCTGACCTCTACCACCGATAAATCTTGCCAAAATATTCAATACTAGGACAGACGCGGTGATAAGCAATGCTGCCGCCCAAGCCAATGTATGCCAGTTGTCATAAGGACTCATCGCAAACTGGTAAATGGTATTGGGTAAGTTAGCAATAGGCTGACCCATATCTGTACTGAAGTATTGATTGTTAAGTGCGGTAAATAGTAATGGTGCTGTCTCACCAGTGATTCGAGCAAAGGCTAGTAGCACACCTGTGGTCAGTCCCGCTCGCGCAGCTTTCACAGTAACCTGAGTGACCAGTTTCCATTTAGGAGTACCTAGCGCATAGGCTGCTTCGCGTAGACTATTAGGTACCAAGTTCAGCATGTTTTCTGTCGTACGTACGACCACTGGAATAACAATCAATGCCAATGCCAACGCGCCTGCCCAACCAGAGAAACTTTGACCTTTTACCATCAGTGCGTAGATAAATAGACCGATGACAATCGATGGCGCTGACAATAGAATATCATTTAAAAAGCGTGTGACCTTGCCTAGCATACTGCCTTTAGAAAACTCAGATAAGTAAATACCTGTCATAAGACCAATAGGGGCACCGATAAACAATCCTGAAAACGCCAACATGACCGAACCAACGATGGCATTGCGTAAACCGCCTGCACTCATCGGTGGCGGCGTATCAGCAGTAAAGATTGGTAGCTGCACCATGCCTTGGAAGCCTTCAACAAACAAAGTCACCAAAATCCATGACAACCAAAACAGGCCAAAAACCATCGCTGACATGGCAAAGCCTAGACCTAACTTGTTGGTCAAACGACGCTTGTTATACAGGCTTTGATTGTAGCGGGTAGCGCCGTTTGGCTTAGTAGGTAGTGGTGCATTGATCGCATTGTTAGCAGGCATAATATTTATTTCCCATATCTTTTATCAATATCTATCAAGGTTCAATAAATCGGTAACAGACTTATCGGTTACCTGCTTTGTGATCCATGCGCATGAGCATCAGTTTTGCTAAAGACAGCACAATGAAGGTGATGACAAATAAGATTAAGCCTAGATGTAGTAAAGACGCAAGATGTAGCTCACTAGATGCTTCAGCAAACTCATTGGCCAAGGCCGAGGTAATCGTCACGCCAGAAGTGAATAGGCTTGGACTGATATTAAACGCATTACCAATCAAGAAGGTAACTGCCATCGTCTCACCCAATGCACGACCAAGACCCAAAATTACGCCACCAACGACACCAGCTTTGGTATAAGGCAGGATAATCTTGAACATGACTTCCCAAGTCGTCGCGCCCATGCCATATGCTGACTCTTTCAGTAAATCTGGTACGACAGAGAAAACATCACGCATGGTGGCAGCGATGAACGGTATGATCATAATGGCAAGTACTAGGGATGCGGTAAACATACCCAGTCCCATAGGTGCACCTGCAAACAGCTTACCGATAATAGGCAAAGGGCCGACGTGCTCAATAAACCATGGCTGAATGTGATCACCAAAGAATGGCGCAAATACGAATAATCCCCACATGCCATAAATGATAGATGGGATACCAGCCAATAACTCAATGGCGATACCAAGTGGTTTTTTGAGGAACTTAGGGCACATCTCGGTTAAAAATATCGCAATACCGAAACTGACTGGAACCGCGATAACAATAGCGATAAATGACGTGACTAGGGTGCCGTAAATAGGCGCTAATGCACCGTATTCATTGGCGACTGTATCCCAGTTATTGCTGGTATAAAATCCCAAACCAAACTCTTGAATACTCGGCCATGCTCCAACAATTAGAGACACCAAAATGCCCCCTAAAGATAGGAGGACGAGTATGGCAAACGCTTTAGTAGAGTTAACAAATAAAGCGTCGTAACGTTTTTGTTTAGCCAGTTGGGACCTTAAGTCTGTCATAAGTGTCTCAGCATTGAATGGGATGAATCGAAATATTAAAAAGATGTATATCAGGTTTTAACACAACAAACTTAAACGGTATGAGTAAGCATATTTATCGAGATGTATCCATCAAATTTGCTGTGTTAAAACCTCTCAAACAACTACCGGAGAATAGTTATTCGAGAGGATAACTTGTCAGTTGCTAAATAGTATTTAGCAACTGACAAGTTACTGAGCTGGCTTGTAGACAGGCTGTCCATCGCTACCTTTCACTTCGTTCCACTTCTCTTTGAACAAGGCTACTGCCGTGTCAGAGAATGGTACGTAGTCTAGTTCCATGGCGCTGTCATCACCTTGAGTATAAGCCCAGTCAAAGAAGTTCAACACGCCAGCGACTTGCTGAGGATTTTCTGGTTGCTTATGTACCAAGATAAAGGTCGCAGCAGCGATAGGCCATGCTTGGTCAGTTTCAGAGTTGGTGATGACTTTATAAAAGCCTTCTTGTTGTGACCAATCGATATCACCTGCTGCTGCAAACGTCTCAGCAGATGGCTGTACGATGTTACCAGCTGCGTTTTTCAGCGCAGTATGTGACATCTTATTTTGCTTAGCGTAAGCATACTCAACATAACCGATTGAGTTTTTCATGCGGTTTACGTAGCTTGAAACGCCTTCGTTACCTTTACCGCCTGCACCAGTAGCAGAAGTCGGCCATTTGACGGTTTTATCAACACCAACGGTGTCTTTCCAGTCTGGTGAAACCTTGGCAAGATAGTCAGTAAAGTTAAACGTTGTACCTGAACCATCTGAGCGGAATACTGTTGTGATTGCTGCATCTGGCAAGGTCAAATCTGGGTTCATCGCCTTAATCGCAGGGTCATTCCAGTTGCTAATCTTACCCAAATAGATATCAGCTAAAGTCGTACCGTCTAGCTTCAGTGCACCAGGCTCAACGCCATCAATGTTGACGATTGGTACAACACCACCGATGACTGTTGGGAACTGAATCAGACCTGCTTCGTCTAACTCTTCAGGCGTCATTGGGGCATCAGAAGCACCAAAGTCTACTGTTTTTGACTGAATTTGTTTGATACCACCAGATGAGCCAATCGACTGATAGTTGACTTGGCCACCAGTCGCAGCATTGTAATCATATGACCATTTCGCATAGATAGGCTGCGGGAATGACGCACCTGCACCTGTAATATTCATAGCGATATTTTCAGCAGATTTAAAATCTGACGTAGCAGAAGATGCTGTCTGAGAGGTTGTTTCAGCTGTTGTCACAGCGCTACTGCTAGTATCAGCAGTTGGCTCCGCTGTATCTGTTGACTTATTACACGCCGTAAGCATTAATGTACAACTGACGGCCACTGCTAATAACGAATAACGCATGTAGGACTCCTGAAGTTTAACAACGGTATAAAAAAGCATTGCTTGTGATATGCGTGTTATCTTGCCAAATCTTTATGACAGTTTAATGACAACTTCTAGAATCCTTCATTCGCTTTACATAATATTTGAATAATTTGTCTACAACCTAGTAATACTAAGCATCCTCATCTATTAACACTCAGGAAAATTATTCACGAAAATATTGAATAGTATGTGTGACACAGAATATTTGTATCCAAATACTATTAGCCGTTGGTACAGAATTTTGTTAGTATGAAGGCTGATTTACAACACTGACAGACTCGGGGTGCGGTGTATTTTTGGCTCACTTTATTAAACTTGCTTTATTAAAGTAGTCGCCTTAATACATTCGCTGAGAGATCACCCGCCGAACCTGATGCGGTTAGTACCGACGCAGGGAAGTCTTAAGCACTTTGTTATTTATGACAAAGGGCGCGTAGAAATACATTTTTATCGTCACTACTGTCTTAATATGCGTAATGCATAACCAGATAAGAAGAGAGGATATCAAGCTGCGTCCAATATTTGATGAGCACCATGCGCGACGATATTTTTTGGTCGAAGTTGTGTGTTCATAATATAAATTTGTCTAGATGATGGATGCCTACCCCCGCAGATACTGGCGGTGTTGATTTTATTCAAAAACCAACACGCTAGGACAGCATATGACTACTGCAGACACTACCTCAATTGCACCGAAAGCCCAAACGCATAACCCAGCCGACAACTCAACGCTTGCTTCAAATGCTGCTGACACGACCAACGTCAAGGCAGATAAAAAAGCAGATGCGCTGAAAACCCCTGCTCACCGTGCCGCAAGTGATGCCCGTTTCGAAGAAGATGCGCGCGACTTGCACCGTATTTTACCTGCCTCAAGAAAAGTCTATATCGAAGGCTCAAGACCTGACATCCAAGTACCGATGCGTGAAATCAGCTTGGCTGATACACCTGTAGGCGGTACGGGAGATAAAGACGGTGAGCATAATCCACCGTTTTACGTGTATGACACCTCAGGTGTATATACCGACCCTAATGTCGATATCGACCTAACACGTGGATTGCCAAAGTTGCGTGAAAGCTGGATCGCGGAACGCAATGATACCGAGCAATTAAGCGGCCTATCTAGCTCATACGGACAAGCACGTGCTCGTGATATCAGCACTGCTAACCTTAGATTTGCCCATATTGATAAACCGCGTCGCGCCAAAGCAGGACAGAACGTCACGCAAATGTACTACGCGCGCCGAGGCATCATCACCCCTGAGATGGAATATATCGCCATACGCGAAACGCAAAAGCAGCATGAACTGACCGATATGCGTCAACACGATGGCGAAAGCTTCGGTGCCAATACTCCTCAAATCATCACTCCTGAATTCGTCCGTGATGAAGTAGCGGCTGGACGTGCCATTATTCCAAACAACATCAACCACCCTGAATCTGAGCCGATGATCATCGGGCGCAATTTTTTGGTGAAAATCAATGCCAATATCGGTAACTCAGCGTTGGGTTCGTCTATCGATGAAGAAGTATCCAAAATGACGTGGGCAACACGTTGGGGTGCGGATACCATTATGGATTTATCAACGGGTAATCATATTCATGAAACCCGTGAATGGCTAATCCGTAACTCTCCTGTGCCGATTGGTACGGTACCGATTTATCAAGCATTAGAAAAAGTCGATGGCGTCGCGGAAGACCTAACGTGGGAGATATTCCGTGATACGTTAATTGAACAAGCAGAGCAAGGCGTGGATTACTTTACTATTCACGCTGGCGTGCTATTACGCTATGTACCGCTCACCGCAAAACGTCTGACAGGTATCGTCTCACGTGGTGGTTCTATCATGGCGCAGTGGTGTCTAGCCCATCACAAAGAAAGCTTTTTATACACGCATTTCGAAGATATCTGCGAGATTATGAAACAGTACGATGTGGCATTTAGTCTAGGTGATGGCCTACGTCCTGGTTGCTTACAAGATGCCAATGATGAAGCGCAGTTCGGTGAGCTACGTACGCTTGGTGAATTGACCAAAGTCGCATGGGAGCATGATGTACAGGTGATGATCGAAGGCCCTGGACACGTCGCGATGAACCGGATCAAAGAAAACATGGATTTGCAGCTTGAGCTATGTTCTGACGCGCCTTTCTATACTTTAGGGCCATTAACCACAGATATCGCTCCAGGTTATGACCACATCACCAGCGCCATCGGAGCTGCGATGATTGGATGGTTTGGTACAGCGATGCTGTGCTATGTCACGCCAAAAGAACACTTAGGTCTACCAAACAAAAAAGACGTTAAAGACGGCATTATTACTTATAAAATCGCTGCACACGCTGCTGACCTTGCTAAAGGTCATCCAGGAGCACAGGCACGTGATAACGCACTATCTAAAGCACGTTTCGAATTCCGCTGGGATGATCAGTTCAATCTAGCGCTCGATCCTGATACTGCACGTGAATATCACGATGAGACATTGCCAAAAGACGCACACAAATCGGCACACTTTTGCTCCATGTGTGGTCCTAAGTTTTGTTCAATGAAAATCACTCAAAACGTGCGTGAATATGCAGCAGGGCTGGATAAAGAGGCCGCTAACCAAAAAGTAACGCCACAAACAGGCGACTTAACCGATGCCGGTCATCTAATCAAAGAGGTAGATACAGAGCTCGTTGGACAAGTTGGTGAAGCCACTGCTGAGGAAATTCGCCAAGGCATGGCGGAGATGACTAAGAAATATAACAACGAAGGACGCCAGTTATATAAAGAGGTGTAGGTAGATAGTACCTTCCAGATAGCGTAAAAAAAGCCCGAACCTGATAGTCAGGTTTGGGCTTTTTTGATGACAATAAAATTATTACCTTATATACGCAATCAATTAAATAAACATTTGTATGAAAATATCTAGACTTAACCATTGCTTATAGTAATATACTCGTAACTTTACAAGCAATTGTTATGTTCTCATCACTCATTATCAAGGTATATGTATGAACCATGTCTATCGTGTTGTCTTTAACCATTCTCTAGGTGTTTATCAATGCGTATCTGAGCTTGCCAAGTCTCGTGGCAAGTCTTCTGGTAAGTCTCAAGTCGCTACTAAGCTTATACTTGCTCCATTAGCAGTAGCTATGCTTGGATTGTCGGGGACGGCGATGGCCGTTACTTATGATAATGGTCAGACAACTATTATAAATAATGATATATATTTTGTTGAAAATGATACGGTTAGCAATCAAGGAACTGAACTAGTAGTCAATAAATTGATTTTGGAAAAAACAGAGGCAGGACAGCCCTCAGAGCTATCTATTAACAATGAAGGGATTGTTACTGTCAATGACATTACTGGCGTGGTAGGCAATGCTACCATTAAAGTATCTGGCCAAGGTAGTTCTTTCAATGCAAAAGGTATACTCATTGGACAGAACGACGGTAGTGGTAATTTATTGGTAAAGAGCAATGGTTCAGTTACGGCGGATAATCTTTGGATTGGCAATCAAGAGCCTAATGCCCAAGGTAGCAATATAGGTGATGTGAATATTGACAACGCTATCGTTAATATCGCAAACGAAGTTTTAGTAGGTGCAGAGACACTAGGTAACTTAAACCTAACTGAAAAATCTAGCTTGACCGCAAACCAGATGCGTATAGGCTATAACGAAGGCTCTGTAGGTGAAGTTGTTCTCGATAAATCAACTATTAGCATTGGTAATAATGGTCTAGCTGTTGGTTTACTTGGAACAGGTACACTTGACGTTAAAAATGGCGGTAGTGTATCCGTAAATAGCCTTATGACAGTGGGAGATGCTACAACAGGAGTTGGTACTGTTAATTTAGATGGCGGTTCAAATTTTTTTGCGAGTAGCATTGATAGTGAGCGCCTCGTAATAGGCGGAGAAGGCAAAGGCAACGTAAACATTAACAACACTTATGATGTTGATGATGGTGCTTGGTCTATTGGAATGGAGATCTCAGAAGATACTATTATTGGTGATACTACAACAGGTATCGGTGAGCTCAATATTGATAGCGCTCTTGTCGATGCTGGTAACCTTATAGTTGGTAATGAAGGGTCAGGGACTCTAAGGGTCGTTAATAATGGGTTTTTAGCGGTTGATAATATTTCGCGCGGTGTTGACTCAACACTTTCTGATGTTTATTTCGATAATGCAGATTTAACTATTGGAAATGATCAATCGAATCTTTTTGCCAACTTTACTGATAAGCAGCCCATTCAAATAGGTTCAAACGGTCTAATATTTGATGTTATTGATAACGATGTAACGATTAACCCAGATGCTGTACTGATGGGTAATGTAGGCGCTGTGGATTTTGAAGCAGTCAAAGGAGGGTTTGCTAAAGTTGGTACTGGGACTTTGACGATGTCTGCTAACAGCAAGCAATGGACAGGCGAAACTTTAATTACTGAGGGTATTCTGAAGTTGAACGGCGACTATACTATGGCGACAAATGACACGCTAGGTATTGCCCTTGATATCGAAGAGGAAGGTAATCTAGAAAGTTATGGTCAATTAGTCATTAATGGTAATGCTGATATCAGCAAAGGGGCTTTAAAAGTCTACGCTTCTGAAGCTATCTCAGGCATGTCCGGCAGTAATGAGTGGAAAAATATCGTTAGTGCAGACAGTCGGACTGGTAAGTTTGTATCAGTCAGCGATAACAGCCCACTGGTCAGTTTTTACGCAGATTACAGTGACGCTAATGCTGTACATTTAAAAATGGGTACAGCACCAGTTGAACCTGAACCACCAGTAGTCACACCTGAACCACCAGTAGTCACACCTGAACCACCAGTAGTCACACCTGAACCACCAGTAGTCACACCTGAACCGCCAGTAGTTACACCTGAACCGCCAGTAGTTACACCTGAACCGCCAGTAGTCACACCTGAACCGCCAGTAGTCACACCTGAACCACCAGTCGTTGATACCACGTTTGTAGAATCAGTAAATACTCAGTCTCAACGTAATGACGTAGGCATCGCTTATGTATTAGACAAAGCCATTCAGGACCGCGTGACAAATGGTGATAATGTATTGGCTGATAGCTTGATTAACTCTACCATCAACTTTAATCAGTCTCAGCTTGCGACAGCTGCCAATCAGTTACAGCCATTATTTATGGGCGCAACCAATCGTATTATTACTGATGCTAACTATGCAGCATCTGATACTATTCAGGAACATAGCCAGACTGTTCCTCAACGTAACCTTTGGGCTCAGCTAATTGGCAATAACGGTAGCTTTGATGCAGAAGAAGGTGTTACTGGTTATGCTTCTGAAGCATACGGTGCCATTGTAGGATTAGACAACCCTATTAATAGTGATCTTAATCTGGGCGTTGCGTTCTCTTATATCAAGAGCGATGCTGATACCGATGGCACCAGTCTTGATCAGGAGCTAACCGCCAAGAACTGGCAAGTGCTTGGCTACGGTAACTATGCTGTAAGCGATGCGACTGATCTAAATTTCCATGCAGGTCTAGGTAAGAGCGATGTCGAAGGTGAACGTCGTATGACCATACTGACAGATGCTGTTGCACAATCGGATTATTCTGTTGATACCTTACAAGCAGGATTAGGAGTTGCTCATCGTATTGGTACACAGCAGCGTAATGTTACTCCGTTCGCTCAGGTAGACTATGCGCGTGCCGAGAGCGACAGCTATCGTGAAACAGGGGCTGGTGTCTACAATCTGAACGTTGATGAAAATACCTATGAGTCAATGCGTTGGACTGCAGGACTACGTTTATCGCAGGCTCTAACACCAGCGATTGCACTGACTGGTCAATTGGCTGCTGCTATTGAGAATGGTGACCGTCGATCTGATGTTACGGCAAGCTTTATTAGTATGCCTAATGATAAGTTCACTACCATTGGTCAAGAAATTGGAAGCGAGATTGGTATTGCAGGCATTGGTTTGAGCTATACACCAACCATCAATACTAAGCTATCTGTCGGTTATCGTGGTGAGTGGCGTGATAATTACGACAGTCAAGGCGCTAATGTGTCCTTACAAACAACCTTCTAAAGCTTAATATATCTATATAAAGCAAAAAGCTTGAATCTAATCATATTAGGTTCAAGCTTTTTTGTATTATTGACTTAAACTTACTAGTACGGATTTGGTTTTACACTTTCGACGCCTGATAAATCTCTTCAATTGACGTATTAATGGTCTCAGCAAACTCGCTATCGCTTTGTTGCTTACTCAAGCCTTCAGTAAAGGCACGCGAGAAGCTCGCAATCATACCAGGATTTTGTTTGAGCTTGGCACAAGCATCGCTACGACTATAACCACCAGACAGCGCCACTACTTTTAGCACTTTAGGATGGTCAATCAGCTCCTGATAAAACCCTGCCTCTTCTGGTAGGGTCAGCTTAAGCATCACTTGATGTTCGTCATTCAAGCGTTCCAGATTACGCAGTATATCTGTCTTCAACAGTAGCTCGCACTCATGCTTTTGAGTGCTATCAATATTGACCTCTGGCTCGACGATAGGCATCAGGCCTTTTGAAATAATCTGCTTAGCCACATCGAACTGCTGCTGTACCACAAGCTCGATACCATCGACATTTGGCTCATAGATGACTGAGCGCATTTTAGTACCGAATACGGGATAGTTTTTTGCTTTATCCAATAATAGATCTAGATTCGGGATTGGCTTCATAACTTGTACGCCGCTCATTTGCTCAGCCAAACCTTTATCTACCTTCAAGAATGGTACGATATTTTTATCTTCCCATAGGTAATTAGCCGTCGATTTACCGTTGACTTCGCGCTCCATGGTGTCTTCGAACAAAATTGCGCCAAGTACACGCTCACTATCAAAACAGTCACACGTCATAATACGAGCACGCATTTCATGAACCAAATCAAACATGGCCTCATCATTATCATAAGCATCGCTGCTGACACCATAAGTCTCTAACGCTTTTGGTGTACTGCCACCACTTTGATCAAGCGCAGCAATAAAACCCGAACTATTTTTTATACGCTGTAATTGCTTATCGTATTCCATTGAGCCTGCATCCTATTTTTATTGGTTAAGTTAACTATCATAAATTAAGCTTTTTTATTCCATACAAGCCGTGTTATTTGTAGATAACCTTATCATAGGATGATTTGTATGCCTATATAGGATACGTGACAATATAGCTAAAAAATTATGAAACCCATACTTTTGGACAGTGTGCATTACGCCAAAAATAGCACCCCTACACAGCAGACTGCCAATACTAATCCTATTATGTTGATACGGTTCAGCTGCTCTTTAAATATACCTACGCCAATCAATGTCGCTACGGCAATAACACCGACATTCATACCAGTAAAGACGATGCTAGGAGAATCATGCAGCACTTGGTGTGCCCGCACATAAGCATAAATATTGCCCATGTTTAATGCGCCGAGCAGTAGACCTGTCATAAGTGCTTGTTTTTGCCAACGTACCCGTGTGACCAGTAAATAGATTAAAAGCAATAGCCCTGCTACGCCGAAGCTAACCAGTAGAGTCAACGGAAAAGCTGCTCCTTGTTTGGCAACTTGTTTGAACAAAATATCAATAATGCCGTAGCCTGCCCATACCCCAAATAACCATAGAGGCGTATGCTTTGCTTGCCGAGTAATATCGTTATGCTGTGGTCGATAGACAAGCGCACCTAATGCCAAAAAGCCTAACGCCAGTCCAAGTATACGTGTACCAGTCAGTACCTCACCGAATAGCAAAAAAGCCGCTACGATAGGAATAATGAGTGATAAACGCTGAGAGGCGTCGGTTGCTACCATTCCCACCGCTTCAATAGCTCGTCCCAGAATGATAAATACAGCAGGTAATAGTACTCCAAGCGCAATGATGATGGCCCAAGCACTATCAAGCGCATGTATGGCACCTACATCAGGTTTTAGTAATACCCAAGTCAGTAAAAAAGCCACAGGATAGCCTGCCACGATGGTCTGACGAATATCTATATTTTTCTGGCGCAATATTTTCAAAAGTACTGAGACGGCGACGCTACATAGCACCGCTATTATTAAATACATCATTCACTGCTACCTTTTGAACTTCAATGTTGAGTTATTATTGTTCATCTATTTATAAAAACCATTAAATAAAATGCCTGCTAATCAGCTGATATTTGCAATAAAATCATACTTATAAAAGCAATATTTAAACCATGAATAAGTTTGGATGTAGAATGTAACAAAATATGTTTTATACAGCAATCTATTTATTATGGTTATAACTGAAGCTCTCAAAACACAGCTATTCTTAAGTAAATTACAATTAGCATGCAGGTATGATTAGTAATTTTGCTAAAATAGCACCTAATCCCAATCACAAAAGTAAAGATTCTAGATAACGAGTCCTCTCGTTCATCTTGACGTACTGCTATTGATGTTTTATTACTGCCTATGAATGCTTTATTTCGCTTTTTCGAAAACCGCCTACCCGCCTTTCCAGACACACCTATGCCATTGCCATCACCTCGCGATGGCATGCTGAAGTTTTTGTGGGCATGTACCAATGGCCTACGCGGCTGGCTACTAATCTTTATGATTTTGTCCGCTGGTATCGGTATCTACGAGGCCATGCTATTTGCTTGGATAGGTAATATCGTCGATTGGTTGGGCGTTTATACACCGCAAGACTTATGGGTAGAAAAAGGCGACATGTTGCTCATCATGCTCGCTGTCATGATAGTAAGTCCATTGTGGATTGCCTTGTCATCGTTTATCCACTTTCAGACCTTGCAAGGTGTATTTCCTATGCAGATGCGCTGGCGTTTTCATCAGCGAATGCTTGGGCAATCCATGCAGTTCTATCAGGATGAGTTTTCGGGTCGCGTCTCAGCTAAGGTAATGCAGACAGCCCTAGCAGTACGCGATACCGTGATGACTGTCACCGATATGTTTATGTATGTCTCTGTCTACTTTATCACCTCAGGGGTGATTTTGTTTAATTTAGACAGCTTACTACTTATTCCTTTTGTCATTTGGCTGGTCTTGGTTGCCATCACCATTTGGTACTTTATCCCTAAACTTAAGCAGACAGCGATTGTGCAAGCAGATGCGCGTGCCTTGATGACAGGGCGAATCACTGATGCTTATGCCAATATCATGACCGTTAAGCTATTTAGCCATTCGCGTCGTGAGCTAGGCTATGCCAAAAATGCCATGGGACAGTTTCTAGGTACGGTACATGCACAGATGCGCTGGGTTAGCTATTTAGAAGTATCGACCCATCTTATCAGCGTGATTTTGGTCAGTAGTACCGCGGGTATTGGATTGTACTTGTGGCAACAGGGTGCAGTTGGTGTTGGTGCCATTGCTGCTGCGACTGCTATGGCATTGCGTCTAAATGGTTTGACGCGTTGGATTATGTGGCAGACAGCCAGTTTATTTGAAAGTATCGGTACAGTGCAGGACGGTATGCGTACGTTGTCAGCGCCGCAGACAATCATTGATAAACCTGACGCGCCAGCCCTAGCCGTCACGGACGGTCGCATCGTATTTGACCATGTCGACTTCAGTTATGAAAATGACGAAGAAGACAATGGACAAACTGGCGAGACTGTTGATAGTGCCAACATTGATAAACGCGCTCCTAACTCATATATCAAACTGTTGGACAACTTCCACTTAGATATTAAGCCGGGTGAAAAGATTGGTTTGGTTGGGCGTTCAGGTGCTGGTAAATCGACCTTGGTCAATTTGCTACTGCGCTTTTTTGATGTCGATAGCGGTAAGATTCTAATTGATGGACAAGCTATCGATGAGGTCACGCAAGAATCGTTGCGTCAACAGATTGGTATGGTGACTCAAGATACGTCATTGCTACATCGTACCGTGCGTGAAAATATCGCCTATGGTCGTCCTGATGCTACTGATGAAGAGATTATGATCGCTGCCAAACAAGCTCAGGCATGGGATTTCATCAAAGATCTGTACGATGATAAAGGCAATACAGGACTTGATACCCAAGTGGGTGAACGCGGAGTCAAACTATCTGGCGGTCAACGTCAGCGTATCGCTATCTCACGTGTTATGCTAAAAAATGCGCCGATCTTACTTTTGGATGAAGCGACCAGTGCGCTAGATTCTGAGATTGAATATGCCATTACCGAAAGCTTAAATGACATCATGACTGGCAAGACCGTTATTGCTATCGCCCATCGCCTGTCTACTATTGCCGCATTGGATAGACTGGTCGTTATGCATCAAGGTAGCATCATCGAGCAAGGTAATCATGATGAACTATTAGCATTGAATGGTGTCTACGCTCGACTGTGGCAACGTCAAAGCGGTGGCTTCTTAGGTGAAGACAACTAAGATTCATTAAGAGCAATCATAAGAAGACAAACTACGAAAAAATCACTCAAAATAAGTCACAAGGAAGTGTTTATTTTATGGAAGCATTCACAAACCGCATTAATCTTGGCGGAAAACAGGCACGCTACTATGATCTTAGCCAGTTTAATCAGCCGCTAGATTCAAGCTCTACTCCCCGCGCCCCAGCACATTTTTATAGTGGCAATAGTTTCACCGTTGGTACTTATACGCCACTATTAAGCAAGCTAGCTACTGAGTTTGATATCAGCTCACTTGCCCTACGTGGTTACTGGTATGATAAGCCGCAAAGCCGCCGTCTTACGCGCGAGCAAGATGCTGATATGCTGATTGAGTTTTTAGAAAAGACCCAAGACAAGCCTGTCGTAGGTATTGGTCACTCGCAAGGGGCGACGGCTACAGCAATGGCCGCTGCCAAACGTCCAGAGTTGTTTTCGCAATTGTACCTGATTGAGCCTGTCACATTTACCAAACACCAAGCCACCTTATATAACCTTTTGCCACGCTCTGTCCTACTGAGCCGCGAGCCTTTCAAAAGCACGTTAACCAAGCAATCTACTTGGCCAAGTACCCATAGTTATTACGAGAGCCTACGTGCGCAGCGTGCTTATAAGCGTATCAGCGATGAGCATTTGCAAGTGTTTGCTGAGCAAAGCTTGAGCAAGAATGCAGATGGTAGCTATACGCTTATGTTTGCACCAGAACAAGAGCTGGCCAATTATTTTGGCGCCCCTCATATCGATGCTGCGCTCAAGAAACTACGCTGTCCCTACACCTTGATTACAGGCAAGCCTACCCTGTTCATCAATGATAAAGTACGAAAGCAATGGAAAAAGTTTGTCCCAGATAGCAGTCTTATTTCGCTGTCAGATTATGGTCATCTATTGCCAATGGAAGCGCCTGAACTATGTGCTCAAATTATCAACGAGCACTATCAAAGCAGTAAATAAGGATTTATAACGACTGAATTATGACTGACCTCTTTGCTCCTGCACCCACGGATAATTTACTGCCCTATGATGGAAAGGTGAATGATTTAGGTGTGACTATTGATGATGCCACTGCCCTTTACAATACTCTACTAAATGAGCTACCTTGGCAGCCAGACATCGTGACGTTATTTGGTAAGACCCATCTAACTACTCGGCAAATCGTTTGGATGGGAGACGAAAATGCCAATTACCAATATTCGGGACACGTGCGACAAACTGTTCCATGGTCAGACAAAGTGTTTCACGTGAAACAGAAAATCGAACAAGCTTTAGCAGATGTTGGCGTAACTGCCAATTTTAATACCTGCTTACTTAATTACTATCCTTCTGGCGCTGATGGTATGGGCTACCATGCTGATGACGAAAAAGAGCTCGGTCATCAACCAGTCATCGCCTCCTTATCGCTCGGTGCAACACGTAAATTTGTTTTTAAGCATAAAAAAACTCAAGACAAAGTTGAACTTTATCTTGAGTCTGGTCAGCTCGTTGTGATGCATGGTGACACACAAACCTTTTGGAAACATACGATCGCTAAGACAAAAACGGTCGATACTGGGCGAATCAGTCTAACGTTTCGGCATATGCTTACATCTTGATACTATCGCTGACTTAACGAGTCATCTAATTCTTACGCGAGACGATCTAAAAAACGCTCACGATAACACTGGTAAGCAGCTTCACAAACATTGGCAGTGTAGCTAGCATTAACACCACCTGCGACTACTGCGCCTACCGCTGGAATGATTTGCGCTGCTTTTGTCTTAACGATGTTAGTGGCTACTTTAGTCGCTGTCTGACGCAGTACACGAGACATGACTTCTTCATTAATCTGATTGAATGCTTGAGTTTCTGGATCTTTAATCATTGCCTGAGTGTCATCTAACGCCGCTTTACGCTCCTCAACAGAGGCAGAAGTTGCTACAGCCAATAAGGACATAGCAAATATCTGCTCGCCTTTATCATTGATATCAAAGCCATAATAAGTTGCATATTCTCCAATCGCACGTAGATTAGCTGTAATAAGCCCAACGACATCAGCATGGATACCCCCCTGTAGTCACCCCTTGCGCACTGGTTAGCGCTACATATTTGCTTTTGAAAAGCTTAACTTGTTTATCTACAACCGCAATAGGTAGACTTTTGATGCCACCCAGCGTTTTGATAGAGGAATCGTTAATATCTGCTTCCTCTTGATAGCTATCGATAACGTCTTGAGTATCTAGTGTCCAATTGGCTGCATCACTCAAAGCAGTAATCGTTTCTTCAGTTGCTTTTTTTAGAGAATCGCCAAATTGTGGAGCTTCCATTAACGTATCACCGGCTGCTACCACAGGGGTATTAAGCATTGCTAGCGTCTTATCCAAAATCCCTTTATCAGGGTTCTTCCATGCTTCTATCTCTGCACGAACTTTTGCTTCATAAGCAATGTGGTCATCTGTTTTTTCATTGCTGGTCTTATTATTGATAGTCTTATTGTTGATAGTCATATTATTCCCTTTATTAGTATCGTTCGCTTTCTATCCTATGATAAATAAGCGAAGACTACAGGGACGTTCTGTTGTTCAAAATAAAAATTTTGTATGATTTGTTAAGTCATCAGTTAAGTTTACTGGGTTTCAACAGACATCCCCTTTACTAATAAATTCTATCAAACACTACCTAATACTTGGGCAATCTTGACATTCACTCAGCTGCCGCTAAGACAATCTTGCCAAAAGCATCGCCTTTTTGTAGCTCGTGGTGCGCTGCAACAACTTCTGAGAGTGGATAAGTTTTTTGAATTTTTAAAGTTAGCTTACCATCGGCCACTTCCTGTAAAACACGCGCCATATCTTGACCACTACGCTGCGCTTTATAGCCTGCTACTGCTAAGTGTTTTTGCTGACCGGCTTCTTTGAGCTTATCAACCCAGATAGTTGGCAACACATTTACTCGAGCACCTGTCTTGAGAACGCTAAGCGCGCGGACACCTGCTTCGTCACCGACTAAATCAAGCAGCACGTCGGCTTGTAGATCAGGAAACGCTTCATCTTTTGTATAATCTATCCAGCCCGCCAGCTTAGATACGTCTATCAACTCATCAAGCTTGGCGTACTTTTCTGGCGAGCAAATTACCGTCACCTTGATGTTATCTTGCGCCACTTTATTCATGAGCAGTTGGATCAACAAATGACCGACACCGCCTGCTGGTGCATTAATAACCACATGCTCGCCTGTTTTTATATCAGCAAAATCTACAAACTGTAGCGCCGTTTGTCCGATACAAGGCAAAGCACCTGCCTGCTCTAAGCTGACATTGTCTGGTACTTTCGCAAGCAACTTGGCATCTACTGCCACATATTGCGCGTAGCCACCACCGCTAAAGGTCAAGGCCGCTACTCTAGCGCCCACAGCAAACTCATCGCTATTACTGCTGACTACTTCGCCTGACACATCGAATCCTAAAATAGCTGGCTGATCATTCTCAAACTTGTCTTTACGAATGTTCTCTGCACCCCAGCCTTTACCTTGGCGAGTTTTATAATCGACAGGGTTAATTCCAGCATAGGCAATTTTTACCAGTACTTGGTCGTCCTGTAGCTCAGGAACATCAGCACCATCTTGGTATTTCATTACTTCAGGCTCACCGAACTCGCGTATAAGTACGGCGTGCTGAGTCTTAGGTATGTTATGGTTAGCTTGGTGATTACTATCAGTAGTAGACGCTGTTGCCATCGTAGAATATCCTTATATTTTGTTTATTAGGCTGTACTTGTTATTCATTTTATTGAAACGTTGTGCTGTTAATAGCACTTTCAATCGAGAGCATAATTAATCGATAATATGATCAATAAAGACAATTGTTCATATATCGATAGATTGCCAATATAATACATTTAGACGAATTATTATAGTTAGGTATTAAGGCAGCATCAGCTCTGCGCTAATGGGCAGATGATCTGATAGCGATGACCAAGGTTTTCCAGTGTGTACCCAAGCATCCTTCACAAGCAAATTGCGCACATAGATACGATCTAAGCTGAGTACTGGCAGTTTTGCGGGAAAGGTTGGCAACAGCTTGCCATGACAATGCTTGAACGCTTCTATCATACCGAGATCTGATGCCAGTTTGTCACAAGACATCTTTTTCCAATCATTAAAATCGCCTGCCAAGATAAGTGGTTGATTCGGCACAATCTCATTTCGCACATAGTCACTAATCGCTTGATACTGCTTGATACGATCACGCTCAAACAAATTCAAGTGTGCACATAATACGACAACTGGCATTTCCCAACCGACAGGTTGTATCTCACAGTGTAGAACCCCGCGCTGCTCAAGCTTGTTGACCGTAATATTTACATTGTGTTTGGGGTCTAGCGGAAAGCGGCTCAATACTGCATTGCCGTGGTGGCCGTTTTCGTATTCGGAGTTTTTACCGTAACTGTTTTGCAAATCTAAAAATTCGCCAAACCATTCATGCTGTGATTGATCTGGGTACTCGTTATATTGCATATTACGTTTGAGGTTTTGGCCTTGCACTTCTTGCAAGCACAGCACGTCTGAACCCACAGACTCTAGCGCCTGAGCAATACCTTGCATCTTCACTTGGCGATTTAGCGGTGACATGCCTTTATGGATGTTGTAGCTGGTTAAAACAAAAGAGGTGGTAGTCATAGTTTGGTTAGTTGTACGCTCATTATTTATGGAGTAAAGATCAATAGCTCAGCTACGATAGCACCCATAGTGATGGTAATGACAGACATAAAAAGAGCATTGGCTCGTATTGAACCAATGCTCTCATATTACACCTATGTATTATCAATGGCTAATTCATAAATGGCTGATTCATAAATGAACATCGCGTATAGGTGTCATCGTCAGATTAGTAGCGAGTTACTAGCGCTATTGGTTGATCTTCACCCATGATGTCTTGTGGCATAAATACAGCTTCGCCGCCATTATGAATGACGTGTTCGATGATTTCACCGATTGCATCATCTGTGATGCCTTCCGTAGTCGCATCATTGGCAGGGCTTAACGTTTGTGCTTTCTCGTCAATCTTAGCGGACTGCATATAGCCACGGCGTACATAAAGTGTCTCGCCAGCCCCTTGGAAGGCACTACGATATACTTCCTGCAAATCAGTCTGCAACATATTTGCACCGCGGGCTTTATCAATTTCACCCAATGCAGCTTTGTGCAGTGAGGTACGATACTCTTCTACGGCTTCTTGCACACTATCTACGATATGCTGAGCGCTACCATCTTCTAAATTAGTCGCATTCGATACTGTAGCGATGATATTATCTGGACGATCACAGACTTCTTTATAGTAGCCAATATTTTTTGCATCACCAACTATAACAAGAGGCATTTTATGCTCACCCCATAGTTCTTGGACACTTTTATCAACTTGGTTAAAGAATTCTTTTAAGTGACTACTTTCGTTGTTTGATGAACGATCTGAGCCACCGTCCCCTGTTGTGTATAGTCCGTTGTTTTCGACAGGGAACTGAATGTTCTCCATGTTGTTTTGTGCATCGTCATCTTTATCGAACTCTCTCACAACACGGTCATTAGAGGCTTCAATCAAACGCGCATTATCACGGGTTAAGACCACCGTATAATAATGAACAGCACTTGCCATATCACGGACCAAGTCACGCGTAGCAAACTTATCTGAAATCACGACGCGTTCTGTTGTATCAATTGGCATACGGATAACTTGCACATCATCTGTACTAGCAAATATAGCTAATGTATCGAGGTTATAATTGTGATTGAGCTCACTGAGCTTATTTTGAATATTATCTAGAATGGTAGTCGCTGTGCGTTTGTCGTACTCTTTTGTCAGACGATCTTCGGCAACTTTCAATTGGTTTTTTAGAGCGATAGGATCTTGCTCATTAGCTGGATGTTCACGATGCGTTTTAACAAAGATACTTACTGCAGGGTTAGCTTTAGTTTCACGTAAACTTTTAAGAGTCGCTTTCATATATTGCTCCTTGTTTTGTTATCGTTCATTTTTGACTTTATGTATTTCTTCACTCATGTACTTTTATAAGCGTAGAAATTTTTATCCGTGTTTTTCTTGCATCCTGTCGATGCATAATATTTAAATTCCATTATCTTGATGCTAACAGCTATACCCCACTCCCTGTAGGGTTAATTTGCAAGCAAATGATAGCGCTTTGTAAGTAGAGCACTCTATATTGTTAAAGAACTGCCTTAACGAACATAGCTACATATTCAGATAATTATCTTGAGAAGTTGAATCTAAATACCAGAATCTCGACATCTACTTTCAGATTGCTAGCACTGTCCTAATTAGTTGAATCGTATAAAAGTGCTTAGGTTGTATTTTTACCAAACGAACCCATCTTTTATATAATCTATATATAAAATAAGAACACACTGTATATTTCAATAGTAGCCAGACTTTTCTCATTTTGATTAATAATAATTCATTGATATCGGATACCTATATGACACCTTCTCCTTTAGATTTACGCCTTGTCGATTTTGCCGACACTGCACCACATACATTACAGAGCCAAGTGATTGACGCTATTGATGCTGCCAATGCTTTTTTAGATACCTTAACCGTGATAGAAAGCGACAGTGTTAAAAAAACAAGTGCTGAAAAAATAAGCGCTGAACAAGCTTTGGTAGATGTGATGAGCTTTGATCATATCAATTTGGCATTAGATCGTAGCTGGGGCATTTTGTCGCATCTCAATAGCGTGATGAGCAACGATGAGATTCGTCATGTTCACCATGAGCTGCTACCAAAACTATCTGCTTACGGTACGCGAGTTGGACAGCATCAGCCTTTGTTTAATCGCTATCAAACTATCGTCAATGACACAGATTTCTTTGCTACGTTAGAGCCTGCTCGTGCACGTGCAATCGAACTGGCATTACGTAGTTTTGAGTTATCAGGCGTTGCGTTACCTCAAGCTGAGCAAGAAAAGTTTGCCGCTATCCAAAGTGAGTTATCAACCCTGTCTGCAACCTTTTCGGACAATATCTTGGATGCGACACAAGCATTTGCCCTGCCTTTAGAAGATTCTCAGTTAAAGGGGTTAACAGAGAGCGGTCTGGCACTATTGGCAGATGCAGGCGAGCAATACAAAGCGCGTGAGCTTGCTAATGGCACTCTGAGTCAAACAGATATAGATGCACTTCCTACTCCTTATTATGTGGCCAGTTTAAATATCCCTGTATATCTAGCGATCATGACTCATGCGGACGATCGCAGCCTGCGTGAGATGTTGTATCGTGCTTATGTTACGCGTGCTTCTGAGTTTGATACGCATACCAATGCAAAAGGAAACTCATTAAATAATGCTGACAATATGAGTCAAATACTCTCATTACGTGAGCAAAAAGCCAAGCTACTTGGTTTTGCAAATTATGCTGAAGTATCGCTATCGACCAAGATGGCAGATAGCGTCTTAGAAGTTGAAACATTCTTACGTGACTTAGCAACGCAAGCAACCCCTGCTGCCAAAGCAGATTTGGCACAGCTACAGAAATACGCAAGCGATTATGGCATTGACGAATTGCAACCGTGGGATAGCGCCTACATCTCTGAAAAAGTGAAACAAAGTGAGTTCAGTTTATCGCAAGAGGAAATTCGTCCATATTTCCCATTACCCAAAGTGATTAATGGCTTGTTCACTATCGTTGAGCGTCTATACGGTATCAAAGTACAAGAGCAAAGTCATAAAGATGCAGAAAGTGATTCAGTCTCTCGCTGGCATGACGATGTGAGTTTTTATCAATTATTCGACGCTGATGATCGCTTGCTCGGTGGCTTCTACTTTGACTTATTTGCACGTAGTGGTAAGCGTGGCGGTGCATGGATGAGTGGTTTCCAATCTCGCTATAGCTACGAAGAACAGAACCATCAGCAACTACCCGTTTGCTTTATGGTTGGTAATTTCACGCCAGCACTTGATGGCAAGCCTAGTTTATTGACCCATGATGAAGTATTAACCTTATTCCACGAGTTTGGTCATGGCTTGCATCATTTATTGACTCAAGTCACGGTGGGCGATGTCGCTGGTGTCAATGGCGTTGAATGGGATGCGGTCGAGCTTCCTAGTCAGTTTATGGAAAACTGGGCTTGGGACGCTGAAGGTATCGCTCTTATCAGCAGTCACGTTGAGACTGGTGAGCCATTACCTAAAGACAAGCTCGATGCACTACTAGCAGTGAAAAACTTTCAAAGCGGCATGCAAACACTGCGTCAGATTGAGTTTGCTCTATTTGACTTACTCATTCACGCTCATACGCCAGCACTGAGTTACGATGGCATTTTAGAGACGCTCAATACTGTCCGTCATGATATCTCCGTTATGCAAACACCTGACTATAACCGCTTTGCTAATGGTTTTAGTCATATCTTCGCGGGTGGTTATGCTGCAGGTTATTACTCATATAAATGGGCGGAACTGCTATCAGCTGATGCGTTTAGCAAGTTTGAAGAAGACGGTATTTTCAACCCAGCGACAGGCAAAGCGTTCCGTGAATCTATCTTATCTGTTGGCGGCAGTTTCCCAGCGAAAACCAACTTTGAAAACTTCCGTGGTCGTAGCGCCAGTATCGATGCCTTGCTACGCCATAATGGTTTCACTGATGTTAAAAATATTGATGCGGCAAATACTCAAACGACGCGCGAGGTCATTTAAATGCGTTATCAGTCATCTAGTCCTAAGCGCCGATTTCTAGCAGGGGTACGTTGTCCGAAATGTCAGGAAACGGACGCTGTGGTGCAAGTCAATATCGTGACTCCTGCCCCAGATGAGTATATTGAATGTACTCAGTGCGGACACACAGAGCATCGTCCTGACCCTGATGCCATTAGTGCTAAGAACCATTTAGAAGATCAGATGGCACGTGATGCAATGGTAACTGGCACCAGCGGCACTGTAAAATTTAAGTCTTAGCGATTTAGTTTTCATACTTAAAAACAGATTAAATACTTTATTATTTAATGGTCTATTAAGCCTATCTATCAATAGATAGGCTTTTTATTTTGAGTTTGCTATAGTATGGCTACTTATATTCTTGACATGAATCGATCATAATATGAAACCAGACAACATCCGGCCTTCATCCACCCACGCTTCCAAGAAAAAACAAACTAAAACACGTCAGAAAATTTTGGCAATACTTATCTCAGTATTGCTACTTATCGTCATTGTCTACCTTATCGTAGAAAGGTCTGGCACTCAGTCCACACTCCCTATAGATGACGCCACTTCAGCACCAGTAACTGAGCAAACGCAGACAGAATTAGCCAAAGACAGCACTTCAGAAGTATCAGATGACTCTGTCATTAACGATGGTGTACTCATGGATGAAAACTCTGAAGCAGCCAATAATGACAATAACGCGATACCAAATCCTACTGCTATATTAGATGCGCCTCTACCAGAAAATGACAGCTTGGCGAAAGAAGATATTGATCGTTTAGAAGATGAGCGTCAGCGACTGGCCGAACAAGAAAAGTTAGCCGCTGAACAAGTGGCTATGAATAAGCAATTGACTGATATGAAGGCAGAACAAATTGTCCTACTCGAACAACAAATTGCGCAGTTAGAAGCAAACGACTCTAATAAAGCGACGGTTCAATAACCGTATACTTGATTTGGTTATAAAGAGGCTTACGATGGCGATTTTGCAATTTACACATGCCTCTATTTTAAATAGCAATGCACAGTTGCTTATTTTACCTGTCAACAATGCTGGTGTCGTTTTAGATCCTGCACTTACGCGAGCAAAAACTCTATTTCCTGATAATTATAGTCGCTATCATCGTGCGTGCCGCGATGGTAGTCTGAATGTTGGTAGCTGCTTACTTAATAAGCGTACACGTGAGCAGGTCGGACTTGGTATCAGTAGTAACGGTAACCAGCCAAACTATATTGCCAACCTTGTGATATCAAACCATCCTTATCATCCAGCGCGCATACGTTGGCTGACTGCTGCTTTGATTGATTTACAACAGCAAATAATACCGCTTATACGTTACCAAGGCATACGCAGAGTTGCATTGCTTGCGCGGCCGCTTATCTCAGGCAAACCACGTGATCTCGTATTCAATGAAAATACTACAGTAGATACCCTGGCCTTAGACTGGCATGCTGATACTTTGCCATTACTGACTGAGTACTTACAAGACCTACCAAAACTTCGTATCGATATACATATTCCTAAAAGCATTGATTTATAAATGGCCTTTTAGCTAGCCAGTCATCGTCCTTTTGAGCATACAAAAAAACCGCCTTGAATACTCTTACTGAGCATCTCAAGGCGGTTTTTTATTACTTAAACCACATCAGATATTGAGTATTAGTTCTGCTCAACACCTTTCATAGTTAGTTTGATACGACCACGGTTGTCAACGTCTTGTACGAGTACTTTAACGATTTGGCCTTCTTTTAGGTAGTCTGATACATTCTCTACGCGCTCTTCTGCGATTTGTGAAATATGTACTAGGCCATCCGTGTTTGGCAAGACATTTACAAATGCACCGAAGTCGACGATACGAGCAACGGTTCCTTCATAAGTTTTACCAACTTCAACTTCAGCAGTTATTGCTTCGATTTTACCGATAGCGGCTTTAGTCGCTGCTTTGTTTTCACCAAAGATACGAATCGTACCAGCGTCATCGATATCGATAACCGCACCAGTCTCTTCGGTTAGCTGACGGATAGTTGCGCCGCCTTTACCGATAACGTCACGAATTTTGTCTGGGTTGATTTCGATAACGGCATAGTTTGGTGCATGAGCGTTGATTTCAGTACGGCTCTCAGGCAATACTTGGTTCATTGCGTCCAAGATATGGATACGACCAGCGTGGGCTTGCTTAAGCGCTTGCTCCATGATGTCAGGGGTAATACCTTCAATCTTGATATCCATCTGTAGTGCAGTGATACCGTTTTTAGAACCGGCTACTTTAAAGTCCATATCACCTAGATGATCTTCGTCACCTAAGATATCTGACAATACAGCGAAACGCTCGCCTTCTTTAACCAGACCCATCGCGATACCAGCAACTGGTGCTTTTAATGGTACGCCTGCATCCATCAACGCCAAGCTTGCACCGCAAACAGACGCCATAGAAGATGAACCGTTTGATTCAGTGATTTCTGATACCACACGAATCACATACGGGAAACGCTCACTATCTGGCAACATTGCTTGTACACCGCGGCGTGCTAGACGACCATGACCGATTTCACGACGTTTTGGAATACCTTCACGGCCCGTTTCACCAACTGAGAAATGCGGGAAGTTATAATGCAGCATGAAATGGTCACGAATCGTGCCACCTAGTGAGTCAATCATGTTGACGTCACGGCTGTTACCAAGTGTGGTAGTAACCAATGCCTGCGTCTCGCCACGTGTGAACAATGCTGAACCATGCGTATATGGCAATACACCAACTTGTACGTCAAGCGCACGAACTGTCTCAGGGTCACGACCATCGATACGCGGCTTACCTGACAAGATGTTGTCACGAACGGTACGATATTTAAGTTCGTTATAGATTTCTTTAAGCTCAGATACGGTATCAGCATAAGTTTCTGACTCAGCATCACCAGCAAGTGCATCAATAATTGATTGCTTAATTTCATCAAGCTTCGTGTAACGTGCTTGCTTATCAGTAATGGTATAAGCGTCAGCAACTTGCTCGCCGAACTGCTCTTTCATGCTACTGGTAAGTGCTTGGTCACGCTCAGGAGCAGAGTATTGCTGCTTAGCAGTACCGATTTCTTCAGCCATTGAAGCAATGTTATCAATAACGATTTGTTGTTGCTGATGGCCATACAATACTGCACCTAACATCTGGTCTTCTGACAGCTCTGCCGCTTCAGACTCAACCATTAATACCGCAGACTTAGTACCAGCCACAACTAAATCTAGGTCACTGGTTTCAAGCTGCTCAGACGTTGGGTTTAGAACGTATTCACCGTTAATGAAACCAACACGAGCAGCAGCAACAGGACCATTAAATGGCGCATCAGAGATAGCTAGTGCTGCTGAAGCACCGATTAGTGCAGCGATATCTGCAGACTGAGTTTTATCTGATGAAACCACTGTAGCGGTGATTTGGATTTCGTTTACATAGCCTTCTGGGAATAGTGGACGAATCGGACGGTCAATCAAGCGTGAAGTTAAGGTTTCAAATTCGCTCGCACGGCCTTCACGTTTGCCGTAAGCACCTGGAATTTTACCCGCTGCATACATTTTTTCTTGATAATTAACCGTTAGCGGAAAGAAGTTTTGACCTTCTTTAGCTTCTGATTTTACGACTGCTGCAACTAATACGGTTACGCCGCCCATGTGTACTAAAATAGAGTTTGCTTGACGGGCAATACGGCCTGTCTCGATAACAACCTGCTGGTTGCCATATTGAAATTCACGCTTAATGGTGTTGAACATTGTCATATAATCTTCCTAATGTTGACTGACAAAACTGATATCAGCGTCAAAAAAAAGCTGATATCTGTCATTAAAATTCTGTGTATATGGCTATCCGTTGACATGTTTTCTATTAGAAATCATCGCAACCAATGCCAATAACGTTACTTGGTTATCTCATATATTTGTCTGAGTTAGACATCGTACTATTATGTATATTCGGTCGTGCAATTTTGGCTTTACTATAAATACTATCAAAAAGACATTAAGTCAAAAGACTTCGATGCTAAAAACCCTACAGGCTATTTTCTGAACTTTCAAATATCAGCTATCTGCGCTGATTACCAAGCCAAATAATAAGTATTTTATTAATAATTGCCATATCTGTAGCAGATGCGCTATCAAACTCACAAAGCATTATTTTACAGTGATTTATAGCCATTGACCAATTAATTGCACAGTAGCGCAATTATCGTCAGAAAATACCGTACTTGAGACTTGGTTAGTACAGTTTATACCAATATCCCTCTTAGCTATTTCATAAAAGGAGTTACAGCTCTTACTATTTGAGCACGGTATCTAAAACGAATAAGCATAAAAAAACGGCGTGAAACTATTCCACACCGTTTTTAGAAAAATCTATTTTATCGATAATAACAAACAATTTCCAAGCGATTTAGCAAAAAATTCAGCATCCACTTGTACTATTGTCGTTAGATTAACGACGTAGACCTAACTGGCTGATTAGAGTAGTGTAACGACCAAGGTCTTTACCTTTTAAGTAATCAAGCAGTTTACGACGCGTGTTAACCATACGGATAAGACCGCGACGGCTATGATGGTCAGCTTTGTGTGCTTTAAAGTGGTTCTGCAAATCATTGATACGAGCACTCAACAAAGCTACTTGAACTTCTGGAGAACCAGTGTCATTTTCGCCACGTTGGTATTGAGCGATGATTTGTTCACGATCGGTATTAGTTAGCATAAATATCTCCGGCAATGCTAAAAACTTTAAAAAACGGACTGCAATTTGAGTCAGTATTAAAGCAATAGAATAATAAATAAAATAACCTGTACGCCATTCAGGACAACCCTGCATTACTAGAGTTGACCTAGTGTACGACAAGCTCAGTTAACAACCATTTAGTATGTTTTGAATCGTACATTGTATTTAACTATAGCACTACTTAATCAAAGTAATGGGCTAACTACAGTACATCATTCAGAACCTAATCTAAACGTGGGGGTAATTATAACAAAAAACTGCTGAACTAGCAGCAGTTTTTCATAATACTTGTAACGCTACCTTTGGTCTCTGGTAACTAGTACATGACAGATAACTATCTATTGATATCCTACCTAGGCTACTTATTAACGTCAGATTCTTTCGCATTGCCGCCTAGTTCATCATCTTCAAGAGGCGCGGCAGTAGTCACTTCCGCTAGACTGTCTGGGGCAGTATGCTCACTCGGATTAATTTCTTCTGCAAGCTTTTTAATCTCTTTTTCTTGCTCGTCCATATTGTTCGGTGAATTACTCATATTAGCTCCTGAATTATTATTTTGTGGACTAACGGTAGTTGCACTCATCGATCATAAGACGTGCAAACTATAAACGCATTAATGCCACCCTACTACAGGTGGCATATTAAAAACCTACTTATCTTCTTTCGCGCTTTCTAAATTAGCTGCGATACGTTCTGCTGCTGCTTCGCTATTTTCATTGTGATTGTCTTCAGTTTGACCTTTAAGTGCTGCTTCTGCTGAATCAGAACGTTGTTGCTCAAGCTTAGTATCGTTTGGGTTAGAGTTTGACATAGTATCTTCCTTAGTTATGATTATGAATATTAGTTGTACAGAGTTGAAATTTAATACTACTTAGTTGATTAGACTTGTTTAATTAGAAGTCAAAATTCTAAGATAATGCTTTATCTATGGCATCAACAAAATTAGGAATATCGTCTGGGTTACGCGAGGTAATAAGATTGCCATCTACTTGTACTGTCTTATCTACGTAGTTTGCTCCAGCATTTTCTAAATCTAGTTGCAAAGTAGGATAAGCGGTGAGTGTTTTGCCTTTAGCAATACCTGTATTGATGAGAGCCCAAGGAGCATGACAAATAACAGCTAGTGGCTTTCCTGCTTCATTTATAGCATTGATAATTTGATGAGCCTTTTCGTTACCACGAATAGTATCAGCGTTGACAGTACCACCTGGTAACACCAATGCATCATAGTCAGAAACGTTAGCATCTTCTACAAAGATATCAGCAGTAAAAGTATCACTCTTATCTACGTCTTGCTGCATGGCTTGCACTTCTTTCTTATCATTTGTTGTTATGAGAAGTGTTTTATAGCCTTTGTCTTTTAGCTGATTATTGACGTCTTCATACTCTGCTTGTTCAAAGTGGTTATGTAGTAAAAAAGCGATCGTTTTCATAACTTTCCTTCTTCTTATCTATTAGTTTTTGTGAGCCAGTATATTTTTATAAGTTAGTTTTATTATTATTCGGTAGTACGTTTTCCTTTGAACTATTTTGTTTTTATTTAAATGCGTCCTTTTTACATTGGTTTTTACTTTTAATTGGCTATTCCTAATTGTCTGTTATTATAATTATTAACCTTATGGCAATTTTTTATTTTTATAATATTTATCCGTTTTATTTTTTAACTCAGTATTCCCTATCTGATAAATCTAGAGTACAAAAAAAACAGGTTTCACCATAGGCGAAACCTGCAATAAAATGTGACGGTATGTGATTAGTGTAAACTATTAGTAAATCAGGCCAATGTTAGGTGGTAGTTTCTCTATTTAAGTAACATTGGTGAAAATGTTATATTAGCGCTGAATCAGCTTCTTAGGTTGTAGGCGTCCGTTTAAGCTCACAGACCCCAAACCAAGAAACTCTCCCTGCTCATTAAGTAAACGTATATCAATAGGTAGCTCGTGCTCTAGGAGCTGAGGCGCATCAAGACCAATATTAGCTTTACTGTGAGTACTAGCATCATCATTAATATCGACAGAGCTATTCTTAGACAGCTGGTCAGAAACCATTCTAGCAACATAATCCTTGAGCTTACCTGTTAGCTCATCAAATACGTTTAAGCGTTGCCCCATATGTACGCGGGCGCATTGCTCCTCTGTCAGCGTCAGTTCAGCATCGATATCAATACAAGCATCGATAGGCAGCAGCCAAAACTGACGCTCCTCTAAACCATGCTCTTCTAATGAAGATAAAGCGATCGCATCATCAATGCTGAAGTTCCCTACTTGTGTACGACGTAATGCCGTCAAATGTCCTAGCGTACCTAGCTGCTTCGCAATATCTTCCGCTAATACACGTACGTAAGTACCTTTGGTACAAGTAACCGTTAGATTAATCTGGGTATCATCTATCATCTGTAGATTGATTGCTTTAATCGTAATATCTCTAGGTGGTCTATCAACCTCAATACCAGTGCGAGCATATTCATACAGTTTTTTGCCGTCTTTTTTTAGCGCTGAATACATCGGTGGTATCTGCTGCTGAGCACCCAAGAACTGCTGGGCAATAGTCGCTAATGACGCTTCATCAAATATGGGGATAGAAGCCTGCGTTACAATTTGGCCATCAGCATCACCAGTATCGGTTTGACTACCTAGTAAGATAGTCGCTTGATAAGACTTATCAGCATCCAGTTGATAATGGCTAAACTTGGTAGCTTCACCCAAACAAATAGGCAACAGGCCAGTTGCCATTGGATCAAGCGTTCCTGTATGTCCTGCCTTTTTACTATCGTGGAAAGGTGATTTAAATAAATACTTTACTTTTGACACGACTTGCTGCGAGGTCATACCTTTGGGTTTATCCACCAATATGACACCTGAAACTTTTACTTTATCAGGTGCTTTATTGGCTTGTTTATCAACCTGCTTAGACGCTATAGACATAATAATAATTTACTCGTCATTCTCGTTTTGCTCAGTTTTAGTCACGGCCTTACTAATCAAGTCCATCATGTAGTTACCACGAGCCGTTACTTCATCATAATGAAAACGTAAGCGCGGCGTAGTACGTGTTTTTAGGCTATGGCTTAATTCCGTACGCAAAAATCCTGCCGCTTTATTCAGTACTTTGATGCTTTCTTCATGATTGGTCTTGTTCATAGCATCATTGAGCTCAGGCTCCATGATAGTGACATAGACGTCCGCATAGCCTAAATCTGGGCTAACTTTGACACTAGAGATTGTGACAAAACCCGTTAGACGAGGGTCATTGACTTCATCACGAATAAGAACAGCAAGCTCACGCTGAATCTGATCCGATAATCTTTGTAAACGTTGGTTCATGTTATTACCTTACTTTAATGGGCTTATTTTATTACTGTATAAATCTGCTGATTAATAAATGTTGCACTGATATGTGCTAAAAAAGGCCTAGCAGGATGTACCTGTTAGGCCTAAGTACAGCTGAATATTAGCAAAGTATCTAAACAGCTCAGCGGATTACGCATATTGCATTAAGACATACTCTGCTATCGAACAGCAGCTTTAGATAGTACGTGCGAACTCTTGGATTTCAAAGACTTCGATCTTATCGCCAGCTTCAACATCATAGCCACGAACGGCCAAACCACATTCCATACCAGTACGTACTTCATTAACGTCTTCTTTATAACGACGCAATGATTGCAATTGACCAGTAAAGATAACTTGGTCATCACGCAATACGCGGATAGGTTTGTTGCGATAAATTGTACCTTCAACCACCATACAACCAGCAGCAGCACCGAACTTACTAGAACGGAATACTTCACGAACGTCTGCAACACCAAGGATTTTCTCGCGATGTTCAGGAGCAAGCATACCGCTCATTGCTGATTTAACATCATCGATCAAACCATAGATTACGCTATAGTAGCGAATATCCATATTAGCAGTGTCTGCTTTACGGCGTGCGGTAGCATCTGCACGGACGTTAAAGCCTAAGAGTACTGCTTCACTAGATTCGGCAAGGGTTACGTCAGACTCAGAGATAGGACCAACGCCTGAACTGATCACTCTGACTTTTACTTCGTCAGTAGACAATTCGTTTAGGGCAGCTAGTAGTGCTTCAAGTGAACCACGTACATCTGTTTTCAGTACGATATTCAAGAATGACACATCGCCTTGGCCCATCTGATCAAACATGCTTTCTAAACGCATGGCATTTTGACGCTCAAGTTGACGCTCACGCTCACGGTTGGTTCTAAAGTCCGCAACTTCACGAGCTTTTTTCTCATCCGTTACCACTAGGAATTCGCTACCAGCAGCAGGTGTTTCAGGCAGACCTAAAATCTCTACAGGGATAGAAGGACCAGCTGATTTAATACGTTGGCCATGCTCATCAGTCAATGCACGAACTTTACCATAGTGCTCACCAGCTAGAACCAAGTCGCCTTGTTTCAATGTACCTTTTTTCACTAGGACACTAACGACAGGACCACGACCTTTTTCAAGTCTTGACTCAATAACCACACCCTGAGCAGCACCGTCTAATGGCGCTTCTAGTTCCATTAGCTCAGCTTGCAAGCTAATGAACTCTAGCAAGTCTTCGATACCTTCGCCTGTTTTGGCCGAGATACGAGCCATTGGTGTATCGCCACCCCATTCTTCTGAAACAACTTCTTTCGTCGTTAATTCATTAAGAACACGGTCAGGATCAGCGCCTGGCTTATCCATTTTGTTGATAGCAACAATAATTGGCGTACCAGCTGCGCGTGCATGATCAATTGCTTCTGCTGTTTGTGGCATCATGCCATCATCAGCTGCAACCACCAATACAACGATATCAGTCGCTTGAGCACCACGTGAACGCATTGCGCTAAACGCTGCGTGACCTGGAGTATCAAGGAAAGTAATAACACCGCGATCAGTTTTTACATGGTAAGCACCGATATGCTGTGTAATGCCGCCCGCTTCACCATTCGCAACTTTCGTTTCACGAATTTTATCTAGTAGTGAGGTCTTACCATGATCAACGTGACCCATGATAGTCACTACTGGTGGACGAGTCTGGATGTTGCTGCTACGCTCATCAACTGCGTACTGTAAGTCATCTTCGATTTTAGTATCACTAACTGGTACTGGGTTGTGACCCATCTCTTCAACAAGCAAGCTTGCGGTTGCTTGATCAATCGTATCTGACTCACGAGCCATTTCACCCATTTTCATAAGTAATTTGGTTACTTCGCGAGCTTTAACCGCCATACGCTGAGCAAGATCGGCAACTGAAATTTGCTCACTAATCTCGACATCATAGACGATTTTTTCAACAGGTTTTTCAAATTTATGCTGTGATGCTTGAGTTGAACGCAAACCGTTTTTGCGATTTTTGATTTCACGCTCATCTTGGTTCTTACGACGACGACCACGAGTACCAGTACTGTTCGAACCACGTTTGATTTCGCGACGCTCTTTTTCGAAAGACTCTTCTAATGCATCACCGACCAAACCTTCAGCCAATGGCTCATCTTTACGTACTTCAGTAACAGGCTCACGATCTGTATATTTACCAGCCATCTTGCGCATTTGCTCAAGTGTACGCTTTTGCGCTTCTTCAGCTTGTGTGCGGCGAGTTTCTAATTCGATTTCACGCAGACGCGCTTCTTCTTTCTCACGAGTCTCGCGAGCTTTACGTTCAGCAGCGGTTTCAACTTTAGGTTTAGTTGCAGCAACTTTCTTCTTCGGCTGTTCTTTAGGTTTAACTTCAGCCGTCGCTTTACCGCCTTTTTTGACGACAACTGATGTAGAAATATCATCGTTTTTATCGTCTGATTTTTTACTAGAGCCTAGGCTTGCACGCATTGCTGCTAGCGTTGCTGCTTGACGCTCTTCCGCTTTTTTCTTAGTAGCGGCGCGTTCTTCAGCTTCTTTGGCTGCACGTTCTTGAGACTCAACCAGAGCCTGCTCACGAGCGGCTAGCTCTTCAGCCATTTTTTCTGGATCAGGCTTTTCAAATACTTTCTTTTTACGCACTTCTACATTGACGCTCTTAGATTTACCAGAAGAGCCGGTCACACGTGCAGTACTGGTCGTCTTAGATTTAAGACTAATACGACGCTTTTCTTGTTGACCATGACTTTGCTTTAAATACGTCACCAGCTTTTCTTGCTCAAGCTCGGTGACTAGGTCATCCTCTGCGCGAGCAGGCAGGCCAGCATCTACTAATTGCTGCTTTACAGCATCTGTAGTTTTGCCTACCATTTCTGCCAGTTCTTTGACGGTCTTATCTGCCATTTATTATCACCTACTGTCTATTATTTGCTATATGTTCAATTCAGTTGTTGGCTACAAATGATTGGGTTAAGGCTGATACTTATAAATAGATATCAGCGCTTTATTCTCAATAGCATATCACCAAAAGACAGCGATATGCAGTTACCGCTTATTCATCGAACCAAGATTCCCGAGCTTTCATGATGAGTTTTCCTGCAGTTTCAGAGTCTAATCCTTCGATATCTTCTAGATCGAAGACGGCTTGTTCTGCCAAGTCATCAACAGTAATGATGTCTTTTTGCGCCATTTTATAAGCCCAACTGACTGTCATACCTTCAAGCTCTTGAAGCTCTTGACTTGGCTCTTTCATGTTCTGTTGTTTGACCAGTTCATCAGCGATGACGACTTCTTTAGCACGCTCTTGAATCATATCAATCGCTTCATCGTCTAGACCTTCGATATCATAGAAAGTCTCAACTGGTACATAGGCCACTTCTTCGATACTGGTAAAACCAATATCAACCAATGCCTGTGCTAAATCTTTATCTACTTCTAGGCGCTCATAGAATAATTCAATAAACGCTTTCGATTCGTTTTGTTGACGTTGCTGATACTCTTCTTCGAGCATCATATTAAGCTTATAGCCCGTTAACTCAGACGCTAGACGTACGTTTTGACCTTGTGAGCCAATAGCACGTGCCAATTGATCATTGGTGCTAAAGATAATATCTGCTGTTTGCGTATCTTCATCTAAAATGATACTGCTTACGTCAGCAGGCTCTAGAGAGCTGATGATGAACTGGGCAGGGTCATCTGACCATACCACGACATCAATACGTTCACCGTCTAACTCTTGCTGTACTGCTTGGATACGTGTACCACGCATACCAATACAGGCACCAACTGGATCAATACGATGATCGTTGGTTTTCACGGCTATTTTAGCACGAGTACCTGGCAGACGAGCGACGTTACGAATTTCAATAATTTGTTCTGCAATCTCAGGTACTTCCTTTTGCATCAATGCTGATAGCATTTCAGGATGCGTACGAGATAACAGTAACTGTGCACCGCGGTTTTCACGGTTTACATGGTACAAGATAGCGTTGATACGCGATTTTGCACGTAGTTGTTCGCGTGGCAACATTTGATCACGTGACAAATAACCTTCGGCATTGTCACCTAAATCTATGATATAGCCATCACGAGTCTGTTTTTTGACTTCGCCATACATCATCTCTCCAACACGCGGCTCGAAAGCGTCTGCAACTAGTGCACGCTCAGCTTCACGAATCTTTTGAATGATGACCTGTTTGGCTTGAGTAGCAGCAATACGACCAAATTCGATTGATTCAATTTGCTCTTCTTTGATATCACCAATTGACCATTCTTCTTGATCAAGATCGGTGATAGCAAGCTGACAAGCTGGCATTTCATGGTCTTCATCTGCAACCACTGTCCAGTAACGATAAGTATCGTAATCGCCAGTTGCACGGTCGATCGCTACCCGTACAGCCACTTCTGGCTGCTCGGTATATACTTTCTTCTTAGTCGATACCACCAAAGCGTCTTCAATTGCTTCAAAGATATCTTCAGGATTTAAGCCCTTTTCATTACTGACAGTTTCTACTACCGTTAAGATTTCACGACTCATGCTATACCTGTCCTATCATTTTTTAATTGACTTAAATTTTATAATTTGGGTGCTGCTATTATATAGTTGCTATAAGCCACATAAGCTATTGGAAGATAAAACTGTCTATCTACAAACAGTTACCCTAGTAAAAATCTAGGCATCTTCATAAATCAAATTGGCTTTATCAATATTACTTAGTGCAATCTCAAACTGCTCGCCATCACTTGACGTCAGTTTTAAAGATTTTTCATCAATACTATCTAAAGTACCTGTGGCTTTACGACGTTTTTGATCGCCTGTACCGATAGCTTGAATCAGACGCAAGCTCACAGTTTGACCAACATACGCATGCATCTGCTCATCTGAGAAAAACGCACGGTCAAAACCAGGTGAAGATACTTCTAAAATGTACTCACCAGCGATAGGATCATGAACTTCTAAGATACCGCTTACTTGATGGTTTACTGCCGCGCAGTCTTCAATCGTTACTTGTTTATCTTGGGCTTGCTCTTCTGGCAATGCCTCAATATAGATACGTAGTAAAGAGCGACGACCTTGTGGCGCAAACTCGATACCCCATAGTGACACATCACAAGCGGCCACAGCAGGGGCAATAATATTAGTCAGTTCTGCAACTTTAGTCGAAAGCTTCATAATCTCTTTGTATTTTCCTATTCACTTATCTATCGTACTTAGTAAACCGTATTAAGGATTGACTCTTATCTGCATATAGCAATCTTATAATGATAAGAGTCACGGTCAGTATATAATTTTAAATCACAAATATATGATACATATTGTGCATTTATATAGGGACGAGCGTAAAAAACATCAAGCTCGGCCAAACAATGCTTTTATTATTTATAAAGCACTACTATCGATAAAAGTATGAGGAATAAAAGATAGTGTTGCTTAAGAAGCACCGTGCCGGTAGCGGCCGATGATGACCAGTGACGAGTAATATCGTACTCTATAGACTTAGAGCTTAGCATAAGTAGGATAGATACCGCGATAACACTGACCTTCAGATACAAAAAAACCCACAAACATAATGGTGGGCTAATCGGTACTGACAAATTTAGTGTACAAAACATCAGTATAAAAAGTGGTAGCGGGGGCTGGATTTGAACCAACGACCTTCGGGTTATGAGCCCGACGAGCTACCAGACTGCTCCACCCCGCATCAATCTAGAACGCATATTATAGGGAGGTTTCGTAGAAGTGTCAATACTTTTTTTAAATTAATTATAAAATTAGTATTATCTACTAAAAATCCAACCTGACGCTATGCTGCGTCTGTAAAACTTGGTGCGATTGGGGGGACTTGAACCCCCACAGCTTTCGCCACCACCCCCTCAAGATGGCGTGTCTACCATTCCACCACAATCGCATTGTACTGCTCTGTCTCTATCGTCCAGTCTATAATCAATGATGCTTAAGGTAGGCATCTATAGAACAGGAGTTGCGAAAACAGGAAAGCATTGTAAATCTAACCTACCAAAATAGCAAGCGCTGCCTACTTAAATGAGGCTTACTCAGGATTTTGAGTCAATGGACGCGGCGTTTGCGGTGCTGAAACTGGCGCATCTAGACGAAACTGATCTTCTGCTTGCTTACGAGCATGAACAGCAAGCGTCATACTAGTAATAAAAAATATGACCGTTAGTACTGCCGTAGCACGCGTCAAGAAGTTAGCAGTGCCTGCTGCGCCAAACACGGTACCTGACGAACCGGCACCAAAAGAAGCTCCAGCATCTGCCCCTTTACCATGCTGTATCAGAATCAAGCCGATCATGGCAATGGCCACAATAATATGCAGGGCTAATATAAACGTAAACATGGTGGCCTCTTTTGCCGCGTAACGACGACTGATAACGGAAAATAAAACGTAAGATTAATAAAATGACAATCGGCATGATTAAATGCCAAATCGACTATATAAATAAGGCGCATTGTACACGATTGCAAGGGCAGTGTTAAACCTACTTTTACCAACCGATAAAACCATACTCTCTATAAGCTATGATCTTGATATCTGAGCGTTATTTATTCATTTAAGCATTGGCTTGGTTGAAGGCATCGGCAATCGCTAGAAAGCTCTCTGCTTTTAATGAAGCACCGCCCACTAATGCGCCATCAATCATAGCGTCAGAAGCAAAGCTATTGGCATTATCAGCATTAACACTACCGCCATACAGCACGGTAATTGTATTTGTTATATCAGCAAAGCTTGCAACCGTTTGCTTAATATACTGATGAGTCTTACTCACTTCTGCCACAGTAGGCACTTTACCTGTACCAATGGCCCATACAGGTTCATAAGCGACGAGCAGCTTTTCAGATAACGATGATGCTAACTCTGGCTGCTGAGTCAGTAAATCATTAATCACTGAGAGTTGCTCATTGATAACGTCGAGTGTTTGACCATTGTCATACTGTTCTTGTGTTTCGCCGATGCAAAATACCACGCCTAAGCTCTGAGAAAACGCATGAGACAATTTGCTTATCAGGCATTCATGAGACTCTTTGTGGTATTGACGACGCTCAGAGTGGCCAAGTAGCGTCCAAGTAGCACCTGCATCTGCTACCTGCTGTGCGGAGCAGTCACCCGTATAGGCTCCTGTACTTGCACTATAAGTACTAACGTCCTGTGCGGCACAGAGTATTGAGCTATCTGATAGACGCGTACTCACTGTACTTAAATGAACACAACTTGGCGCTACCATTAATTTACAGCGGTTTTTTGATGCCTGCGAGTTGGCTTGTTCTTCAGTATTAATTTTAGTCAATAAGTCGTCTAACAATACATTGACAGCACTGTTAGTCGCAGGATTCTGTTTCCAATTGCCAATTACCCAAGCTTGCATACTTATTTACCTTGTCTCATGTATTCATGCCAATTCGGCTAATATGCGCGTCAGTATAACAAATAATTCGTAAGTGCTATAGTAGCGTGCCACCATGAGCAGAATCACTTCTGCAAACTTATCTACAGATAATACATCAATAGACCCTTATTTTTACGAGCTAGTCGTCTAATGGTATATATAATTTTTTCAAACTAAAGTAAAGTTCTATACTACAGAGTTGATGAAATATAGAGTTTATAAAATCAAAATATTGTTGCTGGTTCTATATATAGATATACAGGTAGATAAGATAAACAAAGCAAGACAGTTATAGCGAGTTATCGACTAGCAACGACAAGTATATAGCGGGCAAGACCAAGCAAGTCTACAGAATATTTTGTATCAAAGGAGAGGTTACAATGTCTATCGCAACTAGTAAGTACGGCGGTCTAGCGCAGCAACTAATTAGCGACGGTGTCGTTAGCGAAGCGAACATGAAGACGGCACAGATTGAGTCACAGCAGCAGCAAATAGGATTGGTACCCTATCTGGTAGACAACAAACTGGCCGATGCTTATCTACTTGCCCAAATGCTATCCCAAGCTTTCGGCGACCCTCTATTCGATCTTGATGCATTGAACATTGATGTTATTCCAAAAGAATTGGTTGATGAAAAAATCGTTCGCAAGTTTAATGCTTTACCACTCTTTAAACGAGGACAACGTCTATTTGTCGCACTAAGTGATCCCACACGCGTTGATGCCATTGATGCGATTGCCTTTAATTCTCGACTGTCGATAGAAACCATTGTTGTCGAAGAAAATAAGCTCAAAAAGCGTATTGAAAGTGCATATGCAGATACGATGCAAAGCTTTGATAGCTTTTCTGATAGTGATTTAAATGTTGGCTTTGAAGACGGTGATGAAGATAAAGAGGATGGCGAAACTCAGCTAAACGATGGCGTCGATGAAGCACCTGTCGTAAAATTCGTCAATAAAATGCTAGTCGATGCTATCCGTATGGGTGCTTCTGATTTACATTTCGAGCCATATGAAAAGTCTTTCAGAGTACGATTTCGTGTCGATGGCGTCATGCAGAAAATGGCTAATCCACCAGTTCAACTTGCAAATAAAATTGCAGCACGTCTAAAAGTCATGTCGCAAATGGATATCTCAGAACGTCGGGTACCGCAAGATGGGCGTATTAAACTAAAAATTTCTAAGAATAAAGCCATTGATTTCCGGGTAAACTCATTACCGACGTTATTCGGTGAAAAGCTTGTTTTGCGTATCCTTGATCCATCATCAGCTATGCTAGGTATTGATGCATTGGGGTATGAACCAGATCAGCAGGAAATGTTTTTAGAGGCATTACACAAACCACAAGGCATGTTGCTTATCACTGGTCCTACTGGTTCTGGTAAGACAGTATCACTTTACACTGGTATCAACATCTTGAATACTGGCGCAACCAATATCTCAACGGCTGAAGATCCAGTCGAAATTAACCTTGAAGGGATTAACCAAGTCAATGTCAATGCCAAAGTTGGTTTGACGTTTGCCAATGCACTCAAGTCTTTTTTGCGTCAAGACCCTGATATTGTCATGGTTGGTGAGATTCGTGACCTTGAGACTGCTGAGATCGCTATTAAGGCAGCACAGACTGGACATATGGTTCTTTCTACTTTGCATACCAACTCAGCGCCTGAAACATTAACGCGTCTACGCAACATGGGCGTCGCTTCTTTTAATATTGCCACGTCAGTCAACCTAGTCATTGCTCAACGATTGGCACGACGTCTCTGTAAGAACTGTAAAAAACCTATTAACATCCCGCGTCAGAGCTTATTAGAGATTGGTTTTACCGATACTGATTTAGATAACACTGATAATATCATTTATGAACCAGTCGGCTGTAATGAATGCCGTGAAGGTTATAAAGGCCGTGTAGGTATCTATGAGGTGATGAAGGTCAGCCCTGATATTTCACGCATTATTATGGAAGATGGTAACGCAATAGATATCAAAGACGCTGCCATCAAGAATGGTTTCCGCGACTTGCGACGTTCTGGGATCTTAAAAGTTTTGCAAGGTGTCACGAGTATTCAAGAAATGATGCGGGTGACTTCTGAATAATAAATAAAATTTATATTATAAGTCTTAGTATTCTAACTATTAGTTGGTAACTGATTTATAAACCTGTAACTTTCATTATCAGATACTTTTAAAAATAAAACAGATAACCACTGGTTTTTTACGCTAAAATAAAGTATGCCTGACTGGTATTTTAAGTCTGGTATTCTATTGTAAATTTACAATATATATTGGACAATTTTGAGGGTAGTAATATGGCAAAAGCTAAGACCGACATGTTATTAGATTTCGTTTACGACGGTGTGAACCGACGCGGGCAGAAAGTTAAGGGAGAAACCACCAGTCGTAACTTAGAGCTAGCGAAAGCAACCCTACGTAAACAAGGCATCACGGTTAAAGGGATTAAGAAAAAACCAAAACCTCTTTATACCTTCAAAAAAGCAATTAAAGCCATTGATATTGCTATTTTTGCTCGGCAGTTGGCAACAATGATGAAAGCAGGTGTACCGTTGACCCAGTCTTTTGAGATTGTCGCCGACTCGCTCGATAATCCAAGTATGAAAGACTTAGTATTGCAAATAAAAGCAGATATTGAAGCAGGTGGCACCTTTGCCTCTTCTTTGCGCAAACATCCTCGTTATTTTGATGATTTATTTTGTTCACTTGTTGAATCAGGCGAACAATCAGGTGCACTTGAGACGATGCTTGAGCGAGTCGCTACTTACAAAGAAAAGAGTGAGCTTCTAAAAGCAAAAATCAAAAAGGCAATGAAGTATCCTATTGCCGTTATCGTGGTTGCTATCATTGTTACTATGATTCTATTAATAAAAGTAGTACCTGTGTTCTCTGACTTATTTAGCTCATTTGGTGCAGAACTACCCGCCTTTACTCAAATGGTTGTTGGCATGTCCGAATGGATGCAGGAATGGTGGTTTATCCTTATCATTGCTATCGGCGGTACAATCATCGGCTTTTCAGAAGCTAAAAAAAGATCTAAAAAATTCCGTGACTTTTTAGATCGGGCTACGCTAAAAGCTCCGATATTTGGCAACATTGCTTATCAAGCGATTATTGCACGTTTTTCTCGTACACTATCTACAACTTTTGCTGCTGGTGTGCCGCTTATCGATGCCCTAGACTCCACTGCCGGTGCGACTAATAATGTTGTATTTTATAATGCCACTCAACAAATCAAGAATGATGTATCCACTGGTCAGCAATTACAGTTCTCCATACGCTCGACCAACTTGTTCCCAAGCTTAGTTATTCAGATGGTTGGCATTGGTGAAGAGTCTGGTAGTTTAGAAGAAATGCTAGATAAAGTTGCTGTCTACTACGAAAACGAAGTTGATAATGCGGTTGATGGTTTGACGAGCTTAATGGAACCGTTAATTATGGCAGTATTAGGTGTATTAGTTGGTGGCCTAGTCATCGCAATGTACTTGCCAATCTTCCAGATGGGCGCAGTAGTAGGATAATGACTTGATGCAATTTATACAGTTACTACAAGAGAACAGTACCCTAGCTTTATTCGTATTTGGCCTATTAGGTCTTTGTGTTGGCAGTTTTCTAAATGTTGTGATTCATCGCATACCGCTGATGATGGTGTATGGGTGGAGACAAGAGTGTAGCCAGTTTATGTCTGAACAGGCAGATATGCCACGCGAGCATACGCTACCCATAGCAAATATTGTCGCTACTGACCAACCAATTACTTTAAGTCGACCTGCCTCACGCTGTCCTCATTGCGCACATAAAATTAAGTGGTATGAAAATATTCCTTTAATAAGTTGGCCATTACTACGCGGACGCTGTTCAAGCTGCAAAGCGGCTATCGGTCTACGTTATCCTCTCGTTGAGCTAGTAACCGCCCTCCTGTCCGTATTAGTAATATATAAGTTTGGGGTAAGTACTACAGGCTTGTCCGCATTGGTTTTAGTATGGACACTAGTGGCGTTAACAGGTATCGACTTTGACACACAGCTACTACCTGATCGTCTAACTTTTCCTTTGGCAGGCTTAGGATTGGCGGTAAACTCACAAAGCTGGTTCGTCTCACCAACACAATCAATATGGGGATTACTACTTGGGTTTTTATCGCTATGGATAGTAGTCAAGGTATTCTATTTAATCACTAAAAAACATGGAATGGGTCAAGGGGATTTTAAACTACTAGCAGTATTAGGTGCTTGGCTCGGACCTATGATGTTACCCTTAATCATCCTACTATCGTCTTTACTTGGCTCTATCGTTGGATTGATCTTGATGAAAAAACAGGGTGAAAGTCGACCTTTTGCTTTCGGGCCTTATATCGCTATTGCAGGTATTGTTGCCTTATTATACGGCTCAGATATTGTCAGTTGGTATCTTGGTATGTATGTCTAATAACTGATAGCGTACACTAGATTATTGTAGTAAATTTTCGGCAGTGACCCATGAACGAAACCTTAAAAGGCCGATTGTGAGTTCAAAACTGCATTCATTGTTCTATCTGTCAGATAAGCCATTATTATGTCAAAAAATACATCGCACTTTTATTCACACCAGCCACAAACCACGCAACCAAAAAATAAGAAGCTCGTAGTCGGTTTGACGGGTGGTATCGGTAGTGGTAAATCTGCCGCTAGTGCTTGGTTTTCTGAGCAAGGGATCGATATTATCGATGCCGATGTGATCGCTCATGAGATCGTTACTAAAGGCAGCGATACTCTGCGCAAAATCCAAAAAAGATTCGGTGATTGGGTGTTAAATGGTGATGGGTCAATGGATAGGGCCGCTGTACGTACGCATGTATTTGCAAACCCTGAAGCGCTTATTGAGCTTGAGGCGATCACGCATCCAGCGATACGTGAGACAGCGAAAGCACAGTTAGAGTCTAGTACCTCAGCTTATGTGGTATTGTCCGCACCTCTACTCATTGAGGGAGCAGAAGCGGGTCTTGCCAATTTATGCCAACGTATCCTTGTGATGGATGCCACCGAAGACACGCAGCTTGCGCGTGCCAGTCAGCGTGATGATCAAAGTATTCAAAAAATCAAAGCCATTATGACCAACCAGCTTAGTCGTGAAGAGCGCAATCGTCATGCAGACGATATCATACTCAACGAGAGCGACCTTGCCTCTCTATACTTACAGCTAGAACCCTTACACCAAGAGTACCTTACGCTTGCCCAGCAGCTAAAGTTCGCTGGCGATTAACCTCATATAGAGCCATACCAGTAGCGACGCTTACGTTTAAGCTTTGTAGGTTGCCATGCTCGTTTCCTGACATCGGAATATAAACCAGCTCATCACAGCTTTCCATTGTCAGGCGACGCATACCCTCTCCTTCTGAACCCATAATGATAGCGGTCTTGCCAGTTAGGTCAGCGGCATGTATTGGTTTAGCCTCTTCACTAAGTGCCGTACCAAATACGAAAACGCCTGCATTTTTGATTTGCGACAACGTGCGTGCTAAGTTCGTAACGCTGACGATCGGCATCATCTCTGCTGCGCCAACCGATACTTTCGCCACTGTTGGCGTTAGGCTCGCTGCATGGTGTTTTGGACAAACCACTGCATCCACACCCATAGCCACTGCGGTACGTAGGCAGGCGCCAAAGTTATGTGCATCTGTGATTTGATCTAGTACCAATAACAAGCACTGTTCACGGCCAACAATAGTATCAAGCAAACCTTCATCAGCGAAACCTAACGGACGAGCATTGAGCACCACGCCTTGATGCTGCGGACTGCCACATAATTGCGTTAGCTTGTCTTTTTGGGTTGGTTGAATACTAATGCCGTTTGCTTCCGCTTCAGCCATGATAGCTTGTACATGGCTGTCACTCTCACGCCCTTGCTGCACAAACAAACTAAGGCCATCAAGAGGACGATGTTCAAGTAACGCATCAATGGCATGAATGCCGTAAAAATAAATGGGTTTTGCCATAATAGGCCTGCTAAATATGAAGTGGATATCGCACTGGGCGACGGGATAAAAGAGGATAACGTCGGCTTTAAATGCCATAGCTCATTGATGATGAGAGAACAGTAAACCAAACGTCAAAAAAGAAATAAACAATACCAATCCGATATTGTTTATTTTCTCGAAACACTAATGTGTGATAGAACAAGCGCTAGAATGAAAGCTCGAGCGCCGTATTGATAATATCAGCCTTCTAGATGACAGACATATTGAACAATCTCTTCAGTACGTAGGTTAAAACCGCTATTGCCTTCAACGACAAATGATTGACCGGCACGGTAGTAGCTGAATTCATCGTCACCATTAATTTTCACTTCACACTCACCACTGGTGATTTCGATACGCTCAGAGGTATTGGTGCTAAAGTGATAATGCTCAACCAAGTTGTCACAAGGTAAGATAACGCCTAGCGTTTTATGACGACCATCCTCAAACATAATGGTATGGCTTGAGCAGCGACCATCATAAGATACTGTCGCTTGGGCATTAACTGTTACGTTAGTAAATTGCGCCGCTGTCATAGTGGCTTCCTTATCAAATAATTATGGCAAAACTAAAAAATAAGTAACGGGTTAAAGTACTGACAGAGTTGCACTGGGCTTCGAATACGCGACCAGTAAGCAAACACGCCTGCTTTAGATACTTTATCCCTCTATAGTAGATATCTGCGCGCTAAAAGTAGCCACAGGTTCTATGAAAACGCTTTTGAATAATGATTGAGTGGCATATTTTTACCACTATACGCCTACAATTTTACAAAATTATGACTCGTTATCAGGTTGCATAGCGCATCAAACTCATAAGAAGAGTTTATCATTATGTGAGATTATGCTACCACATTATATCTATAAAGTTTGTTAAAGCGACTAGGAAAATTCTATTCGATGGCAAGTATCTACCCGTTCGTTTAATATTCATTTGGTATTTTTCTAGGCGGATGCTAGACCATTATTTTAGGTATATTTTTATCATTATCAGTCAAAATACTTCTTCGCATACTATGCTTATCTTTAGATATCCAATTAACCTAATGATTAATATTATAGATATTATGTTGATGATTTATTGTCAGTTTTTAATAGTTTTATGGTAATCTCCCAATAATAAATTCTGTTATACCTCGTCTTAAAGTTTGTATTTACGCACATTTAACACCATACTATTTGCCTACAATATTTATCTAATTAGCAAGTTTAAATAGATATTTTCAATTCCTTATTTACCCTATTTATAGATGGATTCCTAAGATTTATATGATGTCCATTGTCTGTCCTGAGAGGCGTTGATGCTAGTATCGTTAACTTTACATCAGTTTGCGTTGATTGCTCAGCATGAGCTAAGCGTGGCTGAAGGTTTTAATGTCATCACTGGTGAAACAGGTGCTGGCAAGTCGTTATTGCTAGATGCACTATCACTATGTGTCGGTGAGCGAGCAGACAGTGCGATGGTCAGGCATGGCGCCGCACATGCGGATATCTACGCTCAATTCGATGTAGAAAATAACAGTATCGTCGCTGAGTGGTTTACCAAAAATGAGCGACCGCTAGAAGAGCCTGAAGTACTTATTCGTCGACAATTAAGCAATACTGGCCGCTCGAAAGCATGGCTAAATGGTTCACCGGTTAGCTTAGCGGAGCTAAAGAGTTTAGGCACTTTATTGGTCAATATACATAGCCAACATGCTCAGCAAGCATTGCTTAAGCCACAATTTGTGGTGCAATGGCTTGATGAGATGGCACAGATAACACCGTTAGCCAACCAAACTGCCAGTAGCTATCAAGCCTATCAGCAGCTAAAACGTCGCGCAGATGACATCGCGAGCCGCGAAGCCCAGCGTCAAGATCGTATTCAGTTGTTGCAGAGCCAATTAGCAGATATTGCGCCATTATTGGCTGTGGACTACGCCGAAGTTGAATCTGAACACGAAGAGCTCTCCAACATTGAAGCCTTAATGCAAGAGGCTAGTCATGGTCTGCATTTGCTCGACAATGATACTGATGAGCCAGACGTCATGACCTTGCTTGGGCAAGCGATCAAACTCTGTGACAATCAAGTAAGCGTCAGTCAAACGTTTGAACAAGCCTCTGAACAGCTGCATCTAGCACAGCAGCAAATCACTGAGGTAACTGCCCTGCTATCAGATTATGCCGAACAGCAGCTCCCTGATCCTGAACGCTTGCAAACATTAGACAACCTAATCAGCTTAGGACATCGTTTGTCACGTAAGCATAGCTTGCCCGCCAGTGATTTAATTGATGAAGCAAAAGGCTGGGAGGCGCAATTAGAGCAGCTAGAGAACGAGCCAAGTAGTGATGCAATGGCAGCGCAAATTGATCAGGCTTGGCAAGACTATCTCGCTCTGGCCACACAGTTAAATAAAGAGCGCACAAAAGCTGCCCCGGTAATTAGTAAGCAACTCATCAAACAACTACAACCGCTTGCGCTACCCAATGCTCGCTGTGAATTTGTCTTTACCAAAAAATCTGAACCTAGTCATTACAATGCACAAGGTTGCTACGATATTGATTTATTATTCAGCGCCAATGTCGGTATGCCAATGCAGCCCCTACATAAAATTGCTTCAGGTGGTGAACTGTCACGTATGGCACTCGTGATGCAAGTACTACAAGCGACCAATGCTGATAACAATGCCGCCAAGCCTATGTTGGTATTTGATGAGGTCGACGTTGGTATTAGTGGCGGTACTGCGCAAGTGGTTGGCGAACTGCTACGCTCGCTTGGGCAAACACAGCAATTGCTGGCTATCACACACCAAGCACAAGTCGCAGCGCAAGCGCATCAACATATCTTGGTACAAAAGCACCATCAAGAACAGACCGAAAGCGAGCTACTCATACTGACCAACAGTGCGCAAGTAGACGAGCTGGCGCGTATGTCTGGTGGTGTTATTATCACTGATGTCACGCGCGATCATGCCCGCAGCTTATTATCCGATGTTAAATAATGCTCTATTTGACCTATCTAACGTTAAATAATCATTCGTTTTCATCAAAACGGATGGTTAGCTGAGTCTGTATGATGGTCAGTAGCAATTAGTGCGAATCTTGCTTTTCTATTGATTATCACCATATAGTGGTCTTTCACCCTTATTATTAGGTTGCATTTGTTTCTATGTCTAAAACCAATTTGACCCATCATTTTTTGATTGCAGCGCCAGAGCTGTCAGACCCAAGGTTTGAGCAGGCACTTATATATATTTGCCGTCATGACAAGCATGGTGCACTAGGTCTGATGGTCAATCGTCCGCTCGAGCAATCTCGTGTAGGTAAGCTGCTAGAAGATTTAGATATTGAAGTGACCAATCCGCAGGTGATGGAAGATGTGGCATTAGAGGGCGGCCCTATGTATCCTGAGGTCGGCTTTGTGCTGCATACTGGTCAGCCAGAATGGGCTTCTTCTTTTGCTATTTCGGAGAACGTTTGCATCACAACTAGCCAAGATATTCTAAAACGTATCGCCGCAGGTCAAGGCGTCGGTCACTATCAGCTGTGTCTAGGTCATGCCAGCTGGGGTAAGAAACAGCTAGACCAAGAACTGAGTAATGGTGATTGGTTAGTCTGCCCTGCTGATCTGAATTTATTATTTGATACCCCGTTTGAAGAACGCTGGCAAATCGCAGCCGACAAAATCGGAGTCAATTTCGACTATCTTAGTAGTGACATAGGTCATGCGTAATCTCATACGCTCTGCGAATTTAGATAAAGACATAAAGGACACCCATTACTATGGTAGATAGCACTTTGACAGCCAATAGCACAGACGCTATAGATAATGACATTGATATTGATACTCTCGATAACGATAGCACTGCTGAAACTATTGAGCCAGAAGTAAAGCCGCATCTTATCTTGGCGCTAGATTACGGCGTCAAAAAGATGGGTATGGCGCTCGGTAATACCATCACACAGACAGCGCGTGCCTTTGACATATTGGCGATGAATAACGGCCAGCCAGATTGGGACAATCTAATTGGTATCATCAAAGTTTGGGGTGTGGCGCAAGTCGTGGTTGGTCTACCGCTTAATATGGATGGCACTAGCTCTATGCTCTCAAAACGAGCACACAAATTCGCTCGTCGTCTAGCCCATAGAGTAATGGAGCAGCATTTGCCAGTGACCGTATCACTGTGTGATGAGCGGCTGACTTCCATCGAAGCAAGAGAAATCGCATGGGACAATGGTTGGATCAAAAACGAACGCGACCCAATCGATGATATCTCCGCTTGTATCCTAATGTCGACCTATTTTGCTGATCCTAATAGCAGTATCGCTATCGATGCAATCAAAGCAGAATAAAGCAGCCAAATAGGTAAAAGACACGTGTGCGGCTATAATGTCACTTCGATACATCGTACCTCTTAACGGATAAATGACTGATTACTATGACCACTGTCTCAGACCAACCCTCGCAACATAAGTCACAGCATGGTTTTGCTCCACTTGCTATTGCCCGTATTAAAGGCGCCCAACGTGCCAACCAAATAGCGATTTATCTCATTTATGCGGCTATTTTTGCATTTGTGGTCTTTGGCACGATTGCTAGTATCAAAGCTTTCCATGACAACCAGCTGCTTTATCAGTTATTTTACAATTTGCCCTACGCCCTGGTAGCCCTCACGATACCCATTACTATTTATGATGCATTGGTCGTTTATCGTTATCGCTTAAACCAACCGTCGATGATTGCCATGAGTATTGGCGTATCGACTATTATATTGGTTGGTGGATTAATTTTTGCCGATACTGCATGGTTGGGACTATCTTGTTGGCTAGGTGTGGCATTTTTATTTAAAGTAAGTTTTAAGCGGTTTTTTAACTTTTTAGAAGTAGCTGATACGCCTGATGCCGACGAAGAGGCTGAAAGTACTAAAGCATAGACGATCTACAAAGTACGCCATGATAAGCACTTAAGCAAACTACTTACCCTCAAATTCACTTATTTAGCTTTACGATAATGACTATGACCACTTCGATACCAGACACGCTTATCCACCATCACTTAGATACCCAAGGGCTCATTTGTCCTGAACCCGTCATGATGCTACACCGCGTCATTCGCAAAGCAGATGGCGGTGAAGTGATTGAGATATTGGCGACAGATCCAGCTACCACGCGCGACATTCCGAATTTCTGTCGCCATTTGGGGCATGAGCTAATAGGCCAAGAAACATTGGCTGAAAACGTGAGCTTAGACGCTGATCCTAACGAAATTACCATCGATAGCGATGATGATACGCTTGCAAGCGTAACGCTATATCGCTATCTGGTTAAGAAAAAAATGGCATGATAGGTTTGGCATTATTTTAATAACTGTCTGTTATTGCTAACTTAACCCCTACCTGAGTATTGTCCTATGAGCCGTGATCGTGCCGTGCAACAGCGTCAACCTAAAGCATTGGCGGTCGATGATGAGCCAGCTTATATGACTGAGTTTCGTCAAGCCATGCTAGCGCGCGGTCTAGCGACGCGTACTCGTAATGCTTATGTGCGAGACCTACGCTCTTGTGAGCTGACCAATTCTATTGCCCTGACACGCTGGCAGCCTGATGATGTGTTGCACTGTCTGTCACTCCTTGCCCAAGATGGCAAAACTCCACGTACCCAAGCACGCATGCTCTCAAGCTTGCGTCAGTTTTATCTATGGATGATCGCTAGCAATCTGCGTGAAGACAATCCTTGTGAGCGTATTAAAAGCCCAAAACTCGGACGTCCGCTGCCAAAAGACTTAGCCGAGGCGGATGTCGATAATCTACTTGCCGCACCTGATACCAGCACCGCGCTCGGACTGCGTGATAAGGCTATGCTAGAAGTGCTTTATGCCTGCGGTCTACGGGTGAGTGAGTTGATTAACCTCTCATTAGAGCAAGTGAATCTTAACTCAGGCTGGCTACAAATCACGGGTAAAGGGAATAAAACGCGACTGGTGCCCCTCGGCGAATATGCAGCTGATGCGCTAGAAGATTACCTTTCTCATGGGCGTGGCGACTTGATTGCTCATTTAAAATCGGGGAATTGCCAAGCGGTATTTTTGACGGCGCAAGGCGGTTATATGACACGGCAGAACTTTTGGTATCTACTTAAGAAGTACGCCAAAGTTGCTAGTATCGATAAAGAATTATCCCCGCATACGCTACGTCACGCCTTTGCCACGCATTTGCTTAATCACGGTGCAGACTTGCGTAGTGTGCAGTTATTGCTAGGACATAGCGATTTATCCACCACGCAAATCTATACTCATGTTGCAACGGCAAGATTGCAGAAATTACATGCCGAGCATCATCCACGTGGGTAGCCTTGCCATATGGGCAGCATTGAAATCTAATATTATTGATGATTGTAAAAGGAATATACCGTGTCGCAAGCTCAACCGTCTACCTTAACAAAGAGTCAAAACTCTGCCCTCAGAAACCTTACTATCATGGGTTATTTAGAAGGTACTTCCTTTCTATTGTTACTTGGTATCGCGATGCCACTCAAATATATGTTCGATACTCCAGAAGCGGTGAGCTATGTCGGTCCAGTGCATGGGGTATTATTCGTTGCTTATATCGTGGTGCTGGTCATTACGGCGAGCAGAATAAAAATGCCGCTGTGGGCGCTACCTGCAGGTGTGCTCGGCTCATTCTTGCCATTCGGACCATTTATATTTGATCACTTATTAAATAAGAGTTTGAGCAAGTAGTTTCAAGAAAAATTCAACATCAGGAACGATATATGGCTCAACGCGGCTAACTATAATGCTATTCTATTCGCCTGCTTCATCTATCGCTATACTTGGATTACGTGCCTGTATCTCCCGATAAAAACGTAACTTGTCTTTTGGTGAGATTAGTATTTCTTCATCTTGATATGATATTTTAATCCTATCTAATGATAGAGCTGGCGCAGAACTCATACTTCGAGTCGGCGTCATATAGGTGATATCTGTAATCTCAATTTTTTGAACAGAGAACCCACTATCTACTTGTAGTTGGTCATTCGTTAATATGTACTCAGTACCGAAAAAAGGGATGAGCATTAGTGCGGCAAAAGGTATGAGAATAACCGTCATTAATATGGTTTGTACGAGGGATTTGTGAGCACCTCGCTGCCACTGCCATAATGGAACAGACACCGTAAATAAGCTCAAACCCCAGAGTAGCAGTGCAAGCCAAAAGTCTACTTTGGATACGAATATAATGTCTGGCATAAATAATACTTAAAGACTATCAGGTTAAATTTGATTCTATATTAAGCGTTACCTCTTATCTAATGTCTCTAACATTTTTCTTAGAATTTTTTGCGATATAGCAAAATGCAGTTCTAGAAATAGATAGCTGCAAACCTACCCTTTTCTCGTTACAATACTCTTATTAAAGTGCGTCATGATATACACGCTGCCTAACTGGGCTGCGCACTACCTTTTACCTATCTATTATCCGAGAATCCCATGAGCCATAGACCACCTGCTGACCTATTAAAAAACGCCGAACACTGGCGCGAAGATATCAATTTTCGCCAAGAAGTGCTGGGTAAGCCGTTTGATTTTGCGACCACGTGGGGCATTTTTTCACCGCAAAAGCTCGATGACGGTAGCTTAATGCTACTTGATTATGTAGATTTTGAACAAGATGATGATTCGATCGACTTGGGCTGTGGTTATGGTGTACTTGGTATGACGGCAGCACGTGAATGTCCGAATGGTCAGCATACGCTGATTGATAAAGACTTTATGGCAGTAGAATACGCACGCCGTAACTGTGAAAAAAATGGTCTAAACAATGTTGATATACATTTATCAAATGGCTTTAATCATGTGGCAAAAGACAAAGACTTTAGCCTTGTGATGTCAAACTTGCCAGCCAAAGTCGGTAAAGAGCAGCATTACTTATACTTCCTCGATGCTTATGCACGCATGCGTAAAGGTGGCCGTTTTTATGTCGTCACCATCAATGGTCTGCGCCAATTTGTGAAACGCTCGTTTACCGAAGTGTTTGGTAATAGCGATAAAATCAAACAAGGTAAAACCTATACGATTACGATGGCGACCAAAGACTAGTTTTAGCTTTCCATGATTGAGTTTCGGCCATTTAAACTGAAGCTTAAATTGAAATCGACATAAAAAAGCACGCTAAATTAATTTTAGCGTGCTTTTTATTTTGTATGGCCAATTGTCTTTTTACATCTGGCGTTTTATTAGATATCCGCCTAATAGCGCGCTGCCAATAATCGGTAATAGCACCATGAGCATTGGTGAAAAGCCTGTCGCCAGCGATACAAAACCGACTAAGTCTTGAATATAGCTAAATAGTAGTCCAAACAACAATGCCACGACGATACGCAAGCCTAAGCTGTGCGTCCGTAGCGAGCCAAAGACAAACGAGCAAGCGACAATCACCAGCGACAATATCGATAATGGCGATAGTAGCTTTTGCCAAAATGCGACTTCATGATCTAAAGAACGATTGCCCTGCTGATGCATAAACGTGCGATGCTCATACAGCTGCGTCAATGACAAATCTTCTGCCTTACGCGTTAGCAGATACACAGACTCTGGGGCAAAAGGTAAGCTTAACGTATCTGATGGTGAAATAGCTTGGCTACTCTCAAAGCCCTGATTGATAGAGAGCTCAACCATATCATTTAGCTGCCACTCGTAACGATACTGCTCGCTTGGCTTTTCACTATTCACATCAATTGGTTCACGGCCAGTATACTTTCCACTTTCCGCATGGACAGCGGTTTGCAAATTTCCGTTGTTATCCAAATGCCAGCGTTTCACTTCGCCAATATTGCCTGCTACATCAGCATAATCAATATATAAAACGTCGCTACCATCAGGTGTAGCACTGCCATCTTCTGCGGTTTCGAATCGTGGCTGCACCGTCCAATAGCCGCGCACCGAAGTGACTAGCGATGTGTTGTCCTCATCGTTTATTTGCTTTGCCAATTGATTGGAATGCGGTAGCACGAACTGATTAATAGCCAAGGCCAACAGTACAAATATCAAAGCGGGCTGCAATACCCAGCCGACGATGCGATAGATACTGACCCCAGCCGCGCGCATGACGACCAGCTCGCTTTTATTAGCCAGCAAGCCCAATCCTATGACAGCACCCAATAGCGCACCCGTTGGAATAAATTGCTCTAAAAAGTAAGGCGAACGATAAAAGATATATTTGAGCGCCTCACCCATAGTGTAATTATCATCTAACGAATCAAGCTCTGATAAGTAAGAAAAAATCAGCTGTAATGCCCACAAACCAATGACGGCAGCGATAATAGCCAATAGAGCATTAAGTTTGACATAACGACTAAGGACTTTTAAATTGGCAGGTTTTTTAGCCAATTGATCAGACTTGGCTGACTTAGCAAATAAAGAGCGCATTAAGACTGCCCTCCTTGTGAGCTGTTGTTCTGATTGTCTATGTCGCTAACTGAACTAGTTGTGGCAGCGGCTAGTCTATTTTCTTGTTTGCGAAAGCGCAATCGATGTTGCACACGGCTACCCCAATTCATATAAAGCGCCAATGCCATAAATCCTAAGATGAGCCATGCATACGCCCATACGCTGATGCTGTCTTTGCTCACTGCATTTTTTAGCGAGATGATACCTAATGCACAGCTGACAAATAATAAGATAGAAGGGAACAAGCGCAGCCAACGTCCTTGACGCGGACGGACTTGCGCCAGTGGCACGGCCAACATAGGCGCGATAATCATCAGCCATGGTAGCGCCAAACGGTAGCCAAGCTCACCTTGTGCAGCACGCATTGTACTATTCGTGCCTGATGGTGAGCTACTCGTGGCGGCTTGCCACAATGGTCCAATCTGTTGCGTTTCAATATTGTCTTCGGTGATAACTTCTTGCGAAGACTCAGTCAAGGTGATGCGATAGCGATCAAAAGCGACTTGATTATATTTCAGACTGCCTGCGCCGACTTCGTAACGACGTCCTTGAAACAGATCCAACTGGGTCACGCCGCTATTGCCGGTATCTACTTGCTCAGCACGCTTAGCCAACGTGATAGTATCTTTGCTGATGTCCTTTGCACCGCTATTTATAATATCTTTTGGTATGTCTGAGATACCAATTTGTTCAGCTGTTTCGCTGTCGATCGTATTATTCATATTAGTAGCATTGACATCTTCAGCAGCACCACCTTTTTTAGCAGGTTCTGATTGTATCAAGATCACATCTTGCAACTTTTTCTTATCATCGCTGAGACTACCTACGTATAAATGGTAATTACCGCTACTGATAAACTCGTTCGGACGAATCAAATCAAACGCACTGGTCAATGCTTGCTGCTGCCAGACAGCTTCAGACGAGCGAACGCCCCAAGGCTTGCCGACGATAGATAGTGCCGCTTCACCAACGAACAATGCCAATATTAATGGTGTCATCAATCGAGCAAGCCGACCTCGAGACACGCCACTAGCATTAATCACTGCCATTTCTTGGTCAACATACAAGCGACCAAATACCAGCATCAAAGCGATAAAGAATGCTAACGGTAAAATGAGCTCTAAAAAGTACGGTAGATTATACCCAATGATCGTAAACAGTAGGCTGACGTCCAAACGACCTTCAGCAGCGATGCCAAAGTAGCGTATCAAACGACCGCCGAGCATCATCACTACCAAAAACCCCAACACTAAGGCAGTGGTCGAGGCAACTTGTTGTGTCATGTAGCGGCGTAATATCACAATGGGTACTCTTAAACGGTTGGTATGTGCGCGATTGATGATGAGCTTATTGACTGTTTAGGTCGTACGACGACATATCACCAGCATGATATGAGTCATTTACATACTCAAATAACGGTAAACGTTACTAAGCGACTGGTTAGTCATACTCAATAAACACAAGCGACAAATATAACCGCTAATGCTAGCATGTTTTGCTCAAAAATGGCTGTGAAATGTGTTTGAAAACATTACCTACACCTTGCTGAAAGCGCATTATTGACAGTAAGTAACAAATATAGCAAATATTGGATGAATAATTAATAAAACCTCAAATTACATCGAATTGGTAGTATTTCTAGCGCTAAGTTTTTGCTTTATTTATTTTAGAAAGGTTTGTTTGTCATTCGTATCATCGAACATTTATCTCTGTTATTAATTGCTAGACTGACTGATAGAAAAATATACTTATATCGTCAAACGGAGAATAATATTAATGAATAAAACGACCTCTATACCCTCTACCCTACTTGAACTCGCTGGCGGCACATTCGATGCGCTTGACTGGTCAAATTGCGCGCTCGTTCTTATCGACTATCAAAACGAATACGTCGATGGCGCTATGCCATTAGGGGACGCTGGGGCAAAAGCCATCGCCAATGCGCGCCTACTACTCGATAGAGCGCGTCAGCAAGGTTTACCTATCTTCCACATTACCCATCATGGTGCCGAGAATGGCAATGTCTTTGACCCTCTATCAGCTAACGTTGAGATCGTCGAACAGTTGCAGCCGCAAGATGGCGAAACAGTAATTGCCAAAAAGCATCCGAATGCCTTTTATGATACGCAATTACAATCATTAATCTCAGCAGTAGAAAAAAAGCAGATTATTTTTGCAGGTTTTATGAGTCATATGTGCGTCAGCTCAAGCGTCCGCGCCGCATTTGACTTAGGTTTTGATAGCCTTGTCTGCCATGATGCCTGTGCCACGCGCGATCTACCTAGCGCTACAAGAAAGCCGATAAGCGCTGAAATCATGCATGATACTGCCATGGCCGCACTACAAGACAGATTTGCCGCGATGGTAACGACCGATGAATTGGTCAATGGCTAGTATGTTGGCATCATCGGATGATGATAATGTAACCGCTAAATCATAGCGCAAGTTAGCACAGTATAATATTTCAAACGTATTACCCAAGACTTGCTAACTGCGCACGATTATCGCAATATGCTACACTACTGTGATTGCTCGATAGACCAAATAATCTAATAATCTGACAGGTATAAGCAGTCATACAAATCCTGCAGTTTTCATAATTCTAATAAGGATAACTATATGAATATCAAATTATCTCAGCATTTACCAAAGACCCATACGCAAAAAATCCTGAAAAAAGAAGCCAAAAGTAAAGACGATGCTTGTCTGGTTGTATTGGTCGATGACAAGAAAAACATTCTTGCTGAATCTGTGCTGACCGAATATACCACTCGTATTGAGCAGCTGATTGAAGTATCTCACTTCAAGGGCACTACCTGTGAGACTGTTGCTGACTACGCATTAGCAGGTGATAAAAAAACCACTAAGCAAAACCCTGTACAACTGCTACTGGTCGGTGTAGGTAACACTGATAAGTTTAACAACACCGTACTGCAAAAAATCGCCAATACTATCTATAGCAGCACACAAAAACGTGTGTCTTCTATCACTGTCGCATTGGGTGATGTATTAGAAGAAAATCACTTTGGTCAATTTGCCCTTAATCTGTTGGCAGCGAGCTACCGCTTTGACAAGTATAAGTCTGAGCAAGCGACTCCTGTATTGACTGATGTCTATCTGTTAGCTGATGAGTCACTACAGCCTGCACTTGCCTTTGCTCAGTCAGTATTTGCTGGTCAGAGCCTCACTCGTGATGTGGCCAATGAACCTGGCAATATCTGCTTCCCAGCTTACATGGCTGAACAAGCTCAAGAACTTGCAAAAACGTATCCTGATCTATTAACCGTGAAAGTACTAGGTGAAGACGAGATGTCAGCGCTAGGTATGCATTGCTTCTTGGCCGTTGCACAAGGCTCTACCAAAGAAGGCAAGCTGGTACTCATGGAGTACCGTGGTAAATCAGAATTTAGTTCAAATGCAGGCACTACCGAGCAAACCACTAGCAACGCAAAAGTAAGTGGTCTAAAGGCATTGGCCGATAAACTACCAACCAAAAAGTCAGCTAAAAATGCAAGCAAAAATAGTAATGACAATGCACAAGCGACCAATGACGACGCACCTATCGTATTAGTCGGTAAAGGCGTGACCTTTGATTCAGGCGGTATCTCAATCAAGCCAGGTGCGGCGATGGACGAGATGAAGTTTGACATGGGTGGTTCGGCGTCAGTACTTGGTACAATCAAAGCGTTGTGCGAAGCGCGTCTACCAATCAACGTCGTTGGTGCGCTAGCCTGTGCTGAAAACATGCCATCAGGTGATGCAACACGTCCAGGCGATATCGTTAAAGCAATGAACGGTAAATCAGTTGAAATCTTGAATACTGATGCTGAAGGTCGTTTAGTACTAGCAGATACCTTGTGCTACGTGCAGCGTTATCAGCCAAAAGCCATCATCGATGTTGCCACTTTGACTGGCGCTTGTGTGGTTGCGCTAGGCCATGTGCGTTCAGCCGTATTTAGTAATGATGAAGACGTCCTATTTGATTTAGAAAATGCCAGCAACCTATCAGGCGATCTTATTTGGCATATGCCTTTAGATGATGAATATCAAGCTCAGATTGATTCACCAATCGCTGATATGCAAAACATCGGTGGTAAAGGTGCTGGTGCGGTAACTGCTGCCTGCTTCTTATCGCGTTTCATTGAAGAAGGTCAAGCATGGGCGCATCTAGACATCGCTGGTACTGCATGGAACTCAGGTAAAGACAAAGCAGCCACTGGTCGTCCTGTGCCATTGTTTATGCAATATTTAAAAAACAGCGCAGAGATGGCTTAATCCATTTATGAAAATTAGTTTTTATGTATTAAGTGAAAGTAAGGCCCAAGATTTCTTGGGCTTTATTTGTCAGCTGACTCAGACGGCGCTTAACAAAAGCGCTCAGTCTTTGCTGATTTTAATTGAAGATGAGACATTACTAGCAAATCTAGATACGGCACTTTGGTCACAGGACTCCACGAGTTTTATACCGCATCACTGTCTTTCTGATAATGACAATAAAAGTACCGATGATAGAGGTACTGATGATAGCAACATCAACATTGTTACTCATAAATCATTAGCGCCTGTACTATTAGGCAATCATATGCCAGCTGATTTTAATGGTATCGTGCTCAATACGACGACACGTCCCGTCAACGATTTTATGACTGCTACCAATAATTCAAAACCCTCTCGAGTCCTTGAGCTGATCCTACCTGATGCCACAAGTACACAAGAAGGTCGCAATAAATATAAAGCCTACCAGCAATTAGGTTACGATCTGACCCACTTTAAGGTGTAGCTCTGCCGGTTATTTTCCCTCGTATCTTTTTCTATTTTTGCAGCAAAACATACTCCTTACGCTATATATTCCTAATTCTGCTTTCTTATTAATGAGGTATTCTGAGTAGCTAGCCCTTGCCTATAAGTGCTGCATTCTTTTTTATACTAGTTCTATAACTCTACTATCCCTCTGTTTGCACGCAACAGCTACTGCTATGAGCGGTATGCGAATATGTCAAAAAATGCTACCATCCTTCGATAAATTTTCTGTTGTGACAATTCACTTACTTTTAACGGACTTGAGGGTGTACAGATGCGTTCATTGATTGCGATGTATCAGCGTATAGGGCTGGTGCCGCTTATTATTATTGGTTTGGTATTAGGGGTATTGATTGGTTGGCTGGCGCCAAGTATCGGCACCGCCATAGGGTTGCTTGGTACACTCTTTGTCGGCGCACTAAAAGCAGTCGCTCCCATCCTAGTGTTTATTCTGGTTATGGCAGCCATTAGTCAACATCGCAGTGGCAATGAAGTCTACGTAAAGCCGGTGCTTATCATGTACATGTTCGGCACTTTTTTGGCAGCACTAACGGCAGTCGGTGCCAGCTTTTTATTCCCGACTGAGCTGGTCTTGATCAACGCCGATATCGCGCAAGTACCACCTGCTGACCTAAAAGAAGTCTTGACGAACTTGCTCATGAACTTGGTCGCTAACCCGATCAATGCAATCGCTGAAGCCAACTATATTGGTATCTTAGCATGGGCAATTATTATCGGTTTTGCATTGCGCCAAGCCAGTGATACTGCTCGTAATGTTGTCGGTGATTTCGCTGATGCCATCTCACAAGTGGTTAAATGGATTATTGCTTTAGCCCCATTTGGTATCTTAGGCCTAGTCGCTAGCACGGTTGCTGAAACAGGATTTGCTTCTTTGGCAGGCTACGCACGTATCTTAATGGTATTAATCAGCTGCATGTTATTCATTGCGTTGGTTGCCAATCCGCTTATCGTCCTTATCAAAACTGGCAAGAACCCTTATCCACTCGTGTTCAGATGTCTACGCGAATCAGGAATTACTGCCTTCTTTACGCGTAGTTCAGCGGCCAATATCCCAGTCAATATGAACCTTGCCCGTAAGCTTGGATTGCATGAAGACACTTATTCGGTGACCATTCCACTAGGTGCCACGATCAATATGGCTGGTGCTGCAATTACCATTAACGTCTTAACGCTTGCTGCGGCTCATACGTTGGGTATCGAAGTGACATTTGCATCAGCGCTGCTACTCAGTCTGGTTGCTACGATTAGTGCTTGCGGTGCTTCTGGTGTTGCTGGTGGTTCGTTGCTATTGATTCCACTTGCTGCTAGCTTATTTAGCATTCCAAATGATATCGCGATGCAAGTGGTTGCGATTGGCTTTATCATCGGTGTGATTCAGGATTCAGCTGAAACTGCCTTGAACTCTTCTACTGATGTATTATTTACAGCAGCAGCGGATCCGACGTATTCGCGTTAATTTCTGCTGACGTGTTTTCTATAGACATAAAAAAAGGGCCTTTATAGGGCCCTTTTTTATGCGGTATTTTGATTGTTTGATTACTTTAGGTTGTCTATGTCGACTTCGATGACTGGTGTTTGCTGCTCTATTTGACGTTTAAGTTGGCGCAGTTGCTCAACTTCATCTAATAGCTCAAGTATCAAACCAATTGCTGGTACGCTGGCTTCAAAATCACGACTCAGTCGCGATGCACGGCGCACTGTCGTCAGCTGATAACCAGTAAATTTTTCATGCTCTGGTACATCATACTCAATGATATTTTCTTCGATTAATTCGATGACCCATTGGCGCTCTTGGCCACAGGCAGAGACCAGTTCATCTAAGCTCATGATGATGTCTGTAAATTCAGTCGAGTGGTTCATAGCTATTATCCTCGTTTTCTCTTTATTTCATCGGTATCGTGTTCATCTCTGCTATTCGTCTATTACTTCAGTAATAAGTAATGGTTGTTCATAATCTTGTTTAACGACTAATATTGATATCAGCAAAGGCCTGTTTTAGCTGCTCATAAGCCTGTATCGACGCATCGTTACTGACATCAGGATTGACAATATTTAGAGTTAGATACAAGTCACCTGCTTGCTTGGCAGGGATACCCTTGCCTTTAAGACGTAAATTGCTACCGGACTTGCTGTTCTTAGGAATGGTCACACCAAGCATACCCGCTGGCGTACTGACGTTAATTTTTTCGCCCAGTGCCGCTTCCCACGGTGCAATATTCACGGTTTGATAAACGTCTGCGCCTTCTATACGAATATTGGCATCATGACGAATTTTAACCTTCAAAAACAAATCGCCATTTTTGCCATTACTGCTACCAGCAGCGCCTTGCCCTGCCAAACGAATTTGCTTACCGTCAGTGATACCTTTAGGAATTTTTATCTTAAGGGTTTTATTATCGTAGTCGACATTACCATTGGGCTGACGAACAGGGACGTTTAGCTTAATACTATAGTCGTCGCCACTATATACTGAAGACAAATCAACGGTAATCTCGGCATGCTGATCTTGACCTTTGCTGTCTTGCGTCCCAAAGCCACCACCAAATTGATCGAATCCGCTGCTTTGAGAGCGACTGCCCGTTTGTCCACCAGTTGACCCACGTGCGCCGCGACCAAATGCTGAAAAAATGTCATCGAAGCGAAAACCACCATCACCAAAGGCCTCACCGTCACCAAACTGGTCTTTGATATCTTCCCAGCGAAACCCACCTTGATCCGTACCAGTTTGCCCACTGCCACCAAACCCACTTGATCTACTTTGACCTGCGAACGGATTATTGAGCATAGCGTCATATTCGGCGCGCTTGTCTTTATCTCTGATCGTTTCGTAAGCGTTGTTTATTTCTGCAATTTTATTATCAGCATCTGGATGATCACTGACATCGGGATGATACTGACGAACGAGCTTACGGTATTTTTTTTTGATATCAGCGTCTGAGGCGTCTTTTTTGACCCCTAAAATGTCATAGTAGTTTTTCTCTGCCATGTTATTTTCCCCAAAATAAAAACATATTAGTGGTATCAGTCTGCCAATTTCAAACGATACGGTATAAATGGCTACTAGATTCTGCTATAGCAATTTTTGTAGCCTACTTATCATCATAGCAATAATTACAACAAACACCGTTATATAAATATTACCAGTAGTGATGCCAAGCGACTGCAGCATCTATCGTATCTGAATCACCTAACACTACGCTATTATCGGCCATCACAGTGTCTGAATATGTCATTATAAGCCTAGCATCGTTATTCTTTGATAGCTGCTGGCGTAATGTCAACTTGGCAACATCAATAGCAGCGCGCCCTTCTCGCTTTGAAGTGACGTAAGACAATTCAGCACTTTGGTTATTACGTTTCATACGTAAGCCAAGCTCAATACCGATATCTGCGTGTCTATCTTGATCATGGACCGTCGCATTGACCATACCATAGCCAAGTATATGTTTACCAAACTTAGCGCCTGCGCCAACGCCAGCTTGTGCGTAAGGGCTATGCCGATTGCCAGTAAACATGTCTGTACGAGCGCCTGTTTTCAATTGCCAAGACAGTTTAGGTTCGCCCGATAACGGTTGTCTAAGATCTTCAATCTGCTGCATATCCAAAAACACGAAATCCGTCAATGTCCATTGATGCATATCAAAGCTATAACCCAGTGACGCTTTTACGGCTTCAAAACGTTTATCAATATCTGTATGAGCGTTAAGTGGGTCTTTTACAAATAACGATAAACCAACTTCTGCCCTCTCCTCAGATAAAACGACGGTAGTCTGCGTGGTTTTGTTACTCAATGCTGGAGAGGGTTTGTTTGGTACAGGCAGCTGAGCCAAACCATTGCTAGCTGGTAGCGCAAAACGCTGACTGAGCAATTCGCTTTTGAGAGCTCTCTGCTTCGGTGTATCGTCTTGCGTGATTTTATAAGTACGATGTAAGATCAGAAAATCAAGAGCAACTGCCTTATCGTCCGCGTTTAAAGTAGCAAGCGGGGCAGTGCTTTCTGTACGAATGACAGAGTTTATGACGGCTTGTATTGGCTTAGATAATTGTACAAACTTCTCGCGCAGTTGCGTTTGTTCAGAGGGCAAATAGCGTACTGAAGACACTAAGGAATCAGCGCCGTTGTCGTGTTCTAATAGCTGATCGAATACATAGTCTGGCGCATACCAAGGACCTACTCGCTCAGTCGTTTTTATGTCGCTTATCAGCTCAAGTATCTCTCCTGAGCGATAACCACAATTTTGTTTGATAAAATAATAGTCAAATCGAGCAGACTTTGCTTCGTACAAATGATAGTTCAATAATTGTGTTTCAAAGGCATCTAGATTGAGCACGTACTCCCACATATCACGTTGCTCGTTCTTGGAGTATACCGCGTCTTGTTTAAAAAATTCCGTCTCTGAAAACCCAGCATCATAAAACCCAAATAGTCCTTTTAGCGCGTACATTGCACCGTTCTCATTTTCTGGAATACGAGCGCCGAAGTTGTATGAATTATTAAGTAAGTCCTCGCTAGATAGCTCTCTGACATCACTGTTCGTATTATTTGCATTATCTATAGGCGTGTTGGTTTTGACCAGTACATGACCAAATGAAGAAGCTGGGTTTTTTAGATAGCTGCTTACTAGGATCAGGCTTATTTCTTGATTCGCATCGGGTAATTTTGAGCAGTTTTTGAGATCGACGTTCAGCTCTGGTAGATAATGATTAAGCCATAAATATCTGGCTGGATACTTACAAACTACGCCCTCATTATTTATTTGCTCTATCGTTGCTATAAGTTCTGCATAGGGATCAAAATTGCGTTTCGAACGAGGCTTAGGATTGGTTAAATAAAAATCTGGTGAGATGACTTCAGCCTTGCCATTTTTATAAAACAATAAGTGTTGCCACTGAGAGTGCTTAGCCAATAGTTTTAGCTTTGTGGAGTCAATAGCGGTATCTTTTTGAGAATTCCGGTTTTGCTCTTGTATCTGCGTTTCAGTGAGTCGTTGTACGCTTTGCTCAATATCTGACAAGTTCTCGGGATCACCTATATTCATGTCTGCTGCGATAGCCGAATCATTACTAGAAGAAAACTTATTTTCATTGTCTACTGTTACAGGCGCTGAAGCATAGGCTTTCGTTTCATCAACTTCCGCGTTGCAAATAGTCGTAGCAGACAAACAGGCCGCCCATAAAAACATCTTTTGCATTTTATTTAGATACCATAAATACATGAGCAATAAAAAACACGTAAGCACTAAGTTTACGTGTTTTTATCATTAAATCATCAAAAGTTTGAGTATTAAACTAAAAACTTAATACCTAGCACTTTCAATATTTAGATAGTACAGCTTTGCTTAACGATGCTAAATAGCGTCTCAGCATTTTGATTTTGCGTAGCAGTACGATAGGCAGAAGTCTGAGTATATTGACCATACTGTGCGCGTACGCTAGCGGCTGAATCACAGTTAGCAACACTTTGTAGGGCAGATAAATGAGCACCTTGGCCTGAAGCTAGATCTTTTTCAACACTTGGGAAGGCTTCTTTAATCAAAACCGCAGCTCTAACGTTACCACCTTGGCAAGTTTCAGGAGACATAGAGTCAGAAGTAGCAGCCGTAGTACCTAAATCCCAAGTCACGTTAGAGATAATAGCTAAGATAGGGCTAGAATTACCAAACAACGCGCCACCAAGACCACATTCTTTATATACTTGCTCGATAGTACGACCAGTATCAGCTGTTTTAAAGCTAGAGCCAAGATCAGCATTCGCCGTACTAAATGGAATCATTGCCGCGACAACTGAAGCGAACGCAATTTTTTTCAACATAAAACTTCCTCGAAAGACGATAAAAAATAGATTGTTTGATAAAAGATCAAACTTATCATGAGTACATTTGATAAATACTCTAGAATAATGTTTAACCTTATACATTCTACAAAATAGTAAGAATATAGCAAGGTTTTTTTACATTATATTATCTATTTCTATTTGAGCTTTCATAACGATAATTATGCTATATCGATAGATTTGGTCTTTATATATTACCTATTTATATTACGTTGTTGGCTTTCCAGTATTTTGTCGGCTTCTTTATGAGAATCACTCTTTATAAGTCTAATTTTAGTCCCTACGTCATCATTATTTTTGCTAAAAAATATCTATTTTTCCTTAAAAAACAGCTATTTGACCTCATGAGTTTTTTACACGGCAGTAATAATATGACAAGCTAGCTCTTGTAGAATCCCCTATTATTCATACTCATAGGGAGTATAGATAACGTAGGCAAGAGCATCTGTCTATTTTATTAATTGCTTAAAGGTATTAAATGTCTTATTTAATCAAGTCTTTGGTTGTCACTTTATCACTACTACTTAGCACTACAGTTTTCGCTGCCAATACCAGTTATTACGGTAGTAAGTTTCATGGCAAGCGCACAGCGAGTGGCAGTATCTTCAACATGAACTCTTTAACCGCTGCACATCGCACGTTACCGTTCGGCACGAAGGTACAAGTAACCAATCAAAAGACAAAGCAGAGCGTCGTTGTAAAAATCACGGACAGAGGACCTTTTATTAGAGGTCGTATCCTTGATTTATCAAAAGCCGCTGCTGGTGAAATAAACTGTCAGCTTTGTACGACCACGATGGAAATACTGTCGTACGGTGATGGCAAATATCGTAAGGAATAATGTAATAAAAAAGGGATGGCTTATGCCATCCCTTTTTTATGTCTGCTTATATAACTAACTATCTAGAACGCTTTATGCGAACTTAGCTTCCATCTCTTCTAAAGTCGTCATTGATAGTAGTAACTTTTCTTCATTATCACTATGCTGCTGCTGTAGCGCTGTTTGCTCATTGAGTAACACAAGCAAGTCAGACTTACGGCTCTCTTCATACAATGCTGTATCAGCCAGTTTTTCTTCAAGCGTCACGAGCTGCTTATCAATCTTAGCCAGTGTCTTTTCTGTTTCCTCTATCTCGCGGCGGATAGGTGCTGTCATTTTACGTTGTTCAGCGGCTAGCTTACGCTGCTCTTCTTTACTAAGTGCAGGCGTCGCAGCTTTACTGTTTGACGAGTTATCAGATGACTTGTTGCTTGCTTGGCTATTATCTGTTTCACGTGAAACAAACTTCTTACTCTCTTTTTTACTTTTTTTCTTACCAGTATTTTTATCTGATGCATTCTCCTGCTTGCGCTTCTCTGCTAGCCATTTACCATAGTCGCCAATGTCACCATCGAACTCTTCGATGATGCCATCATGTACCAGATACAGCTCATCACAGACATTGGCAATTAGTTCTCGATCATGCGATACCAGTACCACTGCACCTTTAAAACCTTGCAAGGCGATAGTCAATGCTTGACGCATTTGTAAGTCTAAATGGTTGGTTGGCTCATCGAGTACAAGTACATTTGGACGTTGCCAAACGATCAATGCTAGCGTTAGACGTGCACGCTCACCCCCTGAGAATAGCTCACTTGGTGTATCAATACGCTCACCGCGGAAGTCAAAGCTACCCAAAAACGAGCGTAGCATCGCATCAGAGGTTTTACCTGCTAGGCGACGTAACATCTCTATAGGCGTTGCTTGGGCATCTAGGATATCCATTTGATGCTGATTGAAATAGCCTAGCTTTAGCGTATCCGAAACACGATACTTCCCTGTTAATACACTAAGCTCACCGACTAATGCTTTAATCAGCGTTGATTTACCAGCGCCGTTCATACCCAGTAAGCCGAGACGGGTATCAGGGGTAACCTGTACATTGGCATTGTGTAGAAGCGGTGTCTCGCTATAGCCAATATCTGCGTTGGTCAGCTCAATCAGCGGTGAGCTCATGTTTGCAGGCTCATAAAATTGGAACGAGAATGGGTTGTCAGCCATCATTGGTGATAGCTCTGCCATGCGCTCTAACTGCTTAATACGACTCTGTGCTTGCTTGGCTTTACTGGCTTTAGCACGGAAACGACGAATAAAGTCATCCAAGTGAGCCTTGGTCGCTTCTTGCTTTTCAAACGCTTGCTGCTGCTGCGCCATACGCTCGTGACGGGTACGAATGAACTGCTGATAGTTACCAGTATAAAGGGTAATTTTTTGTTGCTCTACATGCAAGATATGACCGACTGTCGCGTCCAAAAACGCTTGATCATGAGAAATCACAATGACCAGACCCATATAGGCATTGATCCATGTTTCAAGCCACAAGATAGCGTCCAAGTCCAAATGGTTGGTTGGCTCATCGAGTAACATCAGATCAGCACGACTCATCAAGGTTTTGGCAAGGTTTAAGCGCATACGCCAACCACCAGAAAACCCTTCTACTGGCAGTTCATGCTGGCTAGTCTTAAAACCAAGACCTGCCATAATTTGCGCCGCTTTGGTTGGCGTACGATATCCGTCGATTTCATCGAACTGCTGGTGTAGCACACCAATTTGCTCATCACTGACACTGCTCAAATCGTTTAGCGCAGCATTAATTTCATACCACTGCTCATCACCGCTCAATACATAATCAATTGCAGACTGCGTCGTAGCACCAACTTCCTGCGCCATATGCGCCACATGCCAGCTATCAGGAATACTGACTTCACCTTTATCAAGGGTGACTTCTGTATCGCCTGTACCCATCTGCGTCAGTAACAGCGCAAATAAAGTAGATTTGCCTGTGCCGTTGTTGCCCGTCAGTCCAACTTTGTGACCTGGATGGAGCTGAAAGCTTGCATCTGCAAACAATTCACGACCATCACGGCGAACACCAACGTCTTTAAATTCGATCATATAATTTCTTCATCTCAACAATAATATAGATATAGGGCAATAAGAAACACACATAGGGTATGCCAACTGGCGGCTATTATTTCAAACGCTTGCCCCATAGGCAAACAATTAAATAACTATTTCAAAACTAAGTATTTATTACGCCAAACACCTTATGTTGTACAAGCGACTCTTGAGCTCATACATGGTTGTTACTATTATAAAGGTTATGGCCGTAAAATACCGTAATATGACTAATAAGCTTTAAGACTGCCTAATATTATTAAGTAGTGTTTTATATAGGGCGTGTTGAACATTCAAATGTGGTGCTGGCAGTGACTATTTTTTAGACAATATGCCGTGAAATTTTTGATGCCTAGTCATTCTAGGTTAAACAATTTCGCCATGTATTGGCAAAAAAGAGTACTGCCCTGAAAGGCTGATGCTAAAATCACCCCAAAGGTCGTTACAAGCCTAGTTAAGGTCTCGACATTATCGTCGGCTTGCGCCTAGTTTGGTGCAATTTTAGCGATCAGCAGCCCTAATATTTGAATGTTCAACACGCCCTAGTCACACGCTATTATTTTTTAGTCTGGTTATTGGTTTAGCCCATTGACGCAGTTATTTTAAAAAACACAATATCAAAATTGGGACACTGTCATTTATTAGTAATAATTCAATAGTTGCATCACTCTTGACAAACGAATCAGCACCCCCATTATGATATACTGCTAAAAGATAAGTGCCCACTATCAATAGAGCCAATAAAATATTGTAGTGGCACAAATACTATTTTGAAATTGCACAAACAGCTTATAATGCACCAATAGCTTTGCCATAATGACAGCACCCAATTAAATCAAACGCCGTGCGTATCTTTATTTGCAAGTACCATCTTGCAAACCCAAACAGGACGACGACCGCATTTGATCCTAGCAACTGAGGTAGATATGAACGAATCAGCCAACCAATTTAGTCCAAGCTCAAGCCAACCAGTAGACCCAACCGTATTAAGCCTAACTGATAGTGCGGCGCAAAAAGTACGCCGTCTACGCGAAGAAGAAGGCGATAGCGATCTTATGTTACGTGTCTATGTGACAGGTGGCGGTTGTTCTGGTTTCTCTTACGGGTTTAACTTTGCCAACGATCTAAACGAAGACGATGCCAATTTTGATAATGGTGATGTGACGTTAGTCGTCGATTCGCTAAGCTATCAATACTTGCAAGGCTCTACCGTTGACTATACTGAAGGACTGGAAGGGGCACGTTTTGTGGTGACCAATCCAAATGCCACGACCACTTGCGGCTGCGGTTCGTCATTCTCTATATAAGCTAAATAGACGCGGTCGCGCTATGGTTATTAAGATAATGCGGTAGTGTGCCAATACTATGTCAAATGGCTTGTAGGCATAATGAACAAAGCATCTATCTCTCAGGTAGATGCTTTTTTTATCAAACTGTCTGGCCAGAATAACGCTATATTCGAGATGAATTTGTATTAAAAACAGGGTCAAAATCCTCACAAATCGCTTTGCCTAAAGCTTATCGTATTTGTAATTGTCCGTGGTTTTCAAGACAGCTTTGAGCTAAACTGACGGAATTATTGACCTAACATTTACCTATTTTATGGACAAACGCTTATCGTGTTTTGATCCGCCATAATAAATAACAATAGATGACTATTATGAGTAATTTTGCGAGTAGCTTTGTTAATTTCGAAATCCCTAATTGGTTTGATAGCCAACACTTAACGGGTATGCTCCGCGGTATTGAAAAAGAGGGCCTGCGCGTAAAGCCTGATGGTTTCTTGGCCCAGACTCCGCATCCAGCCAAACTTGGGTCAAAACTTACCCATCCTTTTATTACTACCGATTACTCAGAAAGTCTGCTTGAGCTCATCACTGAACCAAAGTCCTCACCAAAAGAGACCCTTAATATGCTGCGCCAATTGCACGTATTGGTCTATCAGGGCATACCTGAAGGTGAGCTGATGTGGCCATTATCGATGCCTTGCATGTTGTCTTCTAAAGATGAAGATATCCCACTAGCTGATTATGGTAGTTCTAATACGGGTAAGCTAAAAACCCTATATCGTAGTGGCCTTGGTATCCGCTATGGTCGCCGCATGCAGACGATTGCTGGTTTGCATTACAACTTGTCTTTTGGTGATACGTTGTTTGAGACGTGGCAAGCACAAACACCGACTGCACAAAGCCAAACATTGACAGAGTTCAAAAACGAGAAATACTTAGGGCTGATTCGTAACTTTAAACGTCTGACTAGCCTTGTTTTGTATTTACTGGGTGCTAGTCCAAGCGTATGTCCTTGTTTCTTGGCAGGGCGTGAGCACGATTTAGAATTGCTCAATGATTCGACCTATTACAAACCTGCTGCGACTAGCCTGCGTATGGGTAAGCTTGGCTATACCAATAGCGTGCAAGAGCAGCTTGATATCCGTTATAACTATCTGCCAGAGTATGTCGATGGCCTGCGCCGTGCCATCCAAACACCGCACGAAAGCTTTGCTAAGCTTGGCCTAGAAGACGAAGATGGCAACCCGATCCAAATCAACAATCATATTCTGCAGATAGAAAACGAGTACTACAGCCCTATTCGTCCTAAACAAATCGCAATGAGCGGTGAAACACCAACCGAAGCGCTTGAGCGTCGCGGTATCGCCTATGTTGAGTTCCGAGCTATCGATCTTGACCCATATAGTGATGTTGGTATTCGCCTATCTAGTGCTTGCTTCTTGGAAGTGATGGCATTGTATTGTCTGTTCAGTGACTCACCAGACTTGCTACCTGAAGAAGAAGACTCGCTCGCTATCAATCTTGAGCGTGTGGTCAATGAAGGTCGCCGTGATGATTTGCACATTATCAATAATGGCCAAGAGCAGTCACTCGAAAGCTGGATGCTAACGCATCTAGAACGTATGCAGCCGCTTGCTGCGTTGCTTGATGCTCACTACGGTGGTAATGATTACCGTGCAGCTGTAGCACTAATGCAGGGCAAAGCAGGACACTCTGAGTCGACTATCTCTGCACAAGTAAATTCCGACAGCAAACGCTTAGGCAGCTTATGGCAGCTTGGATTTACGTTGGCTCAGCAGCATCGCGAGTCTTTATTACAGCAGACACTTAGTCCAAATACCCAAGCTAAATACGAGGTATTGGCAGAAAAATCTATCTTGCAGCAAGCTGAGATTGAGCAATCTGAAACAGAAGACTTTGCGGAATTTTTACAGCAGTATCGCTAAGGCGTGATTACTAGCTTTTAACTGCCAGTTATTGATTGCTGAATTCTGATGACTAGTTGACGATTGCTAAGGTCTGATTTCTAAATCCTGACTGTGAAGTTTTGACTGCTTAATCTTGATTGCTACCCCACATCTACTATAGATAAACCCATAAGAGTAACCGCACAATGCGACAGCTAACCACTTACCGTAACCTGCAAGTATTTTTGGTGATAATGGCCATCATAGGCATGAGTTTTGCGCTGTTTTATCTACAGCGTCATCTAGGGCTTTCACCTTGCCCACTCTGTATTTTTCAGCGTGTTGGTCTAATCGTCATGGGCGGATTTGCCCTGATATCAGCGTTGTTTAATCCTAAGTCTAAAGTGATAAGACTATTGCTATGGCTTGGGAGTCTATTAGGTATCGGCTGGGCAACTGCGGTAGCAGCACGCCATGTATGGCTGCAACATTTACCTGCTGACCAAGTACCTTCTTGTGGTCCAGGACTGAACTATTGGCTTGATACCCTCCCTATCCTACAAGTATTCAAAGAAGTATTTGCAGGATCTGGCGAATGCGCCTCTGTTGATTGGATGCTTATGGGATTAAGTATTCCTGAGCAGTCGTTGATTCTATTTAGTGTGCTGCTGATCGTACATGTCTTGATATTAATGCGTATCGTAAAATCTTCCAAGTAGTATCTTATGACTCAATAAGACGTTAGGTTTCTTTCCTAGTTCTGCTTTTAAAACAGACATTGCTATCTTCGATACGATGTCTGTTTTTTTGTCTACTATTAACCCGCCCTTACAACCCATATTAGCGTTACCAACAGGTATCGCTAATGTCGACTTATGCCTTTTAGATATAAGGCCAACAACAAAAAGCCCACAGAGATATTTTCAAGCCTTTGATATCTTTAGTCAGCTTACCTTATAAACGGATAAGCATTAGATATTTGTCGCTTTCTACTCATAAGCTATCTGTATTTTGAATATAAGATAATGCTGTCAAGTTCTTAATTTATATTATTACTACGCGCCCATGCCTTATTATCCTTATCTTTGACAATGGCTTTACGTTGTCGATAGTATAGATGAGCTTGAAAAATACTTGTTAAAAACTGTTTTTGGTATGACCATGATATATTTTGCTCCCGTTCGCTCTACCACGCTTGCTATCGTAAAACGGTGGCGTCCTTCTTTACTGGTAGCGTCACTATGTGTGCTACTCGTAGGCTGTGATAGTGCCTCGTCCAATACCGATAAAGACATGGTATCTACGTTTGCGTCGACTGGTTCTGAATCGCAAGAGGCTTCACAATCATTGCAAGATGACAATGCTAAAAATGCTGAGCTAGCGAGTGATGATGAGACAGGCGAAATGGTGGAAGGGCAATCACTGATTGCTGCTGCTCAGTCAAATAAAGATACCTATGCAGACAGCTCTATGGAGCGATCAGAAGCGAAAAGCAGTATGCTGCAAGCGACATTAATGGGCGATTATGGCGGCATGGTCTCTTGTACAGATTGCGACAGTATCGATGTCACGTTGAACTTATTCGCCGATGGTTCCGTACTAAAAGCAAGTTATTATCATAATCCTGAAAAACCAAAAACACCCCTACTCGAATCCGGTATCTACCGACAAGACAATGACAAAATCACTATTGTCTATGAGGGAAAGAATATCGAGACCTATCATATCCAAGACAATCATTTGATACGGATCGATGAGCACGATAATTTAGAGGATGACTATACGTTATCACGAAAATAAAAGCGTCATCATGCTGACTGTTAGTTGGCGTATCGCTGCATACTAAAACAGCCAAATTGTATTAGCTACATAGCGCCTACTTGTTAGGCGTTTTTTATTGGTCATCGAACAGGGTTTACTTTACAATGATTGCTTGTTTGCCCAGCTGATGTATTAGTCATTGTTTATCAAAGTGGTTATTTTTACTGATAACAGCTAGGCATCTCACACTTTATTTTATCAGCTCTCTATTCTTTTCATTCAAGCGCGTACGGAACGTCTATGCATATTCATATCCTTGGTATTTGTGGTACTTTTATGGGCTCACTGGCATTGCTAGCACGTGCGCTTGGGCATACGGTCACAGGTTCAGATGCTAATGTCTATCCTCCTATGTCCACTCAGCTCGAAAATGCTGGCGTGACCATCGAAGAAGGCTATCTGGTAGAGCACTTGCAACCAACGCCAGACTTAGTGGTTGTTGGGAACGCGATGAAGCGCGGCATGGATGTGATTGAGTATATGCTAGATAATGGCTTGCGCTATACCTCAGGTCCGCAGTTTTTATCTGAGCAAGTATTGCAGTCACGCCATGTAATCGCCGTTGCAGGGACACATGGTAAGACCACAACCACTACTATGCTTGCGTGGATATTACATTATGCTGGTATCGACGCAGGGTTTTTGATTGGCGGTGTGCCATTGGTTGATACAACTGACAAGCATTTGCAGCAAGTGTTCGCGCACAGCAGCTATTTGGGTGCTGATAAAAGCGCTGATGATAAAGCTGGTTACTTTGTGATTGAAGCAGATGAGTATGATTCTGCCTTCTTTGATAAGCGCTCAAAGTTCGTTCACTATCGTCCGCGTACTGCTATTTTGAATAACCTTGAGTTTGATCATGCAGACATTTTTGCAGATCTTAATGCGATACAAACTCAGTTTCACCATATGGTGCGTATGATTCCAAGCACTGGCAAAATCATCATGCCAGCCGCGACTATCAGTTTAGAAGATACGCTAGCGAAAGGGGTTTGGACACCTATCTGGCGTACTGCTGTCATCGACTCTACTTTAGCTGATACCAGTGAAAATGCGCGTGCTCTAAAAGATAGTAGCGATTGGCAGGCTGAGCTAATTCAAGAAGATGGTAGCCAGTTCAAAGTCAGTTTTGCTGCTAATGGAGATGTCTCTGCTACCGTAAACTGGTCAATGAGCGGCATCCATAACGTCAACAATGCATTAGTTGCTGTGGCTGCGGCCTATGATGTTGGCGTCAGTGTTGAGACTGCCTGTGCTGCTTTATCAGATTTCGCTGGTATCAAGCGTCGGATGGAGCTGATCGGCGACGTCAATGATATCTTAGTCTTTGATGATTTTGCCCATCATCCAACGGCTATTACGACCACATTGGATGGTGCCAAAAAGAAGCTGTCTGATAGACGCATTTGGGCTATCATTGAGCCGCGTAGCAACACTATGAAAATGGGTATTCATCAAGACAGCTTGGCTCAATCAGCGGCACTTGCTGACTACACATTATGGTACGAGCCTACCGGTTTGGAATGGGGCTTAAAAGAGGTCATCGAACAAGCTAAGTCTACTAGCGACTCTATCGGCAACCAACAAGTGCTATCAAGCATTGATGCTATCATTGAGCATATCAGCGGTCATGCAAAAGCAGGTGATGCGATTGTGGTTATGTCAAATGGCGGTTTTGAAGGGATTCATCAGCGTTTATTAACCGCATTGCATAATGGCTAACGCTTTTAGCTAGAATCAAGAAATAGCTTTTCTTATTTTTCTCTATACAAACGCAGCTCATCTAATAGATGGCTGCGTTTTTTATTTCTAATATTTACATATCTTCATTATATGGATTCAGCCTTACAAGTACCACGTTAATAAACGTTGTTAGCACCACTGCTACCTTTGTAACCTTTCGTTTACTTATTGCCCTTACTCGATAGCAAATCGGACTTTTTCCTCACATAGCCCCTACAGTAGTAACATTTTATGCTTACTTTTGCGTCCGAGGAGTGTTTACAATAGATTTATCAAAATTTGTAACACATTATAAATATTAATAATATTAGGAGAATAACATGAGCTTTATTTGGATGATTATTGTAGGTTTAGTCGCAGGTTTATTAGCACGTGCTATCAAACCAGGTAATGACCCTATGGGTTGGATTATGACTATCGTATTGGGTATCGTTGGTGCAATGCTAGGTGGTTTCCTAGCTGGCTTAATCGGAATCAATGCTGATGGTGGTTTCACTGGTCTTATATTCTCAGTAATTGGTGCAATTATCCTACTGTTCTTATATGAAATGATTGTAAACAAACGCCGTGCATAATTAGTTATAAGCTGTGCATAGCTTGGTCATAAATTAATTACTAGCTAATTAAAATACTATATAAACAAAGCCTTGCGTTAAGCAGGGCTTTTTTATGCCATTTATCATCGAAATTTAATTTTTCTATATGCATATAGCATCATATGACTGCGAAAGTATTGATAAGCATTACTTTTGTCCCCATTTATCTTATAATATCAACCCTATTTTGTCCTTATCTTTGAGGTGAGCGTTATGGCACTACTCCCTATCTTAAGTTACCCAGATCCTCGCTTGCGTACCATCGCCAAGCCTGTCAAGGAAGTGACTGCTGAAATCAAAACCTTAATCGCAGACATGATCGAGACGATGTATGATGCTCAAGGCATTGGTCTTGCAGCCAGTCAAGTGGATCATCATATTCAGCTTATCGTTATGGATCTGTCTGAAGACAAAAGCTCTCCTAGAGTTTTTATCAATCCAAAAGTCACGCCACTGGTAGAAGAAAAGCAACCGTATGAAGAAGGCTGCTTATCTGTACCTGATGTCTATGACAAAGTCGAACGTCCTAATAAAGTCCGTATCGAAGCGTTAGATGGTAACGGTGAGGTCATCGACGAAGTCGTTGAAGGACTGCTTGCTGTTTGTATCCAGCATGAAATGGATCACCTAAATGGTGTAATCTTCGTTGACTACTTGTCTCGTCTTAAACAGACTCGTGCTCGTGATAAAGTCCGCAAAGTTCTTAAAATACGCGAAAAGCAAGAAGCTCAATCAGCAGAAAAACAGACACAAGCCGTCAATTCTTAAAGCCCTACTCTTTATTCTTATCTTTTTTATTTCGTCTTTATCCTTCACATAGTTACGTCACAGTGAGTGTTAATATTTAGCATTCACCGTTTGGCAATAATTTTTCTAACCGATACAGTTTCCACAAAAGGTTTACTACTATGACAATGATCAAAATTGACCAATATTTTGAACCTGCCAGCTGGCAGAAATTTACCAAGGCTGCTGAAGGTCGCGAGACGCCTTTCTTGGTAGTTGACCTTAGTCGTATCGAAACCAAATACCATGAAATGGTAAGCCTGTTTCCTAATGCAAAACTGCATTATGCAATGAAAGCTAGCCCTGCGGTGGAAGTAATCGATCTACTAGCAAACCTTGGTTCTAACTTTGACTGTGCCTCTATTTATGAGCTTGATCGTGTGCTTGGTTGCGGCGTTGAGCCATCTCGTATCTCGTATGGCAACACCATCAAAAAAGCTGAGCATGTCAAATATGCTTTTGAGAAAGGCATCGATCTATATGCGACTGACTCAGAAGCGGATCTAAAAAACATTGCCAAACACGCTCCAGGTTCTAAAGTATTTGTGCGTATCTTGGTTCAAGGGTCAGAGACAGCAGAATGGCCATTGTCACGTAAGTTTGGTTGCCATCCTAATATGGCAATCGACCTACTGGTTCAAGCACGCGAGTTGGGCTTGGTTCCTTATGGTATCTCATTCCACGTTGGTAGCCAGCAAAAAGACGTCGCTGCATGGGATGATGCATTATCCAAAGTTAAATATATGTTTGACTGGATGAAGAACGAAGAAGGTATCAAGCTGCAAATGATCAATTTGGGTGGCGGCTTCCCGACCAATTACATTAGTGAAGTCAATCCTATCAAAGTCTATGCGGAAGAGATTACCAGCTATCTGACTGATGACTATAATGATGACGAAATGCCGGAGATTATTTTGGAGCCCGGTCGTTCGTTGGTTGGTGGTTCAGGCGTGTTGGTCAGTGATGTGGTACTGATCTCTCGTAAGTCTGATACCGATTTGACTCGTTGGGTATATACCGATGTTGGTCTATTCCAAGGCTTAATTGAGACGCTAGGTGAAGCTATCAAGTACCCTGTCTATACGCCCAAGATGGAAATGTCTACCAGCGAAGGTACAGTAGTACTGGCAGGCCCAACTTGTGACTCAACCGATATTATGTATGAAGAAGCAGGCTATCAGCTACCAGAAGAGCTTGAAATCGGTGATAAAATCTATTGGCTAACAACTGGTGCTTATACCAATTCGTACTCATCGGTAGAGTTCAATGGTTTCCCACCGCTTGAAGTGGTTTATATTGACTAGTACTTAATACTGTTTCAAAAAAAGCGCGGCACGGTTAATACTCGTGTCGCGCTTTTTTGTGCATAATGATTTGCTTGGTGAACTATTCAACTCGTAGAGAGATAGGCAGGCTATCATTGGTATTAATAGTTCGGCTACCGTTACTGGTGCTCCTGGTTGAGTTTTGTGAAACTTGGCCAATCGTCACCCACTGCCCACGTGGCACGATAATCGTACTGTTCAATCTTTGACCTCGAATAGTATTGCTAGCACTGCCAGTAGAATTATCAGCAGAACTCATTTGATTATAAGGTAAATTCGGCTGCACTAACCTTTCTTCCACTTGTGAAAGTTGTATTTCTACCTGCCCGCTAGGCAGCAGTCTTGGTGTGACGGCAATCCCTTGTGTCGTTGGCAGTAGTATTTGCTGCTGAATCACGATCTGTGGTTTGAAATTATCGTTAGCTGAACGATGATAAGTTGAATAGTTATTAGCATTATAGGTTTGAGTCAGTGAGTAGAGCGTACCTGTGCTGATACTCGCCGCACTGCCAGACAACGTTTGTACTTGATATAGATTACTACTCTGCTGCTGGCTGCTACGCTGACTAATGACCCCTGCACCTTGAATACCACGATTGGTAATAATAACCTGACCCTGCTGAATATTACCTTGCCTGCTACTACTATTGCCAACACGTACGGCGACCGTCAATGCCTGTGGCTGACGGTCAATCTGAGACAACAATTGCTGTACCGCCTGATAATTGCGTGCCGTCGTTCGCAGTACCAATTTATCTTGATAGGTAGTCACCGTACCACCGTCTGCGCTACTATTGAATTGTTGCCTAACTGCAGGTAACAAATTAGCCCCGCTATAAGTATGGATAACATAGGTTTGAGAAGTACTGGCTTGTACGGTAATTGGTAGAACCGTTAGACTCAATGCAAAGGCTGATAGGCTTGCAAGGTTGATGGTACAAACAGCACCAATCAGTCTATGACTAATATAACGTTTAATGCTATTCATACCTACTCCCTTGCTGCTATTAAGTCATCGAGCCATCAGTCATAACGCTAAACTTGATCGTCAACTATAAATAGTCGTTAGTCACTTAATCCAAGTACATCTTGCATGTTGTACTGACCTACTTCTTGCTCAACAACCCAAGTTGCGGCACGTACGGCACCAGCGGCAAATGTCATGCGCGCGCGTGCACGATGGGTAATCTCGACCACTTCGCCATCTGCGATAAACATCACAGTATGGTCGCCTACGATTTCGCCACCACGTACCGCGTGGATACCGATTGTCCCAGATTCGCGCTCGCCCGTTTGTCCTTCGCGGCCATAAATAGCAACGTCTTTTAGGTTTTGTCCGCGTGCTTCTGCGACGGCTTCGGCCATCATATATGCCGTACCAGAAGGCGCATCGATTTTGTGTTTATGATGGGCTTCGATGATTTCTACATCAGCATCATTACCAAACGCTTTGGCAGCCATACCGAGTAGCTTCAATGATAAATTAACGCCTGTCGAATAGTTACCCGCATATACGATAGTGATTTTCTCACTTGCTTTTGCCAGTACTCGTTCTTGCTGTTCATTGAATCCTGTCGTCCCGATGACCATAGCGACGTTATGCTCAGCACAAACTTGCATGTTTTTTTCAGTGGCGTCAGGCAAGCTAAAATCAATCAGTACATCGATATCATTAATCACAGCGACTAAGTCATCAACGATTTGTACATTTAAATGACCGATAGCAGCAACTTCGCCGGCATCAGCACCGACTAGGCTAGAGCCTTGACGCTCAATCGCTGCTTTTAATGTAGTTTGCGGGTTATTCTGTACTGCCTCGATGAGCATACGACCCATACGGCCGCCTGCACCGATTACTCCAACGTTGATAGATTTATTATTTGCTTGTTCGCTCATACTTTTACCTTAGATGTTTTATATTTGGTGAAATTATCTTTGACCATATTTATCGTAAGTTTAGCAAATATCATCACATGAATGGCTTTTTATACCATCAATAAAAAGCCCAAAGGTTTCATGTGAAACCTTTGGGCTTAGTTCAATACTAGCTAATTAGCTAAACTATTTCTTAATCGAATAAATCGCCGATTTTCTTAAAGAATGACTTCTTATGTGGCGACTGTTGATGCTTGCTGTCGTCATCCAACGTGTCTTGGAATTGGCGTAGCAAGTCTTTTTGCTCACGAGTCAGATTTACTGGTGTTTCAATAACCACACGACAAATCAAATCACCTTTCATAGTAGTACGGACTGGCGTTACGCCTTTGCCGCGTACACGCAGTAACTTACCGCTTTGCGTACCTTCTGCCACTTTGATTTTTACTTTGCCATCTAAGGTTGGGATTTCGACTTCTTTACCCAATGCTGCATCAGTGATGCTTACTGGTACATCCATATATAGGTCAGCACCTTGACGGGTAAAGACATTGTGCTGTTTGACACGTACTTCGACATATAGATCGCCGTTTTGTACGCCAGCGCCGCCCGCTTCGCCCTCGCCTGCTAGACGAACGCGATCACCATCATCGACGCCTGCAGGGATAGAGACTTCTAAGGTGCGTGATTTGTCTTTTACGCCGTTGCCATGACAGTCTGAACAAGGGTTTTTGATCTGTTTACCAGTACCGCCGCAATGAGGACAAGCTTGCTGTACCGCAAAGAAACCTTGCTGCATACGTACTTGACCTTGGCCATGACAAGTCTGACAGGTAACCACATCGGAAGCATTTTTTGCCCCTTTACCATCACAGGTATCACAAGGCGCAGGAGCCGTGAAACTGATTTCTTTTTTGCAGCCACGTACGGCTTCTTCTAATGTCAGCTCAATCACATAACGCAAGTCAGAGCCGCGACGCGAACGCCCACCGCCGCCGCCACGCTGCTGACCGAAGATATCACCGAAGTTACCAAAGATATCACCAAAGATATCTTGGAAGTTACCGCCACCTGCGCCGCCGAAGCCGCCGCCACCCATGCCGTTTTCAAAGGCTGCATGGCCCATACGGTCGTAGGCTGAACGTTTCTCTTCGTCGCTCAATACTTCATAAGCCATTGAAGCTTCTTTGAATTTGTCTTCCGAATCAGGATCATCAGAGTTGCGATCTGGATGGTATTTCATGGCAAGCTTACGGTAGGCTCGCTTAATTTCTTTGCTGTCAGCGGTCTTGCTGACACCTAATATTTCATAAAAATCGCGCTTACTCATGCTCTCTCCTATCGTCTTTACAGCCACACCGGTTCGTCAAATCATCAGCTCAATTGATAGTTGTCTTAATCTTATTCGTGGTTCTTAGCTAGTAGATACGTATAGCGTTTCACATGAAACATTACAAATCATATGCTATAGAACCATAATGCTTAGACTTAACCAACAAATACGGTGAAGGCTGCTTAGCCAAATCAATTATAAAAAGTTTGCGCTATTTATGGAGATGGTCTGCTGATTTATCAAGCTCTTAAATGATGAAATTAGCAGTTGGCTTCGCCGCGGCAAAAGCCAAACGATTCATTAAGGTTACTGCAAAGCTTTTCGTACCTGAGCGGTGCCCAGTCGTGCTAATATTTACCGCCACATCTACGGTCATTTATACTCATAGTGATGACGCTTGCGACAAGGTATCAAGTCTTATGAAAAAGCTGGTTATTCTATTAATCATAATTGCGGTAGCAGTGTATGCAGGCTCGCCTTACTACAGTGCTTATCAGCTCAAAAGCGCTTATGATGATAAAGACGGTGCCACTATCGCAGCGGCTATTGATTATGAGCAAGTGCGACCAAGCGTCCAAAATCAGCTAACCAGCCAATTTGCGACGACAATAACTAAGTATCCCCTAATTTCTGAATTGGGTGGTGAGCCGTTGACCCAAGCCGCGAATGGTTTTATCGCGCAGGCAGTTGAAGGGGCCATCACGCCGCAAAATATCGAAAAGGTGATTAATACCCAAGGTCAAGCCAATACAGCAACCAAAGAGCTAGCCGCAGCATGGGCCATCGCTAGCGATCAAGTTGACTTGAAAAACTTAATTCAGAGCTTAATCATTCAGCGCGGTGATGTCGATGCTGTGGTCAAAAGCCAAATGCAGCAAGTTATGAAAAAACAAGCTGCCGAACTTGAGCAGCAAGTCGCCCAAGGCAATGACAGCGAAAAGCCAACGCTGAGCTACTGCGGTATCAACTGCTTTAGTATTAGTGGTCAGGTAAAAGGCTACCCTCTCACTATCGAGATGCAGCGTGAAGGGTTTATCAATTGGAAAATCGTTGATATCGTCTTACCATAAATTATTTAAGACAGCTTTTGAGATGCAAAAATGTCTGAATAGAACCATAAAAAACCGCCTTATAAACTGATTCATAAGGCGGTTTTTTTACGTTGTTCAGCAGTCCAATACCTTAAAGTTTTGAATTACTGAAGCACTCAACTATACCAATCAATTATTCAACACCCAAGAATTCTAGAAATTCTGGACTCTCAAAACTCGCCTGATATAGCACGCCATCTTCACGGTAGATTGCAGGCGTCGCCATTACCGCGAGTCCAGCTGCTTTGTCACGATTGGGTGTCACATGGTCAACCGTACAACTTGCTGATGCAGGTGTCATTTCACCTTGTAGCATCGCCTTATCAAATGCCTGACGACGACTGTCTTCATCCGCTTGGCACCAGATACCACGCATCTGCTTCGGTGACGCCTCATATATCGGATAGCCGATGACATTGACCGTCACGCCTTTTGCATTGAGTGATGGCACTTGCTGATGTAATCGGCGGCAATAAGGGCAGTTCACATCATCCGCCACATAGATAACAGCTCTCTCAGTAGTGGTTGCTGGATAAGTAATCAGCTGGCTTTTATCCAATGACGCAAACACAGACTGGTTTTTACGTTTTTCAAAGTTCTCATCAAGGCCGATAAATTGACCATTTTCGATGACTGATATTTCACCATCGGTAATGTACTGCGCATCATCTGATAGTAAAAACGGCACCCCTTCTAGCGTTGCTCCCCAGATAACACCCGGTACTGCGGTATAAAAGAATGGCGTTTTAGCGCTCATGTTCTTAAGCGCAGCCATATTTGCTAGCATAGACGATTTGACTGAGGCACTGACAGGTTTACCTACTTTGCTACTGTTGCCCGCGCTATCACTACGCGTTGGCGTTTCGGTGATAACTTGCTTACTTGGGTTTTTCTGTAGCTCACCTTGTATGACGTAACGACCATCTTCGGTGATGTGCAGCGGCAGTTGTCCAGCCAAATTCACTTGATACATATTGGGCAGTTTGGACGGCACAATAGAAGTAATCTGTGTTTTGATGCCTGCTTGGGTCAGTACTTGGCGCAAGCGCTTATCGACATTCGCATTCACTACTTGAGCTGCTTGTGAACTTGTAGTGCTTTGCGTTACGTTATTACTGTTGGCATCCGCTGCACTTGGCTGAGCGCAAGCAGTGGTTGCTAATAGTATGACGCTGATTAGACTAGTGGACTTTAATACAGGTAATGTCACAGAGAGATTCCTATCTGGTTTTTAATAATGACGATTTTTGGTATTAAGACCAATTCCAAAGCTACCACCAACTGAAAGGTAGCAATACATTTTCTGATTAGTCAGGTTCTTGGAATTGGTTTAAGGGTTGTCTGTCATAAAAATATAGATAAAAAAGACTGTAGCATATGGGATAGTTTTGCAAAGCACTAAATGGCTAAAGTCGCAAAACTGCTACTTAGCTTTAAGAGATAGGCAACACAGGTAGGTAGTAGACATAAATACAATATAGCAGACCGCAAAAAGCAGCACACTGGGTAGCGGCTGCTAATGGGTTTAAAACGATAATTTCAAGACAAGTATTAATGCCAAAGCTTAATAGTTTCAGTGCTTATTTCTTAAAACTTGGCAACTTCTTCTGGCGTTAAGAAACGACTGTCGCCTTTTTCTAGGCCTTCTAGATTGATGTGACCGATACTGGCGCGGTGCAGTTCTGTGACTCGATTACCGAAGTAACCCATCATACGTTTGACCTGATGGTATTTGCCCTGCTCTAATGTTAGGCGTGCATGTTTTTCATCGATGAACTCAAGAACAGCAGGCTTGGTTGGCTCGTAATCCCCTTCAAGCAAGATGCCTTCAGCCACTTTCTTCACGGCTTTTTCTTGTGCATCACTATCCATTGCATCTGCCAAAGTCAGCTCGTACACCTTTGCATGCTCATGCTTAGGACTGGTGACACGATGTAGCCAGCCGCCATCATCACTCATGAGCAATGCGCCAGTAGTATCGACATCGAGACGTCCAGCGATACGCAGACTACCCAATTCTGGTACAGCAATCAGTTCTGTGACAATTGGATACTCTTTAACTTTTAGCGTGCACTCAAAGCCTTCAGGTTTGTACAGCAGGATATAACGGTTGCCCGCAGCAACTGACAACGGCTCGCCCGCCCACATCACATCATCATTGACCACATCAACATGTAGGCCAGGATCTTTAACCACTTGATCATTTACGGTAATCTCGCCGGCGTGCATGATCTTTTTTGACTCTTTACGCGACAGCTCGGTGGCTTTACTAATGAATTTATCTAAACGCATACTATTTACTACCATCGGTTTTATTATACCAGCCCTAAATCAGAAACTAACGACGCCAGCACTCAGCCGTGAGCGGCTCGTTATCTTCGATGGTTAGAAATGGTACTATAATGAAAAATTAAATGAACACTGTGCTCAATACAAAAGCCAGTGAAAGTCAGACCAGTTTAACATATCCAACCTAAGCCTGATGAAATATGAGCTATCAAACGCTAAAACGTGCCGTTACCACGCGACTCGAAATTAAAAAATCTGAGTTTATCGCTTACGCCTATCCGGTGACCTCTCGTGAGCAAGCAATGTTTCACGTGGAACAACTACGCGAGCAATATCCCGATGCACGGCACTTCTGCTGGGCATACATCATCGGTGATCCAGATAATACCACTAGTGCTGGTTTCGATGATGATGGCGAGCCAAGCGGTACGGCAGGCAGGCCAATATTAAATGTGCTGCAGCATAAGTCGATCGGCAATGTGATTATCATCGTAGTACGTTACTTCGGTGGTATCAAATTGGGTGCTGGCGGTCTTACCCGTGCTTATGCGGGCTCTGCTCAAGCGGCCGTCGACGAGATGATATTAAACCCTTATGTACCGATGACCCAGATTCAGATACTGGCAGAGTTTGCGACCGAAGCGCAATGCCGCTATATGATAGAGAGCCTTGGTGGTCATATCGACGATGTTGCCTATAGCAAGCAAGTGACCTTAACCGCCACACTTGCTGAAGCAGATGTCGACAGCTTAAAAGAGCGACTTGCGATGGACGGGCGGGTATTGGATAAACCAGAAGACTAAAAATCTGACTAGCTACTCTCATCGGCCGTTTCAGATAGTTTTCTTTTCAATATGCTTATTCGTTAAATTGTTTCAGGAGCTGCTTCTCAGTAACTGCTTTGAGTAGCTAATTTCCAGTAGCTGCTTTCAGTAATCATGCGTTCACTGAAAATCATTGGTTTTCACAGGTACTGGCGTTATGATAAAAAACCCTTACCACACTACTCTATTTGTTTTTCCACGATCATTAAATAAGACCAATATATGTCAACTTCAACCAAACCTTTTTCTCCAGCACCTTTTAAGCCACCATTTTGGCTGACCAATCCACACTTGCAAAGCATTCTGCCGAAGTTTTTTGCGCCTAAAGCACCCGAGTACAGACGAGTGGTGCGTAAAGATTCTTTGGACGAGAGTGATATTGCCTATGACTTTTATGATGCGCATCCTATAGAAAATTCAGAAAATTCAGAAAATTCAGAAAATGGTGAACTTGAACAAACGCCATTAATCGTTTTGTTCCACGGTATGGAAGGCAGTAGCGATAGCCATTATGCCCGCGCTCTGGCTTATCAGATGCACGCGCAAGGCTGGCACTTTGTGGTGGCCCATTTCCGCAGTTGTGGTGGTATTCCTGCTAGTGGTACAGTATTTTATAACGCCGGCGACACTGACGAGGTGCATCATGCGCTACAGAATTTGCGAGAGCAGTATGCCAATATCTATGCCGTTGGTGTCTCATTAGGAGGCAATGCACTGGCCAAATACATGGGCGAATATGAGGACAAAGTCCTTTGTAAAGGTGCCGTTGTTATCTCCGCGCCAGTCGATATGTCCTCAGCTGCCATTACTATGCACAGCTTTTTGAGTCATCGTATCTATACGCCTTATCTGCTAAACCCAATTATCAAAAAAGCATTGGCAAACGATCTCACGCAAGATGAAATCAACTCTATCAAAGCTGCCAATCGTATCAGTGATTTCGATGACATCTTTACCGCGCCGCGTCACGGATATCGCTCCAAAAACGACTATTATCATACCGCATCCGCCATGCCGTATTTGCGCAACGTCACTCACCCTCTGCTATTAATCAGTGCAAAGGACGATCCTTTTATTGGCTTTACCGCTACGCCAAATGATGTCTCTGATAGTGTCACCATCTTAGATACTGAGCACGGTGGGCACATCGGTTATCTGCGTTATCGCTCAGACAACGGTCAGTCCAAAAGCAAATCGTCTGTCACCAATGATAAAGAATCCAAGACTTCAAAATTCGATATCAACTGGATACCTGAGACGGTCAGCGCTTATTTTAATTGGATTGGTGTGGCTTCTACTAGCGAGTCTTCTCAAGATGTGATCTCTGACGATAAATAACCACTGTCATCAATGACAAAATAATAACGCCAACGTTTATAACTTTTTGAGAGTGTTTTATGTACCCATTTATTCGTTATGCTAGCACCATTGCTCATGCTGCCCTAAAGGCAAAAAAAGGCGACACACTGACGTTTAAGGACACCAGTGAGATTCAGTTTCGCTGCCGCTTATCCGATATAGATAATTTTTTGGAGATGAATAACGGCCGCGTATTTACACTTTATGATTTGGGTCGTATGGACTTTGCAGTACGGACTGGGCTTGGCAAGCAGTTGTTAAAACAACGCTGGGGTCTGGTCATCGCTGGCAGCACTATTCAATACCGTAAGCGTATTCGCGCCTTTCAAAAAGTAACTCTCAAAACCAAAATCGTCGGTATCGACGCGCGCTGGTTGTATATTGAGCAATCAATGTGGGTCAAGGGCCAGCCCTGCTCATCTGGACTACTGCGTACGGGTGTGACAAAGGGTGGTAGAGTGATCGACACGGCACAAGTACTGGCTGCACTTGGTCAATCTGATTGGGATCTACCGCCAACGGGTTACGTAGCTGAGTGGATCAAAAGTGATGCTGATCGTCCGTGGCCACCTGTCGATACAGCTGACTAACTTAACTCTATAAGCTAGAAATCCATCACTTTTGATTTATTTAACAGATAGTACAAGCAAGCAACCTTATAGCTACTATTTCATAACAACTCATTATATAAATATATATAATAAATGTTAGGATAGTAGTGAGTACATACTCAGATAAAACAAATATAGTCTTATAAGCAGAATAATATGGCTAATACAACAGATTATGTCGGCACGTTATTTGATAATAGCGAATTAAACCCAAGCAAAATTACTTTAGCGTTTACCATGGCAGGCGTGGCACTGAAAAAAGGCCATTCTGCTACTGTGATATTAATGGTGGATGCCGTACATCTGGCAAAACCAAACGCGCTAGACAATGTAGATATCGGCGATCCGTTTGAGCCAGCTGGTGAGTTACTAGAGGCCTTTATCGAAAAAGGTGGTCAAGTGTTGGTCTGCGGCGCTTGTATGAAACACAACGGTGTAGAAGAGTCAGATATCGACAAGCGCTTTGAAGTGATTAGCGGTGATGATGTGGTTGAGCTACTGATGAATGCGAAAGGGTCGTTGCAGTTGAATTAGGACATAAGCAAATTCAGTTAATCAAGCTATAGAAGTGAGTCAGTTTCTTAGTCATCGTTTTGGGTGGTTTGGGAGCTGACTTTTTTCATCTTTTGAATAAGTACGATTATTCTAATGAATACTAGTATAGTGGTGAGGTTCTAACTCTCTTTTCTCATTTCATGTGTTTCCAGCAAATATATTGCTAGAGTGGAAGCAGCTCCGACCGCCAGTTTAGCATGTCTAGGTTGCAAGCCTTTAAACTGGCTATCTTTGCCATGACCACTACCATATTCGTTTCTAACCTCTGCAATGCCTTGGACAACAGCGGACAAACTACCTAAAATCTGTCTTATTGACTTCGCTGCTTTTGCCTCGTTAGATATATCATCAGGCGTAAGTTTAAGGAGTTTGGTGGTTTCTCTCATTAACTTAGATAAATCCCAGTTTTTATTGTATTCTTCCTGCCTACTTGTAAATATCGATTTACAGGCAGTTTCGATTAACTCTTTCGCTACTCCTATAGCCTGATAGGGAGAAGTTTCAATTGATGATTCCATTAAGTTAATCTGTTGAGAGACATAATCAGCATTAAAAATAGTCTTAATTTCACTAGCTTTTTTTTCGATTGATTCTTTGCCTATAAACTTCATTCTGCCACTAAAAACCGGTTTGTTAGAGATACGTGTTTTTTCAACAATTTCAAATCCGTCATTACTCAGACTATCATTAAATATACTATGAATTTTATCGACCTCATGTGAATGCCCTCTTACTACTGGATGTATCATTTCACATAAAAAATTTAGAAAAGATGCATCGTCACATCTTAATAAATTAAACCTTGCATCACTAAATATCCAATCATCTTCCCAATCATAATTATTAATTCTATGTTGCCATATGTCACCTACGGCATTTTTGTACCTAGGATCTGTCGAAGGTATATTTTCTAAATCATAAATTCTAGATAAAAACTCTGTTTCATCTAGCTTTCCTACCCACCAAATATCTTCTATCTTCAAGATATCAAATATATTGCGTCGAGTAATTTGAGATATTTTATTCATTATTTATTTCAACTTTCTTTGGCTAGATATTTAGTAATCTCAAATATATGTATTAATAAGCTTTAACTACAGTTTTATAGTCAAATAATTTAACTACAATTCCGTAGTCAAAACCCACCACCCTATTTAGTTGCTAAATAAACACTATCCAACACGCGCACCGCCTTCCTCTGCTACAGTAAGCCATGCAAATATTCTAATAAAAAGGAGTCATTCATGACCTTACTTGATACGCTTAATATCACCTACCCTATCGTTCAAGCACCAATGGCAGGAGCAACCACACCTGAACTGGCAGCGATGGTGAGTAATTTTGGTGGACTGGGCTCATTAGGATCTGGCATGACTGCGCCAAATGTTTTGACCAGCCAAATTGATACCATTAAATCGCTCACTAACCGACCGTTTATGATCAATCTCATGGTATTGTCTGAGCAAGAATCTACGACCTTTGATACCGCAATTCCCGCTTGGCTGAGTGAGTACTATCAAGACAATAATATTGAATTTACACTACCTGAACGCCCAGCGCAGAGCTTCGCAGAGCAGCTACAAGTGCTCTATGACAATCCCGTTCCCGTTGCCAGTTTTACTTTTGGTATTATCAGTGCTGAGCAAGTTCAGCGTCTACAAAATCTCGGCACACGCGTCATCGGTACCGCCAATCATCCACTAGAAGCGAAAGCATGGGCAGATATTGGCGCAGATGCGGTATGTGTACAAGGGGTCGAAGCGGGAGGTCATCGCGGTGGTTGGTTACCGCAAAGTGAAAGCGATCCATTGGAATTATTGACTTTGATTGGCCAAACCCGCGCCTGTACTGATATTGCTTTGATTGCAGCAGGTGGCATTATGACGGGACAGGATATAAAGGCAGTACAAGCGGCAGGTGCTGAGCTTGCACAAATGGGGACAGCGTTTTTGACCACCGATACATGCGGTATCAATGACATTTATAAACAAGCCTTACTCGATGCCAGTCATAGCAAACGCAGCGCTGAGACACGCTTAACTCGATTGTTTTCAGGTAAGCTCGCTCGTGGTTTATTGAATGATTATCTACGTGATTTTGCTCAATTTGAAAGCGCTGATGCGCTACCGCCCTATCCTCAATTAAATGCTATGACCAAATTTATGCGAGCTCATGCGTCTCAGAACAGAGATGCAGAACATCAATCCCTTTGGGCGGGACAAGGGGTAGCCTTGGTCAAACAAGAGAGCACGCTTGAACTGCTTGAGCGATTGGTAAAAGCGTTATAAATTTACTCATCTTTTAGCGTTGCCCGAAATTTTTTATAATCCGCTGCGGTCTCTTTTACCGCTTCTATCATCGGTACGTGACCGACTTCTGACATCATAACAACTGTCGACTGCGGGATAATTTCCTTAATCAACGCAGTCGTTTCAGGCTTGATGACTTGGTCTTTCTCGCCCCAAACGACCAGCGTCGGAATCTGATAGTTCGCAATGACTTTGGCACGCTCTTCGACATTGTCTGTGACGATCTGCTCTAGTATTTTGGACTCAAGCGCTTTATTAGCGATACGCTCTTGCGCAAATACCGCTTGCACAGTTTTGGGCAAATAAGGTGGCTTATACATAACAAAGTCATACATCTCGTAGATATCTTCCGTCTTATTGATCAATAGGGGATTGTTCTCAAGCGTGGCATTTTCCAACGATTTAGGAATGCCCGCTGACCAAAACCCTGCACTATCGATGAGCCATAGACTTTTCACATCGTTTGGATACTTTGCCGCATAAGCCACACTGATAGCCCCACCCATCGAATTACCACCGATATGGATATTGGATGCCAAGCCCTTCGCTTGCATTAATTCATGCAGACGCTGCGCTTGGGCATCCGCGCGATAATCCGCTGTGTCAGGCTTACTCGAATCCCCAAACCCTAATAAGTCTGGAATAACAAGGTGGTAGTCAGCCAGCTTGTCAGCGATACGAGTGAAATTGTCTTTATTACCGCCAAAACCATGAATCAATAATAAAGGCTCAGCATTGATAGCGTTATTTTCGGTATAAGTGAGCTTTTGACCAGAAGCGAGTGTAAATACCTTAGTGGTAAGGTCTGCTTTATTACGTTCGTGTTGGATGATTTTTTGAGTTGTATTTACGGCTAGCGTATTGGGTGCGGTGGTACAGCCGACGACTGACAAGCTGAGTACAGTGGCGAGGCTTAGACGTTTTAATATCATTGAAACTTCCCTATTAAGAAACAGTAAAAGAGTGGCGTGCAAGATGCGGCTAGTGCTGCTTAGAGTCAATCTACTATAACTCGCAACCAAACAATAAAATTTATACACTAACTGCTTTCAATCAATCCTTACCTAATCACTTTTACCTAATCATTTTTACCTAACAGAAAATTAACCGCTGCAGCTGCATGAATAGCGGTCGTATCAAATACGGGAATCGGGCTATCGGCTTGACTGATAAGTAAGCCAATCTCGGTACAGCCCAATATCACACCCTCTGCCCCTTGCGCCGCCAAATCTTTAATCACTTGACGATAATACTCTCGTGAGCTGTCTTTAAACTGACCGACGCACAGCTCTTTTTTGATAATGCGGTGTACCTCTGCGCGCTCATTCTCTGCCGGTATCAATACTTGTAAACCCGCATCAATAAGCCGCTGCTTATAAAAATCTTGGGTCATCGTAAACTGAGTACCGAGTAAGGCTATTTTGGTGAGATTTTGTTTTTTGATGGCATCAGTCGTTGCATCAGCGATATGAGTCAATGGCAAGTCTGTGGCGGTGCGCACATCATCGACCAGTTTGTGCATCGTATTGGAAGCAATCATGATCCCTTGCACACCAGCGGCTTGTAAACGCTGAGCACTGCTAGCCATTATCACGCCTAGCTCATCCCATTTGCCTTGCTCCTGTAACGCATTAATCAACGCAAAATCCACACTATGAATCAACAAATCTGCGGAATGTAGTCCGCCAAGCTGATGCTTAACACCTTCATTAATCAGACGATAATAGCTTTCGGTACTCTCCCAACTCATACCGCCGATGATGCCTAATGTTCGTTGCTTTTGAGCTGCCATTTCATGCTCCTATGTGTTTGCTGTGATTGACTTTATCGTAGCAAAATTAACCCAGTTTAGTGCGTTATTTCTTTATACTGTCCTGCTATAAAAAATGTCCTACAGTAAAAGTGGCTATCGTGAAGCAATACTGAATCTAAGCATTTATAATAACCATTTTATTCATCGGTCAGCACGCGATATGATAGTACTCAATGGCAAATCCTAACGGCCACTACCACTATTTATTATATAAAACCGACACTCACTTCATAAGTGAAGTGTCATTAGCACCATTCAGGACACCGAACACTATGACCAACTTCCCCACTATCAGAATACGCATTCGTCGCAAGCTCTATCGCCTTATCTTTACAGGTCTAATGGCGATGATGATGTCGCTTATTATCTCGTCAGCGCTATTATTAGTAAAAGTAGGCTACGTTGATGGCTTTTTTACAGAATTGATGCATTCTTGGGGACTGGCCTTTATTTTTGCGTGGCCAAGTGCGTACATCTGCGCCTATCTAATACAAGAGCATGTACTTAGCAGGATAGAGTTTTATTAATTATTCCTGCGCACTACAGCATGTTTCCCAATAATATCGCTATCTTAAATTTGCCATGATTGTGCAATGTCCTCATCAGTAAGCAACAACGTTACTTAACCAAAAAAGTACTGATAACAATCCATCAAAGTTGCTACTGTTGTTAGCTGATGGCACGCTTTCTTCGAGTGTCCATCACCGACAGACGATCAAATAACTAGAATATGATTATTAAAAATAAACAAAGGAAATCATCATGCGTAGTGCTATTCATAACAGCTTTGGCAAACCCTCCAATGTATTGAGCGTTGGCGACAGCCCCATGCCGCAGCCTGCTGCTAACGAAGTCCGTATCAAAACCATTCTCTCCCCTATTCATAACCATGACTTGCTAACAGTAAGTGGTCAATATGGCTATAAGCCTGAGATGCCAGCCATCGGTGGTAGTGAAGCGCTAGGTATTATCGATGCCGTGGGCGATGATGTGACAGATCTAAGTGTTGGTCAACGTGTGGCTTGTGCCAGTGTGCACGAGACGTGGGCGGAGTATTTTGTCGCCCCTGCCAGCATGGTATTTAACATGCCTGATAGCATCGAAGACGAGTTGGCTGCCCAACTGATTGCTATGCCGCTGTCTGCCCTAATGCTATTAGAGTTCCTAGAAGTAGATAGCGGTCAATGGATTATCCATAATGCGGCAAACGGCGCTGTCGGTAAGACCCTTGCCATGCTCGCAGCAGCACGCGGCGTGAATACGATTAACCTCGTCCGTAGTAAAGACGCGATAGAAGAGCTGACCTCACTCGGTATCAAAAACAATGTCGTCACCGCTGATGATGACTGGAAAGATCAGGTCCGCGCTATCATTGGTGATGACAAAATCACAGCAGCCGTTGATTCAGTCGGTGGTGAGTCGAGCAATGAGCTACTATCATTACTCGGCAGTAAAGGCACGCTGGTCTCGTTTGGTATCATGTCAGGCAAGCCAATGGCACTAGACGCTGGTAGCTTAATTTTTAAGCAAGCCGTTGTAAAAGGGTTTTGGGGCAGCAAAACCAGTCAAGAAATGGATCTTGCTAACAAACAACGTTTAATCGATGAGCTACTAGAGCGCGCTTCGAATGGTGACTTAAAGCTCCCTATCGAAGCTGTTTATAGCTTGGACGATATCGCCACAGCCGTCTCTGGAAAAGTACAATCAAGTAAAAAAGGCAAAGTTATCCTAAAACCTTAAGCGATACTCTGACCTTGCATTGATTGTCATTGAAGGCATCATAAATATGAAAAGTCCATTTGTATTACTCGTCAGATAATACTATGGGCTTTTTTATTTTAACCATGCTGTTGTCATGATGATTTAAAAGTAATTAGTTTCATAAGCAGTTACCTATCAACCCAAATAATAATATTTAATAAGGATATAACCATGTCAAACGATACAACGTTCAAAGCCTTAGTTGTCGAAGAAACCAGCGATGGCGAATTCAAAAAGAGCATCCAACAGCGCAAAGTCAGTGACTTGCCAGAAAACGACTTGCTCATCGAAGTGCATTATTCATCATTAAATTTTAAAGATGCGATGTCTGCCACGGGTAATAAACGAATCACTAAACAGTACCCGCATACCCCAGGTATCGACGCCGCTGGCGTGGTCGTCAGTGATAAGTCAGGCACGTTTAGCGTAGGACAAGAAGTATTGGTATTCGGCTATGATCTCGGTATGGACACAGATGGTGGTCTCGGTCAAATGATCTCTATACCAGCAGAGTGGGCGCTACCTTGCCCAGAAACGCTGACGCTAAAAGAAGCGATGACCTACGGTACTGGCGGTCTAACCGCAGCACTGAGTGTCCAAAAACTAGAGAAAATGGGTGCCAAACCAAGTGATGGCCCAGTTGCTGTGACTGGTGCAACAGGCGGCGTAGGTACGATCAGTATCGCTATCTTAAAGCAGCTCGGCTATGAGGTGATTGCATTCTCAGGTAAGCCAGAACAAAGCGAGCATCTAAAAGAGCTTGGCGCGAGCGAAGTACGTCATCGTGACACCATCAATGAAATCGGTAGTAAGCCTGTCGGCCGTGAGCTATGGGCAAACGCCATTGATACCATTGGTGGCGACTACTTACCCAACCTGCTCAAGCAAACCAAATCTGGCGGTGCAGTGACCAGTTGTGGCCTAGCAAGCGGCGCTGATTTTTCGATGTCGGTGATACCTTTTATCACCCGCGCGGTGTCGCTATTGGGTATCGACTCGGTCTATATTCCACTGGCTGACAAAGAAGCCATTTGGAAACGTGTCGCCACCGATATGAAACTGCCTAATCTTGAAAGCTATGGTGAAGAGATTACGCTAGAGCAAACGCCAGAATACTTAGATCGCTTTATGTCGAGTAAGGTGGTTGGGCGTTATGTGGTGAATGTGAAGGGTTAGATTTTCTTCAAGACAAATATTATAAGCAGTAGCAGTGCTCTTTATCTGAAAGAGCACCGCTTTTTTAACTGACTTTAACGAACTTAAGTTTACTATATTAATTTTATGGAATATTAATAATAAGGAAGTTAAATTGTTTGAGATAGGAGAAATTTATAATAGGCGTGCTGATATACACGGTAGATATAAGGGCCAGCAATATGGAGGTATAGCTACTCCTGCCGCTTATCCATATATATTTATATTTACAGGTGTAGTGGCATAATTAAATCGGACCACGCTTAAGAGGTTATACTAACCCAAAAGAAGGAACATAGTATGACTAGCAACCGCAGAGAATATACCCGAGAATTCAAATTAGAAGCTATCAGCTTAGTCGTTGATCA